>Ga0256830_1000824_pt1 | contig 22968 bp, 28 predicted proteins | sample 128326metaG_FD_190537 | JGI IMG/M metagenome (GOLD analysis project Ga0256830, IMG submission 190537) | Hydrothermal vent microbial communities from Lau Basin, Pacific Ocean - 128-326 | ecosystem: Environmental > Aquatic > Marine > Hydrothermal vents | place: Pacific Ocean: Lau Basin | collected... | reverse complement strand
GATCCGGTCCAAGTGGGTGGCGAGGTCCCGGAAGTCGCCGGCGACGAACTGGACGGGAAGGTCGGCCGCGTTCGGGGCGGCGTTGGGGTCGCGGTCGATGCCGATCATCCGCACCCGATCTCCGAACGCTCGCAGGAGGCTCCGGGTGTGCCCACCTCCACCGAAGGTGGCGTCCACGACCACGCCCGGGAGGACGGGACGGAACAGCTCGACGACCTGGTCGGCCAGTACCGGCCTGTGGTAGTCGCGCTCATCTCGTTCCTCCTTCGTCGGTCCGTCTGTTCCCTGGTTCTGGCCCATGGCCAGCCCCCCGGGCGCTGGCACCAAACAGGAAGCGGGCGGAGTCAGGGGCCTTCCATTTGGTTCCGGGGGGCTGGCGATGGGTCAGGTACCCGTCGCCGCCTTGGCTGTTCACCCTGTCGTCTCGTCGCCTTCTTCGGCGTCTCCCTCCTCGTCGACGTCGATCAGTTCTTGGTCCTGGCGTTCCTGTTCCCGGTCGTAGACGTCTTTGTTCCACAGCTCGATGTGGTCGTACACACCGACCATGTACACGTCGGACGGAGCTTCGATGGAGGCGAAGTCCCGCAATTCGGGGTTGAGCCGGAGACGTCCCTGCTTGTCGAGGATCTGCTCCGAGGCCTGACCGAAGAAGGCCCGCTGTTTCCTCCGGTTCTTGGGGGTGGGAGGCAGCGACGAGATCTGTTCGGCCTCCCGCCTCCACACCGACATCGGGAAGACGACCAGTTGGCCGTCCCGACCTTTCGTGACGACGCACCGGCGGGTGACGGCGTCGTCTTCGACGACGGTGAAGCGGTCGCGAAACGTCGAGGGCAGCACGACCCGTCCCTTGGCGTCGACCGTGTGGAGATACGTCCCGACAAACACACCACTGCTTCCGTCCGTCCCACCGGCCCCTCCTCGGGGTCACCGGTCGCGCCACTATGCCCCACTTCGCGCCCTTTGTCAACACTTTCCCCCACCACGCCCCCCATTTTCCCCCCTCACCCCCCTCCACCCTCCCCACATCCCTCCTCTCCTCCCCTCCAGCCGGTAGGGTGACGCCGCCAAGATGGGAGGGACGATGCATGTACTGGTCGCATCCGACGGCAACCTGCCGATCGACACGACCGTCCAGTTCGTGACGCGGCTGGCCGGCAGCGACGGCGAGGTGACCCTGTACACGGTGGTGGAGGTGCCCCGGACCCTGCTGGAGGACCTCCGTCGGGCCTACGAAGACATCGAGCCGGCCCCTCCCGTCGACACCGACGCCGAATACGTCTCCGCCACCTCCGCCACACCCCACCTGGCCGTGGGATGGCCAGGGGACGACACGATGATCACCCGCTACGTGGACGACGTGACCGAACGGCGCCTCGGTCCCCTCCGCGACGCCCTCGCCGCCCACGGGATCGAACCGTCGGTGGTCGGAGAAGACGCCGAGGACGCCGCCCGAGCGATCCTCGGAGCCGTCGATCGCCTCGGGGCGGACGTCCTCTGCATCGGAGCCCGCGGCCTCGGGCGGTTCGAAGGGCTGCTCGGATCCACCAGCACCAAGCTGGCCCGCCGGGCCCCGTGCCCGGTCCTCATCATCCGCGACTGACCGTCAGGCCGAATCGGCCAGCAGGTACGGACGCCAGTCCGGATCCACCGCGTAGCCTGCGCTGGCAAAGATCCACCCGTACCGCCGCGGCGGCCGGGGCGGACGTCGGAGACGCAACCCGGCCTCCGACGGCAACCGGTCCCCCTTGTGGACGTTGCACCGCCGGCAACAGGCCACCACGTTGTCCCAGGTGTGTTTCCCGCCCCGCGAACGCGGCACCACGTGGTCGATCGACTCGGCGGGCGCCTCGCAGTACTGGCAGCGGTTCTGGTCCCGGCCGAAGACCGCCCGCCGGGTGACCGGGACCACACGGCGCATCGGCACCTTCACGTAGGAGGTGAGCCGAACCACCGACGGGACCTCGATCTCGGCGCGCTCGGACCGCCACGACTCGCCCCGTGACGTGACGACCACCGCCTTCTCCCGAAGCACGAGCACGACCGCCCGCCGGGTGGTGACCACCGACAGGGGCTCATAGCTGGCGTTGAGGACGAGGACCCGGCGCACCTTGCTCCTCCTGTCCGGGCCAGCCTACAAGGCGGCGAGTCTCAGCGTTGCGCCAGGCGGCTCAAGGCGTCGCCCACCGCCGCCCACAACCCCACGGTGACCCCCTCCTCGCAGGTCGCCGCCCCCACCACCGGTCCCCCGCCGCCGTCGAGGGCGACGACGAACACGTCGGCCTCTCCCAGGCGCACCCGCCGCACGCCGAGCACCCGCGGGACCTCGACCCCCCGGTCGGCGGCCTCGGCGGCGACCATCGCCTCGGCAGCCCCCAGCGGCGTCGCCTCTCCCCGCCGGATGATCGTCCGGCCGTCGCGGCGAAGCTCCACCTGGAGGCCGTCGGCGGTGCGACGCACCTCGACCGGTGCCCGAACCTGACCGCCGGGACGACCCGAAGGCGACCGCATCCGCAGACGGGGCGGCTCCCCGATCCCCCCGATGGTCCCCCGGACGCCGATGCCTTCCCGCCGTGACCGCAGGCCGTAGGCGGTGAGGATCCGGCGAATCTCGTCGAGGACGGTCGCCTCGTCGCCGTCGGCCTCCATCCGCACCTTGATGCCCTTCAGCCCTTCCTCTCCGAGCTCCAGCTCGATGCCGGCGACCCCTTCGACTTGGCGGAGCCGTTCCTCGATGCTCACGACGTGACCCTCCTCAACCGGCGCCGCCACTCCAAGTAGGCGACGAGGTCGGCCCCTTCGATGCGAGCCTGGGGATCCCCGTACATGGTTTCGCGACGCCACGCCAGGTAGCGGCGGTCGGGGAGGGGCAAGAACGGGGGACGTGCCCACCAGCGGAGCCGGGCGTGGGCGAAGAGGGCCCGTAGGGCCTCCCACCACAGATCCGGGCGACGTCCCAGACCTCGGCTGTCGATCGACCTCGTCGCCACCATGCCTCCCAGACACTCCCTCCCGCCCGAACCTACAGGTTACCCGAGGCCCAACTCCGGTCCAGGGGTAGAGTGCATCCCGACCGCGATCGAATGGAGCTCAGTGGTGGACGTGGGTATCGATGAGCGGGCCACGTGGTTCGCCGAGCGTTTCGATGCGATCGCCGGGAACGTCGAACGGGTCATCCAGGGGAAACGACCGGCGATCGAACAGGTGTTGATGTGTCTCATGGCCGAAGGCCACGCCCTCATCGAGGACGTTCCCGGAGTCGGCAAGACCCTCCTCGCCAAATCCATCGCCCGCTCGATCGACTGCACCTTCAACCGGATCCAGTTCACCCCCGACCTGCTCCCCTCCGACATCACCGGCGTATCGGTGTGGGACCGCCAGAGGTCGGAGTTCACCTTCAAGCCGGGGGCGATCTTCGCCAACGTCGTGGTCGGAGACGAGATCAACCGCGCCTCGCCGAAGACCCAGGCGGCCCTCCTCGAGGCGATGGAAGAGCGACAGGTCACCGTCGACGGCATCACCCGCCCCCTCGGCGCCCCCTTCATGGTGGTGGCCACCCAGAACCCCCTCGAGCACGAAGGAACCTACCCGCTCCCCGAAGCGCAACTCGACCGGTTCATGATGCGGGTCACCCTCGGATACCCGACCCGGGAGAAAGAGTTGGAGATGCTCGACACCCACGGGGTTCGCTCCACCTTCCCCGACCTGACGCCGGTGGTGAGCGCCGAAGAAGTGGTGGCGATGATCGACGCCGCCCGTCACATCCACGTCGCCCAGTCGGTCCGCAGCTACATCATCGACCTCGTCGAGGCGACCCGCAACCACGGTGAAGTCCTCCTCGGCGCCTCCCCTCGCTCGGCGCTGTTCCTCCAGCGGGTCGCCCGGGTACGGGCCGCCGCCGAAGGCCGGGCCTTCGTCACCCCCGACGACGTGAAAGCCCTCTGCGTCCCCGTCCTCGAACACCGCATGGCGCTGCGACCGGAAGCCCAGATGCGGGGCACCGACCTCCGCGACGTACTCGCCTCGATCCTCCGCCATCTGCGGGTTCCGGGAAGTACCAAGGTCGCCACCTGATGCTCACCGAGCGCGGATGGGCCGTCCTCGGAGCCGGGGGGGCCTCCCTGGCGCTCTGGGTCGGGTTCGGAGAGGTCGAGCTGCTGGTCACCGGTGCGCTGCTGCTCCTCGGTGTGGCGGTGGCGGTGGCGTCGAGCCGGTCGGCGGCGCCCCAGGTCGACGTCGTCCGCCGTCTCTCCCCCGAGGCCGTCCACGAAGGTGACCAGGCCACCGTGGAGCTCGTCGTCACCAACCGTCGGCGCCGGTCCCTCACCGGCGTCGTCCTCCGGGATTCGGTCGGAACGCTCGGGACCGCCACCTTCGAGGTGGGGCGGATCCCGTCCGCCGAGACCGTCGTCGCCCGCTACCACATCGTGTGTCGACCTCGCGGGGTGTACGACGTCGGGCCGGCCGAGCTGGCGGTGACCGACCCGATGGGGCTCACCGAGCTGGGGGGGCCGACCGGACCGACAGACCGCCTCGTCGTCTACCCGGCGGTGGAGGACCTCGCCGGGTTCCCCCTCGTCCGTGGTCGAGACCCGGCCGTGCACGCATCCCGCCCCGAGTTCAGCCACCGGGGAGGTGAAGACTTCTTCACCCTCCGTGAGTATCAGACCGGCGACGACCTGCGACGGGTCCACTGGCCGTCGTCGGCGAAACGGGACGAGCTGATGATCCGACAGCTCGAGACGCCCTGGCAGGCCCGTGCCCTGGTGCTGTTGGACCTGCGAGCCCTCGCCTACGAAGACGAAGCATGCTTCGAGAAGGCGGTCCGAGGCGCCGCCTCGGTGTTCCGCCATCTCGCCGCTTCGGGGTTCGACGCCGAACTGTGGGCAGGAGGCACCGCCACCGTCGCGTCGGACCACTACCCCGCCGCCATGGAACGGCTCGCCGCCGCCCGGCCCCTCCCCCGCCTCGACCTGCGGACCGTCGCCGCCAACATCGGCCGCACCGGACGGGGTGGGGCGCTCTTCCTGGTCTCCGGGGTGCCCGACCCCGACCTGTTGGGGGTCCACCAACTGCTCTCCCGCGACTATCGATCCACGATCCTGCTGTCCGCCACCCAGACGGACTCCAGCTCGATCATCTCGTTCCAGCGGGCCGGGGTGCTCACCCTCACGGTCCGCCCCACCGACTCCTGGTCGGAGGCATGGATGATGGCGACCAACCGAACATGGCACGGCGTCTCGGCTGGCTGAGCGCCGCCGCCGGGCTCACCCTCGCCCTCGCCCGGATGGGGAGGCTGCTCCAGCCGAACACCGGGGAGGGACCGCCGTGGCAGCTCGTGCTGGTGGCAGCGGCGGTGCTCGGCGCCGCCTTCACCTGGACCGCGGTCGCCTACCGCCTCCCCATCTGGGCGACCGTCCTCGTCAACGCGGTCGGCGTCACCGTCGCCGTCCTCCGGGTCACGGCGCCCGAGACCCTCGTCTTCGGGATGGTCCCCACCGGGGACACCTTCGCGGCCGTCGCAGAGGAGATGGCCTTCGCCGTCGAGCTGGTGCGCTTCGGAGCCGCCCCCGTCCTCCCCGTCGCCGGTCTCGTCGCCCTCGTCGCCGCCGTCTTCTGGGCCCTCGCCTCCCTCGCCGTCGCCGGGCTCGCCCACGGCCGGGTACTCGTCGCCACCCTCGCCCCCCTCGTGTTCTACCTCCAGCTCGCCACCTTGGACCGCGAACCCTCCGACGTCCGTTGGATGGCCGCGTTCGCCACCATCCTCGCCCTCGTGTTGGTGGCCTCGGCCCCCGGTCGGCGCCGGGGAAGTGGACGGGTCCGGAGACCCGACGGCGGGTTCCTCCCCCGCCGTGCTCCCGGGGTGACCGTCGTGCTGGCCGCCATCGTCGTCGGATCCTCCCTCACCGCCTCCGCCGGACTCGCCTCCGCCGTACCCGCCCTCGGTGTCATCCCCTGGCGGTCCCAGTCGGGCCTCGGGGCGGGCCTGTACGGTGGAACGTCGTTCAACCTCTTCGTCGGGTTGAAGCAGAGCATCACGTCCCTCAGCGACGAGCCCATGTTCGTCGCCAGGGTGTCCGACTCGGCACCGCCCAACGAGGAGCTGTACTGGAAGCTCATCACCCTCGACACCTTCGACGGGGTCAACTGGATGCCGTCGGCCCAGTCCTTCAGCCGCCCGTACCGTGGAGGGATCCGATGGGAACGCGAGGACTGGAAGTTCCAGGGACCGACGGTGCGGGTGGCGGCCCGGATCCGGATCGAAGGCCTCGCCGAGCAGCTCCTGCCGACCCTCTACTCCCCCATCTCCCTGGAGAGCCCGGTCCCCCTCATCTCCGAGTCGTTCCGCGTCCGAGAGGACGGGTCGATCGGGATCGACGTACGCACCAAGCGAGGATGGGAATACGAGATCGTCGCCGACGTCCCCCAGCCGGATTTCGGACGTCTGGCGTCAGTCGGCGGTGAGCTCTCCCCCATCTTCGCCGAAGCCGCCTCGGCGGGGGTGTTCCGTGACGACCCCGAAGGCCCCTCCTTCGCCGACAGGCCCGACGACCTCGACTACTACCTCGAACTCCCCGACGACCTCCCCGTCGGGATCCGTACCCTGGCCCGCGAAGTGACCGAAGGGGGCGTCACCCGTTTCGAGCAGGCCAGCATCCTCGAGGCATGGTTCCGGGATCCGACCCAGTTCCGCTACTCCACCGACGTCACCACCGGCTCGTCGGCCCTCGACCTGGAGGCCTGGCTCACCGACCCCAACAGCATCAACTACCGGGTCGGCTACTGCGAACAGTTCGCCACCTCGATGGCGGTGATGGCGCGCACCCTCGGTATCCCATCACGGGTGATCCTCGGGTTCGCCCCCGGCGACGTCGAACGGGCCGCCGACGGTTCGGAGATCATCGTCGTCCGGGAGCGCAACGCCCATTCGTGGGTGGAGCTGTGGATGGACGACCAAGGGTGGGTCCGCTTCGATCCGACACCCCGCTCCGACAACATCAACCCGGCCACCACCCGGGACATCATCGGTTTCGACCCCCGCAACTTCATCCCGGCTCCCGAAGATCCCGAGACGACACCCGCCAGGGCCCTCACCGGTGAACGTGACCGCCAGCGACTCCCCGAAGGCCTCGACATCGCCGCCGGCGATCCGACCCCCGACCTGCGGCCCACGGGGTTCAGACTGGAGCTCCCGGCCTGGGTGTGGATCCTCGTCGCCGCCGTCGCCGCCGTCGCCGCGGTCCCGGCCTACAAGCTCGTCCGCCGCCGGCGTCGGCTCCGCCGTCTCGCCGATGGGGACGTGACCGCCGCCTGGGAGGAGATCGTCGACCGCCTCCGCGACCTCGGCGCCGAGGTGAGGCCGGACCGCACCCCGTTGGAGATGGCCGACGCCCACGAGCCGGCGTTGCGTCCCCTCGCCGAGGCCTACTCGGCGGCCGCGTACGGGCCGCCCGGGTCGACCATCGCCGACCCTCGACCGGTGTTCGACCGGGCCGAAGCCGCCCTGGCGGACCGCTACGAACGGTCCAGGCGGCTGTACGGCTGGTTCCGTCCCACCTCGCTGCGGCACCCCCGCTGATCGGATCCGGGACCGGGTCGGCCTCGCCGACGCCGACCCTCGGGGTCAACCCTCGGCGACGTTCTGTTTCTCCTCCAGCACGTCGTCTTCGACACGCCGGATCATCTCCAGGAACGCCCCCCGGTCGAGCTCGAAACGGGTCACGTCCTCCTCGACCTTCCGGGTGATCTCGTCGATCGCCACGAAGAAGGCGAGCTGGCCTTCCCGCAGGGCGTCGAGGAGCTCGGACTCGTCGTCGGAGACCCGGAAGATGCTCTGGCCGTCGGTCACCAGCTTCACTCCGGCGAGATGTTCGTCGAGCTCGGCGTTGCGTCGCAGATAGTCCCAGGCTCGACGCACCCGCTGCAGCGACATCCCGTTGTCGAGGAGGCTCCGTACCACCCTCAAGGCCACCAGGTCCCGGAACGAATACAGCCTCCGAACCCCGGGCCTTCCTCCCGTCCTCTGCAACGATGGCGACACCAATCCGACTCGGTCCCAGTACCTCAGCTGGTGGGGCGTACAGTTGGTCAGCTTGCAGGCTTGCTGAGCGGTGAATCCTTCCACCAATCGCGGTCCTCTCGTCGTCCGGGACGACCGGATACGGCGGCCGGTCGTCGTCCCTCCTCCGTCGTGTCCATGGACACCTAGGCACCCCGGCGGGCATCCACGGCGGAGCGCACTCTAGCCAGCACGGAACCGGCGGGTCCGTTCACAGGGGGGTTCTCGTAGGCGAGTCCGAGGACCACCGTCGACGACCTCCCCCATCGGCCCTCGGTGCGGCGCTCAGGTCCGGCGCCGGAACCGGATCCGCGGGCTGCGACTCCCCCCGGCGGCCAAGCCGATGCCTCCTCGGGCCCGGATGCCGTGGGCGAGGGCGGTGGCCGAGACCACCATCAGCAGGAAACCGGCGACCGCCACCACGGTGGAGACCGTGAAAGAGACGAGGACGACCACGATGCCGACGATCACACCGACCAGAGGAAGTCGGGTACCGAACCGGCCCGAACGGTCGATGTTGCGCACCGCGTGAGCCAACCCCGGGTCTTCCTCGTAGAACTGGCGCTCGATCTCGGCCAGGATCCTCTGCTCACGGTCGTCCAAGGGCATCCCATCACCTCGGCTCATGCATTGCCCGTCGGGTGTCCTGGCCCACAGTATACGTGACGTCGCCGCTCACGATGAGGCCTCGTCCGAGCCCGTTTCGGCGACCAACCGGGCCGGGACCACCGCCCCGGTCCCGAACCGCTCCCGCACCGAATCGACCGCTTCGCTGATGCGCTCCCATCCGTCGTCGTCGCCCACCTGCAGCTGGCGGGGTGCCCCTTCGGGTTCGAGCCCGGACGCCCCCACCCCCAACAGCCTCACCGGTTTTCGCAACGGCACCTTCCCCAGCAACCGGCGGGCGTCCGCGTAGAGGTCGCGGGTCGTCGCCGTCGGGGTCTGACGGGTGTGGGAGCGGGTGACGGTCGAGAAGTCGGCGAACCGGACCTTCACGGTGACGGTGCGGGCACGGAGCCCACCGCGTCGGAGACGGTAGGCGAGACGGTCGGCGTGTTTCAGCAGCTCGGAGTCGATGCGGTGGCGGTCCGACAGGTCGCTGGGATAGGTCTGCTCCACCGACACCGACTTCACCTCGGAATCGGGGACCACGGGCCGCGGGTCGATGCCCCGGGAGACCCGGGCCAGATGCGCGCCGAGACTCGGGCCGAGCTCCCGCTCCAAGACCCGTTCGGGGACGGCCGCCAGCTCCCCGACGGTGTGCACTCCCAACCGTTCCAGCGCCGCACGGGTCGCCTCCCCCACCCCCCAGAGCGCACCTACCGGTTTGGGCGCCAGGTAGCCCTCCACCTCATCCGTCGGCACACGGAGCACCCCGTCGGGCTTGGCATCTGCCGACGCCAGCTTCGCCACCAGCTTGGTGGCGGCGATCCCCACCGAGGCGACCAGTCCGGTCGCCTCGGCGACACGCCGCCGCAGAGCCTCGGCGACCGCCTCCGGGTCCGGGTAGTGGCGCCGCAGCCCGGAGACGTCGAGGAACGCCTCGTCGAGGGAGAGCCCTTCGACCCGCGGGGTGAACGAGCCGAACACCTCGAACACCGCTTCCGACGCCTCGACGTAGCGGGCGTGGTCGGGAGGGACCACCACGAGGGAGCGGCACAGCCGCCGCGCCCGCGAGGTCGGCATCGCCGAGCGGACCCCGTAGCGTCGCGCCTCGTAGGAGGCGGAGGCGATGACCCCGCGCGGGCCGGTACCTCCCACGGCGACTGGGCGACCCCGGAGCTCCGGACGGTGTCGGCGCTCGACGGCGACGAAGAAGGCATCCATGTCGACGTGGAGGATCGATTCGTTGAACGCCACACCTCGACGGTAGCGGGAACCGGCGCCGATCCCCGCCCCTAATCTGGCCGGATGACCGCCCGTCGTGTCCACCTCGTCCGCCACGGCGAGGTCCACAACCCCGACCATCTCGTCTACGCCCGCATGGCGGGATTCCGCCTCTCGGAGTGGGGACGCCGCCAGGCGGAGGCGGTCGCCACCTACCTGGCCGACCGTCCGGTCGTCGAGGTCTGGTCGTCGCCCCTCGAACGGGCGCTGGAGACGGCCGCTTCGATCGCACGGGTCCGCGGACTCGTCGTCCGGGTGGACGAACGACTCACCGAATGGCGCCTCGGCGACCGCTGGCAGGGGACAGCCTGGGACCGGTTGCCGACCGTGTATCCCGGGGAGCTCGAAGCCTATCTGGCACATCCCGAAGACCTGCCGTTCTCCCCGGAGAGCCTCGACTCCCTCGCCCGAAGGATGGCCGACGCCGTCGAAGGGCTCGCCGCCCGGTCGGGAGGCGACGTGGTCGTCGTCGGCCACCAAGACCCCCTCCAGGCAGTGAGGCTGTTCCTCACAGGACGGGACCTGGCGGGGCTCCACACCGACAAGCCGGGTCACGGCACCGTGGTGACCCTGGAGCCGGGTGTCCCCTGGCGGGAACGCGGCCGGTGGGATCCCGATCAGTCCGAGCTTCGACCCGCCAACGCCGCGATCACCTCCGCGTCGGCGGGGAACGCCAGGCTGGGGAGGTCGTCGGGGGGGAAGTAGCGGGCTTCCACCGCGTCGTCCCCCGCCGCCAGGGTGCCTCCGGTCACCGTCGCCTCGAACCACACCCCCACCGTCACCTTGGCCGGGTCGTGGAAGTTGGTCGACACCCAGACGACGTCGCCGATCTCCGCCACGAGGCCGGTCTCCTCCCGGAGCTCCCGAGCGGCGGCCTCGCGGATGTCTTCGCCGTAGTCGACGTACCCGGCAGGCAACGACCACGCGCCGGCCCGTGACGAACGGGGTCCCCGCCGTACCAGGAGCACCCATCCACGGTCGTCGAACACGACGACCGCCGCTCCGATCCCGGGGTCCCGAAAGTGAACCCACCCGCAGGACGGACACGCCATCCGTACCCGACCCCCCACCTCCCGGGGGGCGAGACGGCCGGCACACATCGGGCAGAAGACGAACTCGCCCGGCCACAGGTCGGGGTGCCTCCCGTTCATGGTTTGCGTTCGGCGCCGCCGGCATCGACACTCATCGCGACAACTCTGCCGAACGTCGAGCGCCACCGCCAACCCATGGTCTCCGTCTTCACCGCCGCATCGCTCCCGCTCCTCGCCGCCCTCGCCTGGGCGTGGGCCCTCGTGACCCTCGCCGGCCCCTGGCCGAGACCCGCCGTCGTCGCCATCGCCGCAGACCTGGTGCTCCTCGCCACCGTCGCCGTGGTCGGGATGATCCTGGGACGTTCACGCTGGGCCCGCCGTCTCGCCGCCGCCACAGCCACCGCCGGCCTCGCCCTGGGTGCCTTCGTCGAGTTCGGCGCCCCGTGGGTGGTGGCCGCCGCCACCTCGGCTGCCGCCCTGGGAGCGGTGACCGGCCCGTGGCTCAAAGGGTGGGTTCGTGAACGCCCCGCCGCCCTCGGCCCCCCCGAGGTGGCGGTCGTCCTCGAGATCCTCCTCCTCGCCATCCCGGGGATCGTCGGAGCCGCCGCCGTCGGCGGTCTCGGCGCTGCCGCCATCGTCGGGGTCGCCGCCGCTCCCCTCGCCGCGTTCTGGTACGCGAAGACGGTGAAAGGCGCCGTCGTGGCGGTGCGTCTCCTGTACCCGGCCGTGGCGGTGGTGACCGGCATCTTCGAAGGCGGCGTCACCGGGCTCGTCCTGGCCGTCGTCGGTGTCGCCGCCGGCGCCCTCGCCTGGACGTCTGGCGTCCTCGTCGCCGCCAGGCCCCTGACCACGAAGGCGCGTTCGGTCCCCATCCCCGCCGAGCTCACCCCACCCGAGATCCTCGAGGCGGCCGGCCTCGACGAGCGAGGACGGCGGAAGACATGAGACGGCTCAACCCGTGGGTGGCGGTTCCTTCCCTGGGGGCTGGGCTGCTCGGAGGGATCCTCGGATGGGTCGTCACCGACGTGAGCTGTCGGCCCGAGGGATGCCTCGTGTGGGCGGCGCTGATCGCCGTCGCCGCGTTCCTCGTCGTGACCTTGGGGATGGCGGTCGTGATGGTGCTGGTCCTGCGTTCCCTCGCCGAGCATCGGGAGGCCACCGCCCGGGGGGAACGACCCCCCGGCCCCGGCTGCGAGGTGTGACCGACCCGGCCGGCGCCTTCAGGCCCGGCCCAGCACCAGGACGGCGTTGTGACCGCCGAACCCGAGGTTGTTCGACATGGCGTAGCGGACGTCGACTTCCCTCGCCTCGTTCGGGACGTAGTCGAGGTCGCATTCGGGGTCGGGGGTTTCGTAGTTGATGGTCGGAGGCACCACCCCGAACCGGATCGCCATCAGACAGGCGATGGCCTCGACGGCTCCGGCCGCGCCGAGCATGTGGCCCGTCATCGACTTGGTGGACGAGATCGGCACCCGACGGGCGACGTCTTCGCCCAGGGCGAGTTTGAGGGCGGCGGTCTCGGTGACGTCGTTCGCCGGCGTCGACGTGCCGTGGGCGTTGACGTAGTCGATCTCCTCGGCGTCGAGGCCGGCGTCGACGAGGGCCGCCCGCATCGCCCGGGCCGGCCCGCTCCCCCCGGGACGGGGCAGGGTGATGTGGTAGGCGTCGGCAGACGAGCCGTAGCCCAACACCTCGCCGTAGACGTCGGCTCCGCGGGCGAGGGCCCGTTCGCGTTCTTCGAGGACCAGGGCCCCGGCTCCCTCCCCCATCAGGAACCCGTCCCGGTCGGCGTCGAAGGGTCGTGACGCCCGTTCCGGTTCGTCGTTGCGGGTCGACAGCGCCCGGGCCTTGGCGAAGGCCGCCACCGCGTAGTCGGTGATCCCCGCCTCCGAGCCTCCGGCCAGCATGACGTCGGCCGCCCCCCGCCGGATGAACTCGGCGGCGTCGCCGATCGCGTTGGCCGAGGCCGCGCACGCCGTCACCACGCAGGTGACGGGACCCATCAGATGGTGCTCCATCGACGCCAGGCCAGCGGCGATGTTGGGGATGATCTTCGGTACGCCGACCGGACTCACTCGGTCCGGTCCCCGGGAACGCAGCACGTCGATCTCCCCGATGAACGACTCCATGCCGCCGAACCCGACCCCGGTGACGACACCGGCCCGGAACGCCTCCTCCGACTCCTCCTCGAAGACCAGACCGGCGTCGGCCATCGCCTCGCGTGCCGCCACCAGGAAATACTGGCTGAACGGGTCGAGACGCCGCAGCTCACGGCGTTCGAAATGCGCTCCGGGATCGAACCCTTTCAGTTCGGCGGCGATCCGTACGGCGTGCTCCGACGCATCGAACCGGGTGATCGGCCCCGCCCCGGAGACTCCCGCCAGCATCCGCTGCCAGGTCGTCGGGGCGTCGTTGCCGAGGGGCGTGACCGCACCGATCCCGGTGACGACGACCCGACGTCGGTCCGAGGACATGGGATCAGGCGCCGAGCTTCGAGCTCACCAGGTCGATGGCCTCACCGACGGTGTGGATGTTCTCGGCCTCTTCGTCGGGGATCTTCACGCCGAACTCGTCCTCCAGCGCCATCAGCAACTCGACGACTCCCAGCGAATCCACCTCGAGGTCCTTCTCGAAGTCGGCGTCGGGGCTGATCTTGTCGGCGTCGAGACCCAGTTCGTCGACCAGAACCTGGATGAGTCGGGTTTCGATCTCGGAACGATCCATCGTGCTGTCTCCTCTCTCCTGTCGGAAGTCGGCCAAACCCTAGAGGGCCATGCCGCCATCTACTCGAATCACCTGGCCGGTCACGTACGAAGCCTCGTCGGAACAGAGGAACCCGACGACGGCGGCGACCTCCTCGGGAACGCCGAACCGCCCGAGGGCGATCGCCCCGAGCGTCGCATCCCGCACCTTGTCGGCGACGGCCTCGGTCATGTCGGTGGTGATGAACCCGGGGGCGACGACGTTCGCCGTGATGCCCCGCGACCCGACCTCTTTCGCCACCGATTTGGCGAGACCCACCAGACCTGCCTTCGACGCCGCGTAGTTCGCCTGTCCGGCGTTGCCGCCGAGCCCGGCGACGGAGCCGATCGACACGATCCTCCCCCACCGGGCCCGCAGCATCCCCCGAAGCGCAGCCTTCGTGCAGAGGAACGCCGAACGCAGGTTGGTGGCGATGACCTCGTCGAACACCTCCGGTGACATCCTCAAGATCAGGTCGTCTCTGGTGATGCCGGCGTTGTTGACCAGCACCTCCACCGGGCCGAAGGCCTCCGTCACCGTCGTGAACATCGCCGCCACGGCGTCGGCGTCGGCGACGTCCGCCTGCACCGCCATCGCCCGGCCACCAGCCGCCGTGATCTCGTCGACGACGGCGGCGGCGGCAGTGGCGTTGGCGGCGTAGTTGACGGCGACGGTCATCCGGCGGCGCGCCAGCTCCAGGGCGACCGCCCGCCCGATCCCCCGTGAACCTCCGGTGACGAGCGCGACCCGACTCATCCGCTCCGCTCCTGGTTCCCGTAGAACTCCAGGTTGGGAGCCAGCACATCCCAGACCGTCCGGTCCGACTCGGGGACCTGGGCGTCGGATGTGGCGATCGGCGTGACCCGGTCGCCCCAGGTCAGCGCCGCGGCCGCCCACGTGAGCCCTCCACCGAACGCCGCGAAGACGATCTTCGCCCTCGGCTTGACACGACCCTGCTCCAACGCCTCGGTGAGCGCCACCGGGATCGTCGCCGCCGACGTGTTCCCGTAGGCGTGGATGTTGACGAAGACCCGAGCCGGATCCAGCTTCAACCGACGGGCGGTGGCGTCGATGATCCGCTGGTTGGCCTGGTGGGGGATGAGGAGATCCACCTCCTCGGGCCGCCACCCCGCCTCGGCGATGACGTGCAGGGACGCCTCACCCATCTTGGTGACCGCCCGACGGAACACCTCGGGACCTTCCATCTTGATCCCGGCTCTCCGCGGGTCACGGACGCCCGGACTGCCCACCGTGCCGAACTCCGGAACGCAGAGGATGTCGGCGACGGTGCCGTCGACCCCCAGCTCGGACGCCGCCAACCCCACCGGTTCGTCGGTCGGCTCGACGACCACGGCCCCGGCGCCGTCCCCGAACAGCACGCAGGTGCTGCGATCGGTGAGGTCCATGACGTAGCTGAGTTTCTCCACACCGATGATGAGGACCCGGTCGACCACCCCGGCCGACACCATCGCCGAGGCCGTCACCAGGGCGTAGATGAACCCGGAGCAGTTGGCGTTGAGATCCATCGCACCGGCGTTGGTCGCCCCCAGTTTCGCCTGGACGTACGAAGCCGACGCCGGGATGAGCGACTCGGGGGTGCAGGTGGCGTTGACGACGAGGTCGAGGGCGTCGGGTTCGAGACCGGCGGCGGCGAGGGCGTGACGTCCGGCGACGGTGGCGAGGTCGGTGGCTTCGACATGGGAGATACGCCGCTCCTTGATCCCGGTCCGGGTCGTGATCCACTCGTCGCTGGTGTCGACGATCTTCTCGAGATCGGTGTTGGTGAGCACGAGCGGGGGCAGCGCCTTCCCCCAACCGGTGATCGTGGCGTTCCGCATGTCAGTCTCCTCTGGGCGCGGACATCGTAGAGAGCGCCTCGACCGCGGGCGGGATTCCTGCCACGTCGGAGACCGCGAGGACCCGGGCCTCCTTCACGGTCCGTTTCGCCAACCCGGCGGTCACGTCGCCCGGGCCGACATGGACGAAGGTGTCGACCCCCTGCCGTGCCATCTCTTCGAGGGTGTCGGCGAACAGCACCGGGGACACGACCTGGCGGACCAGCATCTCGCGGATCTCCGCCGGACGGTGGGGACGGCCCGTGACGTTCGCGTAGACGGGGAACCGCGGCTCGCCGAGCTCGACCTTCTCCAAGGCGGCGGCGACCCGCCGGGCAGCCGGTGCCATGAACTCCGAATGGAAAGCCCCGGCCACCTTGAGGGGGATCACCCGGCGGAGCCCCAGCTCCCGTCCACGGTCGGTGAGCCAGCGGAGGTCGTCTTCCGCCCCGGCGACCACGATCTGCCCGGGGGCGTTCACGTTCGCCACCCAGAGCCGGCCCCCCTCGGCCCGCCGCCGGGAGACGACCTCCTCGGCGAGGGCACGGTCGGCTCCGAGCAGGGCGGCCATCCCCGACGGGGTGGCCGCCGCGGCCTCGGCCATCGCCCGGCCTCGCTCGGCGACGACGGCGAGGGCATCGGGGTAGGAGAACACCCCGGCCGCGGTGAGGGCCGTGTATTCGCCCAGGGAGTGGCCGACCGCGGCCTCGGGAACGCATCCCAACTCGGATTCCAGCTCCGCCCACAGGGCGTAGCCGACGGCGAACAGGGCGGGCTGTGCCCGATCGGTGGAGGTGAGGACATCCTCGGGGCCTTCCAGGCATGTCTCGCGCAGCGACCACCCGAGGATCTCGTCGGCGAGGTCGCCGAGCAGGTCGGGGCGTCGTTCGAACACGTCGGCGCCCATGCCGACGAACTGGCTGCCCTGCCCGGGGAACATCAACGCAAAACCCATTCGGCCTCTCCGACTCTCGCCGCCTCCCGGAGGTTACGACAACGCGGCGACGAGCCGGTCGACGTCGGACCGGTCCACGTCGCGGTGGGTGACGAGACGCCAGGTCCCGGCGAAGGGGGCGTTGGTGAGGATGCGGGCCGACGCCAGGCGATCGGCGATCTCCGGGTAGGGAACGCCGAGGGCGGCCACGTCGACGTTGACGATGTTGGTCTCGACGCCGTCGAGGTCGACCGATCCGGGGAAACGGGTGGCCAACGCCTCGGCCAGGTACCGGGCCAGGTCGTGGTCTTCGACCAGCCGGTCCCGTTCGGCCAGGGCGATCCTCGCCGGAGCCGCCAACACCCCGACCTGGCGCATCCCCCCTCCGAGACGTTTCCGGAGAAACCGGGCTTCGGCGATGAGGTCCGCCGGTCCGCAGAGGACCGACCCGACGGGAGCACCCAGCCCCTTCGAGAAGCAGAACTGGACGGTGTCGACGCCGGCGGCGAGGGCGGCCGCCGGGACGCCGAGGGCCAGCGCCGCGTTGAAGATCCTGGCGCCGTCGAGGTGGATCGACAGCCCGTGCCGCCGGGCGGCGGCGTTGGTGGCCTCCATCAGGTCCAACGGCACGACCTTGCCGCCGCTCAGGTTGTGGCTGTTCTCCCACACCATCAACCGGATCGCCGGGAAGAAACGTCCGGCGAGGGCCATCGCCTCGTCGACGTCACCCGGGGTGATCCGACCCCCGGGGGCCTCCACCGTCCGGAAGGCGACCCCCGACAGCGCCGAAGCCGCTCCCCGTTCCACGTTGCGGACGTGCGCTCCGCCGTCGCAGAGGACCTCTTCGCCGGGTCGGGTCTGGGTCATCACCGCCAGCTGGTTCCCCATCGTCCCCGACGGCACGAACACGGCCGCCTCCTTGCCCACCACCTCGGCCGATTCCTCCTCCAGGAGGTTGACCGTCGGGTCGTCCGAGTAGACGTCGTCGCCTACCTCGGCTTCCGCCATCGCCTTGCGCATGGCAGGGGTGGGACGGGTGACGGTGTCGGAACGGAAATCGGCGGTACCGTCGGCGAAGGCCATGCCCGGAGGATAGGAGCCGCCGGCTCGGGGATGGTCCGCCTCAGAGCCGGTCGAGAGCCTTGCGGATGCCGCGGACGGCCTGGCCGATGCGGTGTTCGTTCTCGACGAGCGCGAACCTCACGAACCCCTCACCCGACGGCCCGAACCCGACCCCCGGACTCACCGCCACCTTCGCCCGGTCCAACAGGTCGAGGGCGAAGGGCAGCGAACCCATCTCCCGGTACGGGTCGGGGATCGGCGCCCACACGAACATGGTGCCCCGCGGCCGTTCGACCTTCCAGCCGCTCCGTTCCAGTCCGTCGACGAGGGCGTCCCGCCGTCGCCGATAGATGGCGTTGACCTCCTCCACGTAGCCGTCACCTTCGTTGAGGGCGACGATCGCAGCGATCTGGATCGGCTGGAAGGTCCCGTAGTCGAGGTACGACTTGAGCTTGCCGAGGGCCGCCACCATCTCGGCGTTCCCGACGACGAACCCGACCCGCCAACCGGGCATCGAATGACCCTTCGTCAGCGTGTACAGCTCCACCCCGACGTCGACGGCTCCGGGCACCTGCATCATCGACGGCGGCTGGTAGCCGTCGAAGGCGATGTCGGCGTAGGCGAAGTCGTGCACCACCGCCACTTCGTGTTCGAGGGCGAAGGCGACGAGACGTTCGAAGAAGCGGAGATCGACGCAATGGGTGGTGGGGTTGTGGGGGAACGACACGATGATCACCCGGGGCCGCGGCCACGAGTTCCGGAACATCCGTTCGAGGACTTCGAAGTAGTCGGCCTCACGTTCGATCGGCGCTTGGCGGACCTCGGCTCCGGCGATGATCGGCGCGTAGATGTGGATCGGGTAGGAAGGTTCGGGAACGATCGCCACGTCCCCCGGCTGCAGCAGGGTCCACAGGAGGTGGGAGAGGCCCTCCTTGGCGCCGATCGTGGAGATGACCTGGGTTTCGGGGTCGAGCTCCACCCCGAACCGGCGCCGGTAACGCTCGGCGACGGCCCGGCGCAGGTTGGGCAGGCCCCGGGACACCGAGTAGCGGTGGTTTCGGGGATTGCGGGCTGCTTCGACCAACTTGTCCACCACGAAGGGAGCCGAAGGAATGTCGGGGTTCCCGAACCCCAGGTCGACGATGTCTTCGCCTGCGCGCCGGGCGGCGATCTTTCGGCGGTCCACCTCGGCGAAGACGTAGGGCGGGAGACGATCGATACGCCGGAACTCCATCGGCTTCAGGTTACCGGCGGCTTCTCAGTCGCCCACCAACCGGGCGACGATCCGGCGCACCCGGGTCGGGACCAGCTCGGTGGCGGTCTCCAGGACGGCCTCCACCAGACCCAGCAGGTCACGGGAGCCGTCCCAGTGCTCCAAGACGACGTCGCGGCCCGCCACCTTGACGAGATGGTTCAAGGCGGCCGCCACCAAGAGGACGTCGTCGGCGAAGCCGAAGACGGGCACGAACTCGGGGAGCACGTCGATCGGAGAGACGACGTAGGCGAGGGCGAGACCGACCGCGACCTTCGATCGCACAGGCACCCGAGGGTCTCGGAGCAGCCGGGTGAGGAGCTTGAGCAGGTTCGGCAACATCCCCACCGCGTCACGCAACAGCCGGACCGCCTGGGTGGTGGCCGGGATCGCCGGGTCGAGGATCTCGTCGGGTCGGAGTCGGTCGTTCATGTCACAGCAGGGTCTCGGTGGCCAAGATGGCCGCCCCCACCGCTCCGGCCAAGGGACCGAACACGGCAGGGACCATCGGCAGGTCAGGACGGTACTCGGCTCCCTGGAGCACCTGGCCGACGACCTTGCGGGCCGGGTCGAGCAGATGGTCTCCGGCCTGGGCCGCCGCCCCGCCGATCACCACCACCTCGGGATCGAAGATGGCGACCAGGTTGGCGACACCCCGTCCCAGCCATCCGCCGACCTCGGCGAGGGCCGCCCGGGCAGCGGGATCCCCGGCCGCCGCCGCGGCGGTGAGGTGGCGACCTTCGGGCCGGTCGGCACCGACCAGCCGGGCCAGGGCCCCGTCGGGTGCCCGGTCCGCCAGCTCGGCGGCGAGCTGATCGAGGCGCGACCCGGACACGAAGGTCTCCCAGCATCCCCGCCGCCCGCAGGCGCACAGGGGCCCGTCGGGGTCGAGGACCATGTGCCCCACCTCCCCGGCGAAGTTCCGGCCCCGGAAGATCTGCCGGTCGACGACCATCCCCGCACCGATGCCGGTCCCGAAGGTCAACATCAACGCGTGGCGGTGACCGCGGGCGGCACCGAGCCGCAGTTCGGCGAGGGCCGCCAGGTTGGCGTCGTTGTCGACGACGGCGGGGACCCCCAGGGTGTCGCTCAGCCGCCGCCGGTACGGAACCGAGCGGCCGGGGACGTGGGGACCCCACACGAACTCCCCTTCCGGCCACACGACGAGGCCGGCCACCCCGACCCCGACCGCACGTGCCCCGCGGCCGACGAGTTCGGCGCCGAGGTCCGCCACCGCCTCGAACACGCCGTCGTCGGGTAGCCGCCGCACACCGTCGTCGATCCTTTCGGCTCCGTCGCCGAGCAGCACCCACTTCACGAAGGTGCCACCGACGTCGATCCCGGCGACCGGCGGATCGCTCATTCCACCTCGACGCGTTCGACGGGCTCACCAGGAGGTTCCGACTCCCGTCCGACGCTCCCCAACTCGTCGACCACCGCCTCCACCGCCTTCAGCCCTTCGATACCGGCCCGGATCAGGTGGTACACGACCCGGCGGCCGGCACGCCGCAGGGCCTCGGCGACGTCGGAGTCGACCCTCATCCTTCTTCCCCTCCGTCGAAACTCACCCGGAGCACACCGTCGACCAGCCGGGCTGCCTCCACCCGCCGTCGCCGCAGCGAGTCGGGGAGGACGAAGGACCGCCGGTACGGTCCGACGCCGACGAACAGCTCGCTGCCGCGCCGAAACACCTCCACTTCGTCGCGGTGGGCGAACGCCACGGCGACCTCCAACACGACCCGCCCCTCCGACTCGGTCACCCGGAACGGGCTCCGGGCCTCGAAGCCGACGACCGGGTCGACGTCGCCGTACAGCTCCGACGCCATGAGACGGAGCCGGTCGAGACCGACCATCTCGTCGTCGAAGAGCCGGAGACGGAGCCGGGGCACGTCGGCGAACGCCTCGTCGATGGTGTGGAGGTGACCTTTCTGGATCGCCCGCCACCGATCGAAGTACGGGTCGGACACCTCCTCGGGAAGGACCCGGTTGACGACCACCCCGTCCACCCCGTACCCGAACAAGCCCAGGTAGGTGTAGGTACGTCGGGCCTCGTCGATCACCATCTTCTCGGGGTTGACGACGAGACGGGCCGACGCCACCCGGGGGTCCCCCAGCAGGGCCTTCACCGACTCCACCGAGTCGAACACGCTCTGGGCGGCGACGAACACGTCGTCTTCGGGGACCGGCAGGTCGGTGAACCGGGTGAGGATCGGCCTGGCCGCCCTCATGATCCGACGCTCCGTGGGCAGGATCCGTTCGAAATACCACGACAGGACCTCGGGGAGACTCAGCAGACGGAGCGTCTCGGCGGTCGGTGCGCAGTCGACCACGATGACGTCGAATGCGCCCGAGCGTGCGTGACGGTCCACTTCGAGGAGGGCGAACAGCTCGTCCATCCCCGGAAAGACCAGGAACTCCTCGGCTTCGATGCCCTCCACACCGCCCCATCCCAACACCGACATCAGTTGATCCCGGATGGCGCCCCAATGTCGATCGAGCTGGCTCTGGGCGTCGATCTGCTGGCCCATCAGCCCCGGCGCCACCTCGGTGGGTTCGTCGCCGAGGACGGCTTCGAAGGCGTCGGCGAGCGAATGGGCCGGGTCGGTGGAGCTGATCAGCGTGCGGTGACCGCGTTCGGCGGCGGCGAGGGCGGTGGCGGCCGCCACCGTGGTCTTGCCCACACCCCCCTTGCCGGTGACGAGCACGATGCGCACGTCAGGTGCCCCCGATCTCCTCCACCCTCCGACGCAACCCCCTCAGTGCCGTTCCGACGATCTGCTTCTCCACCTGACGGCGAAGGAACCCGGGGATGGTGAACGCCGGGACCGCCCGCAGCGCGTACACCACTTCGGTGCGGCCGGGGGCGATCTCGGTGAACGTGTAGGAACCCTCCATCTCTTCGATGTCGGGGCCGGGCTCGGCCTCCCACGAGATGGAATGCGGCTCGTCGTAGGTGTAGCGCAGGGTGTAGGTGATCTCTTTCACCATGCCGTCGACCACGAACCGTGCCCGGAGGGGTCGTCCCCGGTCGTCGGTCTCGAGGACCTCGGTAGAGCGGATCCCGGTCGCCCACTCGGGGTAGGCGGCGACGTCGGCGGCGACCGCGAAGATCGCCTCCGGCGGCGAGTCGATCTCGATGGTCTGGACGGTGTTGTCGGTCACGGCTGCCGAATCCTCCGAGGCGCCGAGGTTAGCGGCCCACCACCGCCGCCGGAACGGGGCCGTTGGCGGGATCGAAGCGGACGGCCCTCCGGGTCGCCCGGAAATACCCGACGTTGACACACAAGGTGGGGCCGAGCCGCCAGCGATGCGCTTGGGGTTGGTGGACGTCACCGAAGAAGTGGAAGGCGGGTCGGGTCGACCGCAGATAGTCGAGGATGGGGACCGAAGCCCGCTCCCGGCGACCGGTGACCACGTCGGTGTGCAGGGCGGGGACCGCCGGCGGAAGATGCGAACACAGCACGTCCACCGGTCCGAGACGGTCGAGTTTCCGTGCCATCTCGGCGTCGGAGACCTCCCCTGCCGCTCGCAGCGGCGTCTCGACGCCTCCCCCGACGAACCCGAAGCGGAGACCGTCGATCTCGACGACTTCACCGTCGACGAACACCATCCCGTCGGGGAGGGCGGCGGCGAGCTGGTCGGGACGGTCGACGTTCCCGAACGTCACATAGCCCTTCGCCCCTTCGAGGGCCACGGTCATCTGCCGGTACTGCCGATCGACGGCGGCGTCGATCCCTGCCCGGACCTCGTCGAGACGTTCACCGATGACCTCCCGCCACAACGCCCGCATCCCCGCATAGTCGCCGGCGCCCCGCAGCGCCGCCGACCGTCGACCGAACTCGGCGCCGAGGACTTCGGCGACCGCGCCCTCCCCCGTCCGGTAGTCGACCAGGTTGATGAGGTCGCCCAAGACGAGGAGCGTCTCATCGGCCTGGGCGACTTCGGCCAGCGCGTCGAAGGCGGCGTGGACGTCGGAGACGATGAGCATGTTCAGCCCTCGGCGCCGGGACGACCCGCGTACCAGACGGCACCGGCGGCGGCGACGACGGCGGCGGCCACTTCGAGCAACGGAGCCGGGTCGAGGGGGGAGAACGCCGCGGCCATCCCACCCAACCCGAAGGCGGTCACCCCGGCAACGACCCGGCGGCCTCCGACACCGAACCGCTCCT
>Ga0256830_1000823_pt1 | contig 22971 bp, 21 predicted proteins | sample 128326metaG_FD_190537 | JGI IMG/M metagenome (GOLD analysis project Ga0256830, IMG submission 190537) | Hydrothermal vent microbial communities from Lau Basin, Pacific Ocean - 128-326 | ecosystem: Environmental > Aquatic > Marine > Hydrothermal vents | place: Pacific Ocean: Lau Basin | collected... | reverse complement strand
CGGGATCGCGCTGCGCCCCGGAGCCGATGCACAGGTCGTCGCCCGTGGCGAAGCCCTGGCAGCGCACGCCGAGGATCTTCTCCCCGCCGTCGTCCCACAGCGCCTGCTCGCGCGCGAACGGCAGCCGCAGTTGCCCGTCGGCGGACATCAGGGCATCGCCCTGTTCCCACAGCGCCGGCCGCGGCAGGGGCGCGGAGAACATGATCAGGTCCCCCAGCACGGAGGCGATGCCGAGCCTGGCCGCCACCAGGCTGTTGTCCTGCGCCACCACGGTGACGGCGTCGCCGCGCTTGAAGCCGTAGGCGCTCACCGCCCGCACCGGCGCGTCCGCCCGCAGGGGTTCGGCCAGCAGCAGCCTGATGCGCTCGTCGAAGGTGCTGACGCGGCTGCCCACGGGCACCTCCCGGGGCGGCTCCAGCTCGTCCCGCAGATGGATCCGGTACTGTTGCAGGGAGGCCTGCAGCCTGAGGCCGGCGACGTAGTCGACGCCCTCCACGGCCTCGATCTCGCGGTACACCTCGGAGATGAAGACGTCCCTGCCCAGGGCCCATCCCTGCGGTGATCCGTCATTCGCGGGACCGCCATGGAGGGGATGGAGAAAGGTCTCCAGCCGGGCGAGCACCGCCAGCTCCACCTCGTCGGCCTTCTCCGCCCGCGCGGGCACCACCCTGGCCAGCACCGTCGCCTCGATGTAGTCCGGCCCCTTGACGTGGATCTGCCGCGCGCGCTCCAGGTTCGCCAGGGCATGCGCCTCCAGGTGCCCGCGCACCTTGCGGATCAGGGCCGGGCTGGGCATGGGCCGGGGTTGGGAGCTTCGCGGCGTGATCACCACCGTGACCCAGCCGGGCTGCACCAGCCCCCGCTCGTTGCGCGTCGGCAGGCAGCGCGCCTGGTAGATCTCGGCGCTCGCCTCGCGCGCGATCCACTCGAAGTCCTCGTAGGTGACGGCGCGGCCGCGGTGCTTGAGACTCTGCGGCCCGCGCCGCGCCACCTCCTCCAGGCTCTCCTCGTCGGAACCGCCCACGGCGGGCTCGGGATTGGTGACCCGCTTGATGTTGGCGAGGTCGCCGGCCGGGTTGCGCAGCACGCTGATGCTGCCGGCGGCGACGTTGCCCCGCGCGCCGTCGTGGGTGGCGTAGCGCAGGGCCATGACGTTGTTCTGCCCCAGCGGCGGGATCTTGCCCCGTTCGCCGTCACCGAAGCGCAGCTCGCCGGTGATCTCGTCCAGCACGAAGTGGCGGCTCGACGGCGTGGAGGCGAAGAAGTCCCGCACCTGGTGCCAGCGCACCCACACGCCCTGGCGTGCGTCGGCTTCACCGTCCTCCAGCAAGGGCAGCGCCTCGGCCTCGGGCTCGCCCTTGCGCAATTCCCGCAGCAGCCGTTGCAGCTCCGCCTCCGGCGGCCGGTCCGGCTCCGCGACCAGGATCTGCGCACCCGGGGCGATGGGGGGGCGCAGGAGCCGGAATCGCTGATGCGGCTTGTCGTCGCTGGAGCCGAGCACCTCGCGGCGCACGCTGACGGCATTGCGCACCGGCACGGTGTTGGTCCGCACCGCGCGCAGGTAGGGCATCGGCGCGGACGGCGCCTCGGGCGCTGCGGCCTCGCCCGCGCGCCGCCACACATACTTGGCGATGCGGCGCCCCCCGTAGGCGCGGGAGGCGGAACCGTCGAGGGTCACCCGGGCGCTGACGCCGTCGCTGACGTGGAGCGGCCGGGTGGCCCCGGCCGACGCCTCGGGCGCGGTGCTGGAACCGACGATGCGCCAGGCGTACCTGACGATGTCCTGCCGGTCGAAGGCGCGGGAGGCGCTGCCATCGAGGCTCACGGCGGCCTCGTCGTCGGCCGCCCTGAGCGGCCCGGCATCCTCCCCCGCGTTGGCGACGGGGGCGTGGTGCGCGCCGATGCGCAGCCAGTGCGCCTCCCTGCCGAAGGCATGCGACGGGCGGTGGTCGGCGGGGGCGAAAAAGCCGAGATAGCCGCGTTGCGCCAGGCCCCGGGTGCCGTCGGAGACCCGCAGCGGCACCCAGTCGCCGTTCCAGTATTGCCAGGAAAGCACCCTTTCCAATGGTTCCTCGCCGGCCTGCGGCAGGACGTCCACCAGCAGCTGGCTCCACTCGCCGGCGGGGAAGGGCCGGTCGAAGCCCAGGTACAGCGCGGGGCCCTCGTCGGCGGCGCTGAAGGGGGCGAAGGGGGTGCCGGCGTCGTGGCGGCGCCAGCCGCCGTCCACCTCGCTGCGGCAGTGGCTCACGGGAACCGGCTCGCCGTCGGGCGGGGCATAGTCGCGGTACTGGAGCGTCAGGCGCTTGACGAGCGGGGCGTGGGTCTTCGGCGCCACCCACGCCCTCCCGCCGTCGCCGCCCGACAGCTCGCGCATGGCGCCCGGCTCATCGTAGCTGCCGGCGACGAGGCGCGCGCGCACCCAGTAGCCCTCGATGTCGTTCACCGTCGTCTTGGTGAATCCCGCCGGCACCGTGAAGCTCACCTTGGCGGAGCGGCTGCCGTGGGTGAAGGCCTTGGTCTCGTCGCTGAACGCGAGGCCGCCGTCCGCGCCGGCGATGGGCCCGTTCCTGTCGCTCGAACCCAGGGGCTCCCACCCCTCGGCGCCGTGGTATTCCCAGTCGATGCGGATGCGGTCGATGTCGCTGGCATCCTCCAGGGTGTCTGGCAGGCCCTCCAGCTCGAAATCGAGCTGGACCGTGGCGCCCGTCTTGCTGAAGGCGGCATCCGACTGGAAGTAGACCGTGTCCAGCCGCGTGGGGTGCTGGCCGAAGGGAAAGAACTCCGCGGCGGGATCGGCGGCGACGACGATGGTGCTGGCCTGGGTGACGGCCAGTATCGCATCGGCATCGGTGGGCGTGGGGGTGATGCTGAGGCTGCGCGTGATGTGGATGCTGGCGATCACCGGCAGCCGGCGGCGCGCGCTGCCGCCGCTCAGCTCGCAGGCGAGCCAAAGGGAGGTCTCACCGTCCACCTCCGTCTCGGTGAGGGGCGGCAGGTCCGTGATCTCGACCCGCCCGTCGCGGCCGAATCCCCCGGTGCCGTCGGTGACCCTGGCTCCCGCCTCGACCAGCCCGCTCCAGGCCTGCGCCTCCTCGTCCCAGTATTTCCAGCGCAGGGTCCAGCCGTCGGCCGCCGCCTCGCCTGGCGTGGAGAAGGTGAAATCCAGGCCGATGGTCGCGCCCCGGCGGAGGACGTCGTCGTCGAAGGCCAGCTGCTCCCGGTTGCCGATGTAGAGGGTGCGGCGGCGCTCCCGGTTACCCTCGAAGGCGGCGAAGCGGCCAGGGCGGCTGCCCCTGGCGATCGCCGTGTTGTCGCTGTAGTTGACCGCGTCGAAGGCCACGCAGGCGGTCAGCGAGAGGGGCGCCACGACGAGATCCCTCTGCGTCTCGAAGACAATCTCCTCCTGGGTCTCGCTCTTCGCCGTGGCCAGCTGGGTGCCCCGGGGCACACGGATCAGCGGGGGACCGTCCGGGTCCGCCTCGAAGCCGACTTCCGTGGTCGCCGCGCGTGGCGGCAGGCGGGTGACGCCAGCCTCGTTGAGGAAGGCCAGGAAGTGCTTGTGCGGGGACGCGTTGAGGCGGTTGAGCTGCAGCTCCACCAGGCGCCCGAACAGTTTCACGATGGCCGAGCCCGCATCGCCCTTGCCGTCCACCCAGCCGAGTTCCTCCAGGCGTGCCTGGATGTGGCCGACGGCGACCTCCGCAGACCGGAAGGTATTGCCCGCCGCGTCCTTGACGGTGAATTTGGGGCTCGCGCCGCTCATGTCCCGGCACCGCGTTCGAGGTAGAAGGGATAGACCAGGTTGTAGCGGCTGTCCGTCTCGCGCACCGTGTAGTCGATGACCACCAGCAGCACCGTCGGATCGTCGTCGTCGGCCTGCGCGCTCACCTCGTTGAGGACGATGCGCGGCTCCCAGCGCGTCAGCGCCTCCTCCACGGCGTAGGCCACCAGGCCGGCGGTGCGCGTGTTGTTGGGCTCGAAGAGGTAGTCGTGAATGCCGCAGCCGAACTCCGGGCGCATCACCCGCTCGCCCCTGGCGGTACTGAGGATGATCCAGATGGCCTCCTGGATGTCGTTCTCGTAGCGGGACAGCGCAAGCCGGCCGGCGTCGTCCAGCTGGACGGGGAATTTCAGGCCGACACCGAGAAATTCCTTGCGCATGCCTAGGCCCCCTTGGTGAAGATGGTGCTTTGCACGTTCTTGATCGCCGGGACGGTGGGCGGCGAGGTGGGGGCACCCATGTTGCCGACGTGGAAGTGCGCGTTGAAGATGTCCAGGAAGGTGTCGTTGACCAGGGTCATGGCGGCGGAGGAGCCCAGCTTGATGCTGGTGCTATCGATGGTCACCCCGGAGGGCGCCGAGATGGTCGCGGTGCCGCTGACGTTGATGCTCAGGTTGCCGCCCACGGTCTGGTCCTGGTTGCCGCTGGTCTCCACCGTCAACGAGCCGGCGTTGGCGTCCAGCACGATCTTGTTGCCGCCGCTGTCCTGCAGGGTGACCGTGCCGCCGGCGTCGTCCAGGGTGAGCACGTGGCCGGCGCTGGTGGCGATCTCGATCTTGCCCTGGTCGGACTCGTCGTCCAGCACGATGCTGTGGCCGTGCTGGGTCTCGATGGACAGCCTGGCCTTCTGCTCCTCGGTGTTGTCGTCGAAGCTGATCTTGTGACCGCTGCGCGAATGGAGGCTGCGCAAGTGGTTCTTGCCCTCGGCGTCCATCTCCTCCGGCGGCGCGTCCTCGCTGTTCCACAGCATGCCCAGCACGAAGGGCCGGTCCATGTCGCCGTGCTCGAAGGCCACCAGCACCTCGTCCCCCACCTCGGGGACGAAGAAGCTGCCGCGCCCGGCGCCGGCCATGAGGGTGGCCATGCGCGCCCAGTAGCTGTGCGCGCGGTCGTCTTCGGAGCCCATGGAGACGGCATCGCCGGACTCCGCCATCCAGGGAAAGTCCACCTTGACCCGTCCCAGCCCGTCCGGGTCCTTGATGTCACGGACGATGCCGACCACCACGCCGAAGATCCGGCGTTCGCTGTCGCTGCCCGCCTGCGCCGCCGACGACAGGAGTTCCACGAGACTCATAGCGCGTTCCTCTTTACCTTGAAGTCGCTGCGATAACCGTTGGTGTCGATGGTGTGGATCACCTGGGTCACGTAATAGGGCCCGCTGAAACGCTCACCAACGCCCTTGATCTCCACCACCGTGCGCGCCTGCAGGTCCGTGCGGCCCATGCAGGAGCCGCCGCCGGTGATGAACTCCAGCGACTTCTCCTCCAGCTTGGCCACGGCGATGTCCTGCGCCTCTTCCTGGGAGCGGATGTTGTGGTCCGGATGGGTGTACCTGTTCTCCTCGAAGCGGCCCAGGGCGATCTGCGAGGCCGACTCGTCGCCCAGCTTCTGGCGCTCGTCGCCGGCCGAGGCCGTCCCCACCCAGGGCTCCTTGCCGCCGCCCTGGGAGGTCTGCGGGCCACGCACGGTGACCTCGGTGTAGAGCCCGTAGGTGCGGAGCCGGGGCGTGAAGCGCCTCAGGTCGCGCCCCCACTCCAGGGTCAGCTCGGGGTCGGGCCTGTCGATATAGGCCGGCTTCTTGAAGATCAGCCGGTCGAGCTTGACGGCCAACTCGAAGCCGATGCGCTGCGCCCGCTGGCTGAGGATGGCGTGGTAGGTCTCGCCCTTGGGGGAGACCAGGGGCTGCTCGGCGCTGGTCTCGTCCACGTCGGGGGTCAGCCCCAGGGCGCTCGCCACCTCGCGGGCGATACCGCTGTCGGTGGTCGCCTTGAAGGGCTTGCGGCGCCGCTCGCGCGTCAGCCGGTGGTACAGGCTGAATCCCCTCACGCTGATGCGCGGCTGCCCGTTCTCGGGAAAGCTCGGCGCCAGCGCCGTGATCTCCCCCTTCATCATGATGCGCATGTCGTTGACGTATCCCATGCTGATCGTGACCTTCTTTCCTTCCTGCAAGTCCTCGTGATCCAGCCACTTGAGCCTGGCCCCCGAGGGGAAACGCCCGCTCTCCGCGTGACGGTCGCGCAGCGAGATGGCGAACGAGTCGGCCTCGTTGGCATTCTCCGTGACGCTCACGGACAGCACGTCCACGTTGGTCCCGTGCTCAAGCGTCTCGCCCTCCAGCTCGATGCGGAAACTCGGTGCATAGCGCGCGTACATAAATCCTCATCACTCGATGGCGGGTATCACCAGCACCCTGCCCGGCACCAGCCGCAGCGGATCGTCGATGCCGTTGGCCTCGGCGATGGGACGCCAGCGGGCGGCATCGCCGTAGTGTCGATGGGCGATCCCCGCCAGGGTGTCGCCGCGGTGCACCACGTAGCGTTTCACGTAGTTCGCCGAAAAACGCTTCTCCTGGCCCTCGACGAATTCCTTGAAGCTCACGTCCACGGTGGCCCGCACCGGCGTGCCATCGGGCAGGAACAGCTTGAAATTCTCCTGCGCCCTCTCCAGCACGCCGACGAACTGCAGCCGCTTGCCCCAGGTGAACTTGCAGATCGGCGGGGCATGCAGGTCCTCGTCCACCTTCAGCAGCGAGGTGACCTTCCGGGTATGTTCCTGCACGTCCTCGCTGTCGTGATAGGTGTGGGTATCGAAGAAGAGCTGCATGGACAGGGTGCGCGCGCCGCCGCGGCCGAACTGCAGCGGCGGCGCGCCCAGGCCGGGAATCGCCACCTCGGCAAACTGGTTGCCCTTGCTGAGGCGGTATTCCCGGGGATTGAACAACACCTCGAACTTGCCGCCGGCCGGCTTGACCTTCTCGATGGTGGCTCGCTCCAGCTCCATGTCTATTCCCCCTTTCGCCCGGAAGCGCCTTACAGCCCCCGACTCTCCTTCTCCACCGTGAGGCGTTCCTCGATCATTTCGTAGACTTCGTCGGCGATCACCGCCAATTCGGCCGGCCCGAGCGATGCCGGGCCGGGTGGCAGGGTGCCTGGCAGGGCGGACTCGAAGCCGGCCGTGGCCTCCCTCGCGCCCGAGGGCACCGCAGCGTCGGCACGCCCTTCCGTCACCGCCGCGGACTGCCGGTCATCGTCGGCACCCTGTCTCTGCAAGCATGCCTGTGCGACCTGCCCGGGCCCCGTTCCCCTCGGCTGGGGCGCGCCCGGCGGGAACGGATGCTCTATGGCGGGGCCCGAAGGTGCGGCCCACTCCCCTCGCTCCCCCCCCGCCGGCAAGACAGCCCGCACCCCGCCGGCGGTGGCCGGCAACGGCCTGTGCAGCCGCTGCACGCTGGCGGCGGATCCGGCCGTGACCAGCGGACGCTGCCCAGCGAGGGGGACAGGGGACGGCTCGCCAGGGGAAGCCAGCGCCAAGCCCCGCGGCCGCGCGGCAACGACCCTGGAAAGCAGCCGTTCCCCCCCTGGCGGATTGCCCGTGGAGGCGCCGACTCGCGTCGCCGCGAGCCCGGCCTGCATCGGCAGGCGGCGCAGCATCGCGCGCCTGCCGGGGTTCGGCGGGGGAAGCGATGAGGGAGGGCCGTGGCCGGTCATGGACACGGCCGGGCCGGCCCCTCCCCCCCGGCCCCGCCCACTCTCCGGCGGCGGCGCGACGCCCGGCAAGACGCTGTCACTGCCATGCCCGGGGAGGGGCGGGGCAGCGCCGGACCGGGCAGCATCCGTGCCGTGGGGAGGTTCGCTGGACAACGCCTGGCGCGACAATTTCTCCGTGGATGAAGAACGCTCCCCGTCACCCCTCACACCAGCCTGCCGCGCGGCCTTCGACGCTACGAAGGCCGACGGGCTTGAGCGGACCGGAGCGGCCGGGAACGAGGAGGCCCCGGCAACCCCGCCGGGCACCCGCTCTTGCCGCAAGGCCGCGCTCCTCGCCACTGCCCGCATCATGCTGCGCCCCGGCGGGGACGGCTTGCTGGCGATCACCGCCCCGGCACCCGTGCCCGGGGCCGGTCGCGCGGCACTCCCTGGGCCCGGCGCGGTGGCCACGGTTTCGGCCCCTGCCGGGAGAGTGCCTGGTCCCTGCTCCAAAGCGGCAGCCGTTTCCCCCTTGCCGGCCAGGGAAGCGGCCGGACCCGGCACCGGATCGTTGCCAGCATCCGAGGGTGGAGACGAAGCAGCGGACGCGCCCGCGACGGGCTGCCGCCGGACCAGCGCCGCCTCACCAGTGACCCCCTGCGCGCGCGAAGGCGCCACCGGGCCGGCAGCTTTTCCCCCGACCTGCCCGCGGCCCGGCCCGGTCACCGCTGGCAGGGTCGCATCCGCCGCGCGCGGCGACACGCGCTGGACCTTGATCGTCTCCAACGCCGGCACGCCGCCCGGCCGCGCCCGCCGCCATGAGCGCGCCCCGGGCAACGCCCCTGGGGTGGCCATCTCGCCTGCCTCACCGGCCGCGGCGGCCGCTGTGTCGCGGGTGCCAGCGGGACGCGGGGGAGACGCATCCCGTTCCACCGTCCGTGACGGCTGCCCGCGCGGGGGCGCAGCCGGCGGGGCGGCGCCATCGGCGGCCGCGACAAAGCCCGCAAGCCGCTGGGCTGCTGGCGCGCCAGACGTCGCGGTGACGGCTACGGCGTTGCCGGCACCGGGCTGTGCCGGGCGCGGGAACGCCATCACCGCCGGCGCGGTATCGGCGGCCCGCGGCAGCGCGGACGCCGCGGGCGAGACAAGGGGCAGGGTGCCGACCGGCGCTGCCCACGACACCGTGCGCCGCTGCCAGCGAGCGAGAACCTGCGACAGCAACGGATGCCTCACCGGCCTGAACCCCCCCGGCCCGCTGGCCACGAAGGGCATGCACACATGGCGCCGCAGGAGCCCCTCCCCAAACTCCCGCAGGACACCGGCCCCTGCCTGTGTGTGCCCGTTGCTCACTGATCACCATCCATTCGTCGTTATACCTCCATCATGCCCTGATGGACGAACTCCAGCGTCTCGATGGCCACCGCACTGGTGCCGGCCCGCAGCTCGGGGCCACTCCAGCGTACCGGGTAGGCCTTGGCGAAGTTCCAGCGCTGTGCCTCCTGGTTTTTGCCGTCGCACAACACCACCGAGAGATTGCGCATCTCGAGCTTTCCCTGCAGTGTCTGCTCCTGCCAGGCCAGCAGCTGGTCCCCGCCGACCAGGCCGCGCTTGAGCACCAGGTTCGAGGGGTATCTCACCGCACCCCTGAGCTTGTGCACGAAGCCGTTCACCCCGCCCTCGCGATAGTCCTCGACTTCCACCTCCACCTGCAGGCCAGTGACCTCCGCGAAGCCTCCGACGGTCAGGCCATCGATCTCGATGAGAAAGTTGAAAGCCAGGAAGGGGTCGGATCCGATACCGCTTGTTGGCCTCTCCGGCATGGCTAGTCGCCTCGCTGTTTTTTCCGCCTGCTGCTGAAAAAAATCCCTTGCGGCCGCCGCTCCAGCGGCGGAAGCAACCTTCACTCCGCCTCGTTCATGCGCCGGTTTATGCTCGCGATCTCGTCGACCCATTGTCGACGGTCATGGTGCTCCAGGCGCATGATCTCGTCGTGTGACCAGTGGAAGTGGTAGGCGATGTAGGCTACCTCCTCGAGCATCTCGCCCAAGGGGTAGCCAATCATTCCCCCGGGCTGGTCACCTCGACCTCGTACGACTTCTCGCAATGCGGACAATTTACCGTTAGACGGTTGTGCCCGTTCTCGTTGACCCGGCTGTAGAAGTCCTGCAGGTAGGCAAGATCCGCGGAGAACAGGCCTTCGATGGTCTTCGGCGTGATGTGCTCCACGTCGCCCAGCCTGGTGATAACCCGGGACAGCAGGATGATCACCAGGTAGCCGGGATTGGCCTGCACGCGATGGTCCTTCATCGGCGCGATCTCATCGAGGGCCGTCGCCAGGCGCATCACGCCCTCCCTGTGCAGGTTTCCGTCCGCGTCGAGAAAGCCGTGCGGCAAGGTGAATGGAAACTCGGTCTGCATCGTCAGCCTTTCTCGACACGCTCATGGGCCAGTTCCAGGGTCTCCACCGCCACGTCGTTGCTGGTGGCGTTGAGGCTGGGGGCCGTCCACTTGGTGGGCCAGGCGTTGAAGATGTTCCAGCGCACCTTCTCTTCACCGACATCGTCCATCAGCACCACGGAGACGTTCTTGCGCGTGATCACGCCATCCATCACCTCCTTGCGCCACTCCCACAGCTGGGAGTCGTCGGTGATGCCCCACTTCAGGGAGATGTTCGAGTACTTCACCAGGCCGAAGAGTTTTCTCTGCGTCAGGGGATCGGTTCCCTCGCGGTATTCCACGGGGTCCTGGGTGGTGTCCAGGCCGGACATCTCGCGAAAACCGCCGCGGTCGATGCCATCGATTTCGATGCGAAAGTTGTAGCCACGATACGGATCTTTTCTTTCCGCCATGATCAAGTCCTCCTTACTGTGGTTGGCGACCTAACTTCTATTGGGTATCCACACACCGAGCCTAGCCCTTTCCCGTGCCCACGTAGACATAGGAATCCACCTGTCGCTCACGCCGGTCGTACAATCTCGCAACGTCCCCGACGTTGTTCCAGATGGCTGTGCCGCTACCCCAGTACAGATCGGTCTCGGTGTTCTCGCCACCACCGGTCCATATGCGTACCGAGCGGTACGGCTTGAGCCGATAGTGGGGAAAACGAAATACGTGATTTGCGGCATCCCGCAGGGTCCAGTTGCCCAGATCCACCTCGACCGCGCCGAAGTTCCGTACCTTGACGTACTCCCGATCGACATCGCGGCCGGGGCCGCTGTAGTCGACGAAGGTGATGCGCACGTCGCTGGTCGCGAATTCGTCCAGGCTCGTTGCGGCCCGGGGCGTTTCGGATGGAGTCGCGGGGGCCTCGACGGGCGTCACGCTCACGCCGCTGTCGGCATGCACCAGGCGAACGACGATGAACTCGCCCGGCACGCTGGCGGCAACCCCGATCTCCGTCACCACCCAGCCCAGCTCGCGCGTCTCGCGGGTATTGATGTCGCCGTCGCATTTCACGTAGTAGGCCTCGGCGGCTGACTGGCCCTTGAAGGCGCCCTTCGACAGCAGCTCGTTCAGATAGCCGCCCAGCTCGCGCCGGATGCGCGACCAGAGCGGGGGGCCGTTGGTTTCATAGGCGATGCCGCGCATGTTGCTCTCGAACCAGCGCCCCATGGTGAGCAACAGCCTGCGCACGTTCACCTGCGCCCATTGCGGATCGGTGCTGAGGGTGCGCGCGCCCCACACGCGGATGCCGCGCCCCGGGAAGGCCCGCAGGCAATTGATCGATGCCTCGGTGCCGGGATTGAGCAGCCGCTGATCCGCATCCGTCACGCCGACCGCGACATCCACCGCGCCTTTCACTTCCTCGTTCGCCGGCGCACGATGCACGCCCGCCTGCCGGTCGCTGCGCGCATAGATGCCGGCCACCTCGCCACAGGGTGGCACCAGGAGGTGCTCGGCGGGGTCGCCCGCGTCCTTGGCGACCTTGATCCAGGGATAGTAGAGGGCGGCATTGTTGCGCCGCGCCTGGAGCTGCTCGCGCTGGGCAACCAGGCTGCGACGGCGTGTATTGCCCTCGGCCAGCGAGTCGAGGATCGCAAACCGCCCTGGCACCCGGTTGCAGTGGTCGATGATGGCGCGTTGCATGTCCACCAGGCGGGAGGGGTTGGTGACGGCATCCGGGGCACAGACCAGGTCGATCTCCTCCAGCGCTTCCACCCTTTGCAGGGCGCTGCGGAGCGCCGGCAGCGAATTGTCGGGCAGCCGCAGCACGTGGCACGGCCCGCCGCCATTGGCGAAGAAGCCCCGCACGGCATAGGCGAGGTAGCCATTTTCCAGCGGCGTTCCAAAGGCAGCCGCAAAATCGTTCCAGCGCTCCAGCCGCAGGGGGGCATCGAAGCCCCCGTCCCGGGCCAGGCCGAGAAACACCGGTACGCCGGTGGAAACGCCACGCTCGCCGACGGCGACCCGGGGATCCAGGTAGACCCCCGGCGTGCCACGGCGCTGTGAGAGCATCATCGCCATGCGCCCGTTTCCCGTTGCCGCCCCCCGTCACTCATTGCCCCGGGCCCGCCCATTGCGAGATGCGGAAGATCACGAACTCGGCCGGCTTGGCGACCGAGACGCCGATCTCGGTCACCACCTGCCCCAGGTCGCGGACCTCCGGCGGGTTCGTATCGGCATCGCACTTGACGTAGAAGGCCTCCGACGGCGTGGTGCCAAACAGGGCGCCGGAGCGCCATACCACCGTCAGGAAGGCCGAGACGTTGCGCCGGATCTTCGCCCACAGGTCGTTCTTGTTGGGTTCGAACACCACCCACTGGGTGCCCTCGTCGATGGATTCGCGCAGAAACAGGAACAGGCGGCGCACGTTGATGTATTTCCATTCGCCGTTGTCGTCGCCGCCCAGGGTCCTTGCCCCCCACACGGTGACGTTGTTGTCGAACAGCCGCAGCACGTTGATGCCGTCCGGATTGAGGCCGTCGTGCTCGGCCTTGCTGATGCGCCGGGCGACGCCGATGGCGCCGCGGATCACCTCGTTGGCGGGGGCCTTGTGCACCCCCCGCTGGGCATCCACGCGCGCGTAGATCCCGGCCATGTGGCCGCTCGGCGGGATCACCGCGGTATCCTTGCTGACCGGGTCGTAGACCTTTATCCAGGGGAAGTACATGGCCGCGTAGTCGCTGCTGCGGGTTGTCCCCTGGATGTCGTCCTTCTCGGCGGAGTCCACGTTGTTGGCATCCAGGATCGCGAAGCGGTCGCCCATGTTTTCGCAGTGGTCCATGATGGCGCCATGGATGCCGGCATCCACCGCGCCGGGCACCAGCACCAGGGCGATCTCATCGATGGCCTCGAAGCCCTGCAGGGCGGCGGTGACCTGCGTCTGGTCGCCGGCATCGGCGATGCGGGTTATCCAGCAACGCGTGCCGCCGTTGTTGAAGAAACCGTACACGGCATGGGCCAGCACCTTGTTGCCGTTCTGGAAATCGCCAAAGGTGCTCTTGAACTGCTCCCAGCTGGTGATCAACTGCGGTTCGTTCTGCGGCGCGACGGTGTAGAGAATGGGGATGGGGACCCCCTGCGAATCCAACTCGGGCCTGCCGTTGGCATCGAGCTGAAACTTGCCCGGGATCGGCGGCATCTGCACGTTGTTCGCGACCCTGCCGATAAAGCCCGCGGTGCTCGTTCCAACGCCTGCAATGGGATTGGCGCCTGATTCCACCTCTTCCACGTAGACGCCCGGTGACAGATACTGTGGCATGTTCCTTCCTCCTTCGTCTGAACGGGTAAGACATCGAGCGAGCCGAACTTCGCAGACCTGTTCCGCCCCTCATTTCGGTTGACATCGAGAGCCGCACAGCCACGCACCTGCTGGACGATGTGCCATCGTTGTCGACGTTCCACTTGCTTGACCGCTACCGCTACGCGCCATTGCCCGATGGATTCAGTGTGAAGTTCACGGTCTTCACCGAGCCCGGCGTCGACAACGTCACACTGGCGCTGGCGCTGTCATAACCGGGGGCGGACGCAGTCAGGTGCCGCCTGCCGGTCTCCACCCCGATGAGGCGATAGTTGCCATCGTCGTTGGTAAATGCCCGCTCCCCGCTGCCGCTGATCCTGACCTCCGCCATGGCGATTTCATCGTTCTCGCCGCCGCTGGATTTCTCGATGTGTCCCTGGATCATGGTCGGTGAAAGCACGATGTCGACGATGCTCATCTCGATACGATCCTCGTCGTCGCGCGTGACGGAGACATGGGCCTCCTCGGTGGCATAGCGGCTACCCATCGCCGGCAGGGACGCAAGCAGCGTGTAGGCACCATCCGGCAAGTCCATGAAGTGGTAATGTCCGTCACTCGAAGCCTGCCTCTGGTCATAGCGATCCAGCTTGCGCGCCCATTGCGCCCCCCACTTCTTCTGCAGCAAGGCCAGCCGTTCCTGGAACTCGCCTGGGCCGGCGGTGATTCGCACCAGGCTGCCGGCCAGTGGCGCGCCGGTGAATTCGCTGGTGATTCGCCCCGCGATGGCCACCTGGTGGCGAACGATCTCCCAGGTCTGCGCGGCCATGATTAAGATCCCACCTCCGTCTGCTCGAACTTGAGGGTCTTGTCGGTCACCGGCGGACCCAGTTGGAGCGGCTCGCCGACATCCACGCCGATGGTCACCGTATAGTGGAAGGCCGCCTTCGGCTTGCCACCCAGTGCCTGCCAGAACTCTCCCGGGCTCTGCAGGCGCCCGGCATGCAGGGTTATTGCAGGCAGTGGCGGCTGCTGCGAGGCAAGGGCGCCGTGAAGAACCTCGGCGGGTAGGGTCGGGTATCGCAACAGCAGGCGCATGACCTCACCGAGCAGGTGATGCTCGTCCTTGGCCTGGGTCTTCGAACCCTTGTTCACCCACGCCGTCACCAGGTACGAGCAGTCGACACGCTTCGCCGCCGCCCGCCGCGTGACAGTGGTTCCGCTGGAGCGGTCGACGATCCATTCGCTGCTCCTGAGTTCCTGGTTCTCACGCACGTCGTAGAGAAACATGTCGATGGCCGGCTCCTTCACCGAGGCGGGCGGAAAGTCCTCGTCCGGTGTCGCGAAGCTGATGGAAAGCTGGTCGACCAGGTTCGGCTGCAGGCCGAACCTGAGCAGGTTCTCCAGCGAGCTGTCCAGGTCGTCGATCATGCGCCCTCCGCCCGCAGCATGCTATGCGCCACGCAAGGCGAACGAGCAGCCCGTTGGAATGCCTGGTTTATCTGCATGTTTCCGCTTCGTGGCCAAGATGTCGTTTTTCGCCATCACAAGCCAAGTGATAGCAAGAGTGGTGCCATTGTCCGCATGAGGCTAAAGAATGCTGCTAAGCAGCCGATAGCTATGGGATTTTGCGCCGGGGGAAACATCGGCTTGGGATCAGAGCAGCGGGATGATGTAACGATTCGCTGTTACAGAGCCCCACGGACAAGGGCATCAGCAGCAACGAAAGCAGCAGGTACCGTGCGCCGCTCTCAACGAAATCAGGTACTTGGATAATGACTTGGAGGGTCTTGCAAGCCCGGCGGATTGCTGCCATCAGCCCCCGCGTGTAACTGCGGATTGTTACAACTGTACCGGGGAATGTGACATCACTGGCGGAACACAAGCCACAGACCGAAGACTACCCCCGCCAGTGACCGTGCCAGGCAATATAGTTGTATCGGGGCTGGTACTCCGCTTTCGATACAGACAGCGGTGTCAGTGCATCCTGCCACAGAAATAGACAGGCCTGATCATGAGGTACGTGCATCTGGAAAAGACGTGCAGAGTTGCACGCAGAAAATACCAATGAATCCCTGAATAGGATAAGCCGAAAACAGCCAGGCGGGGCAAACGTTCCCCATATAGGCCCGGTGATAAAGGTCGCTGATATGCTCGTGCATGCTCGCGAAGTATGGGCAGCCTTGTTCACCCAACGGGGAATCTATGCCCAGCAGATTACCAAGGCAAGTGAGCAATCACCGATTACCCTCTACTACGGTGGTTATACGAGTCACTTATTGTTTGCGGCGGGAGCCGAGATGCTACTGCTCATAACGGAATGACAACACTTCGCCCGTCCGCGCGGAAATGACGTAATGCGGACCCCCTCCGACCATTTGTGGATTCGATATTTCATAATCGACATACCATTTATCGTTCCTTAGCTCTGCTTGAATGTGGTAGATAGACAAGTCTCTATACATTCTCGCGGCATCCTCATTGGCAATCCTCAATGCCTCTTCACGCCCAATTTTTTCTTCTCTCTCGTCCATGGCAACCTCCGAATTACTCACATCGTTGCTTACTTTAAACTCACTAACAAAATAGGCCAGGATGAGCAGGAACCCCACAATGGGGAGAATGTGCTTTGACTTCGAGATTAGGCTTCTGTCCACAATACGCATTAATCGGTTCATTGTCACAGCTCATCAAAGTCACCGACTACGGGAGATTGGGGTGCCAACCCTCCCCCCGCTCCTGGCAATCCCCTATTACCCGCCAAATGCCGACGAGCTATCCCTGTTGCAAGATCCGTGGTGTTTGCGACTCCGGGAAAAGCGCCTCTCATGAGAATGGGGACCCCATTGCTTGCTGCCCAAGCAATATCGGCGCCACTAAAAAACGGTGCACCCCAACAGTTGCCGACATTGGGATGCGTATGGTATCCGCCGACAACGATGGAATCATTAACTGCGGGAGGTGCTGCCAGCACAAGCGCTGCCTGACCACCAGAGGGAACGGATCTCGTTGTCAATCTTCCTGTAATCAAATTCATGTATATGAATCCACCCTCCTCGTGTGCCGTGGTAGGCGGGGCACCCGCAGGGGGTGGATTACATGGGTTGCCTGCATGGGCCGGGTTATGATTTGGCCAGATTGTAACGGCAGGATTCGAAGCCGCCCATGCCGCTGCCAATGCGGCTCGCACAGCAGAATTCCTCCTCATTCTGTTACCGGATGGGGCTCTTCTGCCTAACAGTTCGATACAGCGTGCCCAATTGTTCCAGGAGAGCTGATTCCTGAGATCGCGTAATAACTGTTGATCGCGCAGGGCAACATGCTGTTGTAGCATCGTGGCGCCCAGAATCGTGCTCTTGTATACCGCGTAGGTTCTATTGTTTGCTGAAATCAAGTTTCGTAATGCCGTTTTCAAGGCGAATTCCGGCGCAAGGCTTCCCAAATTTCCCCCGCCCAGGAAATTCGCCTCCGCAATAATTTCTCTTGCAAGTCTATCGGCCGTATGGCGGCCCAGCTTCCCATCACGCTGCAAGCCGTAACGGGCTTGATATCGTACTACGGCATTGACAAAGTCGGCATCTATTACCCGAGGGGTCGCTGCAATTCCAAGTATGTCTCGTAGCAAACCTATCTCGTCAGCATCTCTGTGTCTTGCACGATTATATGCGATGGCATCTTGAATCTCGGCCGCTGACAAGACCCTGACTGCTCGCGTGGGCGTTGTAGGCGTAACTGCAAAATCGGCCTGAAGCCTTGAATAGCCAACACTATCAATTCTGGCGAATCGAACTTTTCTCTGCATAGCTGGCTCGGCAAGCTCATCACTGCATGGCCTTGTCTGTAGAAATGCCTCCTCTTCATAATCTTCACTGTCCGCCTGCCTAGCACCTTGCTCTACACTCCCTTGCATGGTACTCGCGCGATTCTCGTTATTTATAATTCTATGTGCTGTTTCATCAGCTTCTTTCTCATAGATATCATCTGGCCTTCCCACCGTCATCTTTCGATGCAGTCCGCTATTCTGCTGAATAACATGCGTCAACTCATGAGCGATCAGTTCGCGGCCTGATGCCCTTCCCGGCTGGTATTCACCTGATCGGAAGAAAATATCCTCGCCCGTGGTAAAGGCCTTTGCATTGAGCCTTCTGTTGAGGCTGTCAGCCTCACCGTCGGTGTGAATTCGAACCCCACTGAAGTCGGCATCCATCGCCGACTCCATTTGTGTTTTCACCTTGCTGTCCAGGCCCTGTCCACCCCCCCGCTTTCGATTGATGGTCTGTTCGACTTCATCATCGACTTCCGTCTCACCCTGGCCCTGCCTGGCAATTTCAATCACATGTTGAACGTGACGGTTGCCATACCGCCTTTGCATGCGGTGCACCAATTCATGCGCATGGACCGTCCCATTGGCTCTCACGTGGCTCAAGAGATCGGCATGCCTGGCCGGTGATGTAGTGCCATCCGCTTCCGTCCGGACGTGGCTATGCGCCAACCTGCCAGGCATGATTCGATTCTCGCCCTCTAAGCGCTGTTTGCCGGCGGGTGTTCGAAATGCTTCACCTTTACTTTTTTCGCGCTGATATTTGTTCATCACTGACCTCCTGTCATTATGGACATACCTTCTGCCAAATAATGCTTCGGAACTCTCGAGACCGTCTCCCATCCCTGCAAAACGGCACGCGTTTCCTCATGCCCATGCGGCGGCTTTGGATTTCGACCCTCGACCTGCGCCGGAACCTGTCTCTTGTTCTCGATTCGGGACGCCAGGCCGCCTTGCTTCATGATGTGTCTCCTGCCCGGCTACCGTCATTGTGCGGCGACATGCTGCCCGTATTCTGTAAACTCGCTCTCCATGATGATCCTGCCCATCTTTTCGTACTCGCGCCGGGTGGCGCGAATGAGGTGATGCATCTTGATCGCTCCGCCCTCGGCCGCGGCCATGAAGGCGGCGGCAAGCGCGACATTCTTGATGTTGCCTCCGCTCAACTCGAAGCGCCTGGCCATGAAATCGAAATCGAGCCGGGGGTCTAACGGTGTCTCGGATGGCCAGACGCCCTGCCAGATGCGAAGACGGTCTTTTGCCGTGGGAAAGGGGAATTCCATGTTGAAATGCATTCGGCGCGTGAAGGCCTCGTCGAGATTCTTGCTCAGATTGGTGGCAAGGATGACGATGCCTTCGTATTCCTCCATGCGTTGCAACAGGTAGCCTGTCTCGATATTGGCATAGCGGTCGTGGGAATCACGCACCTCGGAGCGTTTGCCGAACAGGGCATCGGCCTCGTCGAAGAACAGGATCGCGTTTGCCGTTTCTGCCTCGCTGAAGATGCGCGATAGATTCTTTTCGGTCTCGCCAATGTATTTGCTGACCACGCTGGAAAGATCGATCTTGTACATGTCGATGTCCAGTTCGCTGGCAATGATGCCGGCGGCCATGGTCTTGCCGGTGCCCGAAGGGCCGGCAAACAGGATGTTGAGGCCCTTGCCCAGCGAGAGCTTGCTGCCGAAACCCCATTCACCGTAGACCCTGGCGGAGAACCTTGCGGCATCATGGATCTCGCGGAGCTGCTCCAGGTGCCTGCGCGGGAGCACGATGTCGTTCCAGCCGTAGCGGCTGGTGATCTTCCGCGCCAGCCGGGTCAGGCTGCGGTTGGATTGCAGTCGGCAGGCGCTGTTTAGGTCCGCGTTGTCGATCTCTGGCCGCCGCGGGTTGCGCCAGCGGGCAAGGCTGCGGGCAGTGGCCGCCACGTCCAGAATCTGTCCGCCGGAGAAGCGGAAGCGGCCAGCGAGGCTTTCCAGGTCGACCTCCTCGGATTGCGGCAGGTCCGCGAGCACCCTCGCCCACAGGGTCAACCGCTGGCGATAACCGGGCCGCTCGAATTCGACCCGCACGAAGGGAATCCCGCGCAGGCCGTCAGCCGGCTCCCAGGTCTCCTGGCCGGCGACGAAACTCAGCCCCGCATGCCCTTGCAGCCGTTTCATCAACGCCGCCAGGCGCATGCGCTGGTCATCGCCCAGCAAGCTGTCGAAGCCATCCCAGTAGGGCACCGCATCCTGCAGTATCGCCTCGCGCATCACCAGGCGCACGGCACGCTTGAAATCCTCTTCCGCCAGCGTGGCAAGGTACCTACCGTCGACCGCCAGCAGCCCTCTTCCCAGCCGAGCGCAGAGGGCCCGTGCCGTGCTCTTCCGGCCCACACCGTATGCGCCCTGGAAATACAGCACCATGGCCTCGGCGGGCGATGTTTCCGTCCCGCCCCATGTCTCGATCAGGTCTGACAATGGCTGCCTTATCTCGTCAGCTATGATCAGCTCATCGAATTCCTTCTGCGGCGGCAGCAGTTCGCCATACGCCTGCAGTCGCTGGTCGGGCCTGTCACTGTCCAGCAGATAGTCCACGATGCGCTCATCGAGCTTGAGAAACCTGCCGAGCAGGGTGGGCCTTTGCTGGGCGGGGTCGTCGAACACCTGGATGAGTTCATGACGAAGCAGCGGGTAGTCTGCGGCTAGCCGCTGCCGTGACATCAGCTGTTCATTGAATGTCTGGCAAAAAAGGTTCAGCGCCAGGTCAACGCTGGGTCGTTTCCTGGTTACGTCATCCTGCAGGTAGGCGTAGAGGCGCTCATAGCGAAGATCGAGTTCCGGGGCAAGACACAGCAGGATGACCTCGATATCGAAGGCGGTCAGATCGAACAAGGCGGCCAGTAACTCGAGTCGGAGTACCACGCCTTGCCTCAAGCTCGCCGATTTTCGCCGTTCGATCTCGCTGCGTGCGCGTCTCGCGGCTGCCTCCAGCCCCGAGACCGATGCAGAGGAGGTCGTCCTGCTCCAGGGAGGCCGGCCCGTGGTCTCTGCGAGCAAGGCGTCCACATCCTCCTCCGAGATGTAAAGCCCCTGGAATTCGCTATCGCTTGCGTGCCGTTCACGGGCCCGTTGAATCCGTGCCTGAATCAGCAGGTCGAGATGCTCCAGCTCGGCGAGGATGTGCGCCATGGAATTTGCGTAGGCTGTCGCTTGCTTGTTTGCGAACTGATCCACGTTACACACCGTCTCATCGTTGCTCCACGCCGTCGCACCCGGCTGCAAGCTCGAGAATGCCTAAAAAGCCGGGACACCCCCCGATGGCCCTATCCCTCACCGTTCTTCACTGCCAATCTCCCGATAACTGCGCTCGAAAGCCTTCAAGGATTGCTCCAGGGTATTCAGCAACTCCTTGGCATAGATGGGATTGGCGATGATTCGCGTGTGAAATCGCGCCTTTTCCTGTTCGTCGTAGAACTGGCCGAAATCAATGACAAATTCAAAGGCGTTGAAGCCAACCTGGAAATAGTTGGCGTACTGCCCACTCAGTTCTTCAGCTTCGTCGACCATGGCATCGACTCGACGATTGTTTGTGACTTTTCCTGCCCCCCATCGCGACCTCCCTACTGCGGACATTCCGGCAAGCACCTCATGGGCCAGGGTTTGTCTTGCAAGGCGGATGCCAGGCCCGCGCAGCACGGGACGCGAGAAAGCAATTTATTGATTCAATAGCAGCTTTGCCGGCCGACAGGCACGGGATACCGAGTCGGGAGAACGCACTCTGTAACAACGGGTTGATACACTCGCGGGCACCTCCGCTCCAGCAAAGCCATCGCGAACAATCCATTTATGCATGAAAATTCATCGGCTTAACGCCTGACATGAGAACACGCGGGTGTTTGTTTCCAGCCGATCCGATGCCTTGTGACTGTCACACAAACAAGGGTGACGCTGTTACACCATCTCGCTACGGCGTTGCGCCTTCAACTTGTTGTCTTCGATGTGGTACTTGTGCATCTTGCGATACAGCGTCATGCGTGACCAATTGAGACGTTTCGCCGCCTTGCTCTTGTTCCAGTTGGTCGACAGAAGCGCGGCGAGCACCTTGTCCCTTTCCTCCTCCGTCCCCGCGTTCTCACCCTGGGCTGCCGTCGCGGCCAGCCTGAACCAGGCGGGCAGGTCCGTTGGGCAAATCTGCGTGCCGGGCTCATTGATAAACGAAGCCTCGATCACGTTCCTCAATTCCCGCACATTGCCCGGCCACGGATATTGGATGAAATGCGCCAGCACTTCATCACTCAGCCCCCTCACCGCCAGCCCAAAGCGCCCATTGAACTGGCGGATAAAATGCCGGGACAGCAGGTCGATGTCTTCCTTCCGCTGCCGCAGCGGCGGCAGGTGTATGCGCGCAACGTTGAGGCGAAAGAACAGGTCCTTGCGGAACCTTCCCTCACTCAGTTTGTGCTCCAGGTTCTGATTGGTTGCCGCGATGACCCTCACATTCACCGGTCGGCTTTCATTGCTGCCCACGCGCTGCACCCGCTTGGTTTCGATCGCGCGCAGAATCTTTGCCTGTCCCCGAAGGCTCATGTCGCCGATTTCATCAAGGAAGATAGTGCCATTGTGGGCATGCATGAGCTGGCCATCACGGCATGCATTCGCACCCGTGAAGCTGCCCTTTTCATGACCGAACAACTCACTCTCCAACAGGCTGTCGGGAATCGCCGCACAGTTGATGCACACGAATGGCTTGTCTCCCCGCGGACTGCCTCTGTAAAGGAGTTCGCCCACCAACTCCTTACCGGTTCCGGTTTCACCGGTGATCAATACGTTGCTGTCCGTCCTGGCAATGCGCGCAATGTTGGCGTTGATCTCTTCCATCACGGCACTGCCGCCAATCAGGCGGCCACTCTCGCCATGACCCTCCGCCTCGACACTCCGGGCCGCTGGCGTCGATGCCAGCGTCCGGTACTCCCTTGCCAGACGCCTGAGCCCACGCGCGAATTCATCACTGTCCAGGGGCCATTTGTAGTAATCGGAGACGCCATGCCTCAGCGCCTCGATCAGCAGGCGTTCACTACTTTGCAGGGAAACGAAAACGATGGGTATATGCTGGCAGTGTTTCCGAATCGAGCGCACCAGCCTCAACACGCGCCGGCTGGCTGCTTCTGTCACCTCAAATAAAATGACGTCCACGTCGGACAAGCATTTCAGGGTGTCCTCCTCCCTGGCAAGCGGCACCAGATCCCAACTCGCCAGCTGCAGAGAAAACACGGGATGATGGACTGTCAGGCGTTCACCTGCTGCAACGAGAATTCTCCCTGAAACCATAATCCTTCTCCTTGGTGTTCATGGTGGCGAACACGAAACTCATTGCGAGCATGCAGAAAAGAGGCGTTCCGTGTCCCCATCACACTGAGAAAGTCTTACGTCTCATGGTGGCGACATGGTACCGAAGTGAATCCTAACGGGTGATACAGGGCTACGGCCGCGAATTTCATCCGCTGCTGTCCAACGACCCGGGGAAAGGCAGCCCTTTGCCCGTGCAAGGCGCCTTTGGTCAGCCATGGACGATAGCACTGGGACCACAAGACAGCACAGGAAACACCCTCGAACCATGCTGAGACCAAACCGTACCGGTACTGTTTCAAGCATAGACTATTTTGAGTTAATACAAAGCCAGGAACGTCAAGCCGCGCCGAACACCCCCACGAGATCCCCGCCATTACCGTCGATGACCGGGGATACTACTGAAGCCTTTACGACATATCGTTGATCCGCTTTCCGGGGTCTGCGAAACCAGCCTCAGAAGGCCCAGCATTCTTGTCGACTGAAGACCCGCTTGACCTTGGGCTTCGGACTTACGTGGCCTCCAGCATTCTCCAAGCTTGATTCAGCATGGCATTCGCCACGATTGATGATGCCCAGCGATGCTATTGCATCACCATCCCGCTACCGGCCCCCGCCGTTGCCCAAGCGCTATTCGACGGTCACGCTCTTGGCCAGATTCCTTGGCTGGTCGACATCCG
>Ga0256830_1000822_pt1 | contig 22981 bp, 12 predicted proteins | sample 128326metaG_FD_190537 | JGI IMG/M metagenome (GOLD analysis project Ga0256830, IMG submission 190537) | Hydrothermal vent microbial communities from Lau Basin, Pacific Ocean - 128-326 | ecosystem: Environmental > Aquatic > Marine > Hydrothermal vents | place: Pacific Ocean: Lau Basin | collected... | reverse complement strand
AGTCCACCCTGATGTACGCCGTGAGCGGCATCCTCCTGGACATCGCCTACAAAGAGAAGGTGCGCGGGGGCGAGCGGATCACCCAGTTCGGCGAGATCCTCTACGAGGGCGAGCCGGTGGGGCACCTCAAGGCGTTCCAGCGGGCCCGGCGGGGCCTGGTGCTGTGCCCGGAGCGGCGGCGGCTGTTCCCCGAATGCACCGTGATCGAGAACCTGAAGATCGGGGGGTACCTGGCCACCCGGGCCCAGGTGAGAGAGACCCTGGAGTTCGTGCTGGAGCTGTTCCCCCGGCTCCAGGAGCTGCGGCGGCGCCAGGCCGGGTTCCTGAGCGGGGGCGAGCAGCAGATGGTGGCCATCGGCCGGGCGCTCATGGCCCAGCCCAGGCTCCTGCTCCTGGACGAGCCCCTCCTGGGGCTCGCGCCCTCCATCCAGCACGACGTGATGCAGGCGGTGCCCAAGATCCGGTCGGAGCGGGGGGTCACGGTGGTTGTGGCCGAGCAGTACGCCCGGCCGGTGCTGCCGTACGTGGACTACGCCTACATCGTGGAGAACGGCTCCACCGTGCTCGAGGGCACCCGGCAGGAGCTCATGGACAACCCCGACGTGCGCGCCGCCTACCTCGGGGGCATGGGGTAATGTGGCCGAAGGCCCCCAGACCGTGGACCGTGGACCCATGAACGACGAACGCCTGTACACGCTGGAAGGTCTCAGGATTCCCGAGGAGGGGGGCGGGGAGTACACGTACACCCGGTTCTTCCGGATGGCCGAGCGCTACCCGGGCCGGACGGCCCTGGTGTACCTGGGCACCCGGTACACCTACCGGTGGCTGCGCGAGGCCGTGGAGCGGTTCGCCACGGCCCTGGCCCGGCTCGGGGTGGGGCCCCAGGACCGGGTCATGCTGTACCTGGCCAACTGCCCCCAGTGGGTGGTGGCCAACTTCGCGGTCCAGCGGATCGGGGCCGTGGTGGTGCCGGTGTCGCCCATCTACACGGCCCACGAGCTCCAGTACCTGGTGGAGGACGCCGGGGTGGAGACCGTGATCTGCCAGGACACGAACTTCGGTTACGTGCAGGAGGTGTTCGAGCGCACGGGGCTCCAGCGGATCGTGGTGACCAACCTGACCGAGCTGCTCCCCCGGTGGAAGACCGCGGTGGGCCACCTGCTCGACCGCATCCCCCGGGGCCGGGTGGCCTGGGGCGAGGCCGTGCACCGGTTCGGGGAGCTGCTGCGCCGCACGCCCCCCTCGCCGCCCGAGGTGGAGGTGGACCCCTGGCGGGACCTGGCCTACATCATGTACACGGGCGGCACCACCGGGTTCCCCAAGGGCGTGCCGGGCAACCACGCCACCGAGGTGGGCTACATCCGCGACGTGATGGAGGAGGTGCTGGCCCCGGGCATCGAGCAGGGCACGGACCGCATCATCATGGTCAACCCCCTGTACCACATCATGGCCAAGGGGTTCCTGATCGCCACCACCCTGAACTACGGCAACACCGCGGTGCTCATGCCCGTGCCCCACGTGGACGCCGTGCTGCGGGAGATCGAGCGGCACCGGGTGCGGTGGTTCCTGGGGGTGCCGGCCCTGTACCGCATGATCCTGGAGCACGACCGGGTGGACCAGTACCGGCTCGACTCGCTGCGCTACTGCTTCTGCGGGGGTGACGTGCTGCCCCGCGAGGTGTTCAACCGGTGGCGCGAGCGCACCGGCGTGGCCATCCGGCAGGTCTACGGCGCCACCGAGGTGGGCCACGTGGCCTACGGGCGGCTCGACGAGGAGCCCGAGCCCGACGTGATCGGCCGGCCCCTGCGCTCCTACCGGTGCCGGGTGGTGGACCCCGAGGCCCTGGAGCCGGTGCCCCGGGGCGAGGTGGGGGAACTCCTGGTGACCTCGGACTTCACGATCAAGAGCTACTGGAACAAGCCGGTGGAGACCGAGAAGGCCTATGTGGAGCTGGACGGCGAGATCTTCTACCGTATGGGCGACTTCGTGAGCGAGTCGGAGCACGGGCACCTGCGGTTCATGGAGCGCACGGCCGACGTGATCAAGTACAAGGGGTACCGGGTGAGCGCCTCCGAGGTGGAGGCCGTGCTCCAGGACCACCCCACGGTGGTGGGGGCCTGCGTGGTGGGGGTGGAGGACCCCAAGGTGGGCGAGCGGATCAAGGCCATCGTGGTCCTGAAGCACGACGCCAAGGGGGTGGCCGGCACCGAGCTGCGCAAGTGGTGCAAGGAGCGGCTCGCGCCCTACAAGGTGCCCCACTACATCGAGTTCCGCGACATGCTGCCCAAGAGCAAGGTGGGCAAGCTCCTGCGGCGGGAGGTGCGCGAGGAGGAGCGGCGCAAGGCCCAGGGGGCGTAGGGGTGGGCCGAAGGCCCCAGCCCGTGGACCGGAGACCGACCAAGCGGGAAACACAATGGTTTTGAGCCTTCTGGCTTCCCAGCCTTCCGGCTTTCCAGCGGCTCGGCGTTGGGGGGTGGCACTGGCATCGGTTCTCCTGGCGGCCGGCCTGCTCCTCTGGGTCACCCGCACCGCGGACCGGATCCGGGACGAGGCCCGGGAGCGGTTCTTCGAGCAGTACAACCACCAGCAGCTCCTCCTGGCCCGGCAGGCCGGCCGGACCATCGAGGGCATCTTCGCCACCTTCCGCCGCAACCTCTCTCTCGTGGCCAGCCTGTTCGAGCAGGGGCAGGTCACGGCGGACGAGGCCCGCCGGTTCTCCAACAGCCTGCGCCGGATCTACGAGACCCTCTCGGACCTCCCCATCATCGACCTGGTGGTGTTCGACCGCGAGGGCACGGTGGTGGCCATCGTGCCCGAGGACGCCTACACCCTGGGCCGCAACTACTCGTGGCGGGGCTACTTCCGCTGGGCCCGGGACCGGGGCCGGCCCGGGCAGGTGTACGTGACCCCCTTCATGACCATGAAGGGCGGCCAGCACCGGGGCGACAAGGCCCTGATCGTGGCCGAGGGCATCTACGGCCCCGGGGGGAAGTTCAAGGGCGTGGTCACCTTCACCGTGAACTTCGACCGGCTGGCCCAGGACCACATCCTGTCGGTGCGGATCGGCAAGGAGGGGTACGCCTGGCTGGTGGACGCGGACGAGCGCAGCGTGCTCGTGGACCCGGCCGGCAAGATCGGGGGCCAGAGCTTCGAGCAGGCGTTCCACGATCGGTGGCCGGTGTTGTACCGCCTGCTGGATCGGGCGGCCCGGGAGCGCCGGCCGGGGGTGGGGTGGTACGAGTTCGAGGATCCCTCCGACCCGGAGAAGACCGTGCGCAAGCTGGTGGGGTACACTCCGGTGCGGGTCCAGCAGCGGGTGTGGATCCTGGGGGTGTGCACCCCGGTGCGCGAGGTCGAGGCCGTGATGGGCACCTTCCTGAAGGAGCAGGGCCGGTTCACGGCGGCCGCCATCGGTGCGATCCTCCTGGGAAGCCTGGTGGTGGCCTCGGCCCTGACCGCGTGGAACCGGGCCCTGAGCCGGCGGGTCGAGGCCCGCACCCGCGACCTGAACCGGGCCCGCAGCGAGCTGGAGGCCGCGTTCGACGAGATCGTGGCCGCCAAGCGCATGGCGGCCGCGGGCAACCTGGCCCTGGGCGTGGTCCACGAGATCCGAAACCCCCTGTCCTCGATCCGGATGAACATCCAGATGCTCCGAGAGACCGTGCGCCCCGACGGCGACGCCGAGGAGAACTTCGCGATCATCGAGGAGGAGATCCAGCGCCTGAACGGGCTGCTCCAGGGGATCCTCTCGTTCGCCCGGCCCCAGCACCCCACCGTGGTGCCGGTGGACCTGGGCGGCGTGGTGCGGGGGGTGACCGCCCTGTGCGAGGAGCGGCTCCGCCACGCCGGCATCGACGTGGCCGTGGTCGTGGACGACGGCATGCCGCCCGTGCCGTGCGACCCGGACCAGGTGCGGCAGGTGGTGCTGAACCTGGTGCTGAACGCCACCGAGGCCATGGAGCCGGCCGGGCCGGTGCGGCGGCTCCGGATCGAGGTGGGGCGGGACGGCCCCTGGGCCGTGGTGCGGGTGGCCGATAACGGGCCGGGCATCCCGCCCGAGGTGCTCGAGAACCTGTTCGACCCGTTCGTCACCACCAAGGCGGGCGGCGGCGGGCTGGGCCTGGCCGTGAGCCAACGGATCGTGCTGCGCCACGGCGGCCGGATCCAGGCCGAGAACGGCCCGAACGGCGGGGCCGTGCTCACCGTGTACCTGCCGGTGGACGGCCCGCCCGCAGGGGAGGAGGCATGAAGACGATCCTCGTGGTCGACGACGACCGCTCGATCCGACGGAGCCTGCTGCTGCACCTGAAGCGACGGGGGTTCCGGGTGGTCACGGCCGAGACCGCCCGGGAGGGGCTCGAGCACCTGGGCCCCGACGGGCCGGACCTGGTGCTCCTGGACCTGCGGCTTCCTGGCGAGGACGGGTTCTGGTTTCTGGATCAGGTCCGGGACGTGCGGCCCGACACCCCGGTGGTCGTCATCACCGCCTACGACGACATGTCCACCGCGGTGGAGGCCATGCGCCGGGGGGCCTTCGACCACCTGGGCAAGCCCCTGGACCTGGTGCACCTCGACACCGTGATCCGCCGGGCCCTGGACCTGGCCGCCCTGTCCCGCCGGGGCTACGCCTTTGCCGATGCGCCCCCGCCGGTGTACGACCCCCACACCATCGTGGGCCGCAGCCGGGCGATGAAGGAGGTGTACAAGGCCATCGGCGCCGTGGCCGACTCGCCGGCCACCGTGCTGATCCAGGGGGAGAGCGGCACCGGCAAGGAGGTGGTGGCCCGGGCCATCCACTACAACGGCCGGTTCCGCAACGGCCCGTTCGTGGCCGTGTCGTGCTCGGCCCTGGCCCCCACCCTGCTCGAGAGCGAGCTGTTCGGCCACGAGCGCGGCGCGTTCACCGGCGCGGTCCAGGCCAAGCCCGGCAAGTTCGAGCTGGCCGAGGGCGGCACCCTGTTCCTCGACGAGATCTCCGAGGTGCCCCTGGACGTGCAGGTGAAGCTGCTCCGGTTCCTCCAGGAGCGGGAGTTCGAGCGGGTGGGTGGGGTCGAGACCCGCAAGGCCCAGGTGCGGGTGGTGGCGGCCACCAACCGGGACCTGGCCGAGCTGGTGGCCCGGGGGGAGTTCCGCCACGACCTGTACTACCGGCTCCGGGTCGTGACCATCGAGCTGCCGCCCCTGCGGGAGCGGCCCGAGGACATCCCGCTGCTGGTCTCGTTCTTCCTCGAAAAGATCCGCCACGAGCTCGGCCGTAGCGTGGAGGTGGTGCCGGAGGAGGCGATGGAGATGCTTCGGGCCCACTCCTGGCCCGGCAACGTGCGCGAGCTCGAGAACGCCCTGCGCCGGGCCGCCGTGCTCTCGCCCGGCCGGGTGCTGCTGCCCGAGACCCTGCGCCTGGAGGACGGGGGCCGGCGGGAGCGGCTGCCCCTGTACGTGCGGCCCCTCCGGGAGGTGGAGCGCGAGCACATCGAGAACGTGCTCGCCTACGCCGGCTACGAGAAGAAGCGGGCCGCCGAGATCCTGGGCATCTCCCGCCCCACCCTCGACAAGAAGATCCGCGACTACGGCATCGACCTCCCTACCCGCGGCCCCGGCCGGTGAGGGGCGTGCGGCCGAGCCCCGGCGCGGCCCGGATGCGGGGCAGGAAGGCGGCCTTTGGAAGAAAAATTCCCTGATGTGGAAACGGTTTTCCTCGCCCCGGATTGAACTTGCCTGGAAAGCGTTGGGTTTCCACGAGTCTTAAGTTGAGCTCAACAGTGGTATAAAAGTTGCTTGAGTCTCTGCCTGTCAGGGATGAACTGGACCCCCAGGCGGTGGGGCATTCGATTTCGGGTCCAGCGGGGCACGTTCCGTTCCTCCTGCGTTCCACACCCCCCTCCGCTTCCGGCCGGCAGTCCGTGACGATGCGGCCGCCTTCTTAACACGTCCCCTCCTCGCGTACGGACACGCCGGAACCCGGTCCCCCCGGGGACCGTCCACGCCCCATCGTCTGTGCGAGGTGCAGCATGGCCACACATACGTCCCCCCTTCCCCACTCCGATGCCCTCTCTCTGCTGGAGCTCGCCCGCGACGCCATCGCCTGCTCCACCGAGCCCGAGTTCCACGGCCTGATCCACCGGCTGCGCCGGGTGCTCCCCTTCGACTGCGCCGTGTGCGCCTGGGGGGACGTCGGTTTGGCCATGGAGAAGGGAGCGGCGGCCACGGGTCTGGTGGACGTGGGCTACCCTCCGGAGTACGTCGATGTGTACGTGCGAAACGGCTACCAGAACCGCGATCTGGTGCTCCGGGACTTCCTCGTCACCGGCGAGCCCCAGAACTTCGTGACCGTGGAGAAGCGCCACCCGGGCGGCCGCCGGAACGTGGTGCGCCGGCTCGACCGGGACCACGGGCTCCTGGACGGCTGGGCCTACGGCGTCGTGAACGCGTACGGGGAGTTCTCGTCGGTGTTCTTCTTTGCGGGCCGGCAGACCGACCGCTCAGCCCGGGCCGCGGCCGTGCTGGAGCACGCCGTGCCTCACCTGACCGAGGCCCTGAAGCGCGTGCTCCGGGGCCGGGCCGCGGTGCTCCGCTACGGGCTCACCCCCTGCGAGGTCGAGGTGCTCAAGTGGGTCAAGGACGGCAAGTCGTCCTGGGAGATCTCGGTGATCCTGGGCAAGAGCGAGCGGTGCGTGAACTTCCACGTGGCAAACGCGGTGCGCAAGCTGGGCGCCGCCAACCGCACCCACGCCGTGGCCATCGCCGTGGCCAAGGGCATCGTGGATCTGTGAGCGGCCCGGGGCGCTGTTTTGCCCGCTCTGAAACGCGTACTCTGCTTGTCCACCGATCCCCATCTCGCCGAACCCGGCGTGCCGCCCGAGCGTGCCCTCCCGTTCGGTCGGTCCCTGTCAGATTTGACAGGTTTTTTTTTGCCCCTGCCTTGCTACGGTGTATCGAACCAGACATGGTCCTGCCCGGAAAGGAGCAGCAGCGCGAACCCGCACGCGCGGGACGCGAGACCCCACTGCACAACCAAGTCCGTGCGACAAGAGGAGAGGAGGAGCAGGGATGGGAGACCTGAGGGCGTGTCCCCACTGCGGGCGGTCAGCGGAGGAATCGGCCTTCCACAACTGGTTCCCCGTGTACACGTGCCAGAATTGCGGCGAGAAGTACTGCAAGCGCTGCGCTCAAAACGGCTCATCCTGCCCGAAGTGCGGTAGCCGAGACCACGGAGAGTACGACAAGGTCTACGCGTGAGCGGAGGATCCCCGATCCGGGGATGAACCCTCACGAGGACAGGAGGGCTCGTCATGGAGACCTCTGCGACCGAGACGCCAGACAGCACCCTGGCACCCGACCTGATCCGGCTGACCCGAGGCAGGGGGGCCGAGGCAACCGCTTCGGGGGCTCGTGCGTGGGAGGAAACCCTAGAGGCCGTAACACACCGGGCGATCCGTTCCCTTTGGATGTCCCCCACGATGGACCTGGCCAAACCCGAAGGGATTGCGTTCGTTCGGGCACTGGCCAGGGAGACGGCGGCTCGGATTCGGGTGCTGCGCAGGGAGACCCCGGAGCTGGGACTCTTTCGCCGGCCGGTGGCCCTGTTCTCGTTCCAGCTTCGGGATCGTCGGTACGTCTGCATGGTTCGGCCCGTGGTGGAGGATGGGGATCCAGGACGCCTTCCCGCCGAAGAAGTTCGGCGGGCCCTTCATCGGGTAGGACGCGCTATGGGTGCGGGCCCCACCGCCCTGGGGGATCGTCCCAGCGCCGAGGAGCTGGTTTCGATCCTCGTGCACCACCTGGACAGGACGTGCCACTCCCGCCAGAGGGACAACGATCCGTTGCAGGGGCGTCCCGTGGAGGTTCATGCCGCCATCCGGGGTGCCCTGCAGAACTGGCAGATGCGCAGGGAGACGAGCCTGCGCGTCGGATACCGCCACGGCCCGGAGGAGCCGCCGTTCTTCGGCTATCCGGTGATGAGCGGCCTGGTGCCGGACGGCCGTACACTCCTTCTGCTGCTCATGTCGCCCCTCGACAACAACTTCGTGGACGAAAAGATCCCATCGGATCACCGGATCGCCCAGGTTTCCTTTGCACTGTTCGACGTGGCCGATGGTCTCTCTCCCGGAATCCTCAAGACGGTGGTCCGGGACCTCCGGAGCGCGTTCGCTCGGGTCCTGTTCACCGCCATGCTCGGGCGGTCTGCACGCGCGCTGAGCAACACCTTCGAAGAGCAGTCCTGCATCACCCGTTACTGGCTGAAGATCGCATCCGACGGCCTCCACGGCATCCTCGGCGAAAACCTCCGGACAAACCCGTTCGATCCGCTCGGGTTCTGCGAGGCGATCGTCAAGAAGGTGCTGTGTGCCGACATACCCGGGGTGGAGAACACGGAGCTCTTCCCGTTCGACCGCGTGTTCATTTTCCGGGAGGCAGGGACATCGTCCCGCTTCCGGGTGGACGAGCCGATCGAAGTGCGCGTCCTGGAGGCTTCCATCCTCAGCAACAATCCGGCGGACCGCGCCGGCTACCTCACCCGGAGGGAGCGAAGATTGCGGGGAACCGAAGACTTCGAGTGCGACGCCTCGAAGAAGCGAATCAACCCGGACGACGTGTTCCACTTCTACATCCACGGCACCGAGGAAGGGTTGTTCCTGTCGCGACGCCCCGAGCCGCCGGAGCAGATGGATCCCGCGGCGCGCAGCTCGGGGGTGGGGGCTCAGGACAAGTACTACTACATCGGGAAGCCAGCCTTGAATGAAGGCAACGAGATCTCGGAGTTCCTTTACAATCTGCTGGGACGCCTGGTCCCGGAGACCCGGGGGAAGAAGGAGATCCCCGACCCCTCGGACCCGGGGCGGGTGTTCTGTGCAACGAACACCTTCCGGGAAGCGTTCGAAAAACACCGCCAGCGTGTCCTGCAGCGGGCCGACGACGCCGGGCTGTACTACCGCCACGAGCACGGGTTGGACCTCGCCCTGGAGATCCCTACCCTGATGCAGATCCAAAGGGCGTACGCCGAGTACCTGGCAGACCATTTCGGTTCGCGTGACGAGCAGTTCCTGCGGGATAGCTATCGCCGGGACAACGTGCCCGAGCCGGAGATCGAACGCCTTCTGGAGAGTCACAAACGGCTCCGCCGCCGCAGGAGCCGGGCCGCAGACCTTTCGGTGGTGTCGGTGGACAATGGTGCCACCGACGGGCGGAACCGGGCAAAGACGGTTCTCGTCGCGTTCTCGTGGGACCTGCACGACGAGAACATGAGGATGGCCGCCCGAAGGGAGGAAGACGGGACGGAGGAACCCCTGCTCGGGGAGGACTACTGCTTCACGATGATCCTGGTGGCCGACGAGGACCCAGAAAAGAGCATGGCTCGGCTTCAGGCGGAACGGGAGGACCTGAAGCTTTTCTTCCAGATGTTGATGCGGCAGATCTGGATGGACCGGAGGAAGGAGTACGAGTACCTGGAGCGCAAGAGCCGCACCATTGCCAACAGCTTGTTTCAGTTCACCCATCGGGTCAAAGGCCTGCTGCCGCGGGGGGAAGATCGCCGAGAAATCGATCTTTTCTACACGCGCCTCAAGGAGCTCATCCGGCCCGTTCGGACCCCCGTGCGCATCGAGGAGGTGCGCGACGGGCTGGAGGTCCTGGGCCGGCTCGTTTCGCTCGAGGAGGCCGGGACGGGTCTCGCGAGCCTGGAGACCGCGTTGCGCGAGCTTGTCACCCGGTGGGGGACCCTGCGGGAGCTGGAGCCGGGGCGCGTTAACCTGCAAGTGCTCCCAAGCCCAGTCCCTAACCTCCGGGTGTCTTGGTGCGCACCGGTGGTCAACGACGCCTTCCACGTGGTGCTGAAGAACGCCTGCGAGGCGGCGTTTCCTTCTGGGGGCGCGGAGGACGGGAGGGTCGATCTGCAGGTTCAGGCCGTCCCGCGTGCCGACGGACGGGACGCATGGTTTCTCGACGTGGTGGTCCAGAACACCGGAGGACCCGTTCCGGAACCTTTGCTCCGCAAGCTCAACGCGCCGGACCCTGATCCGCTGGAACGGAACCCCCGCAAAGAGGGCTCGACCGGGTTCGGCATCTACCTCTCGCGGTACCAGATGCAGCAGGTGATCGGTGAGGGGGCCGATGTCCGGGTGGAAAACGTGGGCGACGGAACGGTTCAGACCCGCATTCGGTTGCCCGCAACGCTCGTGACCCGGGTTGGAGTCGAGGAACAGGAAGCGGTCCACGACGTGACCGGGACGGATGGCCCGTACGTGCTATACGTGGAGGACGACCCCGGCGTGTACCAGCTCGGGCTCCAGATCCTCGAGGCGGCGGCCGCTCCGAGCAACACCACGGTGGTGCACTGCCGGGGATACCTGCGGGCCCTCGCGTTCGTGCGCAAGCAGTCTCCCAGGCTGGTGGCGGCCGACATGAACATCCCTTTGGGCGAGGAGACGGGTTCCAGACCGCGCACCAAGTACGGTGTGGCCCTGGTGCGGGGGGTCATGGAGCAGGGCGCCGCGACGGGGGAACGGCCGCCGGTGGTGGTGCTCACGGGGGAGGAGGAGGCTTGGGTGCGGGAGCAGATCGGGGAGGTCTCGCCCCACGGCTACCGGTTCCTGCCCGCCGTGGACGGATTTGCAGAGACTCTGGGTCGGGGGGACATTGCGATCCTGTCCGGCCAGAAACGGCCCGAGACCCTGCGCCGCGTCGGCCAGTGGCTCGGTGCGGAAGGGGCCGGATCAGGTCCCGGAGGCGGAGGGGTTCCCTGGGTCCAGCTTCCCCTTGATGCCATCGGGAAGAAACGCGAACTCCAGGAAGCCGTGGACAGCGCGTCGTCCTCCAGGGGGGTGGTGGTCGTAACGGCGCCGGGTGGCCCATCGGAGCAGATCGTGCAAATCCTTACGGCGTGGTTTCGCCACCCCGGCGTCCCGGATCCGGAGAGCGTCGCCATCGGGGATCGAGGTCTGTACCGCCTCACGGACCACGGCTATCACCAGAGGCTCGTGCTGCTGGTGCCCCTGGCCCGGGAACTGTGGGCCCGCATGCCGGTGGGGGTTTCCTACTGGGGATTGCTCCGGAACGTCTGGATGGGGCCTGCGCCGGCCGAGCCGAGCCACGTCGCGGCAGCGTGGCAGCTGCTTCGCCACGAGGGACGGGGCCCCCTTTCCACGGTGCGGCACGACCTCCACAACCTGTGGATCGCTCCGGCGTTGGGCGTCGTTCTGGAGCAAGCGCTCTCGGCGATCGGGCGGGCCGAGGGGCTAGTCGCGTGGCCCGAACGGCAGCAGCGGCGGCTCGAAACTTGTCTGGCGAGAGGCACCGGGGGCATGAAGGTATGGGAGAGCCTGCTAAGGGCTTCCCCCGAAGCCGTGCAGCAAGCGAGGGCGGAGGCCGGCAAGGCGCTCAACGATGTGGAGCGAATCCTCGCACAAGGGTTCGCCAAGGAGCCGGGGGTGGAGGAGCCCACCCGACGGAGAATGTCCACGATCCACCAGCTCCGGGCCTACCTTCGGGGAGGTCCGCGATGATGCGAACCCACTCCTGCGGGCTCCTCCTGTGGGTGGACGATCGGTTCTGCCTTGCAGACCCCGGCGAAGTGCTCGAGTCGCCGTGGGCCGGGGTGTTCGGCAACCTGTCGGACCGGGTTCACCGGCTGTTGGACCTGCGCCTGAAGGTCGTGGCCTCGTACGAGGCGGCCCGTGAGGCCCTGGATGTCCTGGAGCGCGAGGTGGAGGAGGCCCACCTGTTTGCCGTGGTGGACCTTACGCTGCCCCGACGTGCAGGGGATGATCCGTCGGTGAAGTACGGGATCGCGCTCGGGCGCGAGCTGGCAGCCCGGAGGGTACCGTTCGTATTCCTGAGCGCGAACACCCTGGCCATGACCCACCTGGATCGGGCCGGCCTGGGAAAGGTGCCGTACTATGTCAAAGAGCGGGGCACGAGCTGCTGGCGTCTTCCGGCCCCGGTGGCGCTCACCGCCCTGGCGGAGTTCCGAAATGCGATCTCCTGGGTCACGTTGGAGGAGGCGCTGGGAGCGATGCGCTCCGACTCGGACTTCGTGGCCACGCACACGTGCTGTCCCGAGGCGTTCCGGTACTTCCCCTTCTTCGGACCCTTCCGCGATTTCGTGGAGCGGTGCGAGTACGGGTTTCTGACGGATCCCGCCCGCACCACGGTGCTGCGCTCGGCCCGGAAGCACTGCGACCCGTTCGTGCAGCAGTGCCTGTGCATCCTGTTCTACGACGCGCTCGTGGCCCGACCCGGCGGGCACTGCTTTCGGTATGCCCACGCCCACGACACGGGCGCGGTCCACAAGCTGTGCCGGACCGAGGCGGCGGAGGACCCGGACACCGTGGCCGTTCTGCGGATCACCCCCGAGCGCTGCTCCCTGGACCAGTTCAAGGCGCTATTGCAGGAGACGGGCCGACGGGCCGGTACCACTGTCTTCGTGGTGCCGAACGACGAGACGTCCGAGCCCTACGTGGAGTACCTGCGGGACCTGAGGGCCCACTCCGCGGGGGACCTCCCTCAGGTGCCGCCGCGCGACGCCGAGTGCCGTGAGGAGCTGGTGCGCCGATCGTGCTCCCTGATGTTTCAGCGGTGGATCCAGAGGGTGCGAGATGTCCCGGCTGGGGCGGTCTCTCCGGCCTACCTCGGCCATCCCGAGCTGCTGGTCAACCCCATCAGCTGGGAGACCCTGCTCGATCCGGAGCGGGTGGCCGAGGCCCTTTCGGACCCCTATGAGATCCTGCTCGAGTTCGGCAAGACGTTCGGAGGGTTGGACGGAGAGCTCCGGGCCGGCGTGGTGGAGGCGGTGTTCCGGGGAACCCCGCTGGCGTACGAGCACCTTCTGAGGGTGGGGGACGACACGTTTCTGGCATCGGAGTACGGGGGCCGGCGCGGCGAGTGGGTCGAGCACGCACTGGATGCCTGGCTCGAGACGGCGTGGGACTTCCCATACGGGATCGGGACCCGTTTCCTCCGATCCTGGGCCAGGCCGTGCGAAGGGGGTGCACCCCGTCCCCGCCAGTGTCGCGTGGCCGCCATGGGTCAGGCCCGCTGCGGCTGCGAGGAGATCAAGGGATGCGGCGTGTGGGAGGCGTGGCAGGACAGCGCCTACGAGATCCTCACCGGGATCCTTGAGGAGTACGTGCCTCCCCAGGGGGAGGGAATCGTCCCCCCCTCGCGCCGGACCGACCTGGAGCGCGCCAGGCGGTTCGTGGGGGCCCTCGGAGGAAGGGCGCTTTTGGCGGACACGGGCAGGGAGTGCATCGACTGGGAGGCGCTCGAGTACCTGCGCTGGCCACACCAGTGCTATCCCCTGCCCAGCGCGGTGACCCGGAGACTTCGGGCGGCCGGAAGGTACCTGTGGATCCAGCCGGAGGGCCTGGACCTGGCCACCGCCCTGCCGGCGGGCCGGAGTCGTTACAGGGCCCTCAATCGGATCGCGGAGTGGTACTCCTCGGTCCTTGGTTGGGGTGCGGAGGTGGCCCGTGAGCTTCCCATGGGATGGGCGGAGGCCGTGGAGTACCTCGTGGAGGTGATCTCCCAGCACCGCGCAGCAGAGGTATGGAGGGAACGCCCCGGGCACCTGTGGCAGGCCCTGCTCGGACTGCTACGCAATGGCCTGCCCGTGATGTACCTTGCCACCCGGTTGGCCAAGGGCAAGCCCGTGGCGGGAAAGGGGGGCACCATCGAGACCGCCCTGAAAGGGGTCCAGGGGTATGGGGTCATCTTGAGACGCCTGCGGCCCACCATGGCGCTTTTCACGGGCAGATTCCTGCGGCCGGCGGCTCCGCCTACAGGGCACTCTGAAGGGGACCGCCTCCTCCAGGCCGCCCTCGGCCTCATGGCCCCCGACGGTCCCAGGGCCGACCCGGCGCGCCTGGCCGAGGTGGGCCATGCCCTGCTGGCCCTGGCGTGCCGAGTCCGGGAAAGCCCCCGCGACCCCGCCCGGGCCGTCCAGATGGTCCTGTCGGATCCGGAGCTCCGCATGACCGATAGCGAGGGCTGGTACTTCGATGACGGCGAATCGGCGGATGGCGGGTATGGGCTGCCGGGCCTGCAGGGCCTCAAGGCGGACTACGTTTGGCACGCCTTGGAGGCCTTCGGGCATCTCGAGTCGGTCACGCTGCGGTACCGCCGGTTTGACGGGTATCACTTTCTCGCCTGCGTCAACGACCTGCGGGTGGAGAACAAGGACACCCGGCCGGACGTGCCTTTCGAAAGAGTAGAAAAAGTGCTGGACCTGTTCGTTTCGGGTCTGGAGACGCTGGTGGCCCAACTGGCGTGGTGCGTCCGGCTGGCCGGTCACCCGGACAGGGCCGCGGCGATCGAGCCGGGGGGCGTGCGGGTGGTTCCCCCTGAACCGTTCCGGCCCCCCGACCCGAGCGCGTTGTCGCGGGTGCTCCGGGTGGTGGAGGGAGGCGACCGGTGGGCCGTGTACACCCTGGGCATTCCGGGAAAGGGCAGCGCGGCGAACCTGTGCTGCCACCACGTGAACCGCGTGGTGAGGCTGGACACACCCCGGACGGAGCCAGGACCTCGGGAGGGCGCCCGGCGGGCCGAGTCTCCCCCGCCCTCCCCCGCCGCAGCGAGGGGGACGGCCACGCCTACGAGGCCTGCCTAGCCTGCGTTCCGAATGGGAGCCGGCCGCGCTGCGGGGAGTGGTGCCATGGGAGAGAGCCCGAAAACATCCTGGATCGGGTTCCTGGATCGGTTCCACCAAGCGTTGGGGGCGCTCGGTGCCGGGCCGGAAGCGGGGGGCATCGGGCTCCGGGTCGCCTTCGTGCCCACTGCGGAACGGGCCGCTTTGGGGCAGGTGCTCGTTGGGGTGGGGAGATGGAGAAGGCGAACTCCGGACGGCTTTTGGGCAGACGTGGACCACGAGGGAGTGTGCCTGAACAACAAAGGGGCACCCCTGGGGAACGGGACTGCGCCGTCGGTCTGCGACCTGGTGATGACGGCGAGACCGAACCTGTGGGACCGGTGGCGGGAGGCCGTTGGGAACGCGATCCCACCCCGGGAGTTTCTCAAGGCGTTCCGCCTGGTCGTGGAGGATGCGTCCCCGGACAGCTGCCTGGGCTTGGTCCTGTTCCTTGCGATCCTCAACGGTGTACCCGTGGAGGAGGTGCCGGGGGAGTGGGTGGACCATGCCCGCCGGTGGGAGCAAGGCGACGTGCATGTGGCAGGGAACCCCGGCACGGCGTGGAGTTCGCTTCACAACGCCCTGGTGCACGCCAACCTGCAGACAGAGATCGGCTCGGCCGGGGGCCGCGCGCGGGGGGACGTGGACGTGGGCATGGCCGCGGCCTGGCTCCAGGCGCTCCGATTCCTCACCACCGCCCTCCGCAGGGGATGCCGGCCCGATCGCCTGCCCCCCGAACCGGCCTGGCCGGAGCTGGTGCGGGCGCGGGCGTTCCTGGAGTACGAACGCCAGCAGTACCTGGAGGGGCTCCAGCATGCCGTTCGGCTTCAGCTCCTGCTCCCCATGGCGGGGTCGGCCGGCCGTTTCCGCTTGGTGGACGCCTACATCGAGGAGGAGCACACCCCCCTCGGATGCAAGAAGGTGTTCCTGCGCACGGATACCGACCACACATGGCTTCACGAGGGCTTCCTTCTGATGGGAGTGTACCGTCCGGCCCTCCGGGACACCGGCAACGACATGGTGGTCTCGGTGGATCCGGCGGCGGGCGTGCACCTCCGGGACCTGTGGGAGAGGCTGGAGGCCTTGGAGGACGAACGGTGGGGCGGGGCCCGGCCGTGTGACAGCCCTCGCACCAATATCGCCGCGTACCCCCGGGGGGTGCGTCCGGATGGCACCCCGGCCCCCAACGAGCCCTGGTGGGACGACCACGGCCGTTACACGCTCGTGGCTGCGCCGAAACGCTTGGGCCGGTCCGGGGAGCTCGGGTCGCGGCTCGCATGGCGCGACGTGTGCGAGGCCCTGTGGGAGCTCTACAACCCGGTCAAGGCCCTCCGGATCCGGCCCCACGGACGGGAAGAGCCGTGCGCGCTCCACGAGTGCGCGGAGCCGGAACGATGCGTCCGGTCGTCGGCATCCGGGAAGCGTCTTCTCGTGGCCCACTGGGTGATGGAGGAGGAGAACCCCCAGTCCCTCATGCTCACCCCCACGGTCCAGCTCTACCTCGCGGCCTGCATCAACCGCAACGCGAACGCATCCCGCCCCATCTCGCTGGAGGAGCTCCTGAAAGCGGGGGACCACGACGTGATCCGGCTGCCGGGCGGGCTGGCCGTGGTGAACGCCAACGGGACGTTCCTGGTCGACGACTGGCAGACCGAGCAACTCCCGGTGGACCTGCTGCAGGAGGAGTTCGAGCGGGTCTCGCGCCGGCTGGAGGCGGTGGAGCGCCTGGGGGGGCGGGTGGGGCGCCTCCTGGCGGAGGTGGGGGAGCACGTGCGCGGAGGGTACCGGAGCGGATTCCGGGACGTGAGACTGTTCGAAGCGTTCACGTCCGTGAAATTCGAGCTTCGCGAGGCGCTTGCCGGCACGCTGCCCGCCACCTCGGATCCCCGCCTGTGCGGGTTTCGGGAGGCCCTGGAGAAGAAGTGGGGGGTGGCCGACCGACTGGAGGTTTTTTACGAGACCGTGGGCGAGGCCGAGGCGATCCTGCGGGACCACAGCGAGTTCCGGACCAACCGGCTGATCGGCTGGCTCACACTGTATGGGTTTCCGGCCGCCGTGCTCGCGGGATTCTTCGGGTTCCTGTTCGAGGGGCTCCCCCCGTTGCCCTCCGGGGGCCTCGGCTGGCTGGGGCGGGGGGTGCACTGGGTGGGCGTGGGACTGTATGCCGCGCTGACCGTGGCCGGGGTGGCCGCCCTGAGGTGGGCCCTGGGCCGGGGAGGGTGCCCGGGCCGGTAGCCCCCCCGGCCGACCTGTCAGATCTGGCAGGTTTCGCCCGGGGTGCAGGCGGTTATCTTTGGCTCGGCTCCCCTCCGGGGGGAAACTCCTCGTGCGGTGCGCCCGGAAGTCCGGACCCAGGCGGTGAGGCCGACGCGCCTCAGCCAGGCCGGCGGCGCCCGGGCGGAGTGGCGGAAAGGAGGAAGGGGATGGAAAGCGGTACGATGCATCCCGTGGGCGAGGGGGCGGGCAAAGGGGCCTGGGCTGAGCCCTCCCACGGCCTCCCCTCCCTCGACCCCGACGAGCTCGTGCGGAAAGGCCGCTCGTTTGCTGAGAACCTGCCGGCCAGCGCCGACGAGCAGGCCGTGGACGAGCGGCGCGCCGAGATCCGCGAGTACGCCGCGGCCTTGGTGGACCGGGCCATCCTGGACATGGGCGGGGTCTCCGACGCGGAGATCCAGGCCCTGAAGTCCCAGCTCGAGACCGAGAAGAACCAGGTGCCCTACTGGAAGGACGCCCGGGACCAGGCCTGGCGCGAGCTGAACGGGCTACGCCAAGAGCGGGGCACCCTGGGCGAGGAGCCCAAGCAGCCCAACCTCCGGCTGTTCCTGGCGGTGGGAACGGCCCTGGGCCTGGCCTTCGGACTGGTGGGCGCCACCACCGTGGGCGACATCCTGTTTACCCTGTTTCCTACCGACAGCCCGGCGGTGCGCCAGCGGCTGTTCGTCCTGGGTTTTGTGATCTCGCTGTTCATCGGTCTCATCGTCGGGCTGGGCGCCATCCTGGTGAGGCGGTGGGCCGTGGGCGCGGGTTTTCTGGGCCGGTGGGGCCCGCTGCTGGGCGGCTTCTTTCTGGCGGCGGGCCTGGGCGGCTACCGGCTCATCCACGAGGACGCCACCGGCGCGGTCACCCTGCGGCTCACCGCGGTGGGGCTGGTGCTGTCGTTCGTGGAGGTGGCGATCCTGATCGTCATCGCGGTGCTGGACGACGTCCTGCTCGCCTCCTGGGAGCGGTGGGAGACGGGCCGGGTGGAGATCGCCCGGAAGGAGGAGCAGATCCGCCGGGCGGCCGAGGAGCTGGAGCGGCGGGAGGAAGCCCTGGCCAAGGAGGAACGCGACGTGGAACGGGCTCGCGCCCTCCTTCGGGAAGCCCTGGCGAAGCGGCGCAGGAGCGAGCAGCTCCTGCAGAACCGGGACCGGCTGGTGGAGTCCGTGGCCCGGCAGATGCTGGCCGCGTTCGAGCGCGAGTGGGACCGCCGCCGCGCCGCCGGAGCGGTGGGGTGAGCGCGGCCGGCCGGTCGCCGCGGGGCGGGCTCGCGGGTTGGACGCTCCTGGTGGCGGTCCTTGCCGGCGGGTGCACCCCGGCGGGGCCCGAACCGGTCACCCACGTGGCCGTGGTCACCGACCGTTCGGACAGCATCGAGCGGGGCGACGGGCTCGCGTGCCGCGCCGTTCGCGCGCTGGTGGAGTCGGCCGTCCGGAGGGAGGGGCCGTTCTCGGGCCTCCACGTGCGGGGCGGGCGGAGCCGCGTGCAGGTGTTCGGCACGCCCGACGCCTCCACCCCGGGGGTGCCCAAGGTGCTCCTAGACCCGTTCCGGGTGCCCTCGCTGCCCTGGGGCATGGAGGGCCGCGAGGCCAAGCGCAGGCGGTTCGAGGCCGAGGTCGCGGACCTACTCGACCGGGTGGAGACCGCCTGCCGGAGCGTGGCCACCCGGGAACGGACCTCACCCATCTACACCGCGGTCAAGGCCGCCGTCGGATGGCTGACCGTGCAGATGGAGGAGCCCGATGACGGGGTTCTGGTGCTCCAGTCCGATCTCGTCGAGACCCACGAGAAGCCCATCGCCGGGGCGATCCGGGCGTTCGCCCGGGGGGGGACACCCGACCTGGAAACTCTGCGCCGTGGCTACGGGCTGGACCTGGGGGGCCGCATCGGCGTGTTCGTGTGCGGGGTTTCCCTGGGCACCGACATCCAGGACGAGCGGGCCCGGAGCCGGGTGGTGGACATGTGGCGGCAGAGCCTCCTGGTGAACGCGCGGTGGTGGCGGGTTCAGCCCACCTGCCCGGGGTACGGCCCCCAAGGGGCGGGGCCGTGATCTCCGTGGTGTTCCTGCCGGCGGGCCAGGCCCCCGGGGCCGCGTTCCTGTGGGCCCACCTGTCGGTGGTGTTCGCCGTGGCGGGCGGGCGCGTGGCCGGCATCGACCTGGATCCCGCGGGAAGGGGGTGGCGAGAACTCGTCGGGCCGGGGCAGCCGCCGCCGGCCGGGCTGCCCGAGGTGCTCGTGGGGGGCAGGCCCCTCCGGGAGTGCCTCCACCCGGTGGAGGTGGTGGTGCGCCGCGGCATGGAGCGGGAGGTGGTGCGGATCCGCCTGCTGGGCCACGACGGCCGGACGCCCCTGCGCCGGGATGAGCTGGCCCCGGGCGCGCTCGCCGGCGCGCTGGCGTGCTCCTGGCTCCGGCGACGGGCCCACGCCGCCCTGGTGCACGCGCCCCCCCTGCCCGACCCCCTGGCCGAACTGGCCGCGGCCGAGGCGGACCGGGTGGTGGTGGCCGTTCCGTTCTCCGGGGACGCGGCCTCGATGGTCCGGGCCGTGGCCCGGGCGATCGGGGGCTGCCGACCCGGCGGGAGCCGGGGTGTGGCGTACGTGTTCACCGGCGTGGCCGATGCCGCGGCGGCCGCCCGGGAGCGAAGGAGCATCTTGGGGTGGCTCGACCCGGAGGCGGGCGGCCCGGGGGGGTGGGTGCTGGAGGCCGGCCTCCGGCAGCCCCTGTACGCGCCCCTTCCGGCCCGGGTGGATGAGAAGACCGCCGAGGACCTGGTGGACGTGGCCGTGGAACTGCAGCACATGTGGGATCTCCTCGGCTGGAGGGGCCGCCGTCTGGACCGGGCGGTCTCGGGGACGTGGTGAATCGGCGTTTTCCCCGTGTCTCGGACCAGGACCGGGCCCTGGTGCGAAGGGCCTGCTGGGTGCTCGAAGCGCTGCGCGCCGGGTCCGCGTCCCACGCCAGCAGGGTGCGGGGTGCCCGCCGGCTGGCCGACCTGGTGGGCGTGCCCCGGTGCCTTGTGGGCCGCATCCAGTGCCTGGGCCCCCCGCCGGAGCAACTGGTGGTTCTGGGCGACCTGCACGGCTGCTTCAACACCTTCCGGGCCGCCCTGGAGCAGACCCGGTTCTTCGCCCGGGCCGAGGCGGGCCGGGACGTGCGGCTCGTGTGCCTGGGCGATTACGTCAACCGGGGCGTGCGCAGCTTCCACGTGGTCCGGCTGGCCCTGCTTCTGCTCGTGCGGTTCCCGGAACGGGTCACCCTGCTCCGGGGCAACCACGACGAGTACCACGTCCGCGACGGCCGGATCACCCCGGCGGCCCTGCCGGCGGACTGGCTGGATGCCTGCCGGGCGGACGGGGGCGTGGACGCGGGGTTCTTCCGCGACCTGTCCCGCCTGTTCGACGCGCTCCCCGCCGTGGCCGTGGGCGCCGAGGGGCTGCTCCTGGCCCACGCCGGCCCGCCCGCCCCGGCGAGGCTTCGCAGCCTTCGTACCCTTGGCGACCTGGACACGCCGGCGTGCGCGCGCGAGATGCGCTGGGCCCGGGCCGAGCTGGCCCGGGAGAACGCAGCCCCGTCGGACGGGAGCCCGGGCTTCGGCCGGAGGGACCTAGTGGAGTTCATGGAGCGGCTGGGGGTGCGGACCATGATCGTCGGCCACCGGGTCGTTCCGGAGGGGGCCGAGTGCGCCGTGGTGGACGGCGCCGGCCGCTGCCGGCTCTGGACCGTCTCGTCCATGGGCGGGGCGGGCAACCGGGACGCGGGGGGGCACTACGGGCACGTGACCCCCTGCATGCTGGTCCGCAGGGGGGCTGGCCCGTTCCGGCGGCGGAAACTGTGGTGGGAGCGGATCACTCCTCGTCGAAGAGGAGCCGGCTGAGGGAGAGGTCGGCCCCGGGTTCCGGCTCAGGACCGGGGCGCGGGCGCTGCCCGTCCCCCGGCGGCCACTCCAGTCCTGCCCGGATCTGGGCCTCCACCTGCTGGCGCGGGCAGCCGTACAGCGCCCCGGAGCGCCGGCGGATCCGATCGGCCCGGGCCTTCAGGGGCCTGCGCGCCGGCAGCACGGTGGCCATGTCGAACGCGGCGCTCACCCGGCCCCTGGCCAGCAACCGCACGTAGGCGTGCCAGTTGGGCAGGCCCTGCAGGTCCCCGGCCGACACCACGTCGCCGAAGGCGTGGCGCAGCAAATCGGCGTCGGCGCTGCCCACCCTCAGGCTCACCAGGGTGCCCACGTTGCCCAGGATCCCCTGCACGACGTACGGCGGCAGCTGGGCCACGTACTGGTTGGTGAGCACGAGGGCCAGCCGGTACTTGCGGGCCTCCGACAGGATCGACACGAACGTGGGCGTGGCCAGGTTGTGGAACTCGTCCACGTACAGGTAGAAGTCCCGGGGCCCCCGCCCGCCCCTGCCCGGCCGGCGGCCCAGCGCGGCCGCGAACAGCTTGCCCACCACCATCATCCCCAGGAAGTGGCTGTTGATCGAGCCCAGCAGCCCCTTGCGCAGGTCCACCAGCAGGACCTTGCCCTCGTCCATCACGCGCCGGAAGTCGATCGTGGACCGGCGCTGGCCCACGATGCCCCGGACCACCTCGTTGTAGATGAACCGGCTCAGCTTCGAGGTGATGTACGGCGCCACGTTCTTGAGGCCGATGTCGCCGGTGGTGCGCTCGGCCTCCTTGGTCCAGAAGTCCACCACGTAGGGGTTCGTGCAGGTGTCCAGCAGGGCCTTCCGGAACTCCAGGCGCTGGAACACCGGGGGCACGTCCACCACCGCGGGCCGGAAGGCGGGCGGCTGGTGCAGCAGCAGGTACAGGGCGTTGCGCATGTACATCTCGAAGATGGGCCCCCCCGTCTCCATGAGGTTGTAGAGCAGGTCGAACACGTCCATCAGGTAGTTGATGCAGAAGTCCTTCTCCAGGGGCGTGGGGGCCTCGAGCAGGTTGATCCCCACCGGCCGCTCCAGGTCCGTGGGGTCCAGGCAGATCACGTCGGCCTCCCGCTCGGGCGGCACGCACGCCAGCACCTCGTCCACCAGCTCGCCGTGGGGGTCGATCAGCCCCAGGCCGTGGCCGGCCCGGAGGTCCTGGAGGATCATGCCGAGGAACAGGGTGGACTTGCCCGTGCCGGTCTGGCCCACCACGTACATGTGCCGCCGGCGGTCCTCGAGCGGGCAGCGCACCGGGCGAACCCCGTCCGGGGCCCGGTGCACCCCCAGCAGAACGCCCTGGTCCGGCAGGTCCGTGGGGGCCGGCCGGGGTGTGTGGAGAACGGTGTCGATGCCGGGGAACTCCCCCCCCGTCGCCAGGGGCAGGCGGAACGCGGCGCACACCTGCCCCACCGGGAACAGGTCGCGCCAGGGCGGGGCCTCTCCCCCCTGGGGGCCCGGCACCCAGGCCTCGAACCCGCCCCAGGCCAGGTTGTCCAGGGCGCGGACCCGGGCCCCCTCCCCCGGGGGCCGCACCGCCCGGTAGCCGCCCACCAGGGTCCGGTCGGCCGCGTCCTGGAGCACGGGAAAGGGATGCCCGGCGTGTTCCGTGAGGGTGGCGCCCGCAACGGCCACCAGCGCGTCGGGCACCCGGCCCGACGCGGCCATGCGCACGGCCATGCGGAAGGCCGCGTCCTGCAGAGCCAGGAGCTCCCGGGAGCACTGGGCCAGCAGCGCCTCGGCGCGCCACTTGAGCAGGGGCTCCGCCAGCCCGGGGTCGGGCTGGGCGGGCGGGGGAAGCTGCCGGAACGTCTCGCACATGCGGATCCGCTCCTCCAGCCCGGCCAGCTCGTCCGGGCCCAGCGCGTGGGGCCGGATGCACACCGAGAGCAGGACCGGCCCCGGCGCCAGGAGCATGGCCCGGCAGAGCCGTTCCATGGTGTCGAAGGACACCGCAAACGGGTACGCGTAGTAGATGCGCGGGAGCTCGCCCTCCTTGCCGGGGCCTGAGGCCGCCGGGGGGGTCACGAACCCCACGGCCGCCTCGTCCCTCGGCCGCGCCGTGTCCAGGGCCACCATCTCCTCGCGCCGCACGATCTCCACCAGGTCGCGCACCCGGAACGGGTCCGCCAGTCTCCTCAGCGGGCCTTCGCCGGTCACCGGCTCGAAGCGGTGGTCCGGATG
>Ga0256830_1000821_pt1 | contig 23018 bp, 24 predicted proteins | sample 128326metaG_FD_190537 | JGI IMG/M metagenome (GOLD analysis project Ga0256830, IMG submission 190537) | Hydrothermal vent microbial communities from Lau Basin, Pacific Ocean - 128-326 | ecosystem: Environmental > Aquatic > Marine > Hydrothermal vents | place: Pacific Ocean: Lau Basin | collected... | reverse complement strand
CAAAGCAGTTTTTTCACGCAACTTGAAAAAATCCGACCTGGCCTTGACAACGCATGAATATGTGATATAAAAGTTCATACGAACTTTAAATATACCTGTTTAATTATAATTACTGTCACCGCCGTTATCATCAAGGGTGTGGTGATGGGAGCGGATCGTTCTTTTGATTCTCAACGGCACCATAACAAGAGGCATGGGAGTGATATGACAAGGAGCATAGGAAAAAGGATACGTGCCCTCAGGGAGAGGTACATGCTCACACAGGAGGAGATGGCAAAGAGGATCCTCGTGTCGCGCAACCTCCTTTCCGAGCTCGAAAACGGAAGGCGGATGCCCAGCGGTCCGCTCCTCGTGGCGCTGGAGGCCCTTTTCATGGCCAACAAGGACTGGATCCTTACCGGCGAGGGCAGCATGATGCTGCACCAGGGTTTAGACGGTGGTTCAGGCGGGGGTCCAGAGGAATCGGACGAGGATGTGGTGAGCCTGCTCAAGGGCTTCAGGGCGCTTTCCGTTGACGGCAGGAAGAAGCTCATGAACATCCTGAGGGTCTTTGTGGTGGTGGAAAAGGAGGAGATCAGGGCCTGCCCTTGAGCTGCGGTCCTTTTTCCCTGTACCATACCCGGACCTTGGTGCGGGTTGCACCCTGTCTGCTCCCCGCGGGCACTCGGTCTATCTCTTTACACCGTAGCCGAGATAGTTTATGGAGGTGTCTCTTGATATCCTGAAGCTGAACCTCAGCGGATCAAAGCTCATTCCCCGTATCTCTTCAACCTCCACCGCATTGTCCCTGAGGAGCTTTACAAGGTGTGACGGCCTTATGAACCTGTTGTAGTCGTGCGTGCCCTGCGGGAGCATTCCGAGGATATCCTCCGCGACGAACACGGCAAGAAGCCTGGCCTTCAGGGTCTTGTTTATGGTGCTGAAGAAAAAGAGCCCGCCCTTTTTCAGCAGGGAACAGGCGTTCCTTAGGAACCCTTCGAGGTCGTCTACGTGCTCGAGGACCTCCGAGCATACGATACAGTCGAAGCTTTCCGGCCCCTTTTCAAGGAGGCCCGCAACCGGCGCGACCATGTAATGGATGTCGAGTCCGCTCTTTTCCGCATGTTCCTTTGCCGCCTCGATGGCGGCGGGCGAGAGATCTATCCCTGTCACCAGGGCGCCGGCGGAGGCGAACCTCTCTGAAAGCAGCCCCCCGCCGCATCCGATATCAAGGACCCTTTTCTTTTCGAGTCCGCCGATCTTTTCTTCGGCCTTTGATGCAAAAAAGTCGAATCTCAGCGGGTTTATCCTGTGCAGGCTCTTGAGCCTGCCCTCGGGATTCCACCAGTCGTCTTTGAATGTATCGAAGTTCTGCTGCATATTCCCTGTGCCGGCCCGCCGCCTATCGTTCACGGACCGGGTGATCAATCGATACCGTACTCGCTCCACCGTTCGGTGACGAGCTCTATTATATCCGCATCCATCTCCATCTTCTCCCCCCACTTTCTCGACACCTCGGGCGGGGTCTTGTTCGTTGCATCTATTCCGAGCTTGCTGCCGAGCCCCTCCTTGGGGGATGAGAAGTCCAGATAGTCGATCGGGGTGTCTTCAATGAAGACCGTATCGCGTTTTGGATCGACCCGTGTTGCCAAGGCCCATATGACGTCAGACCAGTTGTGCACGTCTATGTCGTCGTCGACCACGATTATGTACTTTACGTAGAGAAACTGTTTGAGGATCCCCCACAGCCCCATCATTACCCTGCGGGCATGCCCGGGGTACTGTTTCCTTATGGAGACCACGGCGATCCTGTACGAGACCGCCTCCATGGGCAGGTTGAAGTCAACGACCTCCGGAAAGTTCAACCTGAGGGTGGGCAGGTAGAGCGTGTTCAGGACCGTGCCTATGACGGCGTCCTCCTTCGGGGGCCTGCCGGTTATAGTGGTGAGGTAGATCGGGTCGGCACGGTGGGTTATTGCCTTGAGGTGGAACACCGGGAACGGCTCGGGCGCGTTGTAGTAGCCGGTGTGGTCGCCGAAAGGACCCTCGAGCTCCGCCTCTCCGTGGCGTATCTCGCCTTCCAGGACGATCTCGGCCGTAGCCGGTACCTTCAGGGGCACGGTCCTGCAGTCTACAAGCTCCACGGCCTTTTTTCTCAGCACACCTGCAAAGAGAAACTCTCCTACATCCTCGGGGAGCGGGGTGACGGCGGCTATGGTCGTCGCCGGTTCACACCCTATGGCCACGGCAACCGGCATGGGCTCGCCCCGTTCCTGCCACAGCCTCTGGTGGAGGGCCCCGCCCCTCTGCTTGAGCCATCTCATCACTGTTCTTTTGGAATCGAGCAGCTGCATCCTGTATACACCGACGTTGTACGGTCCGCCCGAGGGGGCCTGGGTTATGACGAGCGGCCAGGTGATGAGAGGGGCGGCGTCCTTGGGCCAGCACTTGATTATGGGAAGCCTCATAAGGTCCGCGTCATCGCCGGTGAGGACCACCTCCTGGCAGGAACCGTCACGTACCGTCTTGGGACCCAGCGTGAGCATCTTGCCGAAGAAGGGTATCTTCTTTACGGCATCCCACAGCCCTTCCGGCGGCTTTGGCCTCTGGAGCAGGGCAATGAACTCGGCGAGTGTTTTGAAGTCCTCCTCGCCTATGCCCAGCCCGGCCGCGACCCTCTCGCGCGTGCCGTACAGGTTGGCAACGATCGGGATATCATGCCCCTTCACCTTCTCAAAAAGAACGGCCGGCCCGCCTGTCCTGACCAGCCGGTCGATTATCTCGGCTATCTCAAGGTGCGGGTCGACCTCAACCTTGATTCGCTTGAGAAGGTTTCTTGATTCGAGGGCGCTCAAGAAGGCCCTCATGTCAGTGTAGATCATGGACAAGTCTCTGCTGTCTTTAAAGTATCATGTTGCTGTTCATGTCGATTATTATGGCAAAAAGGATCAACACCCCGGCCCACACATTGGCCACGAACCCCCTGAACGCCGTCTCCCTCGTCGGGTTTGCCCATACCCTGTAGACTATGACGAGGCAGAAGACATAGGAGGCGGCGACCCCGGCATGATAGAATGGGCCAAGGCCTGCGACAAGCCCCGCGGTCCACAGCGTAACCGTCATCGCTGTGTACATCACAACAAGCGCACCATGGACGCGCTTGCCGAAGAAGATGGCCGTGGACTTCACGCCCACCTTCAGATCGTCTTCCTTGTCCATGAGCGCGTATATCGTGTCGTATGCCATGGACCAGAAGACATTTGCGACGAAAATGAGCAGAGCGGTGCCCCCTATGCTGCCGCGGACCGCAGACCAGGCCATTATCCCCCCCCAACCGAATGCCATGCCCAGAAAGGCCTGCGGGAAGAAGCTTACCCTCTTGACGAAAGGATACACGGACGCAAGGCCTATTCCCACGAAGGAGAGTCCGATCGTGAGGCGGTTCAATGTAAGAACGAGCATGAACGCCGTAATCGAAAGCGCGGCGAAGATAAAAAGCGCCTCACCCACGCTCAGCCTACCTTCTGCAAGCGGCCTGGTCCTCGTCCTTTCCACGTGCCGGTCGAAGTGCCTGTCGGCTACGTCGTTTATGACGCAACCGGCGCTTCTCATGAGGAACGAGCCCGCGGTGAACACGAGCAGGTGGTGCGCTTTGGGCCTTCCGCCGGAGGCGACAAACAGGGCCCAGAGCGTCGGGCAGAGCACCAGTGCCGTGCCGTACTGCTTTGGAAGGCGGATCAGGTCGGATACCGCTACGAGCTTTGTTGTGAGCGTGGTTGTTGAAGCCAAGGCCTGCTCCTAAAACTTTGGACGGGCGGCAACCTTCAATCCACAGCCCGGAAGGATTCAGCCGGGATAACCGCCGTACCGAAGACCTCTGTCACAGCGGCGTTGACGGTGCAGCCGCCCGAATCATCGACCTTAAAGAGCCTGTACCTCCTTGCAAGGAGGGGTCGGCCCCCGTCAAGCCCGAGGTCTTCGCCTTCAACGAGCCCTATCTCCAGCATGTCCTTGCCGAAGCGTATTCCCTCGGACAACAGTATCTTTCCCAGGGGTTCATTGCTCGAGGCCAGGATGTCCAGAAGCCTCGCATCGGTGGAGGAAACCGGGAAAACACTGCGGGCGTATACCACCCTCTTGTTGTCGACGGTCAGCCAGACCTCTCTTACGAGAGCCTCTTCAGATGGATCGACACCGAGGTATTCCGACACTTCCCTGCCGATCCGTTCAAGCCCCGTCCGTTTCAGCTCCACCCCCACCTCTTTTCCGAAGATGTTCTCAAGTTCATCTGTGAGCGAATCCCTGGAGGTAAGCAACCGTCTCCACCGCAGGAGCAGGGAGGACGCAGGCCCGGAGCGCTCCCATGCTTCGGCCTCAAGCCAGTCTGTTGACAAGGACTTCATTTAACCCAGAAAGTAACATAACGGAAGGGGCAAGGTCAATGGAAGAGATCGAGAACCGGTCCGGTACGCGGGGCTTCACAGGGTTTGAAGCTCCATCTGCAGGGAATATTCAAAAGAGGTCTTTTCTTGATAGCTCGTTGCATGTCTTCAAGCGAGAGGAGCGCTTCGGATACGCGGCATAGCCCTCCCAGCGGTCGGCCTTATGTGCCGTTTCCTGAGGATAAGACCTTTGGCGGAACGGAGAGCCAAGCCATGTCCGGGCTTCATCGAGACCTAAGGCAGGCCGTGAACAGGTCGGCTCAAGCGCTTTGCTCTTCCGGCCTCTTTCCGCACACAGACCCGTCTGTGCCGATCTTTTTGTGAATATCCGGTTGTTCCACTGACTTCAGGAAGGCATCGATGCTGCACTTTATGGCGGTGACCGTTGATTTGTTCGCCTTGCGCAGTATCTTGAGGAGCTTGCCGATGTATATTATCTCGTCAGGGTTGAGGGGCGTCAGTTCAAGGGTCCTCTCGAGCTCCTCTTCAGCCTCCTTTACATACGGCACCGCCTCACCAACGTACCCAACGGTCCTTTCCCTGCCGGCCTTCACGCTGCCCCTGCCGGTCAGGAGCCAGTCGACAGAGAAGCCGTAGAGGGAGGCGAACTTGATTACCAGATTGGTCGGCATCCTGCCCCTTTTCTTGTAGTTGGAGAGCGCCTGTGGGGTGACGCCAAGCACCCTTGCAACGGCCGAGTCGTTTTTAAGCTTGGCGGCCTCCTTCATCCTCGTAACTATGTCTGTGTAATTTATCTCCATTTTTAATTTCTCCTTGATAATGACCAATGGTCATAGTGTAGCATTTCAGCTCTGGTTGTAACTTCTTTTGTAGACGATATGTTCTGCTGCTTATTTTACACACAAAAGCAGCAAACAGCAACAGATGTCGTTTATATTGCAGTGTCGGCAGGAACCGCCCGGGTAATCGGGGCTTGATAGGATATTGTTGTACCCGGAGCTGCCCTGCAACATGCGCCCGTCACGGCGCATACCACGCTCCATTTGTATTAATGCACTTGTGCCTGCGGGCCCTTAGGCGTATTACACCACATCCTAACCGGAGGCTGCTCCGGGGTGCGCATCAAGGCAAGCCGTTCATAGAGGTTTACAGTACTGCCAAACAGCGTCTACTGTACCACAGATACAACCAAAGAGTTCTAAGAGCGAGCCCTCTCTCGGTCCAACTTTTCACAGACTAATTCTTATTCCTGATTGACTTAGGAGAACAAAAAGGCCGTCTGTCATTCGAGTGAGGAGTCTCAAAGTTGTATCAAATCCCTGATGCATGCTCTCTCAAGAATGTGGTGTGAAAAGGCAAGCCAATTGGGGCGTCCCTCACCCCGCAGCTTATTCAAGCGGTTAGTTGATTATAGACACTTTGAAACGTTATGTCAATACTTAAGGTTGACAAATGTCATACTTTTTCGTAGGGATCGAAGAGTTTTTTGTACTCATCCAGTGCAAACCTGTCGGTCATACCGGCGATGTAGTCGCAGATGAGCCTGGCCTTCCCCACCTTTTCTATCTTGGAGAAGAAGTGCGGCGGCAGGAGCTTGGGCTCCTTTGAATAGACCTCGAAGAGCCCCTTCAGTATCCTGGCGGCCTTGTCAGCCATCCTCAGCACCCTGTAGTGGTTGTACAGGTTTTCGTTTAAGAAGCGTTTCAACTGGTTGTTTTTCTCTGCCATTTCCGGGCTGAAACGCGCAACCGGTGAGCTCCTCCGCCTTACCGCCGCAGTAGAGTCTATACTTTCCTCCTCGATGGTCCTTCGCATGGTGTCCACCAAGTCTGTTACCTGGAGGTTTATTATCCTCAGCACCGTCTGATACTTCAGTATCTTGAAGTCCTGGTCGGGAAACCTTTCGGAGACCTCTTCAAAGACCTCGCGCCAGAGATCCACCTCCTTCAACTGCTCCGGCGCCATCATCTCGGACGAAAGCCCGTCATCTATATCGTGGTTGTTGTAGGCGATCTCATCGGCGATGTCAACGATCTGGGCCTCGAGCGAGGGGAGCTCGTCCTTTGCGTACTCATCAACATCACCAGGCCTGTCGTGTTCGGAGTTGTGCTTTATGATCCCTTCCCGTACCTCCCAGGAGAGGTTTAGACCATTGAACCCTGGGTAGCGTTTTTCCAGCTCCTCGACGATCCTCAGGCTCTGGGCGTTGTGCTCAAAGCCGCCGTCATCGAGCATGAGCTCGTTCAGTACCTTCTCTCCCGTGTGGCCGAAGGGAGGGTGACCGAGGTCGTGTGCAAGTGCTATGGCCTCGGAAAGGTCCTCGTTCAGCCCCAGCGCCCTTGCGATTGTACGCGATATCTGCGCCACCTCTATGGTGTGCGTAAGCCTTGTTCTGTAATGGTCCCCTTCGTGGTATACAAAGACCTGGGTCTTGTACTCGAGCCTTCTGAATGCATTGCAGTGGATTATCCGGTCCCTGTCCCTTTGGAAGGCCGTCCTGAAAGGATGCTCGGGCTCAGGGTGGCGCCTGCCTCTCGAGTCCTTGCTCTTAACACCGTAAGGAGCGATCCTCAACGCCTCCATCTCTGCAGCGTCCATCGATTTCATCATTGACGTCCCCATGGGATGGTATAGAATTGAAGGTGTACGCCCCGGACGGTTTGCCAGAAGGGCGTCAAACCTGTAGGCCGAAACGGTCGTTGGGCCGGGAGGTATGTCTTGAAAAGAGCCGTAGCCATATTGACACTTTTAATCTTCGGCGGCTGCGCGCCGGTTATTTCGAAAAAAGTGCTCGACGAGGTCGAAAGGGATATTACCATATCCATGGTTCAGGCTATGCCAGAGGCGTACACTGGCCGTAAGATACTCTGGGGAGGCATTATAATCAAGGTCGAGAACCTCGCTGACTCAACCATTATAGAGATCCTGCAGACAAGGCTCGGCCCCGGCTACAGGCCGACCGGCCGCGTTTTGACGGCCGGCGGGGGTAGGTTCCTCATCTCTTCACCAGGTTACCTCGATGCCTTCGTCTACAGCCCGCGGAAGAGGATAACAGTGGCCGGGATTATCAGGGGCATAAGGCTGCAGAAGATAGGAGATGCGAACTACCCCTATCCAGTAGTCGAGCCCATAGAGATGCATCTTTTCGAGGAGGTGGTCGAGAGGGCCTATCCTCCGGAAGCCCCTCCCTGGTGGTACTATCCTCCATACGGACCTTACTACTGGCCTCGGTATCCGTGGTGGCACCCGCCACCTTGACATCTCTGCGCTCATGGACGATGCCCCGGGTCTTTGCCCGACACCATGTCCTTAATCCGTTCCGCAGCCGTCCTTCAGGTGCCGCAACATCTCGGTGTACTCGTCGTAGTACTCGTCCATCAGCTCGCCCAGGTCCTTGCCGTCTGGATCGATTCCCTTCTTTTGCCTGAGAAACTCCGTAAAGGTCAACTTCCACCCTCCCTTAGGTTGTGCCCGGGGGTTGCGTACGGAAGCGGATCCTCAAGGCCCGCCTCGCTGAAGCCTCTGAGCCTCAAGAGGCAGGAGTCGCACACACCGCATGCCCGCTCCTCGGCACTGTAGCAGGACCATGTGAGTTCAAACGGTACATTCAGCTCAGCCCCCTTGGCCACGATATCCCTCTTCTTCATGTGTATGAGAGGGGTGGCGATCTCTATAGAGGTTTCGGGCCTGGTACCGGCGCCCGCCGCCTTCTCAAAGGCGTGGAAAAAGACCTCTCTGCAGTCCGGATAACCGGAGCTGTCCTCCTCCACGGCACCGATACAGATCCTGTTGGCGCCGGTGACCTCTGCCCAGGAGACGGCGACCGAGAGCATGTGCGCGTTTCTGAAGGGTACATAGGTTACTGGGATACCCTCCCTCGCAAGGTCTCCGCCGGGGACATCTATAGTACGGTCCGTTAGTGCGGAGCCCCCTATGTCCTTAAGATAGCCGAGGTCGATGACGAGCCTTTTGACTACACCGTAGTGGTCCGCGAGGGCATTGAACGCCTCAAGCTCCCTCTTTTCGGTCCTCTGCCCGTAGTTAACGTGAAGGAAAGCGACATCTCCCTCACGTACTGCCATGGCGGCGGCCACAGCGCTGTCGAGCCCGCCGCTTACAAGTACAACAGAAAAGTATCCTCCCATCACCGTTAATTAAACCACAACCTCCGGCCGCACTCAATCACTTTTTGATACCCTTTAAGCCGCAGGCAGACACGTACGGGGAATACCCCCGTACGCATTTAAGGCCTTTCTGTAAACAGCCTTTCTATGAGCAGCCTTGCAAGAACCGAGGGTGGCTTGTCCGTGGACAGCCTCAGATCGGGTGAGTCGATACCCTCGAAGCGCTCCTTGAGCTTCAGGTATATCTGCCATGTGGCGTCGGAAAGGGTACCCTTCTCAGCGGCCCTCTTGTCGAGCCTCCTTTTTATGGTGTCGTCATCTGCCACGCACTCGACCACGAAGAACATGGCACCGTTTCTGTCCGCCACCCTTCTGGCATCCTCGAGGTACCTCTTCTTGGAAAAGGTCGCATCGAGTATCACCGACCGGCCGGATGCAAGGAATCCGCCGCCCTTTTCAATCATCGCAGAGTATGTCCTATCGGTGGCCTCGCTCGAATAGATGCCCTCGCCGAAACGCTCATACCTGTGTTCTCCAACAGGCACAGCAAAGAGCTCCTTTCTGACAGCGTCCGAAGAAAGGACGAACATGCCGGTCATCTCCTTCATGATGCGGGCCAGTGTGGTCTTACCGGTCGCGGTAAGGCCGCAGACAATGAACATTATCGGCCTGTACCCCCCGGTTGCATAGAGGTGCGAAAGGCGGAAGTACCGTATCGCGCTGAGAAATGCGGCCCGCTTGTCCTCAGGGGTCTCTTCCTGTTCGGTCAGCTTGAAGCTTTCAACCTTGCCCCTTACAAACGCCCGGTAGCATTTGTAAAAATCAAGGAGCAGCCTCCCCCTCGGATCCGACGCATAGGAAAAATAGGCATCGTCGAAGATGCGCGCAAGGTCTCCCCTGCCGCGAAACTCAAGGTCCATGGAAAGGAACGCCGCGTCGGCCACTGTGTCCGAATACCTGAACCTCTGGTTGAACTCTATGCAGTCGAAGATGCTTATGCCGTTGGTGACCGATATGTGCTCGCTGTGTATGTCGCCGTGACAGTCCTTTATAAACCCCCCTTCGATCCTCTCCTTGAACACTGAGGCGTTCCTTTCAAGGAACGCCTCAGTGAAAGACCTTATCTCGGAAAACCTCTTTTCACCGATGGTCTTTCCCTTGCCCTTTCCTTTATAGGGTATGATCTGGATGAAGTTCTCCTCGGTGTTCTGGCGTATGGTTTCGAGGCTGCCGAAGGCGGATATCTGCGCCGAGGTCTCGGCATACCTGTGGAACGCAGCGATCTTTTCCGCGATCCGGTCTATGATCCGCGTGGTGACCGATTCGTTCCTGATCATGCTGTCGAGCATGTTTTCCGCAGCGAGCCTTTTCATCTTTACGGCATACTCCACCGGGCTCCCCTTGCCTTCCATCCTGTATGCGCCGTCGTCTTTTGTTATGGGTACGACACCTATGTACACGCCCCGCGCAAGTCTATTGTTGAGCCTTACCTCCTCCCTGCAGAAGCGCAGCCTCTTTGCAAGTGTGGTGAAGTCGAGGAAGCCGAAGTTCACGGGTTTTTTCACCTTGTAGACATGCTCTGGCGTGAAAAAAAGGTAAGAGATGTGCGTCTGCTGGAGGGTCACCTCGGAAGGCCTGTCCGGATAGGCCTCTGGTCTCAGCAGCGAGAGTACGAGCGGAGGAAGCGGCACCTAATCACCTCCGTCCTTTGTATCGATTGTATAAAGGGCGCGAAGCTCCCTGTAACGTTCCTTGTAATCCATTCCATAACCCACTACGAACCCGTCGCCGATCTCTTTGCCGATGTAATCGATCTTGCGCCCCGTCCCCCCGCCCTCCTTCAAAAGAAGTGTGCACAACCTGAGGGTCGCGGGATTTTTGCCCTCGAGATGGTCCATAACCGCCTCTATGGTGGTTCCCCTGTCTATTATGTCCTCAACGACGAGTACATCCCTGCCCTCCACAGAGAGCTCGATGTCCTTCGTGATGGCCGCCTTCGGTGTGGGCACGTCCCTGGTTCCGTAAGAGCTCAGCCGTATGAAGTCCACTTCAACCGGCATCTCCAGCGCCCTTACAAGGTCGGCCAGAAAGACGAAGGCGCCCTTCAGCACCCCTACAAGGACCGGTGTTCTCGATGCGTAGTCGGCCCGTATCTCGCCGGCGAGCCTGCCGATTGTGGAGCGTATCTCCTCGGGGGAGTATAGGGGTTTCAAGCCTTCAGCCATAACCGGTCCGCGGGCGCGACCGCCCTGCTTTTTCAGGTTAGCATATATTCTGGCGCACTGGGTGTCAAGGCACAAAATGAATGCGACCGTGAGCGCTTACCTCCCGCCGGGGTCACTTGAATTCCGAAATTCCTTGTGCTAAAGTTGTACAGGAAAAGGCCGATCTTTGATATATACAAGGCCGAGGGGTGATGATATTGATAATAGAGTGCGAAGGTTGCGGTACAAGGTTTCGACTTGACGACTCCAAGATAAAAGACAGGGAACTTAAGGTCAAGTGTTCAAGATGTCAACACATATTTACCGTGAACAGGCAAGGGAGCCGGACGTCCCCTGATGATGCCTCCGAAGAGAAGGAGCCTGTCGACACCTCCCCGCTTCAACCCGAAGGGCCTCCTGCTGAAGAATCCCTCCTTGAAACAGCACAACCAGCCTTGGGCGAAGAAGAGAGCGCTCAGGAAGAACCCGAGGACTTCGGCCTCGAAGACTTTTCATTCCTTGGTGAGGAGGATAACACCGAGGAGCCGGAGGCAGCTGCCAGGAGGTCGCCGTCCGCTGTGGAGCTTGATTTGGAGAAAGAGGACAAGCTGCCGGAGTGGCCGGTCTTTGGAGAGGAGGAATCCGGGGAAGGGACCTCTCTCGATGAGCAAGGCCATGGACTCGAGGGTGTGACAGAAGGGGAGGCCGCTTCCTCGGGGCTGGAGCTCGAGCTCGACCTCGATAAAAAAGGAGAAGAAGATGAGGTAAAAGAGGGAGAGGGGTTGACCCTGGAAGCCACACTCGAAGAGACCGGTTTCGGCTTTAAAAAAGAGGAAGGGTCTCCTGCGGCGGAGGATGCCGCAGAAGACCGCGAGCCGTCCATCCATGAGGAGCAAGGGACTGGAGAGGACCTCGGGGTCGAAGAGGAGCCGGGACTGGATATGGATGCGGGCGAAGAAGAGGAAGATGAAAAAGAGGTGGAGGCCGTGTCCATCGGAGAGATGCCGGAAGAGGGCCTGCCTCCTGTGGAGTCCGAGGAGTCAGGGACAGAGACACCTTTTCAGACCCCTCCAGACCTGTATGAGGAGCCTGAACCGCTGTCAGCTGAAAACGGGCCCGGGCCTTCCGGCAAGGATGAGCCAGGGATGGAAGAGAGGCAGGATGAGAAGGGCGACTTTGAAGGGGAAGAGCCCACCGAAGAGCCTGAGCCCGCTTCTTACATTCAGGCACCCCCCGCCGAGCCGCAGCATGATGAACCCCCGACGAGAAAGGGCCTGGGCAGGTGGCTTGTCATTGTACTTGTATTTATCCTCCTTTACGGGGGCGGGGCCGCGGTCTACTTCAGCGGAGCCGTTGGACCGGCACGGTCAGTCTCCGCACCCTCGCCGTTGAGGATAGAGAAGCTCAGCGCCACATTTAAAGACAACGTGCATATCGGCAGGGTCCTCGCCATAGAGGCGAGGATAAGGAACTTCTCCGAGGAGCCGCAGGAGATAACCATGGTGAGAGGGGTGGTATACAACGGTGAAGGCAGGATCGTGGCCGCCAGAAGGGTGTCTCCGGGAAGGATCTTGTCCAGCGAGGAGTTGAAGACACTGACAAACGAAGAGCTTCTAAAGCACTTCGGGGTGGTCTCGGGCGGTACCGTCCCGCCCAAGGGAACCATACCCGTTATGGTGGTGTTTACCGAGGTGCCCAAGGATATGGCGAGGGCCGGCGTGGAGGTCATCCGTAAATAACCAGTACCGTCTCCGGTCCCGTTACCACCGAACCCCTCCGCGGCAAGCTGCAAGGGCGCCCGGCGACCCCCTTCACCCCCTTACTCCCCACCTTTGACAGGTATGGAAAAGATCGAGACCTTGCTGGACAGGCTTTTAAGGGAAGTCGTCACCTTACCCGAGAGGCGTATGCAGTTAAGGCTTTTCGGTGCGAGGCTCAAAGGGCTGGAACCTGCGGAGATAGTCCGTCTGCTGGATCTCCTCTACAGGAGAGGGCGCGACAATCCAGGTGCTGTCAGGCTCAAGTCCATGCTGGTGGACACAGAGGCCTTAAAAGAGCTGATCGGCAGAGAGAGATACAGGCTCGTCCGTATCGCTGCAATGGAGTCGGGGTGTGACAGGGTCGCCTGCCTGCTCGTCGACATGCCGCCCCACAGATCAGGAACAAGGGGTTATGACAAGGAGGAAGAGGCGAAGATGGAGTTCATCAGTCTGGGCCGCAGACGTGCACTGGCGAGGACCAATGCAAAGGATACGATCGACCGGTTGTTGTCCGATCCGGATCCGGTGGTCATCTCGAACCTCCTCGATAACCCCAGGATAACCGAGACCGAGGTCGTCAAGATAGCGTCGAAGAGGCCCAACTCCCCGAAGATCATAAGGCTCGTTGCCACACACCGAAGGTGGTCGAGGAGGTACCGAGTGATGAAGGCCATCATAATGAACCCCTATACCCCGCCAGGGATCTCCATTGGGCTCATGGAGTTTCTTCTCGTTCAGGACCTGAGGCTTGTCGCCGCAGACAGGACGCTTCATCCACGTGTGAGGATGGGGGCAGGGGAGCTGCTCAAGGAAAAGGGGTGGGAGCAATAGTTGCCGGCGCTCCCCGGGAGGAAAGAAGACAGACCTATGCGGCAGCGCCGTGGCGGAAAAGATACGCCTTCTGCGGTGTGTGCGCGGTGGACGAAGAGAAAAGAACCTATCCGGCCTTCCCCTCTTTTCCCCTCCTTGTCTCGCCCTCGATCTTTTCCTTGTTCGGCGTGATGTCTATCTCGTCGTCGGCTGTGGCCTTCTTGAAGTTCTTGAGGGCCCTGCCCAATCCGCTGCCTATCTCCGGGAGCTTGCCTACGCCGAAGAGTACGAGGATGATGACAAGTATGAGGATAAGCTCTGTCGTACCCAAGCCAAACATAGTGTTCTTTTATACCCGACCTTCTCCGCTACGGAGGATTTTTTAATGTTCTGGTCGCAGGGTGGAATTTATTGTAAAATTAACCATATATCCAGTACCCATATTGACAGAAGAACACCATCATGTCAACAAAAACATCACCGGACAAGTTTTTTTTCCTGCTCGTCTCGTTTCTGCTCCATGCCGGGCTCCTATGGCTCTTTGTGTCGCCGGTGGGGCTAAGGCTGCTGGCGGGGCCCGTGCAGTCGAGGAATGAACCATTCTTTGTGGAGGTCGTGGAATTGCCGCCCGATGCCGCGGGTGAACCCGTTGAGCCCGAACGGGTTACGCGCTATGCGGACAGGGCGATGAAGGTCAAGAAGGAGAGCGTCCCGGACGACGAGAGACCGGTGGCTCCACCCAGGGTAAGGACCGCAAGCCCTGCCTCTGTGCCCACCGGCGGGGTGGTGAGACGTAAAGGCAGGGCGGAAGGAAACAAGGGAGGTAAAGGAGAGGAAGTAAATAGAGGAACCACGGCCGGCAGCGGGACGAAGCCGGTGAGGATACCTGGATCAGGCGGCGATGCCCGGGAAGAGGGGGCCGCTGGGGCGGGACGCTCCCGGGCAGGCCCTCTCAGGCTTTTCCCCTCAAAGGAGAGGCTTGCACAGCTTGCCGAGCCCGAGGCGCCCGCTGCAAGAAGGCACCTCCCGCAGGGAGGGCAGAAAGGGCGCAGGCGGTTTGCCCTCAATGCCTCGGAGCTTAAGGATCACAGGTACCTTCTGGACCTTAAGCGCAAGCTCGACCTCTTCTGGGAGTATCCGGCATCCTCGATAAGGGACGGGGAGCAGGGAAGGCTCCGTGTCGACTTCACGGTCGAGAGGGACGGCAGCATAAAGAACATACGGATAATAAAGTCATCCGGATATCCCGCCCTCGACGATGCCGCCGTAACCGCGCTCAGGTTGTCCTCCCCGCTGAATCCACTTCCGGAGAGCTACCAGAAAGATAGGCTGACCGTTCATGTGCAGTTCGAATACAAGCTGATCTACATGTAGGGGGCGGAGGGCGGGCGGCCTGCGTTCATGCGGTGGGTGCCCGAGTGTCATGTGCAATGGTCAGGGTTCGTCGGGGGGCTCCCGGTCCATCTCAGGACCGGCTCCCTCGCCGCCCTCGTCTCGTCGACACGGGCTGTCCCGGTGGTGTGGGGCGCGTTCTTGAGTAGGTGCGGGTCCTCTTCGGCCTCCTTCGCGATCCGCTTCATGGCCTCGATGAACTCGTCGAGTGTCTGCAGGCTCTCCGTCTCCGTGGGCTCGATCATAAGCGCACCATCGACGACCAGCGGGAAGTAGATGGTGGGCGGATGGAACCCGTAGTCCATGAGCCTCTTGGCTATATCGAGCGTCGTCACCCCGTATCGCCGCTGGAGCCTGTCGGTAAAGACACACTCGTGCATGCAGGTCCTGTCGTGTGGGAGATGGAAGTGCCCCTTGAGGCGTTCCTTCAGGTAGTTTGCGTTGAGGACCGCCATCTCGCTCGCTTTCTTGAGCCCCTCCGCGCCCATCAGCCTTATGTATGCATAGGCCCTGACCATGACGGAGAAGTTCCCGTAAAAGGCCTTGAGCCTTCCTATGGATCTTTCCCTGTCGAATTCCAACGAGTATTCGTCGCCGTTTTTGCGGATCCTCGGGACGGGCAGATACGGCTCGAGCGCCTTTTTCACCCCCAGCGGACCGGAGCCCGGTCCGCCCCCGCCGTGGGGGGTCGAAAAGGTCTTGTGGAGGTTGAACTGCACAAGATCCACCCCCATGTCCCCGAGCCTTGCAACTCCCATTAGTGCGTTCAGGTTCGCGCCGTCGCAGTATACAAAGCCCCCCTTCGAGTGCACGATGGAGGCGATCTTTTCGATATTGTCTTCAAAGAGCCCCAGGGTGTTGGGGTTTGTGAGCATCAATGCCGCGCACCCGTCGTCCATGAGCCTTTCTATGGCCTCCGGGGTAAGGATGCCGTCCCTGGAGGATCTGACCTCCACCACGTCAAAGCCGGCGAGCCGGCAGGATGCGGGGTTCGTCCCGTGGGCCGTATCCGGTATGAGGACCTTGCGCCTCGCCTCTCCCTTGTCCCTGAAGTAGGCCGCGATCATGAGCATGCCGCCGAGCTCGCCCTGCGCGCCTGCAGCGGGTTGTAGCGTGACGGCGTCCATGCCGCTTATCTCGGCAAGATACCCCTCGAGTTCGTGCATGAGCTCCAATGCGCCCTGGCATAGCCCCTCGGGCTCGTATGGATGGAGCCTGGAAAAACCGCTCAGGCGCGAGGCGTCTTCACAAACCTTGGGGTTGTACTTCATGGTACACGAGCCCAGGGGATAGAAGCCCGTATCGACCCCGAAGTTTTCGTTTGAAAGGCGTGTGAAGTGCCTTACGCAGTCGAGCTCCGAGACCTCGGGGAAGCCCTCTATGTCACCTCGCACAGCCCCCTTCGGCAGGACCTTGTCGAGGTCGACCTCGGGCACATCGGCCGTGGGCGGCTTCACACCGGTCCTTCCGGGAGAAGATCTTTCGAATATCAGTAACTCCCGACCCTTTTCCATGTCTCAGCGCCTCGTTTCTTCAATACTCCGTGCAAAGAGCCCCTCGGCCACCTCGCCGTACCTGTCGATCTCCTCTTTGGTGTTCATCTCCGTTGCCGTAACGAGTATGTGGCGGTCGAGCTCGGGGTAGAACCTTCCGAGGGACAGACCGCCGACGATGCCGTGCTCAAGGAGCTCCTCGAGGAACCCTTCCGGATCTCCGTCCACCTTTATGACGAACTCGTTGAAACACGGCGAGGTGAATGCCGCACTTATCTCCTTTACGTCCAGTAACCTTTTTTTGAGGTACGCGGCCTTGGCGATGTTGAGCCTCGAAAGCTCCATGAGGCCCTTTTTGCCGAGGAGCGCGAGATAAACCGTGCAGGCGAGGGCCGAGAGCCCCTGGTTGGTGCATATGTTGGATGTGGCGCGCGCCCTTCTTATGTGCTGCTCGCGGGTGGCCAGTGTCAGGCAGAAGGCCCTTTTGCCGTTCCTGTCCACGGTCTGCCCCACGATCCTGCCGGGCATCTGGCGCAGGTAGCGCTCCCTGGTGGCCATGAAGCCGAGGTAGGGTCCTCCAAAGCTCAGGGGGCTTCCAAAGGACTGCCCCTCGCCCACGACTATGTCGCAGCCGAGTTCCCCCGGGGGTTTGAGTATGCCGAGGGAGAGGGGCTCTGCTACGGCAACGATCAACAAGCCCCCTTTATCATGGACCGCCCGGGAGAGGGCTTCGATCTCTTCGAGCGAGCCGAAAAAATTCGGATGCTGAACCACGAGGCAGGCTATATCGTCCTTGCATTCCTCGACGGCCTGGATCATCGTCGTCCCCTTTCCAGGACAATAGGGAAGTACCCGGGAAGACACACCACCGCCCTCGAGGTACGTAAGCGCCGTCTCTCTGTATTCGGGGTGAAGGGTCGAGCTCAGTAGCACATGGTTCTTTCCTGTTATGCGCCCGGCCATGAGGACGGCCTCTGCAACGGCCGAGGCGCCGTCATAGAGCGAGGCGTTGGAGACCTCCATCCCGGTCAACTGGCATATGAAGGTCTGGTATTCAAATATGCTCTGCAGGGTTCCCTGGCTTATCTCGGGCTGGTAGGGGGTGTATGCCGTGTAGAACTCGGAGCGCGAGATGATGTGGTCCACGGCAGAAGGGATATAATGGTTGTAGGCCCCGGCGCCGAGAAAACAGGAACAGTCGTCCGTCGAGGTGTTCCTGCGGCTCATGTCCCTGAGCAGTGAGCCGACCTCCTGTTCACTTAGGGCCTCAGGCAGCCTCAGCGGCCTGGTGAGCCTCAGCTCCCCGGGCAGGACGTTCAGGAGTTCGTCGACCGAGGCAATCCCCACTACTCCGCACATCCGGGCTATCTCTTCATCGGTATGGGGGATGCAGGTGAAGCCGCGTTTTTCCAATATTACTTTTCTTCCTCGATGTATTTCTGGTATTCCTCGGCGGAGAGAAGGTCGTTTAGCTCCTCGGCGTTGCTCAGCTCGACCTTGATCATCCAGGCATCGCCGTAGGGGTCGTCGTTTATCACCTCGGGGCTGTCTATTATCGCGTCGTTCACCTCTACGACATTGCCGGTTACCGGGGAGTACAGGTCCGAGACGGCCTTCACGGACTCCACCACACCGAAGGGTTCATCCTTGGTAACACTGCCCCCCTCCTGCGGCAGCTCCACGTAAACCACATCTCCCAGAGAGTCCTGCGCGTAGTCCGTTATCCCCACGACCACGACGCTGCCCTCTTCCCTTACCCACTCATGCTCTTTAGTGTACTTGAGGTCCTTGGGAAATTCCATAAGCCACCTCTCCTTTCCTTAGTCTTTTTAATTTTTTCGTTCAGGGACGAATGATCTATAGTAGTATAGCCCATCAGGAAAAAAATGCACAACCGTCGTGCAACGTTGTATGTGAATGTATCCCTCTTGGCCATTTACAGCTCGCATGCCCCCGGGGCACGGACCGGTGTCAGCAGACCCCTGCCGCCCTCTCCTTATGCCTGTAGAACGGCGGCCTGACTATACGTGCCCTGCGTCCCTTTCCCCTTACCTCTACATCTATCTCCATGCGGCCATCCATCCCATCGGCGCCCGCCTCCACGTATCCCATACCAATGGGGCGGTTGAGGGATGGTGAGAATGTCCCGCTGGTGACCGTGCCGATGAGCCTCGCGTTCTTCAGTATCCTGTATCCTGCACGGGGTATGCCGTCCTCCTCCATCTCGAAACCCACAAGCTTCTTGCGGCCCCGGCTTTCCATCTGGCGGGCGATTACGGCCCTGCCCATGAAGTCCCCCTTCTTAAGCGAGATGAACCTCTTCAGTCCAGCCTCCACAGGGGTGGTGTCTTCGTCCAGCTCACAGCCGTAGAGCGGATAGCCCATCTCGAGCCTCAGGCTGTCCCTTGCACCGAGTCCGCAGGGGAGTATTCCCGAGGCGCTGCCTGCGTCCATCAGTGCCTGCCATATCCTTGGAGCGGCCGAAGGGGGCAGGTAGATCTCAAAGCCGTCCTCCCCTGTGTATCCGGTCCTTGAGACTATAACGTCCTCTCCGCACAACACCGTGGAGGTGAAGTGAAAGCCCTTCAGATCGGAGAACCGGGTATCTGAAACCCTGCCAATCACCTCTTCCGCCCTCGGGCCCTGGATCGCGATCTGTGCGTAGGCATCGCTTACGTTAGCTACCTTCACACCGGCGGGGACGTTCGCCCTTATCCAGCCATATACCTTTTCCGTATTCGATGCGTTCACGCAAAAGAGGTAGGTTTCGGGTCCGATCCTGTAAAGGATCGTATCGTCCTTCACTCCGCCCCTTTCGTTGCAGATGAGCGTGTACTGGCACTGGCCGTCGCTCAGGGACGCCGGGTCGTTCGTTGTGATGTATGATACGGCCTCGAGCGCCCCGGTCCCAGAGACCTCTATCTCTCCCATGTGACTTACGTCGAAGAGTCCGCACGAAGAGCGCACGGCCCTGTGCTCCTCCATGAGCCCGGAGTAACGCACGGGCATCTGCCAGCCGGCGAACTCCACGAACCTTGCCCCCAGCCGCCTGTGGACGTCAAAAAGGGGTGTTCTCCTTATCTCCTCCATAGTCGTCTCGTGAAAACGGGCGTACCATGCGCAACGGGCTGCAGGTACGCGGTCTCGCACGCATCGCGAGCGTACCCTCCGAGTTTGCTGCGGAGAGCTTCGTTTACGATCGAACATGCAGCGCCTGTCCGCCGTACCTGGGACAGGCGGTAGTTCCCGTGGCAGCCAGGGGCTGTTTGAGTCCGGTGGATGTACCGAGCGGATCAAACCGTCACTGACGGCTTGCCGCGGGGACAGCGGGTGTGTAAAAAGTTCCTTGCATGTCGAAGTTTCTCCACAGCTTGCCGTATAGGGCTTCAAACGTCTCTTAGTACTTGAAGCTCCCTGCGGCTTGCCGCGAAAAGCTTCAAAGGGGATCCTTTAGGAATGTTGCGTCCCGCCGGACGGAACGGCCTGCAAAATCCCCGCAAGCTCTGAGCGGGTCTTCAAATATTACCAAAAGACAAAACAATGTCAAAGTTTTTTTTGGAACGCCCTCAAGGGGCTCCCCGCACGCCGTGTTGACAAAGTTATCCACGGTGGGTATGTTATATTGAAGACCGGCGGCGGAGAGGCTGGGGGTCTTCAGATGCAGGGGCGGGAGAACCTTTGTATTCATTAAGCCGATCCCAGATACATCTGCCGGGGTATCGGTCTGCCGCGTCATTGCGTCTATAATCCAGAAGGGGCCTGTATGATCGAATCGGTCAGGAACATCTTTACCGTAAACCTCAGTGTCAGAAATAACGAGAGGGTGCTCGTCCTTACGGACACGATAAGAGAGGACGAGGCCGTAGATGAAGGGGAAAGGAAGAAGAGGGAGGCGTTGAGGAGGATCGCGCGGATGGTGGCAGAGGCCGGAGGGCGCTTTGCCGCGGTCTCGTACCTGGAGTTCCCGTCCACAGGTAGCCACGGCGCAGAGCCGCCGGAGGAGGCATGGAAGGCCGCCTTCGGCCAGGCGGTGGTCGAGAGGATGAAAGAGGAGGGCATATTCGAAGGGATACTTTCCAAGGATGCAGCCGGGGGTGATCTCGAAAAGGCCCGATCCATCGTAAGGGAGCTTCGCTTCCATGCGGTCGATTGCGTGATCGCCCTCACCAACTACTCCACGAGCCACACCGGCTTCAGGCAACTTCTTACTAAGTGTGCAGGTACAAGGTACGCCAGCATGCCGCTCTTTGAAGAGCACATGCTCGTCGGCGTGATGACCGCGGACTGGAAGGAGATAGAGAGGAGGACGCTTGTGCTCGTCGACCGCCTGGGCGGCGCAGACACCGTGCGCATAACCACACCCAACGGCACATCCATACGCTTCTCGATCAGGGGAAGGCCCGTCAAGGCCGATACCGGCATCCTGACCGAGCCCGGTTCCTTCAGTAACCTTCCGGCAGGCGAGGCCTTTGTGGCACCTGTAGAGGGCACCGCTGAGGGCACAATGGTCCTGGACTGGGCCCCGACCAGGAGGCTCAGAAGCCCTGTCACGCTCAGGGTTACTAAGGGACTGGTCACGGATGTTTTGGGCGAAGAGGAGTTCGCCGATGAGTTGAGAAGGACGATAGCCGCCAATCCGCTGTGCGGCAACATAGCGGAACTCGGCGTGGGCACCAATGAAAAGGCCACGCATGCCGACAACATACTGGAGAGCGAAAAGATACTCGGCACCATACACATAGCGCTCGGCGACAATTCGACCTTCGGCGGCAACGTCACGGTCCCCTTTCACCAGGACTTCATCTTCTTTGATCCCACGGTGGAGGTGGAAAAGGAAGGCAGGAGGGAGCTTATTCTGAAGGAAGGATCCCTCCTTGTTTAGAATACGCTGAAAGGTTGTTTTTTGATGTGTCGCCTCAGGCGAGCGAGGGGGTCTTTCTGGATTTCCTCGTGTTACGGGCCGCCGAGGCAGGAGAGGCCCCATGGCCATAGCTCTGGTAGCGGTGGGCAATGTGGACAGGAAGCTCATGGAATGGCTCAAAATGGGGCTGGAGGGGGTCTTCGACGAGGAGGTGTTCATCGCCGGGGGCATGGATGAGCCCGGGTATGCCTTCAACGAGACGAGGAACCAGTACAACTCGACGGCCATACTCTCGGCCCTCCACGAGCAGCGTACCGGCGCCGCCATGGGCCATGGGAGGCTCCTCGGCATAGTCGACCACGACCTCTTTGCCAACGGGCTGAACTTCGTCTTCGGTGAGGCGTGGGGCGGCGCGGCCATAATAGGGATAGCCCGCCTCCGGCAGGAGTTCTACGGCCTGCCGTGCGATGAAAATATCTTTAAAAAAAGAGTGCTTACAGAAGCAGTCCATGAGCTCGGGCATACATACGGCCTCGGCCACTGTGACGAGCCGGATTGTGTCATGTTCTTTTCCAACACCCTGTCCGATACCGACAGAAAGGGCTTCTCCTTCTGCGGTAGGTGCAGGAGGCGGCTTCGGGGTTGATCCCAGGGTATTCCCTCTGGATTGCCCTCGATCCAGCGCCCGCTTTTCTGACCTACACCGTCTTTTTGCGTGCTCTCGCCCCGGGCAGGCGCATGCAGTGCATCTTCTTGCCTCTGTCGTAAGGTGCCGGGGCTCATTCCCTACACAAAGCCCGTCTTCATACACAAAAATTTGCCACGGTTTGTTTTTTTTCTAAATATAAGTAACAAAACGCCGATAAATAAACATGAGATTACTCTTCCTCGAACCTTCACCGGAGCGGGCATAAACCAATCTGTTATCCACTTAAAGCCGAACAGTTGAATACAGCACATATCCTTAAGAGCCGGAAGAGGACAAACAGGATGGGTTTGGTATGAAATTAAAGAGGTCTTCGCAGACGGGGTGCCTTGAAGCCGGTGGTTGCCGGGTGTCGGCCTGTGGCCGTTCATTCGGTCACCAACTCTCCGCGCCTGGTCGCCGTGCCGCGTTCTTCCGGCTCAGCCGTGATGGTACATCGATACCAACGAGTCCGGTTTACTTTATACATCTACATCAACAGGCAGGTGTATTATGGAGCAGGTCAAGGTCCTTGTAGTCGACGACTATCCATACCTGAGAAGAGGGGTGAGTACGGTCATTTCATCACACCCTGGATACGCGGTTGTGGGTGAGGCGGAGGACGGCTTCAAGGCCATGGAAGGTGTGGCCAGGCTGAGGCCGGATATAGTTATAATGGACATATCCATGCCCCGTCTGGACGGAATCCAGGCCACCCGGCGGATCACCGAAGAGTTTCCCGGTACAAAGGTCATAATACTCTCCATGCACACAGACCCTCTTTATGCGCTCAGGTCCTTCAAGGCAGGCGCCATGGGCTATGTATTCAAGGGCTCGGACCCTGATGAACTTCTTCTGGCCGTTGAAAGGGTCATGGCGGGCAAGATGTATGCAAGTCCCCAGGTGTCCGAGGACCTTCTGGGCAGTTTCGTTGACATGATCAAGGTGGACAGCCACCTGGAGCCGTTCGACTCGCTCAGCCTGAGGGAAAGAGAGATCCTTGAGCTCATAGCCGGCGGTGCAAAGAGCAGGGAGATAGCCTCCAGGCTCTTCATATCGCTGTCCACGGTAAAGACCCACAGGATTAATATTATGAGAAAGCTGGGTGTAAACGACACCGCGGGGCTCGTAAAGGCGGCGATCCGCATGGGCCTGGCCGGTACGGATTGAACAAGCCGGGGTCAAAGGCCGCATCAACCCTTTGTGCAACATCGGCTCGTCCTTACGGTGGATTTGAGGCTCCACCCTTCTTCCTGCCTTGAAATCAACCCCATCGACGCCTCAAAATCGGTTTTTTTACCGATTGT
>Ga0256830_1000820_pt1 | contig 23019 bp, 20 predicted proteins | sample 128326metaG_FD_190537 | JGI IMG/M metagenome (GOLD analysis project Ga0256830, IMG submission 190537) | Hydrothermal vent microbial communities from Lau Basin, Pacific Ocean - 128-326 | ecosystem: Environmental > Aquatic > Marine > Hydrothermal vents | place: Pacific Ocean: Lau Basin | collected... | reverse complement strand
GAGCGCACCGCGGCCCGCGCCGCCTGCGCCGTACCCGAGGCGATGAGATCGGCGATGGCCTCCGCCTGTACCAGATCCAGCTTGTCGTTGAGAAAGGCCCGCTCGCTGAACTCGCCCGGCCGCGCCATGCGCGCCCCGGCGGCGAGCACCGCATCGAGGATCAAATCGAGCACCAGCGGACCGCCGTGGCCGTGGAGTTCCAGCACGTCTTCGCCGGTAAAGGAATGAGGCGCGGGAAAGAACAGGGCCAGGCCCGCATCGACGAGTTCGCCACGCGCGTCGCGAAACTCCCCCAGCGTCGCCACCCTTGGCGGCGGCAGACGGCCGAGCAGGGCCTCGGCGATGGCGATACAGGCGGGACCGGAGACGCGCACGATGCCCACGCCCCCGATCCCCGGGGGCGTGGCGATGGCGGCAATGGTGTCCTGGCTCATGGCGTCATCTTAACCGCCGCGGCCACGGACGGTCACTTGCCCGTGCCGATGACCCGGCGAGTGATGTACCACTGTTGCGCGATGGAGAGGATGTTGTTGGTCACCCAGTAGAGCACCAGCCCCGACGGGAACCACAGGAAGAAGATAGTGAACACCACCGGCAGCATCATCATCATCTTCTGGTGGACGGGATCCATCTGCGCCGGGTTCAGCTTCTGTTGCAGGTACATGGTGGCGCCCATGATGAGCGGCAGCACGTAGTAGGGATCCATGGTGGAAAGATCCTTGTACCACAGGATCCAGTCCGCCTGGCGCAACTCCACGCTCTCCAGCAGCACCCAGTAGAGGGCGATGAACACCGGGATCTGGATGAGGATGGGCAGGCAGCCGCCGAGCGGGTTGACGCCTTCCTTCTTGTAGAGTTCCATCATTGCCTGGCCCTTGCGCTGGCGGTCGCCGGCGTAACGGCGCTGGATCTCCAGCAGCTTGGGATGCAGCTTCTTCATCTTCGCCATGGAACGGTAACTGGTCTCGGAGAGCTTGTAGAAGGCCAGCTTGATGAGAATGGTCAGGGCGATGATGGCCCAGCCCCAGTTGCCGATGAAGGAATGCAGCCATTCCAGCAGCCAGAACAGGGGCTTGGCGATGATGGTCAGCCAGCTGTAGTCCACGGTGAGATCGAGGCCGGGGGCGATGTCCTCGAGCACGTCCTGCAGCTTGGGGCCGACGAAGAGCCGGGCGCCGAGTTCCACCGACTCGCCCGGCGCCACCTGGTGTTCTCCCGAGGCGAGACCAATGACATACAGTCCAGTGTCGGGGCGCGCGGTGAAGTAGCGGAAAGTCTCCTCGGGGTCGGGGATCCAGGCGCCGAGGAAATAGTGCTCGTTGATGGCCGCCCAGCCGCCGGCGATGTCGCGGTCGATGGCATTGAATCGCGGCGCGTCGTCGATGTCCTCGAAGTCCACTTCGCGGTATTTCTCGTCCGGGCTGTAATAGATCGGACCCAGGTAGGTAGGCAGCATGGCGCTGCCCTCGTCCACCACGGCACTGCGCTTGAGCCGGTAATAGACATTGCCGCGCCAGGGCAGTTGCGCGCCGTTCTCGATGCGGTGTCTGACGGTCACCACATAGGAGCCGCGCGTGAAAATGTAGGTCTTGGTGAAGCGCACGCCTTCGGGGCTTGTCCAGTGGAGATCCACCTCCAGCCGATCCTGGCCGTCGGCGAGGGTATAGCGGGTGCGCGCCGTGGAATAGACGGTGCGGTGACTGGGCGCGGCCTGCACGAAACCGTTGCCGGCCGGCTGCGGACTGAACAGACCCGACTGGGCGATGTAGACCTTCGCCGTGTCGTCCATGAGCCGGTAGGGGACGTCGGGATGATCCACGTCCACCGGGTAGCGGGGCAGATCCACGCGGCGCAGATCCCCGCCGCGGGTATCGATCTCGAGGCGATAGACGTCGGTGTCCACCCGAATGCGTTGCACCGAGGCAATGGGCTTGAGCGGCGCGGCGGGGGCGCTGCCCGGGGCACCACCGGGGGTTCCGCCGGGCGTGGTCGCCGGCAGCGGCATGGCGGCCAGCTCGCCGTCGGCGCCGGGGGTCGTCGGGGTAGCGTCCGGCACGCCGGGCGCCGGCATGGCCTCGCCACTCGGTGTGCCGGCCTGAGCCGGTACGGTGGGCGAGGGCGGCGCATAGTCACGTTGCCATGCCTGCCACAGCATGAAACCGAGAACCAGCAGGGCGATGAACAGCAGGGTGCGTTGTTGTTCCATTCAGGGAGTCACTTCTTATTCTGGGTTACAGGCGGAGCGGTGCGAGGAGCCTTCCTCGCCCGGCACGGGATCGAGGCCCCCGGGGTGCCAGGGATGACAGCGGCCGAGACGACGCAGTGCCAGCCAGCCACCGCGCAGGAAGCCGTAACGCTGGATGGCGGTGGCGGCATACTCGGAACAGGTAGGGTGGAAACGGCAATGGGGGCCGAGAAACGGACTGATGGCGCGGCGATAAAAATGGATCAATAGGAGCGTCAGTCTTTGCATGATTTCGCCGATGTTGACCCGGCCGTTGATCCGGGTATGGCCTCCGATGTCGGTGCCGCCTGGCGCGCGTGCCGGGCCGCGAGCTTGCGCCAGAGAGCCTCGAATTGTGCATGAACCTGTGTACTGTCGCGAGCCGCAATGCTGCGGCGCGCCAGGACGACGATATCCAGCCCGGCGAGATCCCCCTTGTGACGGCGAAAACTCTCGCGCGCGAGGCGCTTGATGCGATTGCGATCCACGGCGCGGGGCAGCTGTTTTTTCGCGATGGCCAGACCCAGGCGCGCATGCTCGCGATGGTTGGCGCGCGCCAGCAGGGTGAGATCGGCGTCGCCGACCTTGAGCGGCCGGGAGAAGACGCGCCGGAAATCAGCGGCTGCGGTGAGCCGGTAGCGCCGCGAGAAGCCTTCGCTCTGCTCGGCGTCGATGGAACACCTCAGACGGACAGGCGCTTGCGTCCCTTGGCGCGGCGCGCGTTCAGCACCTTACGGCCGCCACGGGTACTCATGCGGGCACGAAATCCGTGGGTGCGCGCACGCTTGATATTGCTGGGCTGAAACGTTCTTTTCATGGCGATACCGTTTTCGAAAAAGGTTGACTGTCCTGACGCATCGTGTCCGTGTTCCGAGCCGGGCGCGAACGGCGCGCAACGGGCCGGAAAAGGGCGCAAAGGGTATGCGATGGGGGCGGGGATGTCAACTGGCACGCGGCCTGCCCGCAGACGTCGGGCCACCGCCATTCGGGTCACGGAAACGGTCCATGCTTGTGGATAACTTTTTCCCGCCGGTATAGACTCTGGGTTCCTGGAAGTCCGTTCCAGCTTTTCCAAAATCAACCGTTTTTGCCACACGGGGTCACGCAGGGGGAATCAGTGTCGCAGAGCCTCTGGGACAGGTGTCTCGATCGCCTCGAGGGCGAATTGTCACCACAACAGTTCAATACCTGGATCCGGCCACTGCACGCCGTGGAGGAGGACGACTGCCTGAGGTTGCTGGCGCCGAACCAGTTCGTCCTCGATCGCGTCAACAGCCAGTTCCTCGCCCGCATCACCGAGCTGCTGGGCCAGTACCACGCCGATCCCCGCCCGGTCCTGCTGGAAGTGGGCAGCCGCCAGGCGGGCACCGTCGCGCCGCCCGGCGCCGGACCCATGGTCAACACCGCGTCGGTGCGGGAGACGGGCTCACCCCTGCACAGCAACACCTCGCTCAATCCCAACTTCACCTTCGATACCTTTGTAGAAGGCAAGTCCAATCAGCTGGCCAAGGCCGCCTCGGTGCAGGTGGGCGAGAACCCCGGTTCCACCTACAACCCGCTGCTCATCTACGGTGGCGTGGGCCTGGGCAAGACCCATCTCATGCACGCCATCGGCAACATGATCGCCAGCCGTCGTCCCAACGCCCGCGCGGTGTACCTGCACTCGGAGCGCTTCGTCAGCGACATGGTCAAGGCCCTGCAGAAGGGCAACATGGATGCCTTCAAGGCCCATTATCGCTCCGTCGATGCCCTGCTCATCGACGACATCCAGTTCTTCGCCGGCAAGGAACGCTCCCAGGAGGAATTCTTCCATACCTTCAACGCGCTGCTGGAAGGGCAACAGCAGGTGATCATGACCTGCGACCGCTACCCCAAGGAAGTGGACGGCCTGGAGGAACGCCTGAAGTCGCGCTTCGGCTGGGGACTGACGGTGGCCATCGAACCACCCGAGCTGGAGACCCGCGTCGCCATCCTCATGAAGAAGGCCGAGGACTCGAAGGTGGAAATGCCCGAGGAAGTGGCCTTCTTCGTCGCCAAGCGCATTCGCTCCAATATCCGCGAACTGGAAGGCGCCCTGCGCCGCGTCATCGCCAACGCCCATTTCACCGGCCGGCCCATTACCCTGGATTTCGCCCGCGAGGCCCTGCGCGATCTGCTCGCCTTGCAGGACAAGCTGGTGACCATCGACAATATCCAGAAGACGGTGGCGGAGTACTACAAGATCCGCGTGGCGGATCTGCTCTCCAAGCGACGCAGCCGCTCGGTGGCGCGCCCGCGGCAACTGGCCATGGCGCTGTGCAAGGAACTGACCAGCCACAGCCTGCCGGAAATCGGCGATGCCTTCGGCGGCCGGGATCACACCACGGTGCTGCATGCCTGCCGCAAGATCGCCGAGCTCAAGGAAACGGAGATGCGCATCAGCGAGGATTACGCCAACCTGCTGCGCACTCTGAGTTCCTGAGTAATCCGACTATCGGGGGGAGATAGAACAAGCTGTGGATAAGCTGTCCAGGGGGCGGGGAAAAGATGCGAGGGAGCACTTATCCACATTTGGCCCACAGGATGTGAGGGCGGTTCAGAGGCGCTTGTGCACAGTGATCTTTTTTCTACAACACACTGAAAAATAAATTAAAATCGGCCTTATCCACAGTATCGTGACCATTCAGTAACTGAAACAATAAACAAAAATTCAATTTTTATGAAAATGGATACCCGACCATGAAGCTTTCCATCTCCCGCGAGGATCTGCTCAAACCCCTGCAACAGGTGAGCGGCGTCATCGAACGACGCCAGAGCCTGCCGGTGTTGTCCAATGTGCTGTTGCGCTGCCACCAGGGCAGGTTGTCCCTTACCGGCACCGACCTGGAACTGGAACTCATCGCCTCCCTGCCCCTGGATGGCGCGGACGAGGGAGAAATCACCCTGCCGGCACGCAAGCTGCTGGATATCTGCCGCGCGCTGCCCGAGGGGGCCGAGATCAGGCTGGAGGTGGACGGAGAAAAGGCACGGATCCGCTCCGGGCGCAGCCGCTTTACCCTGGCGACCCTGCCGGCCAGCGATTTTCCCAGTGTCGAGGGGGGCGAGGCGGTGTCCCGCTTCAACCTGCCCCGCGAGGCCATGAAACGGCTCATCGACCGCACCCAGTTCGCCATGGCCCAGCAGGATGTGCGCTACTACCTCAACGGCCTCATGCTGGAACTGGATGGCCGCCAGGTGCGCGCGGTGGCCACCGACGGCCACCGCCTGTCCCTGAGTGAGATGGAGGCTGACACCGGCGTGGCGGAAGCGCGCCAGGTCATCGTTCCGCGCAAGGGGGTCAGCGAGCTGGCCAAGCTCATGGCCGATGGCGAAGGGGAGGCCGTGTTCGAGCTGGGCAGCAATCACATGCGTGTGGAAGTCGACGGGGTGATCTTCACCACCAAGCTCATTGACGGCAAGTTTCCTGATTATCGCCGCGTGATCCCGGAAAAAGGCGACGCGGAAGTGGTTTGCGACCGGGAGTTGCTGCGCCAGGCCTTTGTGCGCGCCTCGGTGCTCTCCAATGAGAAATATCGCGGCATGCGCATTCGCCTGGAAGAAAACCTCCTCACCGCCACGGTACACAACCCGGAACAGGAAGAAGCGGAAGAAGAACTGGAGGTGCAATATGCCGGGCCGCCCATGGAAATCGGCTTCAACGTGGCCTATTTCCTGGATGTCCTCAACGTCATTCCCGGCGAGGAAGTGGTCATCGCCCTGCGCGACGCCAACACCGGCTGCCTGGTGACGCAGAAGGACGATCTTTCCTGTCAGTACGTCATCATGCCCATGCGCCTGTAGGCCGATGGCCTGAATGCATCTCTCCGAGGTCGATATCCAGGGGGTGCGCAACCTCCACGAGGTCCGGTTGAGCCTCTCGTCGGGCCTCAATGTCATCGCCGGCCCCAATGCCAGCGGCAAGACCAGCCTGCTGGAGGCCGTCGGCCTGCTCAGTACCGCCCGCTCCTTTCGCACCCCGCGCATCGCGCGGGTCATCCAGCACGGCCAGTCCGGGCTGCAGGTGGTGGGCAAGCTGACGGGTTCGGGAGGGCGGACGGTACGGATCGGCCTGCGGCGGGAGGCAAGCCACACGCTCATCCGCATCGACGGGGAGCCGGTGCGGCAGGGTTCCCGGCTGGCGCGCCAGTTTCCGGTGCAGGTCATCACCCCCGCGTCCCACGAACTGCTGGAGCAGGGGCCGAAATTCCGCCGTCGCTTTCTCGACTGGGGATTGTTTCACGTGGAACAGGGCTACCACGGGGTGTGGCAGGACTACATGCGCCTGTTGCGCCAGCGAAACGCGGTGCTGCGCCTGGGCGATGTCCGGCAGCTGGGCCACTGGGATGGTCTGCTGGCGGAGAAGGGCGAAGTGCTGGACCAGATGCGCCAGCGGCACCTGGAGGGGTTTTTGCCCCTGTTCCAGGCTCACGGGTTGCAGTTGCTGGAACAGGCGGTGGACGTCACCTACCGTCGAGGTTGGGAGGCGGGACAGGCGCTCCATGCGGTACTGGAGGCCGGGCGCGACTCGGATCTCCGGCGCGGTTTCACTCAGGCCGGGCCCCACCGCATGGACCTGGTGTTCCGGGGGGAGGCCGGGGCGGCGCGGGAGACTCTCTCGCGGGGGCAGCAGAAACTCATCGTGGCGGCGGCGCGGCTGGCCCAGGTGCAGCTGGTGGATCGCGGCGTGGGAGTGAAGACCGTGCTGCTGGTGGACGACGTGGCCGCGGAGCTGGATCGGGTCCGACGCGAGCGCCTCATGGCCCTGCTGCGCAGTCTGGAGACGCAGGTATTCGTCACGGCCACGGAGGCCGAACTGTTGCCGGTGGCGGGATGGGAGGCCCTGAAAATGTTCCACGTGGAACACGGGAAACTGGCGGAAGTGGTATAATGGGCCGTTCCGCCGGAGAGCCTCCGGGAGCGATCTGACACGGCCAACAGGCGATCCAACTGGCGGAATTCAGGATATTTTTTCTCACCGACCCCAGGCGGAATCCGTGGCCCGGCGGCGGTGGGATCAGGCACCCCGAGCGGGCGGGAGCAGGCAATTCATGGCAGGCAACGACACCTACGATTCTTCCAGCATCAAGGTCCTCAAGGGTCTGGATGCGGTCCGCAAGCGACCGGGCATGTACATCGGCGACACCGATGACGGCACCGGCCTGCACCACATGGTCTTCGAGGTGGTGGACAACTCCATCGACGAGGCCCTGGCGGGCTACTGCTCCAGCATCGACGTCATCATCCACAGTGACGGCTCCGTCACCGTGCGCGACAACGGCCGCGGCATCCCCACCGAGATGCACGAGGAAGAGGGACGCTCGGCGGCGGAGGTCATCATGACCGTCCTGCACGCCGGCGGCAAGTTCGATGACAACTCCTACAAGGTTTCCGGCGGCCTCCACGGCGTGGGCGTGTCCGTGGTCAACGCCCTGTCGGAACACCTCAAGCTGACCATCCGCCGCGGCGGGAAGGTTCACCAGCAGGAATATGTCCTGGGCGAGCCCCAGGGCCCGCTTGCCGTCATCGGGGAGACCGACCAGACGGGCACCGAGATCCGCTTCAAGCCCAGCCCCGCCATCTTCAGCGACACCCGCTACCACTACGACATCCTGGCCAAGCGCCTGCGGGAGCTGTCCTTCCTCAACTCCGGCGTGCGCATCACCCTGGCCCACGAGCTGGAAGACAAGCACGACGTCTTCGAGTACAAGGGGGGCATCCGTGCCTTCGTGGAGCACCTCAACGCCAAAAAGACCCCGCTGCACGAGTCGGTGTTCTACTTCGAGGCCGAGCGCGACGGCATCGGCGTGGAAGTGGCCATGCAGTGGAACGACTCCTACCAGGAGAGCATCTTCTGCTTCACCAACAACATTCCCCAGCGCGACGGCGGCACCCACCTGGCGGGCTTTCGCGCCGCCCTGACGCGCACGCTCAACAACTACATCGAGAAAGAGGGGCTGGCGCGCAAGGCCAAGATCAATCCCACCGGCGACGACGCCCGGGAAGGCCTCACCGCCGTGCTGTCGGTGAAGGTGCCCGATCCCAAGTTTTCCTCCCAGACCAAGGACAAGCTGGTGTCCTCCGAGGTCAAGGGCGCCGTGGAATCGGTCATGGGCGACAAGTTCCTCGACTACCTCCTGGAGCGGCCCAGCGAGGCCCGCGCCATCGCCTCCAAGATGATCGAGGCGGCCCGCGCCCGCGAGGCGGCGCGCAAGGCGCGCGAAATGACCCGCCGCAAGGGCCTGCTGGAAGTGGCCGGCCTGCCCGGCAAGCTGGCCGATTGCCAGGAAAAGGACCCGGCCCTGTCGGAGCTCTTCCTCGTGGAGGGTGACTCCGCCGGCGGCTCGGCCAAGCAGGGGCGGGATCGCCGTTTCCAGGCCATCCTGCCGCTCAAGGGCAAGATCCTCAACGTGGAGAAGGCCCGCTTCGACAAGATGCTGTCCTCGGCGGAAGTGGGTACCCTCATCACGGCGCTGGGTTGCGGCATCGGCAAGGATGAATTCGACCTCGGCAAGCTGCGCTACCACCGCATCATCATCATGACCGATGCCGACGTGGACGGCTCCCACATCCGTACCCTGCTGCTGACCTTCTTCTACCGCCAGATGCCGGAACTGGTGGAGCGGGGCTACATCTATATCGCCCAGCCACCGCTGTACAAGCTCAAGAAGGGCAAGCAGGAGCGCTACGTCAAGGACGATGCCGAGCTGCAGAACCACCTGCTGCAGATCGCGCTGGAAAACGCCGCCCTCTACGTCAACGAAGGGGCGCCGGCCCTGAGCGGACCGGGTCTGGAGACCCTCGCGCGCCAGTACGTGGCCGTGCAGCAGAGCATCAATCGCCTCGCCCGGCGTTTTCCCGCGGATGTCATGGAAAAGATCATCACCATGCCGCCGCTGGACGACGCCCAGCTGCTCAAGGAAGGCGCCATGCGCGACTGGTTCGCCGAGCTGGAAGCCCGCGTCAACCGCGAGCACGACAAGAGCGGCGTGCGCTACCGCCTGGCCTTCGAGGGCCAGGACGGCGAATGGCGTGTGGCCATCACCCGCACGCGCCACGGCATCGACACCCCCTATACCCTGGCGAAGGAGTTCTTCGAATCCGGTGAATACCAGGCCATGCGAGAGCTGGGCGCCCAGATCGGCGACCTCATCGGCGAGGGCGCGCGCGTGCAGCGGGGCGACCGCAGCCGGGAGGTCTCCAGCTTCCGCGAGGCCATGCAATGGCTCATGGAGGAAGCCAGCCGCGGCCTCAACATCCAGCGCTACAAGGGGCTGGGTGAAATGAACCCGGAACAGCTGGCCGAGACCACCCTCGACCCGGCTTCCCGGCGCCTGCTCCAGGTGCGCATCGAAGACGCCATCGCCGCCGACGAAATCTTCACCACCCTCATGGGCGACCAGGTGGAACCGCGGCGGGAATTCATCGAGGAGAATGCCCTGCAGGCCTCGAATCTGGATGTGTGAGGGTTTGCCGCTGAAACCGGCGGCCGGTTTGTTCAATTATTAATCAAAGTTAAGGTGTTCTTCGGCCCCAGCGGGGCCGAAAAACCACCTGATAAAATAAGAAAAGCCCGGGTGGAAGCACCCGGGCTTTCTCGTTAGACGAGGAACAACCCCCGCTCAGGCCGCGCTGTCGTTTTCCATTTCCGCGTAATAGTCGGCCACGCGTTCCACTTCTTCCCTGGAGCCGAGGATCACCGGTACGCGCTGGTGCAGGCCTTCGGGCTGGATTTCCAGGATGCGCTGGCGACCGGTATGGGCGGCGCCGCCGGCCTGTTCAATGATGAAGCCCATGGGGTTGGCCTCGTAGAGCAGGCGCAGCTTGCCGCCGAGGCCCTTCGCCAGCATGCGGGTGTCCAGCGGGTAGAGGAACACGCCGCCGCGCATGAGGATGCGGTGTACCTCGGCCACCATGGAGGCGATCCAGCGCATGTTGAAGTCCTTGCCCCGCGGGCCTTCGGCGCCCGCCATGCACTCGTCGATGTAGCGCTTCACCGGGGCTTCCCAGAAGCGGGTGTTGGAGGTGTTGACGGCGAATTCCTGGGTGGCCTCGGGGATGGTCATGTTGGGGTGAGTAAGTACAAACTCACCAATATTCTGATCCAGGGTGAAGCCGTTGACGCCGTTGCCCGTGGTCAGCACCATCATGGTGGAGGGACCATAGAGGGCGTAGCCGGCGCAGACCTGTTCGGTGCCCGGCTGGAGGAAGTCCTCGGCGGTGGGGACGTCCACGCCCTCGGGGCAGCGCAGGATGGAGAAGATGGTGCCCACCGAGACGTTGACGTCGATGTTGGAAGAACCGTCCAGGGGATCGAAGACCAGCAGGTACTTGCCCCGCGGGTAGGGGGCCGGGATGTTGTAGACATCTTCCATCTCCTCGGAGGCCATGCCCGCCAGGTGGCCGGCCCATTCGTTGGACTGGATGAAGACCTCGTTGGTGATGATGTCCAGTTTCTTCTGCGTCTCGCCCTGGACGTTCTCGGTCTCGGCGCTGCCCAGTACGCCGATGAGGGCGCCCTGATTGACGGCATTGGAGATCACCTTGCAGGCGGTGACGATGTCGTTGAGCAGCGAGGTGAAGTCGCCGGTGGCCGCGGGCAGGCGGCGCTGCTCCTCGATGAGAAACTGGGTGATGGTGGTGCCGTTGTGCATGGAAAACCTCGCTGAATGCAACGTAAATGGGTTTCGGCCGGGCGCGCGTCCCGCCATGGCAAAATGGCCGGCAAGTCTATCAGTTTTTTCTAATATAGGAAACGGCGCGGCGGCGGGTTCCCCGCCCGGCGTCGCGGATAAGGGGGCGGCGTGGGGTTCAGCCCCGGGTGGCGGAGGAGGGTGGATCCGTCGCCGCGTCTTCGGGGGCGGGATAGCCGGGCCGGCTGATTTCCACCATCTGGGACTCGATCCAGTAGCGGGCCTCGGCCAGCAACTGTTCCGGGGTCTTGTCCCGGGTGGGGATGGGCGGGCCGATGCGCACGGTGACGAGACCGGGGCGCTTGGTGAAGCTGTTGCGCGGCCAGCACTCCCCGGCATTGTGGGCCACCGGCACCACGGGGTAGCCGCTCTCCACCGCCATCACCGCGCCTCCGATGCGGTAGCGGCCCGGCGCGGTGGGCTGGGTGCGCGTGCCCTCGGGAAAGATCACCACCGAGATCCCTTCGTCCAGGCGTTGCTTGCCCACCCGCACCATGGTCTCCACCGCTTTCTTGCCCGAGCCCCGCTTGATGGCGATGGGTTTCATGGTGGACAGGGCCCAGCCGAAGAAGGGGATCCAGGCCAGCTCCTGCTTGAAGACATAACAGATGGGCATGAAGATGGTCTGCAGGGCATAGGTCTCCCAGGTGGACTGGTGCTTGCTGAAGATGATCACCGCGCCATCGGGGATGTTCTCGCGTCCCTCGATGCGGTAGCGCACGCCGCAGAGGATACGCAGGCTGCCGATGGTCAGCCAGGCATAGAAGCGCAGCACCGAGGAGCGAATGATGAAGGGCAGCGGGGTGAGGACCAGGGCCACGGAGGCGAAGAAGACGGTATAGGGAATGAACAGCAGATAGAACAGCAGTGAACGCAGGAAGTACATGGTTCCGTTTCCTTCAGAGAATACACACAACTTCAGTCCCGACCGGCCGCCAGCAGCGCATCCACGCAGGCGGCGAGATCGTCGTACACCGGGATCCCCGCCAGTTCCGGCGCGCCGGAGGCCAGCGTGCGCTCGCCCTTGCCGGTGCGCACCAGCAGGGGACGCGCGCCCACTTTCAGGGCCGCCTGCAGGTCGCGCAGGGAATCGCCCACCACCGGCACGCCATTCAGATCCATATCGTAGTCGCGGGCGATCTGCTCGAGCAGCCCGGCGGCCGGCTTGCGGCAGTCACAACCGGCGTCAGGGCCGTGGGGACAGACGTAGAAGCCGTCGATGCGGCCGCCGCGCGCTTGGAGGAGCGTGCCGAGCTTGCGGTGCATGGCCTCGAGCGTTGCCTCGTCATAGTAGCCTCGCGCGAGGCCGGACTGGTTGGTGGCCACCAGCACCGTGTAACCGGCGTGCTTGAGGCGGGCGATGGCGTCGAGGCTGCCGGGGATGGGGATGAACTCGTCCACCGACCTGATGTAGGCATCGGAATCCTGGTTGATGACCCCGTCGCGGTCGAGAATGATCAGCGGCATGGGGGTTCAGTCACGAAACTCCGACACCCGGATGGTGCCGTCCACCATGCGCGCTTCGCGCTGCATGATCTTTTCCATCTTGGTCCAGAAGTGTTCGCGCAGATCGAAGTCGGCGGCAATGGCGGTGCCCATGAGCAGGATGAGCAGATCGGCGCATTCCTCGGCCAGCGCTTCCACCGGCTTGCCCTTGGTGACGCAGGCGGAGATCTCGCCCAGTTCCTCGGCCATCAGGGCGATGCGGTACCTGAGCTCCTCGCCGCCGGTGTTCTTGAAGTCGTGCTTGTCATGGAAGGCCTGTACGGCCGCCATCATGTCTTTCCAGGAATCGGGATCCATGGGGTGGTCCTCCACGCTCAGGATTGCAGCCGGGATATGTCGGCAATACCCAGGAACAGGCCGTGCAGCCGGTGCAGCAGGGCCAGGCGGTTGTCGCGCAGGGCCGGGTCCTCGGCCATCACCATCACCGCGTCGAAGAAGCGATCCACCGGATCGCGCAGGGCGGCCAGCGCCCGCAGCGCGCCGCTGTAGTCACCCCCTTCCAGCAGGGGCGCCACGTCGGCGGCGGCCGCTTCGGTGGCGGCGTAGAGATCCTTCTCGGCCTCCTCAATGAGGCGCGCCGGATCGACGTGCTCGGGGATGGGGACCTCGGCCTTGCGCAGGATGTTGGCGATGCGCTTGTTGGCCGCGGCGAGGCTCTCGGCCTCGGGCAGCTTGCGGAAGGCGCCCACCGCCTCCATGCGCCGCGCCATGTCCAGCGGATGGTCGGCCTCGCAGGCGGCCACGGCCTCGAAGAGATCCGCCGGCACGCCCTGCTCCTGGAACAGGCTGCGCAGGCGGTCGAGCAGGAAGGCGTGCACCGCCTCGATGATCTCGGCCTTGCCGAGCCCGTCGGGCAGCCTGGCCGCGGCCCGGCCGATCCACTCGCGGATGTTCAGCGCCAGCTCGCCCTCGAGGATGATGCGCAGGATCCCCAGCGCGGCGCGACGCAGGGCGAAGGGGTCGCGATCGCCGGTGGGGGCCTGGCCGGCGGCGAAGATCCCCACCACGGTGTCCAGCTTGTCGGCAATGGCCAGCGCCCGGCCCACCGGCGTGGCGGGCAGGCGGTCGCCGGCGAAGCGCGGCAGATAGTGTTCCTCGATGGCCACGGCCACCGCCTCCGGCTCGCCGTCGTGGCGGGCGTAGTAGCGCCCCATGATGCCCTGCAGCTCGGGGAACTCGTAGACCATCTCCGTCATGAGGTCGCACTTGCACAACTCCGCGGCGCGCAGGGCGTCGGCGCGGCTGGCGCCGATGGCCTCGGCGATGTCGGCGGCCAGTGTGGCGATGCGGCGCATCTTGTCGTGCAGGGAGCCCAGTTTCTTCTGGAAGACGACGGTCTTGAGGCTCTCCACGTGGGAGGCCAGGGGATGCCGGCGATCCTGGTTCCAGAAGAATTCGGCGTCGCTGAGTCGCGGGCGCACCACGCGCTCGTTGCCTTCGCGCACGCGCTCGGGCTCGCGGCTGTCGATGTTGCTGATGGTGATGAAGTGCGGCAGCAGGTCGCCCTTGTCGTCCACCACGTGGAAGTACTTCTGGTTGGCCTTCATGGTGGTGATGAGCACCTCGGGCGGCACGGCGAGAAAGCGTTCCTCGAAGTTGCCCACCACGGCCACCGGCCATTCCACCATGGCGGTGACCTCGTCGAGCAGATCCGCATCGATGACCGCACGCCCGCCGGTGCCCACCGCCGCCTCATCCACCAGCGCGCGCACCGCGGTGCGCCGGCGCTCGAAGTCGGCGATGACGCGTCCCTCGGATTCGAGCAGGGCCTCGTACTCGTCGGGCGCCGGGACGATGATGGCCTCGGGGTGGTGAAAGCGGTGTCCACGGGTGGCGCGGCCGCTGCGGATGCCGAACATCTCGAAGTCGATGACCTCGCGGCCCAGCAGGGCCACCAGCCAGTGCACCGGGCGCACGAAGGCCTCGTCGAGGGCGCCCCAGCGCATGCGGCGCGGCACCGGCAGTTGTTCCAGCGCCCGGCGCAGGATCCCGGGCACCAGGCCGGCGGTGTCGGCGCCCGGCCGGGTGCTGCGATACACCAGCCAGGCGCCCTTGTCGGTCTCCAGCTTCTCCAGCGCCTCCACCTCGACGCCACAGGAGCGGGCAAAGCCCTGCGCCGCCTTGCTGGGACAGCCGTCCTCGTCGAAGGCGGCCCGCAGCGCGGGCCCGCGGCGCTCGATGGCCTGATCCGCCTGGCGGGTCTGCAGGCTCGACACCAGCACCGCGAGGCGGCGCGGCGAGCAGAACAGGCGCAGGCCGCGGTGTGCCAGGTGGGCGTCCGCCAGGCCCTTTTCGATGCCGGCGGCAAAGGCCTCGCCGAGGCCCAACAGGGCGCGCGGCGGCAACTCCTCGGTGCCCACTTCCAGCAGCAGATCGGCGTGGGCCGTGGTCTTTTTCGCTCCTGTCTTCGCCGTGCCGGCGGCGGCCTTCTTCTTCGCCATCACGCCGCCCCCCTGCCGGTCTCATCCCTGCACAGGGGAAAGCCCAGCGCCTCCCGGGCCGCGTAGTAGGCCTCGGCCACGCCGCGGGCGAGATCGCGCACGCGCAGGATGAACTGCTGGCGCTCGGTGACCGAGATGGCATGGCGCGCGTCCAGCAGGTTGAAGGTATGCGAGGCCTTGAGCACCTGCTCATAGGCCGGCAGGGGCAGGCCGGCCTCCAGCAGCCGCCGGCATTCCTGTTCGCAATGCTCGAACCAGCCGAACAGGGCATCGGTGTCGGCATGTTCGAAATTGTAGGCGGACTGTTCCACCTCGTTCTGGTGAAAGACGTCGCCGTAGGTCACCACGCCGGCCGGGCCCCGCGTCCACACCAGGTCGAAGACGCTCTCCACCCCCTGCAGGTACATGGCGATGCGTTCCAGCCCGTAGGTGATCTCCCCGCTGACGGGCCGGCATTCCAGCCCGCCCACCTGCTGGAAATAGGTGAACTGGGTGACCTCCATGCCGTTGAGCCACACCTCCCAGCCCAGGCCCCAGGCGCCGAGGGTGGGTGACTCCCAGTTGTCCTCCACGAAGCGGATGTCGTGGACCAGCGGATCGATGCCCAGACGCCGGAGCGAGGCCAGGTAGAGATCCTGGATGTCCAGCGGCGAGGGCTTGATGATGACCTGGAACTGGTAGTAGTGCTGCAGGCGGTTGGGATTCTCGCCGTACCGCCCGTCGGTGGGGCGCCGCGAGGGCTGCACGTAGGCGGTGGCCCAGGGTTCCGGTCCGATGGCGCGCAGGAAGGTGGCCGGGTGGAAGGTGCCGGCCCCCACTTCCATGTCCAGTGGCTGCAACAGCACGCAGCCCTGCTCGGCCCAGTACTGTTGCAGGGCCAGGATGAGGCCCTGGAAGGTGGTGGTATCGGCGCTGTCGGTGCTCTGGCTCAAGGCGCTCCCCGCTTGGTTTCCTGTGGTGTCATGCCGGAAAAGGGGGGCATTATAGCCGGACAGCCTGGCGGCGTCCCCCCGCGCGGGGCACTTGCGGGCCGGGGGCGGTTTTCTATATATATTAAAGGTATCCTTCCACCCGGGGCCGCCGGAGGGTTGCGGCGGCGGGAGCCGCCCATGGTCGCCCTCAAGTCCCGGCCGCCGGGGTCGATGGATCGGGTATCCAGGTCGTAAGGGGAAGTTGAGCCATGAGTGACATCCTGGAACTGCGCGGCGACGTGGCCCCGTGGCACGCGCTGATCAACGAGGCCGAGCAACACGCCGGCGTGCAACTGGACGAGGAGCTGGAAAGCTACCTGGTCTTTACCCTCATGCGCTATCTGCGCGAGCCCGCCATGACCCAGCGCGTCCTGGCGCTGGAGTTCCTCGAGGCCCTGCAACAGCGGGCCCACCGCCGCGACGCCTCGCTGCGCGACGTGGCCGACCAGTGCCTGCTGTTCTCCGGCCTGTTTCCCCGTCGCGCCGAGCGCCGCCGCGTGCGCGTCAGCTACTACGTGGATCTCGGCCGCAGCGCCTACCGTAATCTCGCCACCAATCTCACGGCACTGGCGCGCCTGTTCGGGCGCATGGCCGAGGAGTTCGTCCCCGCCATGGATACCCTGCAGGCCATCCGCGCGGTGGCCGGCGAGTCCTCGGGCATGACCATGCTGCAGGCCTGGGAGCTGTGGCAGGATACCGCGAGCCAGCAGGCCTGGGCCGAGATCCAGCGCCAGACCGGCGCCCACCCCGCGCCGGCGCGGGACGACGACGAGGCCGCGCGACACTGACGCGCGTGCCGGGGCGCGAGGGGCGGAATTCCTCGCCAACATGGCCGCTTCAAGGCAGACACGTCCTGTGCGGGATCCCGGCAGTAAAGCGCTGCCATAAGTACGGGATCTGGGCGCCGCGAGCCTCCGGTGGGGACGCTCGCGCCCGGATTTGTTATCCTAGCCCGCTTTCCCGAAGCCAGCGTCCTGTTTGCCAGACAACCCCATGTCCACCCAGCGTAAAGCCGTTGCCCTCATTTCCGGCGGTCTCGATTCCATGCTCGCCGCGCGCGTGATCATGGATCAGGGGATCCATGTGGAGGGGATCAATTTCTTCACCGGCTTCTGCGTCGAGGGGCACACCCATGCCATTCGCAAGAAGGACCGCGCGAAGCCGAAGCGCAACAATGCCCTGTGGGTGGCCGAGCAGCTGGGGATCAAGCTGCACATCATCGATGTCATCGAGGAATACAAGGACGTGCTCATCAACCCGAAACACGGTTACGGGCAGAACATGAACCCCTGCCTCGACTGCAAGTGTTTCATGGTGCACAAGGCGGTGGAGTGGATCCGCGCCCACGACTTCGACTTCATCATTACCGGCGAGGTCATGGGCCAGCGCCCCATGTCGCAGCGCCGCGACACCATGCCGGTGGTGGCGCGCGAGTCGGGCGCCGACGATCTGCTCCTGCGTCCCCTGTGCGCCAAACATCTGCCCCCCACCCTGCCCGAGCGTGAAGGCTGGGTGGACCGGGAGAAGCTGCTGGATTTCCACGGCCGCAACCGCAAGCCACAGATGGCGCTGGCGCGTCAACTGGGCATCGAGGACTATGCCCAGCCCGCCGGCGGTTGCTGTTTTCTCACCGACAGGGCCTACTCGGACAAGCTGGTGGATCTGTGGCAGGCGCGGGGCGAGCGTGAGTATCAGCTTGACGACATCATGCTGCTCAAGGTGGGCCGGCACATTCGCCCCAACCCGCGCTTCAAGCTGATCATCGGCCGCGAGGAAGGGGAAAACCGTTTCCTCGAGGGCTACCGCAAGCAGTACGTCTCCCTGTATCCCACCAGCCACAAGGGGCCGCTGGTGCTGCTGGACGGCCGGCCGGAGGAGGCCGACCTGGAACTGGCGGCGCGCATCACCGCGCGTTACAGTCAGGGGCGCGACGCGGAGCAGGTCACGGTGGCGGTGCGCCAGGGCGACGGCGAGGAGCGCGAATTCACGGTGGCGCCCATGTCGCCCGGCGAGATCCCCGCGGACTGGCACGTATGAGCACGAAACATATCGATGCGCGCCGCCTGCTCTGTCCCATGCCGGTGATCCGCACCCAGGATGCGGTGGCCGACATGCAGCCGGGAGAGCAGCTGGTGATCACCTGTACCGATCCCGGCGCGCTCAAGGACATCCCCGCCTGGTGCCGCATCAACGGCCACCGCGTGGTGGAAACGCGCCAGGAGGGCGACGACATCATCATTACCGTGGAGGTTGGCGCATGACCGACGCGCACACCCATATTCCCGTCAACGGCGGCACCGATCCGCAACGCTACCGCGACACCCTGCGCGTGACCCTCATCGGTTCGGTGCTGGACCTGCTGCTGGGCGTGGCCAAGATCGTGGTGGGTTTCCTCAGCCAGTCACAGGCGCTGATCGCCGACGGCGTGCACTCCCTGTCCGACCTGGCCACCGACGTGCTGGTGATCTATGCCGCCAAGCACGCCAGCCGCGAGGCCGACGAGGATCACCCCTACGGCCATGGGCGCATCGAGACCATTGCCACCGTCATGCTCGGCGGCGCGCTGATCCTGGTGGCGGCGGGGCTGGCCTGGGACGCGGTGCGCCGCCTGTTTCATCCCGACCTGCTGTGGCATCCCGGCATGCCGGCGCTGGTGGTGGCGGCCATCTCCATCCTTTCCAAGGAGGCCATCTATCACTACACCATGGTCTATGCGCGCAAGTACCGCTCCAACCTGCTCAGGGCCAATGCCTGGCACTCGCGCTCCGACGCCATCTCCTCCATCATCGTGCTCGTGGGCGTGGCCGGCAGCATGGCGGGGCTGGTCTATCTCGACGCCATCGCCGCCGTGGGCGTGGCCCTGATGATCGCGAAGATCGGCTGGGACCTGGCCTGGCACGGCGCCCAGGAACTGGTGGACAAGGGCCTCGACCCGGAGCGGGTGGAGAAGATCCGCCAGCTCATCCTGTCGGTGGACGGCGTGGAGCAACTGCACCTGCTGCGCACCCGCACCATGGGCTCGGACGCGCTGGTGGACGTGCACATCCAGGTGGACCCCCGCGTGAGCGTCTCCGAGGGCCACCAGATCAGCGAGACCGTGCGCCGCAAGCTGATCAACGACATGGAAGAGGTTGCCGACGTCATGGTGCACATCGATCCGGAGGACGACGAGGCCGGCGCCTCCTGCGGCCACCTGCCCCTGCGCCGCACGATCCTCGACGAGCTGGAGGCCCTGTGGGCGGACATCCCCGCGGCGCGCCGGATACGGGACGTGAAGCTGCACTATCTGGACGGAAAGATCACCGTGGATCTGGTGTTGCCGCTCGATCTGGTACAAAATCAGCCTTCCGCCCGCGAAGAGCTGGAGCGCGCCTTTGCGGAGGTGGCGCAAAAGGCCGACTCGGTGGCGGGAATTCAGCTGTTTTTCCAGTAGCCCGCCGCGGAACGCACACTATTGGTGCACGCTTTCGGCCGGTCGCACCATGTTGGAGCGGTTTTGGCCTGACAGAGGCCATGTGGGCGAGGTTACTTCATAAAAATCAACATGTTGTGCCGTGGCACGCTTCATGCACCGTAGCCGCGCACAGTTTTCACAGCCCGTCGGATCCCGTGCGGCTCGGCGGTGCCGGTTCCATCTAAATCTGGAGGATATCCATGTCTGATGCAGTGTTAAAAATGTTGAAGGACAACGACGTCAAGTTCGTTGACTTCCGCTTCACCGATACCCGCGGCAAGGAACAGCACGTTTCCGTGCCGGCCCATACCATCGATGCCGATCTCTTCAAGGAAGGCAAGATGTTCGACGGCTCGTCCATCGCCGGCTGGAAGGGCATCAACGAGTCCGACATGATCCTCATGCCGGATCCCGATTCCGCCGTCATGGATCCCTTCTTCGACGAGCCAACCCTGATCCTGCGCTGCGATATCCTCGAGCCCGCCACCGGCCAGGGCTACGAGCGTGACCCGCGCTCGGTGGCCAAGCGCGCCGAGGAATACCTCAAGTCCTCCGGCATTGCCGACACCGCCTTCTTCGGTCCGGAACCCGAGTTCTTCGTTCTCGACGACGTGCGCTGGGGCGCCGACATGGGTGGCGCCTTCTACAAGGTGGACAGCGAGGAAGCCGAGTGGAACTCCGAGCGTGTCTTCGATGATGGCAACATCGGTCACCGCCCGGGCGCCAAGGGGGGTTACTTCCCCGTACCGCCGGTGGACTCCCTGCAGGATCTGCGTTCCGCCATGTGCATGGCGCTGGAGGAGATGGGCGTCGAGACCGAGGTGCATCATCACGAGGTGGCCACCGCCGGTCAGTGCGAAATCGGCACCAAGTTCGACACCCTGGTGCGTCGCGCCGACATGAACCAGATCCTCAAGTACGTGGTGCACAACGTCGCCCACGTCTATGGCAAGACCGCCACCTTCATGCCCAAGCCGCTGGTGGGCGACAATGGTAACGGCATGCACGTGCACCAGTCGCTGTCGAAGGACGGCCAGAACCTGTTTGCCGGCGACAAGTACGGCGGCCTGTCCGACACCGCGCTCTACTACATCGGCGGTATCATCAAGCACGCCCGTGCGCTGAATGCCTTCACCAACGGTTCGACCAACTCCTACAAGCGCCTGGTGCCGGGCTTCGAGGCGCCGGTCATGCTGGCCTACTCGGCGCGCAACCGTTCGGCATCCATCCGTATTCCGTTCGTTTCCAACCCCAAGGCACGCCGCATCGAGGTCCGTTTCCCGGATGCCTCCGGCAACCCCTACCTGACCTTCGCCGCGCTGCTGATGGCCGGTCTCGACGGTATCCAGAACAAGATCGATCCGGGCGAAGCCATGGACAAGGATCTCTACGATCTGCCACCGGAGGAAGAAGCCGCCATCCCCACCGTGTGCCACTCGCTGGACCAGGCACTGGAGGCGCTGGACAACGACCGCGATTTCCTCAAGGCCGGTGGTGTGTTCACCGACGATGCCATCGACGGTTACATCGGCCTGAAGATGGAAGAGGTCACGCGCCTGCGCATGACCACCCATCCGGTGGAATTCGATATGTACTACAGCAACTAGGTACCAACGCAGCCACGGCTGTAAAGTGTTGCAACGCCCCCGCAAGGGGGCGTTTTTATTTGTGGCCCCGATGCGAAGTCGATTGTTTCGATCTCCCGCCTTGGCTATGCTTGAGGCATGAAGATGCGAAACGCCACTTACCTCGTCGCCCTCCTGTGCGCCGCGGCCATGACCCTGCCCGCGGCGGCGGGCGAGCGCGTGTACAAGCGCATCGGCGAAGACGGCGTGGTGGAGTTCACCGATGTGCCGGACAACAACGCCGAGGAAGTGGAGATCAGCGAACCCCAGACCTACCGTGCCCCGCCCCTCCCCCCCGTGGCACCGCCGGCACCCGCGCCTCAGGAGGCCGCGTTCAGTTATAGCCTGGCCATTGTTTCGCCCACCAGCGAGCAGGCCTTCCCCCCCGGCCCCGGCGACGTTCAGGTGACGGTCAAGGTGGATCCGCCGGTGGAGGCGCGCCTGCGCCACCGCCTGGAACTGGTGGTGGACGGCAAGCCCCGCCCCCTCGCGGGCACCAGCGTGACACTGAAGAACATGGACCGAGGCGCCCACACCGTGTCGGCGCGTGTGGTGGACGGTACCGGCAAGGTGGTGGCCGAGAGCACGGCGGTGACCTTCTACGTGCAGCGGCCTTCCATCCTGTCTCCCGGTCGGGCGCCGCAAGCGCCTCCCCCCTCCACGCCCTGAGGCCGGCCGGCAAGCGGTCCGGATGGGCCGGATCCCCCGTTTCGGTCCACTTCCCCCTTGTTTTCCCGTCGGAATGCACTATATTGGTGCAGGCCCTGTCGAAGTTGGGGCGCGGCCGGCCCGAGCGACCATCCCGATCCTGCCCGCCCCCCTCGCTTGCTACGCTAACTTGCTGTCTTTGCGGGGTATTTTCCCTCGTCCGGCCCCGGAGCACACGGGCCCCGCAATTGCCCAAAGCTGGTTTGGTTTTTGCTTTAACCGGGGCATGCTAGCCCAGTCGACCATGACCGCGCCAACCTGTGAACATATCCTCGAAGGCCTCAACGCCACCGTCCTGGTCTTCGATCAGGATCTTCGCCTGCGCTACATCAATCCCGCTGGCGAGCGGCTGTTTGCGGTGAGTGCCCGCCAGATCCAGGGTAATCCGGCGGCGGCGCTGCTGCTCAACGCCGACGAACTGGAGGCGATCATCGACGAGGCCCGCCACGGCGGGACCTCCTTCACGCGCCGGGAGATGACCCTGGACATGTTGCACGCCGGCCAGGTGACGGTGGACGCCACGGCCACGCCGGCGGTGGACCGCGATGGCCAGCCGGAAGTGCTGGTGGAGATCGTGGAGATCGATCGCATCCTGCGCATCAGCCGCGACGAGAAACTGTTTTCCCAGCAGGACGTCACCAGCGAGATGCTGCGCGGCCTGGCGCACGAGATCAAGAATCCGCTGGGTGGCCTGCGTGGCGCCGCGCAACTGCTCGCCAGGCAGCTGGACGACGAAGAACTGTCGGAGTACACCGACGTCATCATCAAGGAAGCGGATCGCCTGCAGGATCTGGTCAACCGCATGCTGGTGCCGCGCACGCGCCCCGAGACCACGGTGACCAACATCCACGAAGTGCTCGAGCGCGTGCGCAGCGTGTTGCTGGCGGAGTTCGGCGAACACATCCGCATCCAGCGCGACTACGATCCCAGTATCCCCGACCTGGAAGGGGATCGTGGCCAGCTCATCCAGGCGGTGTTGAACATCGTGCGCAATGCCGCCGAGGCCGCCGGCGAGGGCGCGGAGATCCTGTTGCGCACGCGCATCCTGCGCAAGTTCACCATCGGCACGGTGCGCCACCGGCTGGTGGCGCGGGTGGAAATCATCGACAGCGGGCCGGGTGTGCCCGCCGAGATCCGCGATCGGATTTTCTACCCCATGGTCACCGGGCGCGCCGACGGTACCGGCCTTGGCCTGTCCATCGCCCAGTCCCTGATCCAGCGGCATGGCGGCCTGATCGAATGCGACAGTGAACCGGGGCATACCGTGTTCACCATCTTGTTACCCGTTTGCAGTGGTGTGGAGAAACAATGAGCAAGGATACTATCTGGGTTGTGGACGATGACCGTTCCATCCGTTGGGTGCTTGAGAAGGCCTTCAAGCA
>Ga0256830_1000819_pt1 | contig 23045 bp, 15 predicted proteins | sample 128326metaG_FD_190537 | JGI IMG/M metagenome (GOLD analysis project Ga0256830, IMG submission 190537) | Hydrothermal vent microbial communities from Lau Basin, Pacific Ocean - 128-326 | ecosystem: Environmental > Aquatic > Marine > Hydrothermal vents | place: Pacific Ocean: Lau Basin | collected... | reverse complement strand
ATCACGCTGGCCCATCCCCAGCGCTTGACCGTCGGGGACAACTGGTCGCGTCCCACCAGCCAGGCCAAGAAGAAGAGGGCGGCGACGATGGTCACGAGGGTCATCGGGGCTTCCAACCAGGCAGGCATGGCAACACCTCCCGTTACAGTTCTTCTTCCACCTCAATGTCCAATTGCCATCCGTTGTGCTCGTGTCATTCGTGGTCTATCAATGGGACACGGATGAACGCGGATGGGACGGGTGAACACGGATGCTTTCCAGAAGTTTTTCCAGAAAATCTGTGTCCGTCCGTTGTGCTCGTGTCATTCGTGGTCTATCAATGGGACACGGATGAACGCGGATGGGACGGGTGAACACGGATGCTTTCCAGAAGTTTTTCCAGAAAATCTGTGTCCGTCCGTTGTGCTCGTGTCATTCGTGGTCTATCAATGGGACACGGATGAACGCGGATGGGACGGATGAACACCGGTACTTTCCAGGTGTTTTTCCAGAAAATCTGTGTCCATCCGTTGCATCCGTGTCATTCGTGTTCTATCCTCTATTTCTTCTGTGTCCTCTTTTCCGGTCATTGGTAAAAATCTTACGGCTGAATTCCGGTTGGGGGCCGAAGTTGAGCAGCAGTCCCACTTCGATCTTGGTGGCCTTGAGGTAATTGAGGAGCTGAGCATCGTGCTCCGGGCGCAAGCGCTCAGCAGCCTTTATTTCCACGATGACGCGGCCCTCTACCACCAGGTCGGCAAAATACTTCCCCATCAGTTGGCCATCGTAGTACACCTCGATGGGCACTTGCTGACCGACCTTCAGCCCGAGTTTGGTCAGTTCGTGAGCCAGGGCGTTCTCATAGACCTTCTCCAAGAAGCCGTAGCCCAGGGTATTGTACACCGTGTAGAAGGCCTTAATGATCGCCCCCGTGGTCTCCTGGTGCAGCATTCCTGCCCCCTTCTAGAGGAATGGGACACAGATGAACACGGATGGGACGGATGAGCACGAATGCTTTTCTCCGAAAAGGCCGTGTTTACCCGTTGTATTCGTGCTATCCGTGTTCCATCCCGAAATCCGCGTCTACCCGTAGCATCCGTGTCGTCCGTGTTCTATCAATGGGACACAGATGAACACGGATGGGACGGATGAGCACGAATGCTTTTCTCCGAAAAGGCCGTGTTTACCCGTTGTATTCGTGCTATCCGTGTTCCATCCCGAAATCCGCGTCTACCCGTAGCATCCGTGTCGTCCGTGTTCTATCAATGGGACACAGATGAACACGGATGGGACGGATGAGCACGAATGCTTTTCTCCGAAAAGGCCGTGTTTACCCGTTGTATCCGTGTCATCCGTGTTCTATCTTATCACGTCTAGGAGAAGAAGGCAACAGGGGATGGGATGGAACGCCGGATATTTTGATGAATGGATGGGACGCGGATAGACAGGGATTGGACGAATAAGCACGGATACTTTCAAATTTTTTAAAGAAATCCGTGTCTATCCGTTCTATCCGTGTCATCCGTGTCCTATCCCAAAACCCGTGCCATCCGTAGGCCTACGCAAGGCGCTTTAACCCAGCGTTAGCCAGATTTTAACAGGTACTTAACCTCCCACAGCCCATTTCTGTGGTATATTTGGAGGGCATTGGATGAGATTGAAAGGGCGAGATGGGGTTCGAGATAGGGCTCTGAGGAGAGGAAACCGTTGGGATTGCTGGGTTCTCTGTTCGACTACGAGAGGCGTCGCAGCAAGGCGCTGGCCGCCGGCCGGGTCGTGCCCGATTCCAGCCGCTGCGTCCAGTGCGGCATCTGCTCCTTCAACTGTCCTCTGGGTATTGACGTGCGGGCTCACGCCTGGCGCGGAGAGCCGGTGAACGGCGGCCACTGCATCACCTGCGGCGAGTGCGTCGCCCGCTGCCCTCGAGGCGCCCTCCGCTTCGAGCAAATTCCCCACAGCCTCGAGCGTATCCTAAGCAACACCTTCTGAGAGCACTCTATGGCCCGCCATCTGATCATCGGGATGGGGGCGGCCGGCTTCAGCGCCGCCGAGACCATCCGCCAACATTGCCCTGACGCGACCATCACCCTCGTCACCGAGGAGCCCTACGGCTACTACAGCCGTCCGGGCCTCGCCTACCTGTTGACCAACGAGCTGCCCCAGAGCCAGCTCTTCCCCCGCTCCGAGCGGGAACTGGACCGGCTGGGGCTGGAGCGCGTCACCGGACGGGCGGTCCGCCTGGACCTCCAGGCCCGGCAGGTGGTGCTGGAGGACGGGCGCCGGCTCTCCTACGACGCCCTGCTCCTGGCCACCGGCGCGGCCGCCGTGCCCCCTCCCTTCCCCGGCGCTAACCTGCCGGGCGTCGTCACGCTGGACAACCTGGACGACGCCCGCCGCATTCTCCGGCTGGCCCGCAAGGCGAAGACAGCCGTCGTCGTCGGCGGTGGCATCACCGCCCTGGAGATCGTCGAGGGGCTGCGGGCCCAGGGCGTGCGCGTCCACTACTTCCTGCGCCGGGACCGCTTCTGGAGCAGCGTCTTGACGCCGGAGGAGTCGCGCCTCATCGAGCGCCGCCTGACCCACGAGGGGGTCCAGATCCACTACCGGACGGAGATCGGCCAGATCCTGGGCAAGAAGGACTGGCGGGGCCGCGTCAAAGTGGCCGCCGTCGAGACCAAGGACGGGAAGCTCCTCCGCTGTCAGATGGTCGCCGTCGCCATCGGGGTCCGCCCCCGGCTGGAGTTGGTGGCCGATACCCCCATCCGGACGGACCGGGGCATCCTGGTCAACGAACGGCTGGAGACCAGCGTGCCCGGCGTCTATGCCGCTGGCGACGTGGCCCAGGTGGTGGACCCGCTGACGGGCCAGGCCCAGTTGGACGTGCTCTGGCCGGTGGCCGTGGCCCAGGGGCGCGCGGCCGGGGCCAACATGGCCGGCGTCCCCACCGTCTACCGAAAGGGGGTACCCCTCAACGTCACCCGGCTCGCCGGTCTGGTCGTGACCCTCATCGGCGCGGTGGGCCGCCGCCGGGAGCCCGACGGTGACCTGGTCACCATCGCCCGGGGCGACAGCGAGGTCTGGCGCGGCATCCCCGACGTGCTGGTCGTCCACGACGAGCACGAGATCAACCGCCAGCGGCTGGTCATCAAGGACAACCGGCTGGTGGGGGCTGTCATCGTCGGTGACCAGACCCTCTCGCCCCTGGTCCAACGCCTGATCGCGGAGCAGGTGGACATCGGCCCCATCCTGCCGGCGCTCCAGTCCCCTCACGTCCCCATCGCCGAGGTGCTTCGCCACTTTGTGCAGGACGGGAGGTAGGTTGCCTATGGATCACAACCGCGAACTATTGGCCGCCCTCATCGCCATCCTCCTGCTCACCGCCGTCTACCTGCCCCTGGTGCTGCTGGGGCCGCCCCGTCCCAGCTCCCTTGTCGGCCACGGCATCGGCATCGTCGGCTTCCTGATGATGCTGGCGACGGAGACCCTCTACTCGCTGCGCAAGCGGAGCCGACGGGTGCGGTGGGGGCGGATGCGGACCTGGCTTCAGGTACACATCTTTATGGGCATCGTCGGCCCCTACATGGTTTTCTTGCACACCGGCTTCCAGTTCGCCGGGCTGGCCGGCGTGACGATGCTGCTGACGGTCACGGTCGTCGCCAGCGGCTTCATCGGCCGCTACATCTACACGGCGGTGCCCCGCACGCCCGCCGGGGCCGAGGTGGAGGCGGCCCAACTGGAGGCGGCTATCCGTCAAGCCGAGGCCCAGCTTCAGGCCTGGCTGGAGGCCCGGCCTGCCCCACTGCAAGCCCTAGCCACCCAGATGAGTGAACTCCCCGTCGTCACCGGCGGTGGGCCGCTGGCCGTGCTGGGGCGGGCGCTCCTCGAATGGGACTACAAGCGGCGCTGGCGGCGGGAGGTGGCCCGCCTGGACCGGATCACCCGCCGGCAGGCCGCCGAACTAGAGCGGCTCCTCCTCCGCCGCCGGGCCCTCCAGCGCCAGATGCTCTCCCTGGTCGCCGTGCGTCGTCTGATGGCCCTCTGGCATGCCATCCACGTCCCTTTGGGCATGGCCCTCTTCACGGCCGCCTTCCTGCACATCATCGGGGCGCTCTACTACAGCTAGGGGAGATGGTTCGATGAAGAAACCGCTGGGATGCCTTTCCCTGACCGGCTTCATCGCCGCTTTCATCGTCCTGGTCGCTGTCCTCGGCTATACCCTGCTCAACGGTGGGGGACTCTTCAGCCCCGGTCCCGTGACGGCGGCCAGCTCCCGGGGCACCCCCCTGGAGGGGTATCGCTCCCACGCCGATTTCGAGAACCGGTGCACCCTCTGCCACGCTCCCTGGCGGGGGCCTGACCCCCTCCGCTGTGTCGCCTGCCACACCAACGTCCGGGACCAGATCGCCGACCACGGCGGCCTCCACGGGCGGCTGGAGAACCCCGACCGGTGCACCCTCTGCCACACAGACCACCGGGGGCGCGAGGCCAACATCACGGCCATTTCCATCGCCGATTTCCCCCACCAGGAGGTGGGCTTCTCCCTGATCCGCCACCGCCGCCAAGCCGATGGGCAGCCCTTCACCTGCGCCGACTGTCACCCCTCGGCGGATTATGCCTTCGACCAGGTGCTCTGCGAAAGCTGCCACGCGGACCTAGACCGGGGCTTTACGACCCAGCACGTGGCCGACTTCGGTCGGGACTGCCTCTCCTGCCACGACGGCACCGGTGCGATGGCCGGCTTCGACCACGCCGCCCTCTTCCCTCTGGAGGGGGCCCACGCCGACCTGGCCTGCACCGATTGTCACGTCAACCGTCAGTTCAAGGGGCTCTCCTCGGACTGCGTGGCTTGTCACGAGGAGCCCGACATCCATCGGGGGCAGTTCGGCACCGATTGCGCTGCCTGCCACAGCACGGAGGCGTGGACGCCGGCCCGCCTGCGGGAGCACACCTTTCCGCTGAACCACGGCAGCCGCACCGAGGTGGAGTGCCAGGTCTGCCATCCGGCCAACTACGTCACCTATACCTGCTACAACTGCCACGAGCACGACCCGGCTAAGGTGGAACAGGAGCACCTGGAGGAGGGCATCCGAAACTTCGAGAACTGTGTGGAATGCCATCCCACCGGTCGAGAGGAAGAGGGCGAGCGAGGAGACGATTGATAGCGGGTCTTCGCCCTTACCCGCTTGGCCGTTGGATAGCGCACCGGGCAGGAGTGCGAGGCCGGAGGAACCTTGGAACAATGAGCCGACAACGCGCCTTGGGGTTAATCGAGCAGATCGAGGGGGGGCGCTGGATGCGCGTGGGACGAGCCTTCGTCACCAACAGCGCTCTCTTCCCTTTCTTCGACGCCATCCGTTCCATCAGCAGTGAGGGGGTGGTCAGTTACCTGCTTGAGCCGAGCCATTATCTCCTCTTTGCCGCCGCTTTCGTCCAGGCCTACAGCCTGGGATGCCGTCGGCGGCATGGCTGGCAGCGGCTGGCCTTCAACCTGGTCGGTCCACTGATTTACACCCTGAGCGAACTGCCCCTAGAAGGGTGGGCCTTCTTCGCCCTGCCCTACCACTGGGTCTACTGGGGGTTTGGGTTGTTGATGGGGCTCACGGAGGCCCTGCAGGACTTCGATGGGGTGCGTTGGCGACAGTTCTTCATCGTGTTGCAGAGCCTGATCCGGGCGATGCTCTTTTCCACCATCTACTATGTCGCCGAGGTCACCCCGCAGGTCTGGGTGGCCTTCTCCTGGACAACCTTGGGCTACTACTTGAGGGCCTCGGATCACCAGTTCATCTTCGTCGCCAGTGGTCTTCTGGGGTTGCTGCTGGGGGTCGCCGAGGCTCAGACCGACCGTTATGCGCACTTCTTGCAGCGGGCTGCCCGTCAGCTCAAGCAGTACGCTGACTGGGGGTTTGGCGCCGACCTGATCGAGCAGGCTCTGCAAGACCCCTCGGTGATGGCCCTCCAGAGGGTTCGGCGCACCATCCTCTTTATGGACATTCGGAACTTCACCGCCTGGAGCGAGCGGGAGTCACCGGCGACGGTGGCGAGGATGCTGGAGGAGTACTACGATGTGGCGGAGGAGGTCATCGCCCGCTTCGGGGGCTCCCCTCCCGCTTTCATCGGTGACGGCGTTCTGACCCGTTTCGCCCATCCCGACGACGCGGTGGCGGCAGCCTACAGTTTGCGGGAGGCGGTCAGCGAGCGGCTGCAGGCGTGGGGGTTGGCGGTGGGGATCGGGATCCATATGGGGGAGGTGATCGAGGGACTGATGGGGGGCCGGCATACCCGGCGCTTCGACGCCATCGGCGATGCGGTCAACACCGCCTCCCGCCTGGGGAGCGCGGCCGGTCCTGGCGAGATCCTGATCTCCGGCGAGACCTTGCCTTACCTGGGCGAGAAGCCGTCGCTGGGCGAGTCCCGCTTGGTGCGGGCTAAGGGGAAGAAGCGCCCCCTGGTGGTCTACGCGCTGCGTCCCGTCGTCTCTTCCCTTCCAACGGGGGAAGCGGCGCTACAGCCGGCTATGGAGTAGGACCTTTTTCCTAGTACCTTTTCCCGATCCTCACCGTTAAGCAAAGGGCAAGGGCAAGGGGACAACGCAGACCTGGGCGGAAAAGGCTATGGACGCAAGACATAGTTCCTGGAGTAGATGGCTGCTGGTTCTGTTGCTGACCCTTCTGGTGAGCGGTTGTCTGCTGGTCGGTGGCACCGTCTGGGCGGCTCAGGGGAGCTTGCCCGGAGATCCCCTTTACGCCGTCAAGCAACTGACTGAGGATGGGCAGCGCCTGCTGGCCCGGTCGCCGCGCCAGCGGGCTGAACTGGAGCTCCGCCTGGCCACCCGGCGGCTGGAGGAGCTGCAGCGCTGTGCGCCGACGAGCTGCGGCCTGAAGGCTCTCGCCAACTTCGACGCGGCGCTGACCGAGACCGTCCTGACCATGGCCCTCCTGCCCCCAGAGGAAGCGCGTCCCTTGCGGGACCAGTTGACCGCCCTGGCCGAAGAGGCAGCCGCCTGGCTGGGAAGCGACGGGGCCCAGGGGCTGGATACCCTCTTCCGTCAGAACGCCCTGACCAAGGTCCAGACGCTGGCCCAGATCGCCGCCGCCCCTGACACCACCACGGCGGACTTGCTGGAAGCGGCTGCCCTGGACCTGGGGTTGCCGACCGAGGTCGCTCAGAGCCGTCCTGTTCCTGGAATTGAGCCCCGTCCGATCCCCTTCCCGGCGGAGGCGCTGAAGGAGCACCCCTTTCCCTTGGAGGGCGCCCACGCCGAGGCCGACTGCATGGCCTGCCACACCCAGGGACGCTACAAAGGGACCCCCACGGCGTGCGCAGCCTGCCACCTGGACCCCCACCAGGGGGCCTACGGTGACACCTGCGAGCGGTGCCACAACACGGTTGCCTTCCAGCAGGTCCAGATGGACCACACGGGGTTGACCGATTGCCAGGGCTGCCACGCGGGGACGGCCCCGCCCGACCACTATCCGGGTCAGTGCAGCCGGTGCCACACCAGCACGACGGACTGGGGGGCCGTCAGCTTCGACCACACGGGGCTGACCGACTGCCAGAGCTGCCACGCGGGGACGGCGCCGCCCAACCACTATCCGGGTCAGTGCAGCCAATGCCACGTCAGCACGACCGACTGGCGGGCCGTCAGCTTCGACCACACAGGGCTGACCGACTGCCAGAGCTGCCACGCGGGGACGGCGCCGCCCAACCACTATCCGGGCCAGTGCAGTCAATGTCACACCAGCACGACCGACTGGCGGGCCGTCAGCTTCGACCACACGGGGTTGACCGATTGCCAGGGCTGCCATGCGGGGACGGCGCCGCCCAACCACTATCCAGGCCAGTGCAGCCAGTGCCACGTCAGCACGACCGACTGGCGGGCCGTCAGCTTCGACCATACAGGTCTGGCCGACTGCCAGAGCTGCCACACCCGCCCGGCGGGCCACTTCTCCGGCCAGTGCAGTCAGTGCCACAACACCACCTCCTGGTCTGAGGCCACTTTGGCCAACCACAGCTTCCCCTTGGACCACGGGGGGGCGGCCGGCGACTGCGCCGCTTGCCACCCCGGAGGCAACTACGCCACCTATACCTGCTACACCTGTCATGAGCAGGACAAGATCGCCCGAGAACACCAGGAGGAGGGGATTAGCGACTTCGGCAACTGTGTACGCTGCCACGCCACAGGGACAGAGGACGAAGGTGACAGGGGGGGCGAGGTAGGGGAGATCAGCGGGGATGAGAACGGAAGTAGCGGCGAAAGTAGCGGCGAGGAGGGGGGCGGTGGAGAAGAGGAAGGAGGTGGTGATCAGGACAACGGTGGTGGTGAGGAGGAAGAAGAGCGAGATGATGACTGATCGTTGAGGGGAGAGCGGTGAGCTCGATACCCGTATCGAAATCCCGGCGTTGACGTTAATCAAGGTGGCAGGCCGCCATCCTGAATCAACACCCGGGTGGTAACCACAGTCTGTCGTGAACAGCAAAAGGAGGTCAGTATGCGTAGAGTCGTCCTGAGTATGCTTGGAGCCTTAGCGGCCATTGTGATTCTGGCGGGGATGTTGGTGATGGGGAGCAGGGCTTCGCTGGCGTCTCCGGCCAGCCTGGCCGAGGAGAACAATCCTTACGTGAAGTTTGAAGGAACGGTGGAGAGTCGGGGGACGGCTCTTGTCCCCGGTGAGCAGTGGCGCATCGGCGGCATCACCGTTACCATCGGCGTGAGCACCACCCTAGACCAGGGTCACGGCCCGGTGGTCGTCGGAGCCTGGGTCGAGGTCGAAGGGTGGCTGCAGGCCGACGGTTCGGTGTTGGCCGAGGAGATCGCTACCCGGCGCAACCCCGGCGAGCAGGAGGAGGTGGAGTTCAAGGGGATCATCGAGTCCCTGCCGTCCGCCCCTTACGTTGGGGTCTGGCGGGTGAGCGGCATCAGCGTCACCGTCAACGCCACGACCACCATCGAGGGGACACCGGCGATCTCCCAGGTGGTTGAGGTCGAGGCAACCCAGGCCACCGACGGGTCGCTGACGGCGACCAAGGTGGAGATCAAGGGCACTCGGGACGAGGACGACGCGGAGCGCGAGTGGAAGGGCTTCCTCGAGAAGCTGGGCACCGGCCCGGCGCCGCGCTACGAGGGCGACTGGGTCGTCGGGGGCATCACCGTCACCGTGGATGGCACAACCAGCCTGAACTACACCAGCGCCTTCACCCTGGGGGACTGGGTTGAGATCAAAGCCTATCAGCAGCCTGACGGCTCACTCCTGGCGAAGAAGGTGGAGATCGAGAAGCGCAGCGACTATGATCAGGAGCGGAAGGACGACGTCGAGATCCACGGTGCGATCCAGTACGTCACCGCCCTCACCGGCACCTGGCCCGTCACCTGGGAGGTCGCCAACCAGACCATCTGGCTCACCGGCACCACCATCGTGGACGAGAGCAAGGGGCAGGCCGTGGTCGGAGCCTGGGCGAGTGTCGAGGGCGACTACGTAGGCGGTCAGGTCTGGGCCCGCAAGATCGAGATCGAGCAGACCGGGGTCGGCGACGATAGCGATGGCGACCCTGACAACGAGGCCGAGATCAAGGGGCTGGTCACCGGCCTCTCCCCTCTTGTCATCGCCGGCCAAGAGGTCGTCACCGACTCCAACACCGTCGTCCGAGGTACCCTGGCCCTAAGCGTCACCGCCGAGGCCAAGGGACGCTGGGTCACCACCCCCACCCTGCACTTCCTGGCCAGCCGCATCGAGGTCCAGGACGAGGCCGGAGACCGGCACGAAGGTGAGAGCGAGTACGAGGTCAAGGGGACCATCATCAGTCTGCCCGCCGGCCCCGACTACTACGGCACCTGGACGGTGACGACCACCCAGGGGCTCCAGCGCAGCTTCGAGGTGACTACCACTACCCAGCGGGAGTTCGAGGGTGGCGACCCGCAGGTCGGATGCTGGGCCGAGGCCAAAACTCGCCTGCAGGGTGACACCGAGGTTGCCACGGAGGTCGAGGTGAAAGACTGCGGCCCCAGCGACGACGATGGGCAGCCCGACGAGGGGGAGCACCTGGAGCACGAGGGCACCATCGAGCAGTTGGGCAGCGGCCCGGCTCCCCGCTACGAAGGGGAGTGGGTTGTCGGCGGCATCCGCGTCGTCGTCACCGGCACGACCCTCATTGATATGAGCGAAGGGACGCCGGCCGTTGGACGCCGGGCCAGCGTCAAGGCCACCGGACGCAGCGGTCAGTGGGTAGCCTACAAGGTGGAGATCAAGGAATTCGGCAGCCACGATGGGGAGGATCATGATGGGGCGGCCTTGGGTGTCGCGGCCGCGCAGCCCGGCAGCAGCGCCGTCAACGTCTCCAACACCAGCGGCCACTCCCGCAAGCCCGACCTGGTCGTGCGGGCCAACGGCGAGCACCACCTGGTCTGGGAGGAGTCCGACGGGCGGATCTACCACAGTTGGAAGGTGAAGGGTGGCACCTGGTCGCTGCCCACGCCCGTCGGCACCGGCTTCCATCCCGATATGAAAGAAGCCAACGGCACCCTCTACCTGGTCTGGTCCGACGACGACGGGACGGGTAACTACGAGATCTACCTGGCCCAGTGGGACGATGCGGCCAAGGCGTGGGGAGCTCCCAAGAACGTCTCTCGCACCAGCGGGCAGTCCATCAGCCCGGACATCGGGGCCGACGGCGCGGGGAACCTCCACTTTGCCTGGGCCGACAGCACGCCGGGCTACTGGGTGATCTACTATGGCACTCTGGCCGCTAACGCGCCGGTACCCAGCGCCCGGGGCCAGGCCCCCCACATGACCGTCGCCAGCGATGGCACCGTCCACCTGGCTTGGCAGGACAGCGACCTGAACGGCGTCCTGCAGGTCTACTACAGCCGCTTCGACGGCACCGACTGGAGCGTCCCGCAGGATGTCTCCCACAGCAGCCGGGCCTCCACCGTGCCCAACATCACGCTGGACGGGAGCGGCAACCCCCACTTGGTCTGGGAGGAGATGCAAGCCAGCGGGACCAAGGACATCTACTACACCGGCTGGACGGGCACCACCTGGTCCACTCCGATGGCCCTGGCCAGCACCGAGGCCGACTCCTTCGTGCCGGAGATCAGCTTCGGGGGTGAGGCGCTTCACGTGGCCTGGACCGAGGCCGGCACGGCCACGACCGACCCGCGCCTACTCTACCGGAAGCTCTCCGGTGGGAAATGGTCGGCCCTGATCACGCTGCTGAGCAACGGTACACAGCTTGGGGAGTCCTACATTGATGCCGATGCCAGCGGCGAGGTCCACGTCGCCTGGGCCAACTACAGCAGCACCGGCCTGGTCAACCCTACGTGGGACTGGGATATCTACTACGGAGCCGGCGCTGTCCTGGCCAACCGCGTCTACCTGCCGCTGGTGGTGCGCTAAACCCCCACCCCGGCATGCAAAAGCGCCCGGCACCTCAGGTGCCGGGCGCTCACTTTTCGCCCCTTCGGTCAGGCCGTCGAACGGACTGCCTGAGCGACCTGAATCTCCCGCAGCAGTTGGGCCGAATCAATGTCCTTCAGGACGTAGCGCCGGGCGCCAGCCAAGAAGGCTTGATGTCGCTCCTGCTCGTCCTCGTAGGAGGTCAGGACAATCACAGCGGTCTCGGGAGCCCCCCGGGCGATGCGCCGGCAGATCTCCAGCCCCGCCCCGTCGCTCCGCTTCGTCTCCAGAAGCACCACGTCAGGTTGGAGCAGCAACGCCTGGTGGATCCCCTCCTCCCGGGATCCCGTGCAGCCCACCACCTCGATCTCGGGAATCCGCCTCAGGCGCGACTCCAGCGCTCGGCGCACGGCATCGTGGTCGTCTATGATCATCAGCTTGATCACACGTCCCATAACCCTCCCCCCGTGGCGTGGCAACATTGCCACACCAGGTCCGGCAGCGAACGCGCCGGACCTGGACGTAGGAGTGATTCCAGTATAGTGGGACCTCAGCCCCTGTCGTAGTGACATCCGTCCCCACTTTGCCCTGACATTTGTACTTTGGTTGTTTCAGAGGGCTACCCCTCTCGGGAGGGACGGGGCTTGGGGCGAGGGCGCAGGAGACGTGCGATCTGCTTTACCACAAACTTCAGGGGCAGGAAGGGCAGGTTGAAGCTCCAGTTGAGCCACCAGAGCAGGTGGCCGATAGGCCGAAGCAGGGGCTGCACCTTCTGCAGGGGGGAGATGTGGGCGTAAGCCAGCGCCACCAGCAGGGTGAGGACGGAGATGGCGAACTTGGTCATCTCGCCGATCTCCACGTGGGTCAGGTCTGCGATGATCAGCTCAAGGCCCACGTTGAGGATGAGGATGTAGGCGGCGTGGATTAGGATGGGTTCCTTCTCTACCAGGACCGAGAAGATGCCGGCGGCGAAGCGCATCGTCACGATGCCCAGGGCGACGCCTAACATCACAACCCAGAACTCGTCGGAGAGGGCGACGGCCACCACCACGTTGTCCAGGCTGAAGGCCAAGTCCGCCAACTCCACCGCCAGCACAACCGACCAGAAGCCTCTCCCCTTGGGCTTGACCGGCAGGCCCTCGGCGTCGGTCTCGGGCTGCTTCCCCTTCACCAGTTCGCCTAGGTGCTCGGCAGCCAGCTTGACCAAGTAGATGGCGCCCAACAGCCTGAGCCAAGGGTTGCGGATGACGAAGCTGGCCAGGAAGAGCATCGAAGCCCGGCCCACGTAGGCTCCCAGCAGCCCCACCTTGAGGGCGGCCTGGCGCTGCCCGCCCAGGATCCGCTCGCCGTGAGCGTGCAGGCGCTTCAAAGGGCCGGGCCAGGGGATCGGTTCGTGTGTGGGCAGGTGGGCGACCATCGCACCCAGCACCGCCGCGTTGTCAATGGACAGAATCCCTTCCAAGAAGATGAGCTGGACGACGATAGAGATCACACCGGCTACGGACATCGTTTTCCTCGAGAGAGATGGCTAGGCAGCTTTCGGCCTGATGGACAGCTTCGGAACACCTTCATTGGCAACCTGTCCTTCCTAGGGGAGGTGGGGCTTGGGGCGAGGGCGCAGGAGGCGCACGGTTTGCTTCAGGGCGTACTTTACGGGGAAGAAGATCACGTCAACGCCCCGATTGAGCCACCAGAGCAGGTGGCCGATGGGCCGAAGCAGGGGCTGCACCTTCTGCAGGGGGGAGATGTGGGCGTAAGCCAGCGCCACCAGCAGGGTGAGGACGGAGATGGCGAACTTGGTGATCTCGCCGATCTCCACGTGGGTCAGGTCTTCGATGATCAACTCGATGCCGATGTTGAGGATGAGGATGTAGGCGGCGTGAACCAGGATGGGCTCCTTTTCCACCAGCAGGGCGAAGACCCCGGCGGCGAAGCGCATCGTCACGATGCCCAGGGCGACGCCCAACATCACGACCCAGAACTCGTCGGAGAGGGCGATGGCCGCCACCACGTTGTCCAGGCTGAAGGCCAGGTCCGCCAACTCCACCGCCAGCACGACCGACCAGAAGCCTCTCCCCTTGGGCTTGATCGGGAGCCCTTCCGGGTCGGTCTCGTGGTGATCCCCCTTCACCAGTTCGCCTAGGTGCTCGGCGGCCAGCTTGATCAGGTAGGCCGCGCCCACCAGCTTGAGCCAGGGGTTGCGGATGATGAAGCTGGCCAGGAAGAGCATCGAGCCCCGGCCCACGTAGGCTCCCAGCAGCCCCACCTTGAGGGCGGCCTGGCGCTGCCCGCCCAGGATCCGCTCGCCGTGGAAGTGCAAGCGCTTCAGGGGGCCGGGCCAGGGGATCGGTTCATGGGCCGGCAGGTGGGCGACCATCGCACCCAGCACCGCTGCGTTGTCAATGGACAGGATCCCTTCCAGGAAGATGAGCTGGACGACGATAGAGATCACACCGGCTACGGACATCGTTTTCCTCTACGCAAGCCTATGCATCCGCCCGTGGAGCCGCTGGCCCCGATGGCCCAGGCTGATGGGTCCTCTTCCCGCCCGGCGCCGGGATGGCGCCAGGCAACAGCAGGTATTATAAACGGTTTGCCCCGGCTGCGCAAACAGGCGGCCTCCACCCGCTACCGGGCCTCGCCCCGGGCCAGCGCAGCGGCCAGACCGATGGCCGCCACCATGCTGCGCGGGCTGGCCTTCCCCTGCCAGGCGATGTCGAAGGCGGTGCCGTGGTCCACCGAGGTGCGCACGATGGGCAGCCCCAGGGTGACGTTGACGCCCTCCTCGAAGCCCAGGAGCTTGACCGGGATGTGGCCCTGGTCGTGGTAGATCGCCACCACGGCGTCGAACTCCCCCTGGAGCGCCCGGTAGAAGACGGTGTCGCCCGGCAACGGCCCCACCACCTGCCAACCCCGCCGCCGCGCCTCGGCGACGGCCGGCCCGATCTCCCGCACCTCCTCGTCCCCGAAGCGCCCCCCCTCCCCAGCGTGGGGATTCAGGCCGGCCACGGCCACCCGGGGGTGCGGGATGCCCATCCGCCGCAGCGCCTCGACCAGCAGCGCGATGGTGGTGAGGACCCGCTCCCGGGTCACCCGCTCGCTCACCGCCCGCAGGGGGATGTGGGTGGTGACGTGGACGACCCGCAACCGGGGGGTGACCAGGAGCATCCGGGTCTCCGGCGCGCCGGTGAGCCGGCCCAGCAGTTCCGTGTGGCCGGGAGCCCGGTAACCCGCCTCGCCCCAGGCCGCCTTGTTGATGGGGGCGGTGACGACCCCGGCCACCTGGCCAGCCTGGGCCATCCGCACCGCTTCGACCACGTAGGCGTAGGAGGCCCGGCCGGCGGCGGCGCTCACCCTCCCTCGGGGCACCTCCCGCCAATCCACGTTGTCCAGGTCCCGCACCGGCACTCGGTCGGGGGTCGGTTCCACCCCTTCCGGCCCTGTCACCCGGACCACCTGAGCCCGGCTCCCCACCAGCCTCAGTGCCTCCATCATCACGCTGGCGTCGCCCACCACCAGCGGGCGGGCCTGGGCCAGCACCTGGGGATCGGTCACCGCCCGGGCGACGACCTCCGGGCCGATGCCCGCCGGATCGCCCATCGTCACCGCCAGCCAGGGGCGGGCTCTCTCAGCTCCCGTCATCGCTCCCTCCCACGTTGATCGGCGTCCGCCCCGACGACGCCCTCATCCAGGCGACGATCTCCACCAGCGTCTTCGCCTCCCCGAAGCCTCCCGCCTTGCTGACCCACAGGACCGGGCCGCCGGCCGTGCGCTGCCCCCAGGCCCAGGGGATGCCGGGCAGGACCTCCCCCCGCACCTCCAGCCGTCGGAAGCCCATCGCCGCCGCGACGGCCCGGGCCGTCTCCCCTCCGACGACGACCAGCGCCCCGATCCCCTCCCGCCCCTCCAGGGCGGTCGCCTCCGCTGCCAGCTCCAGGACCACCTGGTCCTCTTGGCCTGCCCGAAAGGGCTCCTCGGTGGCGGTCACCAGGTGGACCCTCGGCAGGGCAGCCGCCCGGAGCGTCCGGACCTGCGCCCGTGCCCGGGGGTGGCGGCTCCCGACGACCACCAGGATCGGCCCCGGCACCGAAGGGGGGGCCGGAGGGTGCTCCGGGCGGGGCAGGCCCAGCGCCTCGGGCAGGGGGTGCAGCAGGCCGGCCGACCCGACCAGCAGGGTCAGGCCCGCCCGCACCGCCCCCTGGGCCAGCGTGGTCAGCTCCTCCTCATCCGTGGCGTCGGCGGTCCAGAGGCCGGCGTGCTTCCGCAGGGCCTGAGCCACCGCCTCCGCGCCCATCCGCACCCCTGCCAGGGGGAGGTGGTGGGCAGGGCCGGGCACGCCGGTCAGATGGTCCGCCAGGAGGGCGCTGGCCACGGGGTGGTGGGGATCGCGGCCAAAGGGGGTCTCGTCCACGGGAACCCCGTCCACCAGCAGCCGTCCCTCAACCACCGTGCGGGCCTGGGCCGGGAAGGCGGGGCAGACGAGGACCGAGGCCCCGCCCCAGACCTCCCAGGCCGTCGCCACCGTGGTGGCGATGGGCCCCCGCAGCGTGGAGTCCACCTTCAGGTAGAGGCAGCGGGCGCCCTGCCGCCGAGCCGCCCGGACCCGATGGGCCACCCGTTGGCGCACCGCCGCCTCCTCCGCGTGGCGCGTCTGGGCATCGTAGACCAAGGCGGGATGGGGGCCGGGGAGGCCGCCGAGGGTGAGGTGCACCGGCACCGTTCCCAGCCGGGCGGCCAGCCGCCCCGCGCTGTCCAACGCGCCGGTCAGATCGTCGGCGATCACCACCAGATCGGCCATCGTCCGTCGGTCACCTCTTGAGGGGGAGGGGCAGGCACTCGGGCGCGTAGGGGATCACGGCCACCCGCGCCTCCGGCCCGTGCCGTCCCAGCGCCTCCTCCAGCGCCTCCTGGGCCGAGGCGAAGGGGGTGAACCCCACGGCGCGGGCCACCTCCGGCGGGATGCCCTCGGAGACGAGGCTCACGCCCACGCGCTCCTTCACCTGGGCCCAGGCGATGGCAGCCCCGGCGGCCACCCGGTCCTCGACCTGATCGGCGTCCACCAGCCGCTCCACCTGGGCGCGGGGGAGACCGGCCAGGTGGACCAGCTCCGGGTGGGTCCTCGCCAGCCCCTCGGGGCAGGGGGTGACGACGATGAGGGTCCCTCCCGTCCGGGTCACGATGTCGGCGGCGTAGAGGGCCTTGTGGGCCTGCCAGAACTCCAGGTCGGCGGGGTAGGTCCCGGCGACGACGACCTCCGCCTGGTGGGCAAAGGGGATGCCGTAGATGGCGTCGGCCCGGAGGGTGGCCGCCCGGAGCACGGCGGTGGGCGCACCGAAGAAGGCGTCCACCAGCCCACCCTGGCTGGTCAGGACGCTGTTGAAGACCGCTTCCAGGCCGGCCGCGGCCGCCACGGCGTCCATCTCCCGGCGGACCACGTTGTCCCGCATCCCCAGGTAGGAGCGGCGCGTCCGGGTGCTCAGCAGGTGGGTGGCCGCCGTCGTCCGGGCCCCGGAGACCCCCGGCTGGATGATCTTGCTGCCGCCGGAGTAGCCGGCGATGTGGTGGGGGAAGACGCTCCCCACGCCCAGCACCAAATCGGCCTCCCAGACCCGCCGGTTCAGCACCACCGGCGTGCCGTTCTCGGTGACGCCCCGCTCCACCAGGGCGTCCGGCTCCCAGTGGGCGTGGTTGAGCACCGGCACCCGCTGCCAGGTCTCCTCGCCCACCCGGGCGCGCAGCTCCGCCTCCGTCATCGGGCGGTGGGTGCCCAGGGCGACCAGCACCGTGACCTGCTCCTCCCGCACCCCGGCCCGGGCCAACTCCTCCAGCAGGAGGGGCAGGATCAGGGGGACGGGCGTCAGGCGGGTCAGGTCGTCCACCACGATCACCACCTCCCGCCGCCCTCGGGCCAGCTCGCGCAGCGGGGGAGTCTCCAGGGGCTGCTCCAGCGCCCGGCGGATCACCGCCATCGGTTCGGGCGCCGGGGCGACGGCTTTCGGCGTCAACACGTCCAGGGGATGGGAGGCCGGGATGCGCAGGGTGACGCGCCTCCCTTCGCCGTAGGGGATCGAGACCTCCCGGGCCGTGGCTCCGGGTGCTGTTGGCATCGCTTCCTCCTTGGATGGTCGGTGGGGGCCGGTTCCGTGCTGCTATGATACCCGAAACCGCCTCCGCTGCCAAGGTGGGGAGGGGGCGGGGAACCCTCCCGCAGATCCTTCCCCCGGCCTAAAGCGCGTTGTCGGCCTGACCCTCCCGCAGGTCCTCCCCACGACCTAAAGCGCGTTGTAGGCCTGACCCTCCCGCAGGTTCTTCCCCCGGCCTAAAGCGCGTTGTAGGCCGCTGCCGGTAAGTCGTTGCCATCGTCGCGCACCTTGCGACCTGCGGGAGGGTGGAGAGGGGGAACCCTCCCGCAGGTCCTCCCCACGACCTAAAGCGCGTTGTAGGCCGCTGCCGGTAAGCCGTTGCCATCGCCGGGGGAACCCTCCCGCAGGCCCTTCCCCCGGCCTAAAGCGCGTTGTAGGCTGCTACCGGTAAGCCGCTGCCATCGCCGGGCACCTTGCGACCTGCGGGAGGGTGGAGAGGGGGAACCCTCCCGCAGGTCCTCCCCACGACCTAAAGCGCGTTGTAGGCCGCTGCCGGTAAGCCGTTGCCATCGCCGGGGGAACCCTCCCGCAGGCCCTTCCCCCGGCCTAAAGCGCGTTGTAGGCCGCTACCGGTAGGCCGTTGCCATTGCCGGGCACCTTGGGACCTGCGGGAGGGTGATCGGGGGAACCCTCCCGCAGGCCCTTCCCCCGGCCTAAAGCGCGTTGTGGGCCTGACCCTCCCGCAGGTTCTCCCCACGGCCTAAAGCGCGTTGAAGGCTGCTACCGGTAAGCCGTTGCCATCGCCGAGCACCTTGGGACCTGCGGGAGGGTGATGCAGGGGGAACCCTCCCGCAGGTCCTTCCCACGACCTAAAGCGCGTTGTAGGCCGCTGCCGGTAAGCCATCGCTATCGCCGAGCACCTTGGGACCTGCGGGAGGGTGAAGCGGGGGGAGCTCTCCCGCAGGTCCTTCCCACGGCCTAAGGCGCGTTGTAGGCCGCTGCCGGTCAGCCGTTGCCATTGCCGGGCACCTGGTGCCCGGCGGGAGGGTGATAGGCGGTGCCGGGGCCCCAGATTTCCGAGATCTTCGCGAGGCGATCTTCCCCTGGGGATGCCCTCGAAAAAAGGACTGAAGACCGAGGACTGAGGACTTTCACCGGTGATTACCCACAAAGGAGCGAGAGAGTGGTCCGTAGCAGGCCGTCCACGAATTTCTCACAAATGCACGAATGAGGCGGTCCTCAATTCGTGTGTTCGTGCCCCATTCGTGGACGGCTGGTCTCCCTATCTCCAAAGATATGGGTAATCACCGGGACTTTCTCAGTTGACGACTCGGCAAGGCTGTGGTAACCTGGGGAGGGCTCACACTGCGCGGGAAGAAAAGTGGAAGATGAGGGCAGAAGCGTTGACCGGGCGGAGTATCTCCATCGGCGGCGACGTTATACAGAGCATCCTCATCACCGGCGACCACAACCGGGTCTTCGTCGGTGATTACGAGCGGCTGCGGGACGCCTACATCCCCCCTTGGTCCGTCTTCGAGCGGGTGCGACTGGACCGCTTCGTGGGCCGGGAGTGGTTGGTCGCCGAGGTGGACGCCTTCCTGCGGGATCACGACCGGGGTCTGTTCGTCCTGGAAGCCGCCGCCGGGTTGGGCAAGACCACCTTCCTGGCCCACCTGGTGAAGACGCGGGGGTACATCCACCACTTCGTGGAACTGGCCCCCGGCGACGGCGGCATCGCCCCCGGCCTGCGCAACCTGGCCGCCCAACTGGTGCGGGCCTGGGAGCTCAACCTCTATCATGCCGAGGGGGTGCTGCCCGGCGCGGCAGCCCGCCCCCACTTCCTCCAGAAGCTGCTCTTCGAGGCGGCCCGCAAGCGGGATGAGATACGCCCGGGGGAGAAGATCGTCCTGGTGGTGGACGGCCTGGACGAGGCCGGAACTCCGCCGGGCCAGAACGTCCTGGGCCTGCCACGCGTGCTCCCCCAAGGCGTCTACCTCATCGTCTCCCAGCGGCCGGTGGCGGTGACGCTGCGGGTGGAAGGGCCGCGCCGGGTCTTTCGCCTGGAAGCCCAGAGCGAGGAGAACCGGGCCGATATGCGGGCCTACCTGGAGGCGGCCGCCACCTGGTCGGGGGTGGCCCGGGCCCTGGCCGAGCAGGGGTATGCGCGGGAGCAGTTCGTGGCTGCGCTGCTGGAGAAATGCCGGGGGGTGTGGATCTACCTGCACTACGTGGTGGGCGAGATCGAGCGCGGGGAGCGCTCCCCCCTGGACCTGGCGACCCTGCCGGAGGACGTGTGGCAGTACTACGCCCAGTACTGGAGTCGGTGGCGGGATGATCCCCGGTGGTACACCGACGACCTCCCTCTGCTGAGCACCCTGGCCGCCGCTCAAGAGGCCCTCCCCTTCCCTCGGCTCTGCACTCTGGCCGGGGTGGAGGCGCGGCCCGATCTGGAGCGGCTGCTGCGGGAGGCGTGGCGGCCCTTCCTGGCTGTGGAAGGAGCCACGGAGGGCCGCCGATACCGCCTCTACCACGCCAGCCTGCGGGAGTTCCTGGACGGGCGGGCCGACCTGGAGCGGCTGGAGGAGACGGAGCGGAGCCTGGCGGAGGAGCTGGCGGCGGCCACGCAGCAGGCCCACGCCCGCATCGCCGACCGGTACCTGGCGGCCTGGAGCGGGCTGGAGGCGGGGCTGCCGGGGCTGCGGGAGCCGGGGAAGCGGGACCTGGACGGCGGCTACGGCCTGCGCCACCTGGCGGCCCACCTGGCGGGGGCGGGTCGGGGGGAGGACCTGCATCGCCTGTTGCGGGTGGAATGGGTGCATGAAGAGGGGGTGCCCTACACCCGCCCCGGGCTGAAGGGGTGGCTGGACCGGCTCCTGGGCCGGAAGCGGACCTGCCTGCGCCGCCGGTACGAAAACGCCTGGTACGCGACCAAGGAGGCCGTGGGAGACACCGACGGCTTCCTGACCGACGTGGCACGGGCCTGGCGGCTGGCGGAAGAGCCCCTCACCCCACCCCCGGCGGCTGGCACCGCCGCCCCCTCCCCTCTCCCACCCGGTGGGAGAGGGGAGGGGGCCAGGGGGAGGGGTGAGGGCATCGCCCTCCAATGCCGCTACGCCTTCATCACTGCCTCCCTCAACGCCCTGGCCAAAAACATCCCCCCGGCCCTGCTGGCCGCCCTGGTGGCGAAAGGGGTGTGGACCCCGGCCCAGGGGCTGGCCTACGCCCGGCAGGTGCCGGACGCCGGGCAGCGGGCGGAGGCGCTGATGGCGCTGGCCCCCCACCTGCCGGAGGGGTTGCTGGCCCAGGCCCTGGCCGCCGCCGGGGAGATCAGGGATGGGGCACTGCGGACCGAGGCGCTGAGGGGGCTGGCTCCTCACCTGCCGGAGGCGTTGCTGGCCGAGGCCCTGGCCGCCGCCCGCGAGATTCGGGATCCCGAAGCCCGCGCCTGGGCGTTGGCCGGCCTGGCCCACCACCTAGCCGAACTGGGACATCCCCATGAGGCTCTAGCCGCCGCCGGGGAGATCAGGGATGGAGCACTACGGACCAAGGCACTGAGGAAGGTGGCTCCTCACCTGCCGGCAGAGTTGCGTAAGCAGGCGCTGCGAGAGGCCTTGGCCGCCGCCCGCGAGATTGAGAGGGAAGACTACCGCGCCGAGGTGCTGGCCGGCCTGGCCCACCACCTAGCCGAACTGGGACATCCCCATGAGGCTCTAGCCGCCGCCGGGGAGATCAGGGATGGAGCACTACGGACCAAGGCACTGAGGGAGCTGGCTCCTCACCTGCCGGCAGAGTTGCGTAAGCAGGCGCTGCGAGAGGCCCTGGCCGCCGCCCGCGAGATTCGGGATGCCGATGACCGCGCCCGTGCGCTGACCGGCCTGGCCCCCCACCTGCCGGAGGACCGACGCCAGGAGGTCCTGGCCGAGGCCCTGGCCGCCACCGGGGAGATCGGGGATGGGGCACTACGGACCAAGGCACTGAGGGAGCTGGCTCCTCACCTGCCAGCAGAGTTGCGTAAGCAGGCGCTGCGAGAGGCCCTGGCCGCCGCCCGCGAGATTGAGAGGGAAGACCGCCGCGCCGAGGTGCTGGCCGGCCTGGCCCACCACCTAGCCGAACTGGGACATCCCCATGAGGCTCTAGCCGCCGCCGGGGAGATCAGGGATGGAGCACTGCGGACCGAGGCACTGAGGGGGTTGGCTTCTTACCTGCCGGCAGGGTTGCGTAAGCAGGCGCTGCGAGAGGCCCTGGCCGCCGCCCGCGAGGTTCGGGATGCCGATGACCGGGCCAAAGCCCTGGCCGGCCTGGCCCCCCACCTGCCGGAGGCGTTGCTGGCCGAGGCCCTGGCCGCCGCCCGCGAGATTCGGGATCCCGAAGCCCGCGCCTGGGCGTTGGCCGGCCTGGCCCCCCGCCTGGCCGAGCTGGGACATCCCGAAGAGGCCCTGGCCGCCGCCCGCGAGATTGGGTGGAAATCTGTCCGCGCCCGGGCGCTGGCCGGCCTGGCCCCCCGCCTGGCCGAACTGGGACATCCCGAAGAAGCCCTGGCCGCCGCCGGGAAGATCTGGGATGAGGCACTACGGGCCAAGGCGCTGAGGGAGCTGGCTCCTCACTTGCCGGAGGAGTTGCGTAAGCAGGCGCTGCGAGAGGCCCTGGCCGCCGCCCGCAAGGTTCGGTATGCCGATGACCGCGCCGAGGCGCTGGCCGGCCTGGCCCCCCGCCTGGCCGAGCTGGGACATCCCGAAGAGGCCCTGGCCGCCGCCCGCGAGATCGGGAATGCCAAGCACCGCGCCCGTGCGCTGGCCGGCCTGGCCCCCCACCTGCCGGAGGCGTTGCTGGCCGAGGCCCTGGCCGCCGCCCGCGAGATCGAGAGGGAAGACCGCCGCGCCGAGGCGCTGGCCGGCCTGGCCCCCCACCTGGCCCGGCTCCCCCGCGAGCAGCTCTCCCCCCTCTGGCGGGAGACGCTGCACATCCTGGCCGCCCGCACCCGCCAAGACCTGCTGGCCGATCTACGGGCCCTGGGGCCGGTCGTCGCCGCCCTGGGCGGGGCCGAGGCGGTCGCCGGCACCTTCCGCGCTATTCAGGATGTGGGGCGGTGGTGGCCGTAGGGCCATCCACGAATGGGGCTACGAATGCACGAATAGGTTCCTGCCGCCATTCGTGCATTCGTGGGAGATTCGTGGACGGCGGCCTGCGCCATCCAGGACGTGGGCCGCTGGTGGCCGTAGAGGACTGAGGACCAAGGACTGAGGACCAAGGACTGCCTGACCAAGCGACCACCCGACCACCCGACTACCCGACTACCCCCTCACCCAACCCAACGTCTCCAGCCCGATCTCCAGCGCCGAGCGGAGGGTGGAGAGGCTGTTCAGCCCCCTCAAGAAAGTGAGGATCGGGCCGGGGCGCATCGCCCACTCCCGGAAGGCCCGGCGCTGCCAGTACTCCAACTCCTCGGCCGTTAGCCCCGGATAGTCTAGCACCGTGGACTTGTCCATGTCCACCTGCTCCCACCGGGTCCCCGGACGGAACCAGCCCTGGTCCAGCACCTCGAAGAAGAAGGGGGTGCCGGGATAGGGCGCGGCGATGTGGAAGAGGGCCAGGT
>Ga0256830_1000818_pt1 | contig 23057 bp, 23 predicted proteins | sample 128326metaG_FD_190537 | JGI IMG/M metagenome (GOLD analysis project Ga0256830, IMG submission 190537) | Hydrothermal vent microbial communities from Lau Basin, Pacific Ocean - 128-326 | ecosystem: Environmental > Aquatic > Marine > Hydrothermal vents | place: Pacific Ocean: Lau Basin | collected... | reverse complement strand
GTTGAGGGCACATTGTTTAAGGAGTTCTGTGAGGAGCTGGGGTTGAACGACAGTGTATTTTTCAAGATCTGGGATATCAAAATGGGAAGGAAAAGATTTACAAAGAAGGAACTCCTCAATATCTTTGATAGTTATACTGGGGAGATAGAAAAACTTATAGCCAGGCTTGAGAGCCTCAATTCAGCAAGAGGTTACTGCATACCATAGCCTAAAACAGATCCTTCCTCAGCCTGCCTGCCTTTAAAAGTACAACTCTTTTGCCGTCCTTCATATGAAGCGTGACGGTGGGATGGAAAAATACAAAGTCCTGATGAAAGGGTGTGCTGATTCTGCCACCAAAGGAGCTGTTGTCGCCAAGGGCTATATGAATCGTACCCAGTATCTTTTCTGATTCCAGGATATTGTCAGGCCTGCTCGCCCTGTCATTTGTGCCTATGCCAACCTCGGCAATGTTTGCATTTTCAGGCCTCTCCGAAAGTTTTTCTTTCAGGACCCCAGCAAAGGGTTCTTTGCCATCAATACTGACAACCAGGCCATCCTTAACTGTCAGGTAGATTCTGGATTCAAGTTTCCTTGTGGGAGCCCACTCAAGAACCATTGTTCCACGGGCTGAACCCTCAAGGGGTGCAAAAAAGACCTCCCCTGCAGGCAGGTTTCCGAAAGAGCCGGGCCTCCTCAGATTTCCAGAATCAGCCCGTGCCCTTCTGCCTTTCTTTGAGAGCCTTATCTCTGTACCATTGCCCGTTCTGATACTAACCTCTGTAGCCATGTTAACAATCTGCTGTATCTTCCTCGTTCTCTTCTGGAGGGCCTTCCAGTCAACAGACATGGGACCTTCAAACATCTCCACATCAAAAAGTGGCATACTTGCATACCTTGCCTTACATACCCTTGTCAGCAGGTCCCTGAATCTTGTATGGCTGGTTGAATAGTAAGACAGGGCTATAACCGCATCCACTGCCCTGTCCCTGTTCTTCCTGATAATCTCTTCAATCTCTTTAAGCATCTCTGGTGAGATGCGCTTGTTAATGAGCCTCTTAAGCAACCCCTTCCTGTTCAACTGTTCAATCGTTCCGTCACCAAAGGCAAGCCTCCATAGCTTCTCCGGTGGTTCCTTACCATGTCCACCCCTTGAGGTATAGATACAGGATAGTATCTCCTTGCAAAAGGCACGGCCTGTTTCTTCTACAAGCATCAGGATGTCCTTCAGTGCAGACCATTTCCTTATTTCATCATCCGAGAGGGTATCCTTTTTTGTCGGTCGGTCAGTAAAGACCAGCACCCTTTCATTGCTTTTTACTGCAAGGTTTGTCTTGTATATCTCCCTGATAGCAGCTGTGAGCATATTTACCCCCCTTTCTTTCTCTGGCACTGTCTGCATATACCGTAGAGATACATCTTGTGTCCCGTCAGCTTGAAGCCATGCTTCCTGGCAAGCCTCTCCTGGAGTTTCTCTATATCCTCATCCACCACCTCAACCTCTTTGTTACATTCTGTGCATATAAGATGATCATGGTGTTCTCTTCCGATATGGGACTCGTAACGGGCAACGCCATCTCCGAACTCCACAGCCCTTGCAATGCCTGACTCGGAAAGGAGCTTTAACATCCTGTAAACCGTTGCCTGGCCGATGGAGGGGTCTCTCTTTTTCACCAGATCGTAGAGTTCTTCTGCAGAGATATGACCCTGTTTCTTCAAGAAGATGTCAAGTATAAGAGCACGCTGGGGTGTCATCCGCAGGTTTTTCTTCGTTATGAAATCATTGAAAAGCTCGGCAGCCTTCTTCACATCTCCCTCTCTATAATGATTATCATTTTCATATTATATAATAACAACCACCACCTGTCAAGAAAAATACAACAATCCAAGATTGCGATAAAAACTTTTCAGTTAGAGCCGTTTCTGAAAAAAACCTTTGCGTGGATAACCAACAGTGGGAAAACCATCAGGACAAGGTAAAAACACACTGATATGAAAATGGCCGAAGAGGAAGTATCTGGACCAAGAATTTATGTAAACAGTCTGTAGGAGGGAACTGCCCAAATAGAAGGTTCAGCAATTTTTCTTATCTCATCCCCTCTGTATATTACTATCCCTCCAAGCCACCCCGTGCCTATCCTTTTTGCAATCTCCTTCATTGCCCTTATGTCACCTGATGCGAGGGTCTTTCGTGCCTTTATTTCCATGCCTATAAGTCCACCTCCCGTCTGTAATATTATGTCAAGCTCAAGGCCAGAACGGGTGCGATAAAAATAGGGTTCTGCATCTTTCTGAGCAGTCTTTAACCACTTAATAATCTCACCCACAACCATGGTCTCATATATTTCACCACTAATTGTATCTCTGTATCCACTTAAGTGTCTTAGCAATCCTACATCAATCCAGTAAAGTTTTGGACTCTTAATCACAGTGCTGGTTATATTTCTGTAATATGGCTTCAAAAGAATCACCTGATAAGAAATCTTTAAGTATTCAATATATCTTCTTGCAGTATCCACACTTATTCCTGCATCTCTTGCAATTTCAGAGTAATTAAGTAGCTTTGCTGACCTCAAAGCAGAGAGCCTCTGAAATTCTCTAAAAGGCAAGAGATCATCAAGTCTTGCTAGGTCGGAAAGATCACGTTCAAGATAGGTATATCCATAATCTCTCAGCCATTTCCACCTTTCATTGTCTGACAGGTTTAAAAGAGCAGGCATCCCTCCCCAATTCAATAAATACCGCTCTGCCTCTTTCCTCAATACCGCCTCTTTACCCAACAGCACAGAAGGAACATCCCTTAAGACCTTATCAATCGTTACACCATCAAATAGCCTGTCAAACAAGGGTGGACTTGTCGTCTTTTCATCAATACTATAAAGAAGCTCACACATCATTAATGGCCATAGTTCGTATATGGATACCCTGCCCGCAAGGGTCTCCCTTATCTTCTTCAAAAGAAGTATCTGACTTGAGCCAAGTATTACCTGAAATGATATATCACCTTCGTCATAGGCATACTTTATCTTCTCAAATACTACTGGTAATTTTTGTGCTTCATCAATCACCGCATCTCCCACATCTTTATACCACAACTCTGTAGGGATCAATCTTATGGCATCTCTGTTTTCGGGGGCGTCAAGATTGATGTATCTCAGGCGAGCATACCTCCTACGGGCAAGGGTAGTCTTGCCCGTCTGCCTGGCCCCAGTAATAAGGACAAGTCTTTTTTTCTTTTTTGAATACCGGGGCAGAAAGTCATTTAAAAAACGATATTTATATAATTTTTCGCTCATTATCGTAAATTTTACAGTAAATTATCGCTTACTGTCAATCTTTTGCTTTAGTTACACTTACGACGTGTAACCAAGGGTAGGGGATTAGATTTTTAATCCAGCCTGGCGAGCAAGTCCACGTAGCCGTGTCCACGGAGATATCTCCAGTTTTCGCCCAGTGCTTGACAAAAAAATGGACAATAAGGATAATTGATAGTATCATGAATGTTGAAAAAGGCAAACTCCTTCGTCAGATCCCCTCTGTGGATGAGGTGTTAAAGAGTCCTGAAGGCAGGAAGTGGCTTGAAAGCTATCCCAGGATTTTTGTCCTGAAGGGTATCCGTGAGGGTATCTCACGATTCAGGGATGAGATACTGAAAGGTGAAAGAGGGGGCTTCTCATCCGAGGAGCTTTACCTGCAGATGGAGAGATCAATAAAAGGATACTCTTCACTGAGCCTGAAACCCCTCATAAATGCCACCGGTGTGGTAATCCATACCAATCTTGGCAGGGCCCCACTTCATAAAGGTGCCATAGAAAACATGGTAAAGATATCCGGAGGATATTCAAACCTTGAATATAACCTCCAGGAGGGAAGAAGGGGGAAAAGGTACGACCATATAAAGGGCATCCTGACCGAATTAACAGGTGCTGAGGATGCTGTTGTGGTAAACAACAACGCTGCTGCAGTGCTTCTATGTCTCAGCGCAATGGCAAAGGGAAAGGAGGTTGTTGTTTCAAGGGGTGAGCTTGTTGAAATCGGTGGTTCATTCAGGATACCCGATGTTATGCTCCAGAGTGGTGCACTCCTTCATGAAGTGGGAACAACCAACAAGACACACCTGAAAGACTATTCATCTGCAATAAATGAGAACACCGCTCTCTTCTTAAAGGTGCACCAGTCAAACTACAGGATTATAGGGTTCACAGAGGGGGTCCCGGTAGATGAGCTTGTGAATCTTGGACAACTCCATGGTATACCGGTAATGTTTGATCTCGGAAGCGGGTGTTTTGCGGATCTCAGCAGGTATGGTATCAGGGGAGAGCCTGTTGTCAGAGATGTTGTTGAAAAGGGTGTTGATATTATAACCTTCAGCGGTGACAAGCTGCTTGGTGGTCCTCAGGCAGGTATCATCATCGGAAGGAAAAAGTTTATTGACAGGATATCCACCCATCCACTCATGAGAGCGGTAAGAATTGACAAGCTCACCTTATCCTCTCTTGAATATACCCTTCATCTGTATGCTGATATTGACAGGGCCATAAAAGAGATTCCCGTGCTGAAGATGTTACTCCAGGACACTGGTACCATCAAGAAACGTGCTGAAAGGTTAGCAAGGTCAATGAAAAAGATACTCCCCCATTTTACCATCGCTGTGGAGAGGGATACATCCCAGGCTGGCGGAGGTTCTTTGCCAGGCATTTCGCTTCAGACCTATGTGGTATCCCTGAGACACCACGATATATCCGCAACAGAAATAGAAAGGCTTTTGAGGGAATCAGACCCCCCTGTTATAGCAAGAATCAGGGATGAGAGTGTGCTTTTTGATGCAAGAACTATCAGGGATGAAGAGATAAAAACATTTATAGACGTATTGAGTTCAGCCCTATCAGAAGCTGGCCCTATTTAACCTCTTTGATTTCCTGAAGCCATCAAAGACACAATCTATATGCCTGTGTTTGACCCTTTCTATGGGCATTCCTGCAGATTTTCAGATTTGACCGGATTCCCTCCAAAATGATAAATTATATGGTTTGTTTTTTTCGGTTCACGTTTCCCAACAACCAGGCACTATATTACTACTCACAGGAAAGGGGGTATGAAGACGATGGCAGAGAAGAAGAAGTCAAAGACCGATGTTGCCGCAAGGAAGGCAAACAAGAGCGTATCCAACATCTGTCGCATATGCGGCAACAAGGTTGAGGTCGTCATGTCCGTCTCGCCAACAGGCAAAAAGAGAATGAGACGCCTCTGTTGCGAAGGTTAATCTATCAAGGATGCCCATGAGCGGGCATCCTTGACATCTTCAACAACCCTCTCTCATCCCTCCATGTCATAACCCCTCTGATAGATAAAGATCATACAAAAGAGACAGGATGTTGAAAAGCTCATTACTTCTCAGGGATGGTGGTTGTGCTTGTATGACAGCTAATGTTACAATCAAGAAAAAATCAGCAGTATCCAAAATAATCCCGGATATATCATGAAAGGTTTGTCTTATGGCCTCAAGATCTAAAAGCGATGTATGCCCTGTAACAGCAGGTTACCTCCTGATCTGTCCTGTCAGGAGGATTATACATGATCCAGAAAAGATACTTTCCCCTTATATCAAAGAGGGGATGACACTCCTTGATGTAGGCCCGGGCATGGGCTATTTCACAATCCCCATGGCAAGGCTTGCCGGTGAAAGGGGTCGGGTGATTGCCGTGGATATCCAGAAGGAGATGCTTGAAAAGCTCAGAATGAGGGCACTTCACAGAGGTGTTGCAGAAAGAATTGAACTGATACAAGCAGATGAGAACTCCTTGAACCTGTCAAACTACAGAGAAAGGATTGACTTTGCACTTGCCTTTGCAGTAGTACATGAGTCACCAGATGCTGGGCGACTGTTCAGGGATATCTATTCAGCCATGAAAAAAGGGGGTCGTCTCCTATTTGTTGAACCTATCGGACATGTTTCAAGAAAAAAATTTGAAGATTCCCTGAAGGCAGCTGAAATTGCAGGGTTCATCATATCTGGACGGCCTTCCCTTTTTCTGTCACACTCTGCCCTTCTGACAAGATCAGGAGACGAATAGGTAATACTCAATCATCAACTATCTCTATCTCCTCATCATTGTCATCAAAGGCAAGCATGCTCTTCAGGAGCAAAAGCCGTTCCTGCGGGCTCATGTTCAGATAAAAGGAACTACCCATCATCATCCTGACCACCTCAGACACCGAATCCCTTGACTTGACATCATCCAGGATACTCATAACATCACCTCCATAGAAGATTCAGCAAGATTCATTCCATCAAGAAAAAATCCCGGACAGATGGGAAGGGAATGGTTTCCATATTGATATAACAGGATTTTTGTTTGTAGCAGAGGTTAAATGAAGGGATACCAACACAAGAGCATCTGCACATGGGTGGAAAATTCTTTCATGATATAGGGAAAGGATTTCCTGTAGATTCCTTTGTACACCGTGATACTCTCTGTCTTGTTCTCAGCCTTTAACCTCTCTCCAGTGAGATTATAATTATGAATTTTATCTCTGAAAGGGGGTTAAAGTTTTCTGGATTATGTCCGATAAAGTAGTAATGATATCTAATGAAAAGTATGTTGGGGGCAGATAAATGAGACTCTTGAAGAGTGCCTTTCTGATCTTTGGTGTTTTCATCCTTGTCGTTTTTAATCTCCATGTTAATACAATGGCCAAGGAGATGAGCGGCTCTAACTGCAGGAACTGTCACGGAGAGATATACAGAAAGGCCATAAACAGCCCCTATCAACACAGGATCGTGGTTGACGGTTGTGTCATCTGTCACAGAGAGAATCAACCAGGTGAGGAAGATTTCAGTACCAACGAACTAAAACTCACCATAAACACACCTGTTTCCCTGAAGGCCTTTATTATTCACATCAGGCATCTGAAGAAAGACAAAAGATACAAAATGGAGGTCCTTTTAGAGGATGAGTATGGGAACACAACCAGGACTGTCAGGAATGAAGTGATCCCGGAAAAACTCCCAGATCTCACAGGAAAGATCGGGACATTGAATGTTATCAGCGATGTCCAGGTCAGGGAGGTAAAGAAGGGGCCCTATGTAAAGGCGGTGCTAACATGGCATACCGATGCACCAGCCACAACATCAGCGGAGTACATGCTGAAGGACAGCAAGGGGCGTCCATACTTCAGGAGCTACAGGGACCTCTATAGCTGGGACCACAAGATTGAACTCAACCGTTTACGTCATAAAAGTATTTACAGCTTCAGGGCCAAGTCCGAAGGCCTCCTGGGAAAGTCCCTTACCTCAAAAGAGACCACAGTTGATACATCCAGGGAGATAAAAAGCCCTGATACCACCGAAAGCTCCCAGCCGGTCGTTAACAAACTGAAGGCATTCCGTATAAGGGGACAGGATGGGCTGTTTTTATGGGTTGAGGCAGACAGGCCTGCCTACTGTAATGTGAGAATAGAGGAGATAAAAGAAAAGACATCAAAGCCCATGCATAAAATAAGAATTGATAAATACACCACAATTGATGTATGCAAGGGATGCCATTCCTTCAGCGTCTCCCATCCTGTGGGAATGAGGGCAGAGGGAGAACATGTCAGGACCCCCACAGACCTGCCCACCATTGATAATGGTATCATAACATGTACAAGCTGTCATGACCCTCATGGAAGCAAGAACCCTTTTCTGGCAAGGATAGACTTCAAGGCGGATCTCTGTTTAAAATGTCATGACAATACAATCTACAGGAGATAGGAGGCAGTGATGCGGAATAGACGGAAGAAGATCAATTTTTCTGTAAAAAGGGAGATGCAGTTAAGGCTGCTACTGAAGATTCTCTCCATAGTCACGATCGGCATTGGAATAATGGGGCTGATCTTTTATTTCTATAGCAACAGGGAGATTGGCCAGACCTATCGTCAGTTTCATGTAACAGCAAGGAACTTCCTGGACTATCTGCTGCCTGCTGTGATCATCTCACTTGTACTCGGCTTTGTGGCATCAATAGCCATCACGATATTTTTCCCCCACAAGATAGCAGGACCTCTCTACAGGATAGAAAGAGACCTCAGGGAAAAAGTGGGAGAGGGTGACCTGAGTGTACGGTTTATCCTCAGGAAGGGTGACGAGGTTCAGGACCTTGCCGATGCTATTAACACTACCTTAGAGAAGTTAGGAGCAAAGATTGAAGGTGTGAACAATGCTGTGGAAAGGATTGAGGTGGCTATCAGAAACAAGGCCGATGACAGGGAGATAGAGAGACTGGTCAAGGAACTGAAGGATGCGTTGGATGTATTCAAGTTATAGGTTATGAGACAGCTGCAGAATCACTTTTTCAGGACATTGGTAAGCACCCTCAAAAGTTCATCCCTCTTGTAAGGTTTTCTCAGAAAATCCACAAATCCGATCCTGAGCAACTCCTCTCTGTTCTCATCACTATATCCACTTGAGGCTATGCATTTCAGTCCGGGGGATATCTCCCGGAGTCTTCTGAATGTCCTTATGCCATCCATCTCGGGCATTGCCCTGTCAATGATGGCAACATCCACCCTTGAAGTAGCTCCCCTCAGGAACTCTATAGCCTCCTTGCCACTCAAGGCTGTAAATACCCTGTAACCAGCATCTTCAAGTGTTGCCTTGACCACATCACAGATTATCTCCTCATCGTCAACTATCAGGACGGTTATCTCCTCCCTTATGACCTCTCTCTCATCTGCCCTCTTCATTGGGGAGGGCCTCTCATGGGTCAGGGGAAGGTATACTATAAACTCCGCGCCTTTCTGTGGAATGCTTTTGACATCAATTATCCCACCGTGGCATTTGACAATGGAATAGACAACAGAGAGTCCAAGACCTGTACCTTTGTGTGCTGACTTTTCCTTTGTGCTGAAGAAGGGATCAAAGATCCTGCCGAGCAGCCCTTCCTCTATTCCCTGTCCCGTGTCTCTTATGCTGACCACTGCACACTCCTTACCACTCAGATGTGAATACTCCTGAGGTATCCCCCTGTCAGCCCTGGAAAGAGAGATAAAAATGGTTCCACCTTCAGGCATGGCATCACGGGCATTGAGAAGCAGGTTCAGAAACATCTGGTATATCTGGGCTGTATCTCCCTTGATAAACAGCTCGGGGGCGTGAAGCTCACATTCTATCTTTATATTTTCAGGGAGTATCCGCCTGATCGTGGCAATGAAGGACCTGACAAAACCGTTCAGTTCAATAACCTGGTATTCCGTCTCAGCCTTCCTGCCAACCAGCAGTAACTGTCGTGTAAGGTTGGTTGCGACCGTTAACAACTCGTTGCACTTGACGATGTATTTGTCTATATCCTGTGTGTCCTTATGCTTCTCTATCAACTCCATGTATCCTATAAGACCTGTGAGTATATTGTTGAAGTCATGGGCTATGCCTGCTGAGAGGGTTCCGATTGATTCCAGCTTCTGGGCCTGCAGAAGTTGTGCCTCCAAAAACCTCTTTTCTTCCTCGGCCTTCTTTATCTCTCTAAGGTCCTTGGCCACGATATTGTAGATGCTCTGATGGGTCTTCAGCTTTTTTCTGCCCGTCAGCTCAACAGGCAGGCTGTTGCCTTCAGAATCAACAAAACTGACCTCAAGATTACATATCTCGTCAATCCTGCAGGTACGCTTCTTTTCTATAAACCTGTCCCGGGATTCGGGGGAAAGGATATCCATTATGTTTCTATCAAGCAACCACTTACGACCGTATCCCAGGCATTCGGACATGGTCCTGTTACATTCCAGGATCTTTCCATCGTCATTTATGGTGAAAAGCATGAGGGGACTTTCGTCATAGAGTTCCCTGTAAAGGGCCTCGGTAAACCTCAGTCTTTCCTTCAGTCTTACCTGTTCTGTAACATCATTGACAGTCTCAATAACATACTCCAGAACATCTGTCCCCGGAGCAAACAGGGGGTATGCACTGATCTCCACATAATGGGCCTGGCCATCCCTGCTGTAGTGGATATGGGTGGCACGGTTGTAGACGCCTGTCCTCAGGGTCTTTATCACAGGGCAATCCTCACCATATTCAAAGCAGGGGCTGTCATAACCATGGGAAACCCTGTAACAGTTCATCCCCTTGACCTCTTCCTCGGTAAGGCCTGCCATCTCAAGATATCTCTTGTTTGCCTTTATTATCTTCAAGTCCTTTGATATGACAACTACGCTATCGCCGATCCCCTCAAGCAGTGAGTGCAACAACTCCTCCGAATAGTTGATCCCGGCAAGGGGCTCCTTGTCATGTATCTCCACTATCTTTTCAACATCTCCATTATCATTCTTGACAGGAAATGCCCTGATTACCGAGCCTGTTGCCCTTTTGTCATCCCTTGCCATAACAGGAACACCCTCTTTTAGGGCCCTCTCACCCGGGCAGATTATATGGGCCACAATGCATGATAGCCCCCTCCCCTTGATCGTCTCAGAACAGTTCTTTCCTGTAATATCCAGGTCTTTCAGGTTATAGAATTCAATGAACGCAGCGTTGGCATACTCAATCATGAAGGAGCTGTTGAGGACGAGAACAGGCAGCGATATATTATCTAATATCTCCTTAATATGGCACTCCCCCTAAGTTTTCATCTATATAAACATGAATAATATATGCTGTCTGTCCTCTAAAATAATAAAACTTTTCAAAACAAAAAAACAATGATTAACCGAAAAAGGGACGACGGGAAAGCATCTGAAACCAACGGAACCCATCCCTTACCCACTGCTTACTGCTCACAGCATGAAGCACCTGAAATTATTTGGACACCAATGTCCTGACAATATGTTAAACTTTATACATCTACACATGGAGGAGATATGGATAGAACGAGGCTACAGGCCCTACTGGATCACGCCATAGCTGCATCCCTGAAGGCAGGCCATGAGATACTGAAGATCTACGAGACAGACTTTGCAGTAGAACATAAAAAGGACAACTCCCCTCTTACACTTGCTGACATGAATGCCCATAAGACAATCACGGTGTATCTCAAAGAGGCTGAGGCTGTAACGGACATGAGCATACCCATACTCAGTGAAGAGGGCAGAGATATCACCTATGAGGAGCGGAGGCACTGGGAGTATTTCTGGCTTGTTGACCCCCTTGATGGTACAAAGGAGTTCATAAAGAGGAATGGCGAGTTTACTGTAAACATCGCCCTTGTACACAAACACAACCCTGTACTGGGGGTGATATACATCCCTGTGAAAGACACCCTCTATTTTGCCGCAAAGACAATGGGTGTCTACAGGCTTGACAGTGCATTTAAGATATTCCCTGACGATGCAGCTACAGTCAGAACAGCATCTGTTTCACTAAATCACCCACCTGTTATTGGATTGGACAACCCTGTCAGGATAGTTGGCAGCAGGTCTCATTCAAACCCTATAGTGGATGAGTTTATTGGCAGGATAAGGGATTCTTTTGGTGATGTGGAGTTTTTATCAGCAGGAAGCTCCCTCAAGTTCTGCCTCATTGCAGAGGGCAGTGCTATTCTGTATCCGAGGTTCGGCCCTACAATGGAGTGGGACACAGCTGCAGGGCAGGCAATTGTGGAATGCTCCGGGGGAAGGGTGCTTGATATCAGAACCGGTAATCCACTGATGTACAACAAAGAGGTACTGAAAAACCCGCATTTCATAGCCACAGGCAATCTTGCCGATAATACACTGAAGGGATTGCTTGAATTGTTTTCCAGGAGGTGATTTGGGAGGATGAACAGGTCTCAGGAGCTTTTTGAGAAGGGGCTTCAGGCACTCAGAGAGGATGAGCCTGTCAGGGCGCTTGCCTACTTTGAGAGGGCCTTATCCATTGAACCAGCGCCTCTGGTAAAATCCTACCTGGCCTACTGCATAGCAAGGGAAAGGGGGCAGGTCTCACAGGCAATAGCCCTCTGCGAGGAGGCCATAAGTGGTGAGGGTGACAACCCACTGCACTACCTCAACCTGGGAAGGGTCTACCTCATAAAAAAGGACAAGGTCAAGGCCATCCAGACCTTCAGGGCAGGCCTTAAGTATGGGACTCATCCCGAGATCATTGCTGAGCTTGAAAGACTTGGCACAAGGAAACCGCCTGTAATACCTTTTCTGAGGAGAAAAAACCCTGTGAACAAATACCTGGGTCTCATCCTCAGCAGGCTCGGGCTGAGGTGATCAGCCCACTTTCCGTTTCAGTCTCCTGACAAGCTCCTCGTATGAAGATGAACGTATTATCCTGTTGAACTGTCTTCTGTAGTTATTCACAAGGCTTACGCCCTCTATCGTTACATCATAGACCTTCCAGTCATTACCTTTCTTTATCATCCTGTACTCAATGGGTATCTCCGCAGACTGTGATGTTATAACCACTGTTTTTACAAGGGCATAAGGGGGGTCTATCCTTTCATCCTTGTAGATGATCCTCTCATCCCTGTACTGTTCTATTCTCCTGAGATATGTCCTCTCCAGGAGCCCCCTGAAGAGCATTACAAATTCCTTTCTCTCCTCAGGAGTCCTTTTCCTCCAGTGTCTCGCAAGCGCCCTCTTTGCCATCTCCTCAAAGTCAAACCTCTCCGAGATGGCATCACGAAGGAGCCTTTTCCTCAGCTCCTTTTTGTCCGGTTTTTTAAGTGCAGGGTCCTTGAGTATCCTGATGACCTTATCTACCGTCACCTTCAACTCCTTCATGGGCTCTCCTGCGAAGGATTGCATGTGAGACAGAAAGACAAATACCAGTGCCAGTAAAACAACGAACGCCCTCTTCATATATGCCTCCTGGGAAAGCCTATTTCTTCAGTTCACTGTTCCTGTACTGCAGATAGGCATCCTGCATTGAAACATAGGGATCAATGGCAGATGCCTTCAACTCTTCATATTCACCGATATGTAGAGATGTCTTGTTTGTGAACTCCACGGTCCGTACAAGTACAGCCTCTTTGAACGCAAGGTAGTTTATGGGATTCAGGAACCCATCCCCTGCAATACCGATGGTATCCCTCAAGGAGGATGGACCAAGCACGGGCCAGACGATGTAGAAACCATGTCCCATCCCGTATGTACCAAGGGTCTGCCCCATATCCTCATCATCTGGTGGCTTCAGCCCCAGATCCTTACCTGCAAAGTCATTAAGGCCAAAGACCCCTCCTGTTGTATTTAATAGAAATCTCAGTGTCTCAACCCCTGCCTTCCTGAGCCTGCCCTGCAGGATTGAGTTCACCACCCTTACGGGTGTGGTAATGTTATGGAAGAAGCTGCCCATGGCATACCTGAAGTCCTCTGGCACCACCGTGGAGTAGCCCCTGGCAAGGGGTTTCAGGACCCAGAAGTACAGTCTGTCATTGAACTCAAAAACCACCCTGTTCAGGGGCTCCAGGGGATCCGGTATGCTCAGGTATTGCTCCTCCTCAAGATAGTCAGGCCCTGCATCCTCTCCACAAACACCCTTTGAGGGGCTAAAAGAAAGCATCAGAAGTATTACAAGGACAAACAGCATATATCTTTTCTTATTTTCCACCTTCTCCCTCCACCTTTCCGAATACAAATTTGGAGATCAACTCCTCCAGATCCACTGCTGATTCGGTCTCCCGTAGCCTGTCTCCATCTGCAAGCAATCTCTCAGAGCCACCAGGTGTGATCTCAATATACTTTTCACCGATAAGGCCCTTTGTCTTTATGGATACAATAGCATCCTCCTGCAGCTTAACATTACGGTCTATCTCCAGAGCCACAACAGCTGTATAGTCCTCTGAGAGGTGGATCTCCTTCACCCTTCCCACCTTCACTCCGGCAATCTCAACAGTGGCACCTGGCTTGAGACCACCTGTCCTGTCAAACTCTGCATAGACCGTATAGCCCCTTTTACCAAGCACTTCCAGCTCGCCAAGGTTTACCGATATATATCCCAGGGCAAGGATGCCCAGGACCACAAAGACTCCCACAAGAAGTTCAATATCAATCTTTCTCATATAGCCTCCTGCATTTAATGTAACACCTTGATAGGCCCTTCAAGTGAACCTGTTATAAACTGCTTAACAATGGGGTTTTCAGAGCGTTGTATCTCCTCGGGCAGCCCCACCTCTATGATTTTACCATCGTGGAGCATGGCCACCCTGTCAGCTATATCAAATATCTGGGGTATGTCATGGCTTATGACAATGCCGGTGAACTGATACTTCCGGTGAGTTCTTATGATCAGGCGATGTATCGCATTCAGGCTTATGGGGTCAAGGCCGGTGGTTGGCTCATCAAAGAGTACAATCTCTGGCTCGGTGATTAACGCCCTTGCAAGGGCTACCCTCTTGCGCATCCCACCGCTTAGTTCTGCGGGATACTTGTCGTCTACTCCTGTAAGTCCCACATCCTCAAGGGCATGATGAACCCTCTCCCTGATCTCGGCCTTGGAAAACCTTGTCTTCTCCTGAAGCGGGAAGGCCACATTCTCATATACTGTCATTGAATCAAAGAGTGCGCCGCCCTGGAAAAGCACCCCGAAACGCTCCCTCAGCCTGCATACATCACGTAAACAGACCTGCATGATATCCTCACCTTTGATAAGAATCCTTCCTGAATCAGGCCTGTGAAGACCGATAAGGTGTTTCAAGAGCACACTCTTGCCCATTCCGCTCCTGCCGATTATGGCGATCAGCTCCCTTTCATGTATCGTAAGGGTCACCCCCCTGAGAACCTCCTGACCGTTGAAGGACTTCCTCAGATCAATTATCTCTATCATCTTATGTCCACACAGAACCTATGAAATAGTCCCAAATAAGTATCAGAATTGATGAGAGCACCACGGCCTCTGTTGTTGCCCTGCTGACCCCCTTTGCACCGTATCCAGTGGTGTATCCCTTGTAGCATGAGACCCATGATACAATAAGCCCAAAACTCAGGGATTTTACAATCCCCATCCAGATATCCTCCATCTCAACGAAATCCTGCATCTGGGAAAAATAGGTGCCCGAACTCATGCCAAGGAGCTTCACGGCCACAACATATCCCCCGTATATCCCTATCAGATCAAAGATTGAACAGAGAAGGGGAAAGGATATGAGGGCTGCAAGGAGATTGGGCACGATAAGATAGTTCTTCGGACTCAACGCCATGGATATGAGGGCATCAATCTGTTCTGTAATTCGCATTATTCCTATCTCAGCAGTTAAGGCTGACCCAGCCCTGCCCGTCACCATAAGAGCTGACAGGACAGGCCCGAGTTCCCTTATAAGGCTGAGCGCAACTGCTGGACCAAGCAGTGCCTCGGAGCCAAACTTTCTCAGTGTGAAATAGATCTGAAGCGACAGCACCATGCCTGTGAAAGAGCCGGTCAGCAGGATTACAAGCATGGATTTGTTGCCAAAAAACCAGATCTGCCTCAGCATCAGCCTGAACTTGAAGGGAGGAATAAAGATATGCCCCAGTGAGGTTAAAAGAAAAAGAAACATCCTTCCCAGGTTTCTTATCTCCGAGAGTGTGTATCTTCCCGTCATGCGCAGGATGTTTACCATGATATTGATTATATAGTTTAAAGTTGATATATTTCAATTAAGTTCATGACCGGGGCCAGGAAAATCCAGATTTTTAAGATCCTGTATTGTGGCGGTAGTATCCAAAATAATTTCAGTTTTATAAAACAAGGCAGGGTGCCGAAGAAAAATAAGCACCACACCTTATTCACAGTGAACAGTGAACAGTGAGCAGTTGATGGGTAGATGAGTAGATGGGTTGATGGGTTAGTAGTAAGCAGTAAGCAGTGAGCAGTAAGAAAGGCCCTCCGAAAAATCGCAGATTTTTCGGAGTAGAGAGGTGGTTCATCATGGCATTGATGCAATGGGATTTAAATAATAAAAGACAGAGTCTTTTAAGACTTAAGTGGATAGACAAGGGTCTTGATGTAAGACACCTGAGGTATTGCTACATGGCATTCTTCACCACCTCTGGGCCTATAGGGTTTGTTTCTTTACTTGTTTTAGTGTATAACGATAAAAATGAGGTTACTTTATTGTTTAATCCTGTGGTTGGCTTATTTTTATGAGGTGCCCTGCCTTGACAGGGATTTGTTTTAGACAGATATGGGATTGTTGGAGTATCCATGCCTGCCTCAACAGGATTGCATGGTATGCCTGACTGAGAATATTGTATAATTGAATACAATGCAGAAGAGAGGAAAGAACAAGAAGGGTTATTTTGGCGAGTATGGAGGCAGGTTCGTTCCCGAGACACTTGTGCCAGCCCTTGAGGAGCTTGAGACCGCCTTCAGAGGGCTTCGTCGTAACAGGGAATTCACCAGGGAGTTCAATAACCTCCTCAGGGACTATGTGGGAAGGCCCACGCCTCTTTATTTTGCAAGGAGGCTTACCGAGCACCTTGGTGGAGCCAGGATATATCTGAAAAGAGAGGATCTCACACATACAGGTGCACATAAGATAAACAATGCCCTGGGCCAGGCCCTGCTTGCAAAAAAGATGGGCAAAAAGAGGCTTATTGCAGAGACAGGGGCTGGTCAGCACGGGGTTGCCACTGCCACAGGTGCTGCCCTTGTGGGTCTTCAGTGCGAGATATATATGGGCTCTGAGGACATGAAGAGACAGGCCCTCAATGTTTTCAGGATGGAACTGCTGGGCGCAAGGGTCAGGGAGGTCCCCATAGGATCAAGGACCCTCAAGGACGCCATAAACGAGGCATTGAGAGACTGGACCACCAATGTAAGAACCACCCACTACGTGCTCGGCACTGTCTTTGGCCCCCATCCCTTCCCCACAATGGTAAGAGAGTTCCAGTCCGTGATAGGCAGGGAGGCAAGGAGACAGATACTCAGGGCTGAGGGAAGGCTCCCTGACTATCTCATAGCCTGTGTCGGCGGCGGTAGCAATGCAATGGGACTTTTCAGCGCATTCCTGGATGATGATGTCCAGATGATAGGGGTTGAGGCCGGCGGGCTTGGCATCAGGACAGGCCGTCATGCCGCAAGATTCGCAGGTGGCTCTGTGGGCGTATTCCAGGGGTGCAAGAGCTATCTCCTTCAGGACAGGGACGGCAATGTGCTTGGCACACACTCTGTATCTGCAGGGCTTGACTACGCCTCTGTGGGGCCAGAGCATGCCTTCTTGCATGACTCAGGCCGTGTACAGTACACATATGCAAAGGATAAAGAGGCCCTCAGGGCCTTTGAACTACTCTCAAAGCTGGAAGGGATCATACCTGCCCTTGAGTCTGCCCATGCTGTAGCAGAGGCTGTCAAACTTGCCCCGAAACTCCCGCGAGACAGGGTCATTATAGTGAACCTCTCGGGCAGAGGAGACAAGGATGTTGCCCATGTGGCACGGATAAAGGGGATTGTCACAGAGATCTAACGTTTTTCCGCCTGATTATCAGGAAATATCTCTTTATATCAGTAAGGGGGATCGTCTCCTCAGATACCTCTATAGTGAATGCCCCTGACAGTCTTCTGTCCTTTTCAAACTCTGCAACCTCATCCCTGTAGGCTCTTCCCTTACTGAGAAGCACAACACCGTTACTTCGGAGCACCCCCTGGGACTTCCTTACAAGATCCACAGCCCTGAAAAGTGCCTTTGTGGTAATGACATCAAACTCTGCATTGCTCTGTGTCTTTACAAACTCCTCAATAGTGGACTGAACTATCCTGAGCCTTTTTAGTTTCAGCATGGTGCTGACATGATTGAGAAAGGCCACCCTTTTCCTTGATGGCTCAAGCAGGGTCACCCCGAGGTCCCTCCTTATGATCTTTATTACAAGCCCCGGGAAACCACCACCTGAACCCACGTCAAGAAGGGTCTCCCCATAAGATGGTATATACTTTAGATAGAGTATTGAGTCAAGGTAAAGCCTTGTAAGGATCTCTTCCTCATCCCTCAGGCCTGTAATATTGTAGGCCCTTGACCAGCGTTTCAACTCCCTGAAGTAGAGTTCAAACTCACCTGTATACAGGCTGGCAGGCTTGATGCCAATTGATTGCAGACCCCTGGTCAGAAACTCTCTGAAGTCCTTCATTCAATGTGTTCAGGAGAATCAATCCCCAGTGAGAGGTTGTGAAGGGTATTGTTTATGGATGCAACGATCCCGAAATTCAGGAAGGTTGAGTCAAATATCTTCTCAGGTGGATTCAGGATCTCATCCCTGATGGTGAGAAAGAGCTGCTGAAGCCTTACCCTCCTCCTGTATTTTGAGTTCCTGATTATATCAGCACATAGCTCACAGAGCGGGGCAATCTCGGTATGGGCATAATCCATGAAGATCTCTGTGATCCTCAGGAATATACCCTCTGGTATCTCAAAAACCTGAAGCCCTTTGTAGGGTTTCAGGAGTCTGTAGAGCCTTTCATCGTGAAGCCACCAGGTGTCAAAGGGGAACCTGAAGAGGTCCCTGGGATAGTACTTGACAGGTTTCTCAAGCATGTTAGCGAATGAATGTTCAACTGGTTCAAGCACCCCCCAATCAAGGATGTTCTTCAGGATTATCAGCTCCAGAGGTATATGGGTTCCCCTGTTGATATTGATCTTCAGGAAGTGTTTGATTATCTTGATCAGATACTCCTCATGGACAGGGTAGTACCTGATGTCACCGGTAAAGTAGTTGTCCTTTATCTCCTCGTATCCATCCCTTGCAACACCGGGAATGATTATAACATCCTTGATGCCTGTATTAAGCTTCATCAGGACAGAGGCAAAGAAGTAATTGTTCCTTCCATACTTCTTCCCTATAAAAGCTGAAAGGGCCCCGTTACCGTCAGCCAGGGTTATCCAGAGATCAATGTATTTCTTCTCAGACGGGGCCGGGTCTTTTCTGCTGCTATACCCGGGTGGAGGGAGTTCATGCATAAGGGCTATATAGGCATCCTCTGCTTCCTCCCTCAGTCTGTCATTCAATGCGGCCACACTGTAAAGTGTCTCTATCGCCTCCTGCGTGGAGGCCATCTCAATAGCCCTCAGGGCTGTGCTTGCTATCATCATATCAGGATGGTAACAGAACAGCTCAAGCAGCTTCAGCACCTCTGGCTCCTCGTATCCTGTGAGGTCATCAATCATTGCAATAAGCCCTTCAGGTTTGCTCTTCTCGGTGATGACAGAATACAACTCGTACAACCTTGAAGGGGAGGTCCTCAGCTGGTTGATTATAAAGTCACCAAACCTTTCCTTGGTATTGATCAGGTCCTCCACGAAGATATCAAACCCCTCAACAGAGTCAACCAGTTCCTCTGGCTCAAAAACAGAAAGTAGTATTGCCTTGTCAATCTCTGTAAAACGGTTACTCTTCAGAAAGTATCCAAGCTCCTCAATCAACCACTGTGGAAGGGGATAGCTGATATGCTCCTCTATCAGCATCCTCGTAAGGGTGAAGATATTGTCCTTTTTTCTTTCATTCAGGGGTTCTGTCTTCATCAACCGGAATAGCATCTTGAGGACACGCTCAGGTTTTTCATAGATGTACCTTGAGAAATTGACCCTCAGATTTTTTGGTGAAAGCGATATCAGCCTTCTCAGATCTGCAAACTGGTTTTTCTTTGTCATACAGTATATTCCCTTTCCAGATATTTTTTCTTCTTTAGAGCTATCATCAGGGCAGTGATTGCAGCAGGTGTGACACCCGGGATGCGGCTTGCCTGTGCAATTGTTACGGGGTTTACCTCCCTGAGTTTGGAGACCACCTCCCTTGAAAGACCGGCAATCCTTTCATAGGGGAAGTTCTCGGGTATCCTGGTGTTCTCAAACCTCTTCATCTTCTCAATGAGATCAATCTGCCTCCTGATGTAACCACTGTATTTTACCTCTATCTCCACAAGCTTTTCCAGCTCCCCCTCAACAGCATAGGGAGAGGGGGAGATGGACTTAATGACATCATAGCTTATCTCAGGCCTCCTCAACAGCTGTACAAGGCTGATGTGTTCCTTTACAGTGGTGGTATTGGAACTCTCAAGAACAGGATTTACCTTCTCCGGTGCCACCGTCTCCTTTTCAAGCCTTCTGAGTTCAAGCTCCAGGGTCTCCTTCTTCTTCCTGAATGCACGGTACTGTTCTTCACTGACAAGACCAATCCTGTAACCCCTCTCCCTCAGGCGCATATCCGCATTGTCATGCCTCAGCAGAAGCCTGTATTCCGCCCTTGAGGTGAACATCCTGTAGGGTTCTGTGGTCCCCTTTGTTACAAGGTCATCAATGAGCACACCTATGTATGCCTCATGGCGTCTGAGTATGAGAGGTTCCCTTCCAAGTAGCTTCATCGCTGCGTTTACTCCAGCCACAAGACCCTGGGCAGCTGCCTCCTCATAACCGGATGTACCATTAATCTGGCCTGCAAGAAAAAGCCCTTCTACCAGCTTCGTTTCCAGGGTATGCCTCAGCTGTGTGGGGTAGACAAAATCGTATTCAATTGCGTAACCAGGCCTCATTATCTCTGCCTCTTCAAGCCCCGGGATGGATCTGACAAGCCTCACCTGCACATCATAGGGAAGGCTTGTGGAAATGCCGTTTGCATAGAACTCCTTTGTCTGCAGACCCTCTGGCTCAAGAAATACCTGATGCCTCGGTCGTTCAGAGAAGCGTACAACCTTGTCCTCTATGGAGGGGCAGTATCTGGGCCCGATGCCCTTTATGCGCCCGCTATACAGAGGAGACCTGTCAAGGTTGTCAAGTATAATCCTGTGTGTCCTCTCATTGGTGTATGTTATATAGCAGGGCAGCTGGGGATTTGTTATAGACTCTGTGGAGTATGAAAATGGCTGAGGTGGGTCATCACCCCACTGTTCAGCGGTCCTGGAAAAATCAATTGTCTTTGAGTCAATCCGTGGTGGTGTGCCTGTCTTGAGCCTTCCCATCTTCAGCCCGAGGCGTTTTAGAGAATCCGACAGATTCACTGCCGGGAACTCACCAGCCCTGCCGGCGGGGAAGCTCTCAAGGCCGATATGGATCAGCCCCCTGAGAAAGGTACCAGTGGTGACAATCACAGCCCTTGCCCCGTAAAAGACACCAAGGGATGTCATCACACCCTGCACCTTTGAGTCCTTCACCACCACCTCATCAACAAGGGCCTGCTTGATAACAAGATTTTCCTGCTCCTCCAGCACCTCCCTCATGGCGAGTTTATAAAGGAGCCTGTCAGCCTGGGCCCTCAAAGACCACACAGCAGGCCCCTTGCTACGGTTCAGGATCCTGAACTGTATCCCTGCACGGTCAGCCACCTTTGCCATCTCACCACCAAGGGCATCTATCTCCCTTACAAGGTGCCCCTTTGCAAGCCCTCCAATTGCAGGATTGCAGGACATCTGGGCAATGGTATCAAGATTGATGGCAAAGAGACAGGTCTGCAGCCCCAGCCTTGCTGTGGCAAGGGCAGCCTCACAACCTGCATGACCTGCACCTATTACTATTACATCAAACTCCGAGTCCTTATACATTGTAGTGCTGCCTCAACCTGAGGAGCCTTTTGTAGCCCGAGGGGCTCAGATCCTGAAGATCCGTGGCCACCTCCTCAAGCCTTTCAAGGAGCTTGGGCTTCCACTCCTGGGGTGTGTTCTCTGCAGCAAGCAGACCCACATAGAGGGATGAGAGCCCGTAGAGGAATTTAGGGTTCTCAGGGTCTACCGCAAGCACACGCTGCAATATGAGGGTAGGAAAGAGGGGATTTTCAGCCTCATAGACAATATCATACATCTTATCCAGCAAAAGGGTTTCGTTAATCATCACATCAACATCAATTATGGGCCTGCCCTCATCGTCCCTGTCAAAGATTTCAAGGGACCCTGCCTCAGAGATGGTCTCTTCAAAGCATTCCTTGTTGCAGAAAAAACCTGGCATATTTATGCAGAACAGGCCATGGATCATATACATGGTGTTGCCATCTACAGTATCCCTGGTCACCTTTATCTCTTTACCGCAGTGATCGCACCGGGTCATCAACTCCTTTTTCATCTGCCACTCCTTTCATGAGGGTATAATTTATGGTAATAGCTGATGGCTGGATAATGCAAGTGGAACAGGAATTTCCACTTCTCAAGACCCCACCTGCCGCAGGGCAGGGATGACGATTTGCCAAAAATAGTTAAAAAGGTTATAATCTCTGTAGTTACCTTCAGTGAGGGATTTATGAGGGATGCCTCCGAGTACTCCATAGCAATTGTTGATGATGACCCGGTAGTACGGGATGTACTGAAAAATATCCTGGAAGAGGCCAGATACACTGTACATGACTTCGCCCATCCAGAGGATGCTCTTGCAGCAATCTCCAGTATTCCGGTACATCTCGTAATATCCGATATCGTAATGCCTGAGATGGATGGGCTGACACTCCTGAGAAACCTGAAGGTAAAAAATCCCGACCTGCCGGTGATAATGATCACAGCCTATCCTGACACAAACTCCGCCATTGAGGCGCTCCGGTACGGCGCACAGGACTTCATTGTTAAACCCTTTTCTGTTGATCAGGTACTTCACTCCATAAAGAAGGCCCTCCACTACTATGAGATCCTTCAGCTTCACAGGCAGTATGACGAGAGGCTTGAAGAGGCAGTTATGCTCAGAACCCAGGAACTGAACAGGGCAATGAAACTCCTCAAGGAGGCCAGCCTTGAGGTGATAGAGAGGCTCACCATTGCTGCTGAGTATCGTGACGAGGATACAGCCACCCATATCAGGAGGATAAGCCTGTACAGCAGATTACTTGCGGAACAGTTCGGTATGCCACCTGACTTTCTTGAAAACATAGAGTATGCCTCTCTGATGCATGACGTGGGAAAGATCGGTATCCCCGACGGCATACTTCTAAAGAGGGGGCCTCTCACCAGGGAGGAGTTTGAGATAGTGAAAAGGCACACAACCATTGGTTATGATATTCTGAAGGGCTCACGTTACCCCGTGCTTCAGATGGGTGCCACAATTGCCCTTACCCATCATGAGCGGTGGGATGGCACAGGCTACCCAAGGGGACTGAAGGGGGATGATATCCCCATAGAGGGCAGAATCGTGATGCTCGTTGACCAGTATGATGCACTCCGCTCACAGAGACCCTACAAACCACCTCTTTCTCATGATGAAACACTCAGGATAATCACTGAAGGAGATGGCCGGACAATGCCGGGGCATTTT
>Ga0256830_1000817_pt1 | contig 23133 bp, 21 predicted proteins | sample 128326metaG_FD_190537 | JGI IMG/M metagenome (GOLD analysis project Ga0256830, IMG submission 190537) | Hydrothermal vent microbial communities from Lau Basin, Pacific Ocean - 128-326 | ecosystem: Environmental > Aquatic > Marine > Hydrothermal vents | place: Pacific Ocean: Lau Basin | collected... | reverse complement strand
GTTTGCGTGGCCGTGGCAGAGAGTGTCTGTAAAAGATTCAGCGCGCTGCGCTCACCACTGAGTAAACTGCGTGAGTTACCCGTCAAACTGCACAGAGTTTGGTTGGTGCAAATGGTGTCCCCATCCCCGACCTGCCAATCAACAACAATGTGCGCATCCAGTTGCCGAAACACCTCATTAAACCAGGCCGTGCCACATAACACGGCATCTTCACGGCTGATCACCTGCGCAGTGGATTGAGCATCGGCGGGAATCAGTGCAGCACTGATATCACCGTTACCGATGTCTTCAATCAGCGCGGCGGCTACCACAACAGCGAAATCTCCTGGCAACTCAGGCATCACGTCGCAACACCAGCAGGCGATAGGTTTTATAACGCTCAAACACAGCCTGGGTGCGATGACCGGTGAAATATTTGTATTTTTGTTTTTTGATTTTTTTGCCAAAGAACATTTTGAACACAGCCTTGATCAGCCCCCAAATACGCGGATGGTTTTCACGCAAATAGCGATCAAGTGTCTGCCCGGCAGGCACCAGCCGTAACATCAGTGTTTCGTCCAGCAACTTGATGTTAGGACTGACCTGTCGGGTGATATCGATATCCTCCAGCAAACTGAAAGGATGCTTGCCTAGCTCGGTATAAAACTCGTGCATCTTGTGACCGCCACCAAAACTTTTGTCACCGGGCCGACCATCACCCGCGTGTTCCGTTTTGAAAAAATCACAAATCACCACCAACCCGCCAGGTTTGACGATTTGCGCCAGAATGGGAAACGAAGCCGACATGGGGATGTACTGGTAACTCTCACTGAACAGTGCAGCATCGTAATAAGCACGACGCTCGTCAATAGGGAACTGCTCGAAGGTGCTTTCAAACAAGCGTGTCGATTTGTCACTGTGCGCCGCGAGACGCTGACGCACCTGCTCGGCGAGTTTGGGGGCAGGCACCAGACCATCGGCTGCAAAACCACGTTCCAGCAACTGGGCAAGAATATGGCCCGTGCCACAACCAATGTCGATGACTCTGGTTTGCTGACCGGTTTCTCCATCCTTTGCCGCAGGCAGGGCATTGATGATCTGATCGGTGTAGCGCTGCTGCGCCTCGGCCAGATTGGAAAAACCCAGCGGCAGATCATCTGACCACAATCCGTAGTGCAGATCATCCACACCGAGGAGCTGCTGGCCCAGCACCAGCCCCAATTCCTTGCTGTTCATTTTTTTGCTTGACTGACTCACATTCGGGGTCTCACTACGGTGGCTGAATAGATACAAAAGCGGCACCATACCAGGGTGCCGAGCAACGAATATTAAAGGCTTCGTGATGACCACACAAGCTGTGCATAATTTTTGTACTCCGTCCAAGTCTATCCGTAAAACCTCCGTCTGTGTTAGAATGCCCGCCGAATTCAAGAGGGCATATTCAATGAAACAACTTTATATTCTAGCGCTGGGCACTGCCTTACTGAGTCTGGTAGCCTGCTCCGACTCTGACGATGACAAATCGTCGCAGCCAGCCGCCACCGCTCCAGCACAACAAACGCAACAGGCTCAGCAACCGAGCACAAAGCTCAGCCCCGCACAACAGCAAGCCATAGATGATGCCAAGGGCATGCCCAAACAGGGCGTCGTGAAAACAATGCTGCACTCTTCAGGCTATACGTACATGGACGTGGACACCGGCAATGATAAATCTGTATGGATCGCTGCCGCCATGATGCGTATAAAAATCGGAGACACCGTGAAGTGGACCGATGCCGCTGTCATGCGCAACTTCAAAAGCTCCAGCCTGCACCGGACCTTTGATGAAATCCTGTTTGTCTCCAATGCCTCTGTGGCGCAATAAACAAGCCGCAACAAAAACCAGGGGAGTCATTTCCGACTCCCCTTTTTTTATGCCCCGGATTTATACCCCAGATAAAACGTGGACTTAAGCGCTAACTGAAAACATCGTCATTCCTGCATGTTTTTAACCGGAATCCAGGAGGCTTACCCCCCGGAGAAGCGTTTCAGTGCAGCGGGTGAAAATACGGGACACCATATTTTTCCACCCATACTTTTCCAGTATTTATTGATATTGACATGGGTGCGACGGGCAGCCCTTGCATCACGCGAAGACTCTCCAGCCGGTCAGCGGTTGCAAGAATACGAAACGTGGTGGCCACCGCAACGCTGGAAACAACCTTCATGCGCGCTAGAACCTGTGCCACGGCAAGATGCTCGATAATGGGTCTGCCCAAAAGCCACACAGTGCCGGGCACAGGCCTGTACCTCAAGACAGGCGCGCCGCATCAGGCCACAGGTGGCGACGGCATTGTGCAGCCGCGAGGTATCCAGCACGATGCTTACCAGGTTTTTAAACCCGGCATCCAACGGGCCAATGGGTTCGGCCAGTGCAGCAGTGAAGTCCACTTCCGCCGAGGCCATGGAGCGTGTGCCGAGTTTGTATTTCAAGCGGCGAATATTAAAATTATTCACCTTGCCATTTACCGTGCGTGGCACGAGAAACAAACCAAGCCCCTGGGTTCCCGCTGGTGCCGTCGAAACAGCTCAGGCGTGGCAGGTTTTCATCACGATTGGAACTGATGGCCAGCCCGTCCATACTGCCAGCCGACAGACTTGCAGCCTTGCTCAATAAAGGCTGATGGCGTTGATAGCCCTCCCCCAAATACATGTGCAAAACATGCTGGAAATTGGTATCGGCCTGCTCTCCTCTGTGAATTCAACAAGCACCAACCACAACGCCATTGATAGTGCTTATAACGGTAATTAGAGTCTAGTACATTGCAGACCATTGGCTGCTACACTGGCTGCAAGAACACAATATAACGCTGCGAGTCATTACCCGAATGGAGTTAATTTCCGAGATCATAAGATCCCTCCTGACGGCAGCGAATAACTATGAACCAATGCTCGTAAAATACGGGATGGTTATCATCTTTGCCGCCATCCTGGCAGAGGGTTTTGGCATACCCACCCCAGGCCAAAGCCTGCTGATTGTGGGTGCCTTGCTGAGCACACGCGGTGAATTTGATATCCGCCTGTTACTGATGTCCGCCTGGTTTGCCGCTGTCATCGGAAATACGCTGGGTTATTTTATCGGCAGAATCGGGGGACGGAAATTACTCCTCCGTCTGCCGCTCAACCCCTCCCGACTCGAACGTATGGATACTTTTTGCCAACGTCACGGCATGCTGCTGGTCATCCTCTCACGCTTCATTGACGGGCCAAGACAACTCACCGGCATCTTTGTCGGCAGCCTGCAAATGCCGGTTATTACATTTCTCCTGGCAACCAGTCTGGGTGCCCTGCTGTGGGTAGGGTTTTGGGGACTCGGTGGCTACTACCTGGGCCAGCATATGCACATTGCTGCACAGGCTTTCAAATCCATCGCGCCCTTTACCTGGGTGGCAACGGGACTTCTGGCTCTCGCTTTGTGCATTTATCTGATCCGAAGACATAACCACCAAAAACCCCCGTCCGAAAAACATTAAAAAATGGCGATTGTTCTATGGACACCCACGATTGTTCTATCGATTGTTCTATGGACACCCATAAAATAAAAATCAATTTATGGATGTCTTGGTTTTCCCTAGCCCCCCCTTTGAAAAAAGGGGGGCTAGGGGGATTTAAGGATCATCCAATTCAAAAATACAAACACGATAGAAACCAGAGAAGCAGTGAAACTCATCCACCTGTCGAATCACCTTGCCCTGTTTTTGCGCATACTCTTCCAACATGGCCATCAAATCCAGCTGCCAAAAACTCTCTAAAAACGGCTCCAGGCGTTGCAACACCCAACGTGTTGGTGGAAATCGCCACAGCAGATGTTTTTTGGGGCAGGCACCATATTCAGTAATCACAAAACGCCCGCCAGGCCGTAGCACCCGTATCGCCTCACTGATGCTGTGTTCACGCGCATAAGGTGGAAGCTCATGCAGTAGAAAAAAGATCAGAACAGTGGCAAATACGTTATCACCATAAGCAAGGTATTCTGCATTCATGCGCGCACAAAGCAGGCGTTTTTTATCCACATCAGACAATTTTTTGCGGGTAGCCGTTAGTTGTATATCCGCTACATCCATAAGATAAAGTTCATCATCCATTTCTTTGAGCAAAGAAGGCGTCATACTTCCATAAGCGCAAGTAAGCTGTAACATCCGCCCTTCCGGCCTCTCTTTCATACAATCATGCAAGGCCCGATGAGAGAGTGTTTTGTACTGGCCAAACAGAATGGCGTTGATGATCGGCTGATGATCAAAAAACCAGACACCCCAATGCCAGAGATAAGCCCACCAGTAGTGACGCGCCAAATAGTCCGGTGTGCTATCACGAAAACGGCACCAGACACCTGAACATGATTTTTTGTTATCACACTGCTTTGATGACATCTAATACGTCCTTAAACAACAAAATTAATGAGTTACCGGGGTAACTTAATATTCCTAAAGAGGGAGTATAAAATACTACAACTTCAAGATACTCCGATAACTGGCAACCTCAACATTATATCGCGTGGTACGACGCAGATGATCACGCATGGCTTCCAGTGCTGTTGACTCACCGTGTACCAGCTGGATGTTTGTATATTTTGTCAGCTGTGATTGCTCCAACCAATGTTGGATATCCATGTAATCACCGTGTCCGGACAAACCATGCATAACTTCCACACGCGCCTTAATGGGTATCCATTCACCATGTATTTTTACTTCTTCGGCACCATCAATCATTTTTTCCCCACGAGTGCCGCCAGCCTGATAACCGGTAAACAACACCGTGGTACGGTAATTACCTAACAGACGTTTAAAGTGATGCAGAATACGACCACCAGTGGCCATGCCGCTGCCTGCAATAATAATGTGCGGATATTGCACACCAGACAACGCCATAGAATCTTCCACACTGCGCGTATACGTAACCCCTTCGCACAATTGATAGCACTGCTCATGATTCAATCGGTGATACTGGGAATAACGACAGTAAATATCCGAGACGCTGATGGCCATGGGACTGTCCAGAAATACTGGCACGTTGGGGATACGCTTTTTGTGTTTCAGCGTGGTCAGCAAATATTGCAAGGCTTGTGCACGACCCACAGCAAAACTGGGGATCAACAATACACCGCCCGCTTCAGCCGTTTCATTGACAATGGCTGCCAGCTGATCCAGCGGGTCTGAGTCTTCATGCCGACGATTACCGTAGGTAGACTCCAGCAACAGCACATCCAATTCAGGCAGTGGCACTGGCGGCTTCATCAACACATCATCCGGTTTACCCACGTCGCCGGAAAACCCCACATGTTTGCCTTCGGCTTCCACAATAAGGCTGCCTGCACCAAGAATATGCCCAGCACTTTGTAGATGCATGGTAAAGGCACCCACAGTAAATGTTTCTCCAAACTCCACCGTCTCAAACAGGCTCATGCTCTGCTCGGCAGTGGCACGATCATAAAGCGGCTCCGGGTGTTCGTGTTTACTCAGTTTGTGGCGTTCGTAATACCGGGCGTCTTCTTCCTGAATGTGGCCACTGTCTGGTAGCAGAATGCCGCACAGAGCTGCGCTGGCATGATGGGTAAAAACCGGTTTGCGAAAACCCTGGCGGTATAATGCCGGAATATAACCGGAATGATCCAGGTGCGCGTGGGTAAGCACCACGGCATCAAGCGTGTTGATATCCAGCGGCAGAGGTTGCCAGTTGCGGTTACGCAGCCATTTGTAACCCTGAAAAAGACCGCAATCCACCAATATCCGAGACGAGCCACTTTCCACCAGATATTTGGAACCGGTGACGGTTTCCGCGCCACCAAGGAAGGTGATTTTCATTACAATAACCTCCAAAATCTAATTACAGTTATCTTTATCTTTCACCTATGAACAAAACGCCACTGCCTGATGTAAGGTGGCACTGCCCCACCTTGAGATTGTTCGGTCAAAAGCAAAATCCTGCGTCGTAATTGCCCAGATTGTTTCGTGTACGCTCCTTAGGAATGGAACACAATAACTTATATAAGTTACTGTGTTCCATTCCTTATCTTTTATTGATCTTCACATAATCCCGCTTTCCCGCACCCACATACAATTGCCGTGGCCGACCGATGCGCTGGTTCTCTTCACCGATCATTTCCATCCACTGCGCCACCCAGCCGACGGTGCGGGCAATGGCAAACATCACCGTAAACATGTTACTGGGAATGCCCAGTGCCCGATAAATAAGTCCTGAGTAGAAATCTACGTTGGGGTAGAGTTTTCGCACCACAAAATAGTCATCACTCAAAGCAATTTCTTCAAGTCGCAGCGCCAGTTCAAACAGAGGGTCGTTGTTGTCTCCCAGCTTGGCTAGCACTTCGTGACACATATCACGAATAATGCGCGCACGGGGGTCGTAATTTTTGTAGACCCGGTGACCAAAGCCCATTAAACGGAAGGGATCATTTTTGTCTTTGGCGCGAGCCAGGAACTCGGGAATATTTTTCACGTCGCCGATTTCGTCCAACATGTTGAGTACGGCTTCGTTAGCACCGCCGTGGGCTGGCCCCCACAAGGCGGCGATACCGGAGGCGATACAGGCAAACGGATTGGCCTGGGAACTGCCGGCCAGACGTACTGTGGAGGTACTGGCATTTTGCTCATGGTCAATATGCAGAATAAAAATCAGGTCCAGCGCCCGTTCGGCCACGGGGTCCACTACATATTCCTCGCAAGGTACGGAAAACATCATTTTCAACAGATTGCCGGTATAACTCAAACTGTTATCCGGATAGACCTGAGGTTCACCGATAGTATGTTTGAAACTGGCAGCAGCAATGCTCGGCATCTTGGCGATCATGCGATGAGCAGCAATCTCCCGGTGGTGCGGATCGGTGATATCAGTGGAGTCGTTATAAAACGCTGACAATGAGCCCACCACGCCGACCATAATAGCCATGGGATGGGCGTCATGATAAAAGCCGCGAAAAAAACTTTTCAGGCTTTCATTGAGCATGCTGTGGTGGTTGATAACATTACTGAACTCACCAAGCTCGGCGGCATTGGGCAACTCACCATTGAGCATCATGTAAGTGACTTCAAGAAAGCTGCTATGCTCGGCCAGTTGCTCAATGGGATAACCGCGATATTGCAATATGCCCTGTTCACCATCAATGTAAGTGATAGCGCTCTGACAACTGGCTGTGGACAGGAATCCCGGGTCATAAGTGAAGTATCCCAGTTCACGGTAAAAACTGCCGATATCAACCACAGAAGGCCCTTGTGTAGGATGTTTGATGGGCAGTTCGATCTGACGACCACTGGCACTATCTACTACGGTTATGGTGTCCTTTTTCATCTTATTGACTCCTCTTGAAAACCGTCACGACCGACCAACCCACTGTGGTTTAACTTAATCACATCAGTTGAATCTACTGCGAACACCTGTGGCACAGAATCTAAAAAATTTTTTGGACCATAGTCGTTCTCGCTACGATTTAACTGATGCATTAGGTTAAACCGGTTTCATATCAACACACCCTGGTGGACAATGCCCCATGTGCAAATCCCACAGGATAGTATTCGTCACTTGACACTAACAATATTTGTTGTACTCATTCAATACGGTGAAACCTGTTTTTTTTTCTGCAATGACCAATTGGTCATTTAGAAAATCAGCAGCTTGTATGTGCAAGCTTACAACATGCGCCTGACTATCAGGTCAAGGATACACAGAGGAGATATACCCGTGGCGTTTGAGATTTAGGTTTAACCTAATGAACATGCACATCCCTAAATCTCAATCGCTACGGGTATATACCTTCCATATTTCACTAATGCCAAAGCCCATTAAAGTGTCGGCGTGGTGGTCGTTGCACTGGTGAAGCAAAACCATCTTGTACATTGAGGCCGCTCAGTGCCTCCAGAAATTCATCACCACGATGCAGCTCTGTTTGTTTGCTGTCCACCAGTGATTGCAATCGCCGGATACGTTCATCGGTGGCCGGATGCGTACGCAAGAGAGAGGACTCCCGTCGGCGTCGGCCCGGTAATAAAATCTGTTCCATCATGCCACCGGCGTATTGCTCCAGCTTGGCCAGCGCACTGGCCAGTCCCAAGGGATCACCCGTAAGCCGTGCAGCATTGAGATCCGCGTCATATTCACGCACACGGGACAGAGCAAGCTGCGCCAGAGCACTGAACTGTGGGGCAAAAATCAACAGCAGGATGGCCGCCCAGCTAATACTTACTTGAGAAAGCAGAATCAACGGCAGATTGATAAGCAACAAAAACTGGCCAAAGGTAGACAGCAGACTGGTGGCTCGACTGAACAAGTCCGCCAACCCCATCACCCACATATCGTTATGCTGCACATGTGAAATCTCGTGAGCCAATACCCCTAGCAGTTCACGTCTGTCAAGATGACGTAACAGACCATCACTCACAGCAATGGCGGCATAACGCCGGTTACCAACAGCGAAGGCATTAAGTACCTGGCTGGGAACGTAATAAAGCTCGGGAGGGTGATCAAGCCCTGCGCGCCGGGCGAGAATCTCCAGGGTCTGATGCAGGCCCGGCAACTGCCCCGGTCCCACTGGCGTGGCACCGTACATACGCAGAATCATGCGCGGTGAAACAACCGGGTTCATCAACACCAGAAAAACCGTCAGCCAGAATAACCATTGCACTCCGTCTGTACCCCACAGCAATCCACCCAGCAAAGCCATAAAACCCGCCATCACCAGCAACATCAGCAGGGATTGCAGACGATTACGCAGAGTGTGGCGCAGCCAGGATTTGGCATTCATACGGGAGCCAACATCAGACCTGTCAATGGTCTTGCAGTGCTGTCAATTGAGCCCGTAATACACTCACTTCATCAAGCAATTCAAGCGCGAGGGCAATACCGGCAGCATTGATGTTGAGATCATGCTGCAAGCGCAAGGCACGTTGCGCGCGACGCAGACTGATGGCCGGAAACTGCCACGCCATCATCTCCCGCCCCTGGGGTTCGAGGATGCCGTATTCAACATATTCGGCGATCAGCTCGGCATGCACACCACAGGCATGACATAACTCGGCCATACTGAGGGTAATTGTCTCTTCCTCCAGTACCGTGCCACTGAAAATAGTCAACGTATCCGTCATATTCATACCCCCAGCTGCTTGCGCGGGTTAAAAGCCAGTTTTTCCTGCATCTCCCGGTAGAGTTTCCGGGCATCATCATTGTCTGCCGGTGGCAACACGATCTGTAAAACCACGTAAAGATCGCCAGGTGCCTTACTGGGCATGCCGCGTCCCTTGAGACGCATCTTCTTTCCCGATAATGATCCCTTCGGGATTTTGAGATCAACCGTCCCCTGCGGTGTAGGCACCTTGACGCTGGCACCGAGGGCCGCCTCCCAGGGAGCCACGGGTAAATCCAGATACAGATCCGCACCCTCCACACGATACCAACGATGGGGGTTAAACTCGACTTCCAGATAAAGATCACCCGCCGGACCGCCACCACCACCCAGCCCGCCCTGCCCGGCAAGGCGGATATGCTGGCCGGGATGGATGCCCTTCGGAATGCGCACATTCAGTGTGCGCTCACGGGCAACAACGTGACCGTCTTTCGTCAGCTCTGGAATGCGCAGAGTCACCTGCCGATTGCGACCCTCCATGGCATCTTCCAGATCAATGAGAATTTTTGCGTGACGGTCTTCACCGCGCATCTTTGCCCGCCCCCGCTGAGTGCGGTAATGGCCTGCATGACCATCCGGCGCACCACCAAACAGGGACTCAAAAAAATCGCTGAAATCTTCAGCATCAGCCCCCGTAAACCCGCCACCGCTGAATTCAAAACCGGCATCCCAGTCCGGCGGCGGATTAAAGTCTTGCCCTTGCTGCCACTGACTGCCCAGCTGATCGTAAGCAGCACGTTTCTCCGGGTCTTTGAGTACCTCGAAAGCCTCACCGACAGACTTGAACTTTTCTTCTGCACCCGACTCCTTGCTGACATCCGGATGGTACTTACGCGCCAGCTTGCGGTAGGCCCGCTTGATCTCATCCTGAGTGGCATCGCGTGCCACGCCCATAATTTCGTAATAATCCTTGAATTCCATAACTTATCGTTTGACCTCCCGCAGAACCATCGTATACCGCGTACTACAATAGAGAATATGTTACGTGTGCATTATGAATACAAGGTATCCAAAAAAATATTATGCCTCTGAACCATTTTCAGTCTTATCTGCCCAGTTGCTTAGGGTCAACAAGACGGGAAATTGGACCATGAAAGCGCCGAAAACAAATCTGTTGGGCTGGCAGAAACGGTATGGAACGAAAGAAGCCTGTAATCAGACGCTGGCGCAGCAGCGCTAGCCGGAAGGGTTCCGTTGCCCGCGCTGCGGGCATGACCATGGATATGCCATCACCACGCGCCATTCCTACGAATGTTCCCTCTGCCATTACCAGGCCTCACTCACTGCGGGGACACTGTTTCACTCCACCAACCTGCCCCTGAACAAGTGGTTCTGGGCGATTTACCTGACAGCCTCGGACAAAAGTGGAATTTCTGCCATGCGCCTTTCCAAACACATCGAGGTTTCCTGGATCACGGCCAGCCGGATGCTGCGCAAGATCCGCATTGCCATGGGACACCGGGACAGTCTTTACCGGTTGCATGATCGAAATTGACGATGCTTTAGTGGGTGGCCATCATAGGGGACGTTTGTCGGTTAAGCACACATTGGGCAGCCAACCCGCGCCCATGGCGAGTGAGACTTCGAAATTCAGTGTGTGCTACAGAATGAGGAAACAAAAAACACAGTGTCTGTCACACAGAGGTCGCAGAGTTTTTAGGGAGTTCTTAGTGTTTTTCTCTGTCTCTTTGCGTCTCTGTGAGCCTTGTGTTTACAAGCACTGGATTTGACAAAGCGACAGGTTTCCAGGTTTCCTTTATTCTGGATTGATCCACAAACTTGACCAAGCATACTTAACTTAATGACATTGGGAGCTCCCACACACGGATTCACCTTCATTGCAGAAACATTATCCTAAATTAATCAGTTGAGCCTACTGCGAACGTCTAATGCACTCAATCGTATTTACTCAATCAGAGCAATAATCATATGCCAAGCGCCATCCATCACGCTTTATTCTTCATTCGTTCAATGGTTTGGCTGTGTCTATTAGCCATAATCATCACCACGCCCGCACAGGCCAACAAGCCACAGGCAGATGAAATATTTACCGAACTCCTCTCATTTGCACACATGGCCAATGCCGCCTATCAGACAGAACCGGCTATTCGCCAGATGACTTCTGCCCAGGGTTATACCCTCACCCACTATGGCCGCATCCCGGAAGTAGAGGTCTTCTACTTTCTGGCCACTAACGACGATACCAAAACACAACGTATTGCTGTGCGAGGTACAGCCAATGTGGAAAATGTACTGGTAAACCTGAATATGCAACTGGTTGCCGATAAACATACCGGTGTACGCTTGCATCACGGCTTTGCCCGGTCTGCTGAAGGTATCTATCATGCTGTCAAACCTCACCTCAAACCCGGCTACCGCATCGAGACCACTGGCCATAGTCTGGGAGGTGCCGTAGCACTGGCGCTGGCCATGCACCTTGATGCCGCCTCATTTCCGGTTATGCGTGTGATCACCTTCGGCCAACCCAAGCTGACCAATACCGCCGGTGCCACCGCCTATCAACATTTGAACATCACCCGTGTCGTCATGCCCAAAGATGTTGTACCGCTAGTTCCCTTTCTCGATCTCACAGGGGACTGGCGGCAACTAGGAGAGCGCGCTGATATTTACTGGCCTCTGGGTCAGGAAATTCTGCTACTGAAAGGGAAAGACTATGCCCGGCTGGATGAATGGGGCAGTCTGAGGCGAACGACAAGTTTTCTCAATGAACAACCCAGTGAGGAAAACCTGCGCCAGCACCAGATGCAAAACTACCTGCGCCTCATCGAACAAAAACGCCCTGGTGCCCGGCTAGTCCCCTACCAAAATAACTTCAATCCACTTGAATGGTTCAAGCGCTAACAATATGAATAATTACTTCGGAACAACTATCGTCAACCCCAATGATTGCCAAGCCTGCATGCCACCACGGTAGTAATAAATTTTTTCGGGTGGATACCCCAAAGAGAGCAGATTTTTAATTGCGTGCGGTGATTGACCACACCAAATACCGTTGCAATACAATAATATCTCTTTGGCTTGTGAAAAATCCCAGGGACTGTCAGCGGCATTGGCGTCACCGCTAAAGAAATTACGAATGCTGTCCATAAAAGAGCCGCCGCCCGTACCTTTTTTGTGTACATTCAATTTCAGCAACACATCGGCCAGTTTTGCCACTGATTTTTCCGGATCAAAATGAGTAAAAGGGATATTGATGGAGCCCGGGATGGTGGCTTTTTGATACCATGCCGGAGTGCGTGCATCGATAAGAATACCACTGCCCATTTCCAGTTTTTTATCGATAAACTCCAACAGCTCCAGTTCAGCTACGGTAATAACACCCGGAGCCACATGCAATGGTTGAATGCAAAATGGCGGGCATTTACGTGAGGTTTTGGTATAGCCGCCGGTAAGTACATTGTCCTGATCCTGGATGCGTTGAATATTAATAAAATCATCACCGTGGTGTACCGGCATGGAGGCCATATCCTGTGTAATCCTGACTTCCAGCGCCAGAGTGTTAGCAGACATCAGCAGACTAATGATGGCCATCACAACAGAGGCAGACAAGGCTGAACAAGTATATTTCATAGTGTATTTCTCGTGGCGGTAATTTAAGAATGGTGCAAATGGTTTGTTTATCGTTTTAAACAGGCTACTAAAAAGCAGACTGTTGCAAATTATCGTTTAAAATACAGGTCCAGAACTTTTTTCCGCAGATGGTCAAACTTCGCGGGCGTATCCGCATTGTCGGTACGATAAAGTTCAACCACCGTTGCCTTATCCCAGCGGTTGAGTTTTTTATAATATTTGAAAGTCGTAGGTTTTTCTTTTTCCAGAAGTTTTTCCAGTGCGACCTGCTCTTTCGAAGGCCCGGCATTGCCTGTGTTGCTTGGCACATGGGCGCTGGCTTCAGCCTCTGTGGATAATGCATCCAGATAATCATCGCCAGTAGCTAACGAAGGATTAGCGGCAAAAATAAAAAACAGGCTGGCAATAACCCAGGTAAACGGGGTTTTTATCGCACACATGAATATATTGTGTTGTTTTATGTGCTGTTTCATAAGTCTCCTTATCAGCGGTTTGGTAAAAAAAAACTTTAATGGCTTACCCAACGGTGGATTAATGCACCGTACTGGCCACTGATACCTATGCACCTATTCAAGCAAACTCAATCGGTTAGAATAAGCCCACTTCATGGATTCAATCCGGTTTTTCACATACGGGGTACAACGGTATTTTGTCGAAAAGAGCTGCACTCAAGACCTGTAAAATTATGTCGCAGAAACTGATTTTGAGTGATGGCAATAAGTACATAAACCGAAACAGCAACTCGGGTTATACGCACAACATTCCCTGACGTGCGGAGAAACAACTTGATTCACAGATAATTTTTGACCCATTGAAAAATCAGCAAAAGATTAAAGCTCATACTCTGCATTATAACCGTGATTGAAAAACGAGCAAACACAGGCTGAAGGTGGTGACTATAAAGTAGAATGACCCGGAAAACGAAATTGCGATGCAAAATCGGAAAACTATCCTCATGGCGCTAGCGTTTCAGTACAGCGGGAAGCTATGTTCTAGTGGCACCGACAAATTAAGGTGTTATAAACGCAAAGGTAGCAGAGGCGCAAAGGACACAGAGAAAAACACTAAAAACGCTGCGACCTCTGCGAAATACCCAGTGATTTTTCAAAATACCACAGATATATACAATTAAATTTGTACATGAACACCCACACTACGCTCGTGCGCAAACCCACACCTCTACCTGCTCTGCCCCAGCGCTCAACAAGGCAGCTGCCAATTCATGTGCCGTGCTACCGGTGGTCATCACATCATCAACGATCACCACACTGCCACTCATTGGCTGCATAACGTCAAACGCACCACGAATATTTTTCAACCGTTCTTTACGCGATAAATCAGACTGCGGCGGAGTGGCTCGTGTACGCCGTACCCCATGAAGATTTAGCGGCAAATCAAAATACCTGGCTACCGGCCGCGCTAATTCCACCGCTTGATTAAAACCACGCTCACGCAGCCGTGTAGCGTGCAAGGGTACAGGGATAATCTGCTCGGGTGGAACTTCTACTACGGAAACCAACCATTGTGTCATCAATTCACCCAACAGGCGTGCCTGCGCCAGTCGGCCGTTGAATTTGAGGCCCAGCAACAGATGATCCAGCGGAGTCTGATAATGAAAAGGCGACAGACAGGCTTCAAAGGCAGGCGGCTGTGTTTGGCAACGACCGCACAAGGCTTCGACAGCCGTGACACTCAACGGCAGAGCGCAACGAACACATTGCGGCCCTATCCAGGACAGAGATTGCAAACAGGGCAAACATAGGTCTCTGCTACGATGGCTATTCACAAAACCGACCTCGCCGCACAAAATACACACCGGAGGCAACAGGCTGTTTGACAGCCGAATCTGTACGTTTTTTATCCACTTGTTCACTTTCTGTCACCTCCCTGGTTGACAGTCAATCGCCAGCAACTAAAATGCTCCCTCGACTTATCTCAGCCACACAGCACGACCAACAACACCGGAGCCCCCATGGATAACGCCACTTACCAACGCATCGATGACATCACTCACCGAGTGCTTGATGGCGATGAAGCCAGCGCCTCTGAAGGCCAATGGCTCATCAACCTGCATCACGATTACCTGCCCTGGTTGATGGCCGGTGCCGACCGCATTCGCAAAGCCAATCGCGGTGATGAAATCGAGGTCTGCGCTATCTCCAACGTACGCTCCGGCAATTGTTCGGAAAACTGCTCCTTTTGTTCCCAAAGTGGCCACCACAAAAACACCGTCGCACCCGTTTACGAATTCATCGACAGTAACGAACTGACCCAACAAGCGCAACGCGCCCGTGAATGGGGGGCCAGCGATTTCGGTGTGGTTTCCAAAGGTTGGGGTATGCGCTCTGATAAAGAGCGCCAAAAACTGGGGGAGTATTTTTCGGCGATGGATAAAAACTCTGACATCGGTCGTTGTGCCAGTCTCGGTGTGCTCACGGAAGGCACGGCCAGCGAACTGAAAGACATGGGTCTGGAAAATTATCACCACAACCTGGAATCTGCCGAAAGCTTTTTTGACAACGTGTGTACTTCGCACAGTTATCAGGAAAACATCGACACCATTCGCCATGCCCGTGATGCCGGATTGCGTGTTTGCGCAGGCGGTATTCTGGGTATGGGTGAAAGCCTCGACCAACGCATTGAGCTGGCTGTGCAATTGCGCGACCTCGGCGTGGAATCCGTGCCACTGAATTTTCTCAGCCCGCAAGAAGGCACCCCCATGGCTGACCGCGAACCGCTTTCAGCTTATGAAATTTTGCAAAGCATTGCCGTGTTTCGTTACTTGTTACCCAAAGCTGAAATTCGCATTGCCGGTGGCCGCCAGTTTCTCGGTGATATGCAGTCGATGATTTTTATGGCGGGGGCTTCTGGTGTCATGATCGGCGATTACCTTACCACCAGCGGTCGCAGTGTGGATGATGACCTGAAAATGTTTGACGATTTGAAGTTACGTGTGCGTGGTGACACCCAGCAACGTCGCGCAGCCGGTTGACAATAAGACTGTAGGTTGGGGTGAGGTACGAACCCCAACATGTTAATAACACGGGGCAGGAATATTTTTTGGCACTGACAATTAAAATCAGTTTGTGTATGGCAGTTTGTTGCCCAGGCATGTTGGGGTTCATAAAAAACATTCACCCCAACCTACACTCTGGAAACACCGTCATTCCCGCATGTTTTTAGCCGGAATCCAGAGATTTACACTCCCGGACAAGTGACGTGTTACAAACGCAGAGATCTCAGCGGCGCAAAGGACGCAGAGAAAAACACTAAAAACTTTGCGTCCTCTGCGATCTCTGCGTTAAATACCCGGAAATCCTTAAAAACAGCGTGTTTTTTCACTTAATTCACATTAGATTCTTATGCTGACGTATTAAAAATGACAAGCCAACAATCAATGGAGGAAACCCTCGCGCCAGCATTGCAACAACGTCGCGAACAGTCTCTCTATCGTCAACGCCGTATCGTAACCAGTCCACAAGGCTCCCGCTTATCGTTAGATGATGGCAACGTGCTCAATTTTTGCAGCAATGATTATCTCGGTCTTGCCAACCACCCGGAAATAATTACTGCACTGAAACGCGGTGCCGATGAATATGGTGTCGGTGCCGGTGCTTCGCATCTTATCAATGGCCACAGCCGTGCCCATCATGCCCTGGAAGAAGAACTGGCAGATTTTTCAGGTCGTCCACGCGCACTGTTATTTTCCACCGGCTACATGGCCAACCTGGGCGTGATTACCAGCCTAGTGGGCAAAGGCGATGCCATACTGGAAGACCGTATCAATCATGCTTCGCTGATCGATGCCGGGCTGTTGTCTGGCGCACGCTTACAACGTTATTTGCATGCGGATGTTCATTCACTCGACCAGCACCTGCAAAAACACACCGCAAACAACAAACGCCGACTCATCGCCACCGACGGCGTGTTCAGCATGGACGGTGATCTGGCACCTTTGCCTGCACTCTCTGCAACAGCACAGCAACATCATGCCTGGTTGATGGTGGATGACGCCCACGGAATAGGTGTTATCGGTCAACAGGGGCGCGGTACAACTGATCATTTTGGGTTAGACCAAAACCAGGTACCCATACTGATGGGCACACTGGGTAAAGCTTTCGGCACGTTCGGTGCTTTTATCGCTGGCAGCGAAGCATTGATTGAAACGCTGATTCAACAAGCACGCAGTTATATTTACACCACAGCGCTACCACCCGCGGTCGCTGTGGCAACACACACCAGCCTGGGTTTATTACGCGCTGCCGATGATCGACGCGAAAAACTCGCCACACTTATTCAGCAATTTCGAAGCGGCGCAGAACAATTGGGGTTAACATTAATGGCCTCACAAACCCCCATTCAACCATTGCTTGTCGGCGATTCCAAACAGGCTATGGCCTTGAGTGAAACTCTGTTGCAAGAACATCAAATTCTGGTGAGTGCCATTCGCCCACCCACCGTGCCCGAAGGCAGTGCCCGGTTACGCATCACTTTGTGTGCCAATCATACTACGGCACAAGTTGACCAGTTACTTGCTGCGCTGGACACAAGTACACAGAAAATGATGCCATGAATCTTTTCACACAAACGCTCGGCAACGGGCCTGATGTTGTCTTGTTACATGGATGGGGAATGAATGCCGACGTATGGGAAGGTATTCTGCCCGCACTCACGAAACAATTTCGCGTCACCCTGCTCGACCTGCCGGGTCATGGGCGCAGCCTGGACAGCCTTGCGGATTACAGTCTGCAAAATCTGGCTGCAACCATTAATGACTTTGTGCCTCAAAATGCCATGCTTGTCGGTTGGTCATTAGGCGGCATGATCGCCACGCAATTGACATTGAATAACCCAGATAACATTTGCAAGCTCGTACTCGTTGCCAGTGCGCCGCAATTTGTGCGCGATGACACCTGGCCCGATGGCACTGACGCCGAAGTGCTGGACAGTTTTGCCCATGGCCTCAAACAAAACTACCAGCAAACCATTAAACGCTTTATCGCCATTCAGGCCATGGGCAGTGAACACGCCCGCGAGCAACAACACATCCTGCGCGAACGGGTGTTTCGGCATGGCAACCCGCAACCTGCTGCACTGGAAGCCGGGCTGGCGATTTTGCGCCACACAAACCTGCGTCCCGAACTGGCAAAAATCACCTGTCCCACATTATTGATTAGCGGGGAGCACGATTCACTGTTTCGACGCAGAGCCGCCGAAAAAACCCGGGATATGATTACTGGTGCCCGTCTGTCGATTATTCCCGGCGCAGGACATGCGCCTTTTTTGTCACACCCGGATGAGTTTCTACAAACGCTCATTTCTTTTTTATCCTGATTTTTTGCCATACCACTAATGACAATCAACACACCTTCACAAAACCCATTACACAAACTGGAAAAATCGCGTATGCGTCAATCTTTTGATGCTGCCGCTGAGCATTACGATGATGTTGCGATATTGCAACGTGAAATCGGTGAGCGCATTCTTGAGCGACTGGAACTGGTCAGACTTGAACCCGGCAAAATACTCGATGTAGGGGCAGGCACTGGTGTGTGCTCGCAGGCATTGGGCAGGCGATATAAGAAGTCACATATCATTTCGCTGGACCTTGCCCCCCGCATGCTGCAATACGCCCGACAACGTAATGGCTGGCTACACAAACAACTCAACAAATGGACAACTAAAAACAGTTATATTTGTGCTGATGCTGAACAACTGCCCATTGCAGACCACAGCATTGAGCTGATTTTTTCCAACGCCACTCTGCAATGGTGTGATGATCTCGAACATACCTTTGCTGAATTTCGACGGGTGCTTAAGCCCGGTGGGCTGCTGATGTTTTCCACCTTTGGCCCGGACACATTGAAAGAATTACGCCAAAGCTGGCGGGTAGCTGACGCTGATTCCGGTGAGGCTGTGCATGTGCATGACTTCGTTGATATGCACGACATTGGTGATGCCATGCTGCGTGCCAGCCTGGCCGATCCGGTGATGGACGTGGAAAATTTCACCCTCACTTATCCCGATGTTTATCAACTGATGCGTGAACTCAAAACCTTGGGCGCACACAACATGGCCAGCGAACGCCGCCACACGCTAACCGGAAAAACACGTTTGAAAAATATGGCCGCCGCCTACGAAAAATTGCGCCACCATGGCAGCCTTCCAGTGACCTACGAGGTAGTCTACGGACACGCATGGGCACCGCTTGCCGGTAAAAACGAGGTCGCTGTCAGCATGCCCGTTAATCCGATGAATCCTGGTGTACGCCGCTAATGGGTAAAGGTTTTTTTATCACCGGCACCGATACCGATGTGGGAAAAACCACCATTGCACTGGGTCTGATGGCAGCATTGCAACAACAGGGGTTAAGTGTTGTTGCAATGAAACCCGTATCAGCAGGCTGCACAAAAACAACGGCAGGTTTGCGCAACAATGATGCTGTGCAACTTATGCAACAGGCCAGCCTTGAACTACCCTACGACGTGGTTAACCCCTATGCTTTTGAAGCGGCTATTGCACCGCATATTGCCGCTGCACAGAACGATGTAACCATGCGCATCGACCCTCTTTGTCGTGCTTACGAAAAAATTGCGGCACAGGCCGATGTGGTGATTGTTGAAGGTGCCGGTGGCTGGCAGGTGCCGCTGAATGAAAATGAAACCATGGCTGATCTTGCAACCGCGCTGGGGTTGCCGGTCATCAATGTAGTGGGTTTGCGTTTGGGCTGCCTGAATCATGCACTGTTAACCGCAGAAAGCATTGCTGCACATGGCCTGCAACACACGGCCTGGGTTGGCAATATGCTATGTGCAAAGATGATTTGTGCAACTGAAAATATCATGACCCTGAAACAACGACTGCCGGGCGACTGCCTCGGTATTGTGCCGTTTGATGTATCTCTGTCACACCAGCGACAAACACCTCCCGGCAAAAACATCGCCCGTCATTTGAATACTTCTTTGATGTCAATTAAGCGCTAAAAAATACCCAAATCATAAAATCTAACGCAAAGGCGCGAAGACGCAGAGAACGCAGAGATATCCTCGTAACGATTGAGACTTAGGTATTAACCTAAGCCAGATAAACTTACCCACAAGTATTTTTCTAATCCTTAATACCTAAAACGCTAGCGCCATGGATATATATTTTTCCCGTTATCCTCTCACCCTTTGCGCTCTCTGCGTCTTTGCGCCTTTGCGTTGGGTTTTCATTCTCCAAGTTTTGTTGACAGACACTGAAAACATGGCGATTTAGCGCCTAATTCATATTTAACCGTGCAACCGTGAATACTACAAAACTTCAAAGGTACCGTCGGTGTAGATAATTTTCGTCAGTCCATTATTCAGGTGGACAATGGTGCCGTACATTTGACCATTAAGCACAATGTGTCCGGGCGTAATTTTAAAATCATTCTCCATGGTCATACTGACGCCATCCTGATTAGTGATGGTAACACTGCCCGTTACGTTCGCAGTGGAGATGCTGCTCATACCGGTGTATCTGGTATTTATAACAATCTGTCGTAAACCGTAGTTGACAACAATGGTCGTGGCACCATCCTCATAAAACCCGGCTCGACTGCTGCTCATATTGACGGAGGCTTCTGGCAAACCGGCCAGTTGCAGTTTGAAAGACAGACCCACGCTCCCCGTTGACAGCGGACCCAGCGGTAAAAAGCCACTGGCAAGACCACCATTAATACCGGTAGTGTTGCCCACGAGATGAGCATCCAGACTATTACCGACGGTATCGCTGATACTGCCACTCATCACCAAAGAATTGGACCTTACCCAGGCACTACCAAAACCACCGCCTACGGGTTCTGCCAGCGTAACATCCAGACTCCCCGCAAAAGTCACTGGCGCAGCTATAGGCACACTCATGGCATCCAGTTTCTGTGTCAATGCTATATCCAGATTGATGGAGCCGTGCGAGATGCGAGGAATAATGTCAGTGCTCAAGTCACTTGGCATCCAGTTGACGGTATATGGCTCTACGGTATTAAGCGTAATGGTGCCATTACTGATATCAATATCCGTCGCCACACTACGCAAACTGGCAGAAATAATACCCAACGTGAAGCTGGATGCCGTTACTCCATGAGCGGGTAATTGCACCGTCATATTAACCGTGACACCGTTAATCACTCCATTGATAACAGTAATAATGCCTGCTGCATTGGTGATAGTACCGGCGCTGAATTGTGGATCATCCGGCGACCCTACGGTGAAATCACTCAGGTTGCCATAGACAAGCCCATTCGAAAAACTCTGTTCGATGGCATCAAATGCGCCTGAAAAAGCTGGCCCTGTCAGGAACTTATGACTTGCATTTGCAGCCATGGCTGCCATACCCGCCTGTTGCATAAGAGCACTGCGTTCAGCTCGGCCCTCCTCCTTAATAACGAATCCCCAGGTACGCATATCACTTATAAAAGCTTTAACTCTGGCCAGCGCAGAGCTGCCGGTAATGGGGCTGGGTTTCGGATCAATACTGCGGCCAGCCGCAGTGGCCTCATCAACTCTTATCTGTAATTCAGTGATTCTTCCTGATGTTTCAACGGCAATGCCCTTTTTACCAAGAACGCTGCGCGTCCCATCAATGATTTCCTGCAAAGAAATAATACTGTCGTCCATGCCATCGTCATCGGCTGAAATCGTGCCACCAATGAATGAATTTGACAAAACAGCGAGCACACTATTGACATCTGGATTACCACCGGAAGTATCCGCCAGGGTGGCAATCGCAGATGAGAAAGCGGCATAGATAATTTCCACCGCAGAACCGCCCTTCACCATATCATCATCGGTGATATCCAGAAGCTCAGTTTTGAGAATATCGACACCACCCAGCAAATTGGACACTTCAGAATTGGCATTGTAAATCCCGGCCGCGTCCAATGAGCGCGCCTCCATGGCACGACTGGCCGCCAGATGGGTGTAGGGCGTGATGTTAACAACGAGACTGTCACCGGTAACGGCCTCGGCAACCAGTGCAACCATCGTCAAACTACCGGGTTTGTACCATTCGCCGAAATCAATCACGTTGTTGCTATCCATGATACCGTCTGCACGAACTCCGCAGCCTGCCGGTACATCACACTTCATCTGAGTATCTGCATCAGCGCTGACAGTGACCCGAATAGGTCCACCTTTATAATTGTTTTTATCCACTGTGAGCCTGTAACTACCATCAATACCGGTAATAGTACTGCCCACCCGGGCAATGGCCCTGCCGCTGGTATCCAGCTCTTCGGCTACCACGTTACCAAGATTGATAATACCCTTTACTGCGCTACCGCCAAGGATGACATTGCTGATATCTGGCGAAGAAGCAGAATTATCTTTTCCACAACCAACCAACATAACGATGGCAAGCACGATAAGCCCGCTGAATACTGTCCCTGTACGCATAATTTTTACCTCTGGTAAATATGCAAATCCCTCGAAAAATTCCCGGAAAAATTATAAACAAGCTCACTCAGATGCTGATTTATGGCGGGATATTGAATTTGGATTCCGCAGTTAACCGCCGAGGAAGATGCATTAACATGTTGCTGAGCATCATGTTTTATAAATCTGGAAAGTTCACCGGTCAGGTAAGTCACTACAATCAGACGCACAGTGCATTGTGCGTCTGGCCGCTCTCGCACATTATGTACGATACGCAAAGCGCCTACTTTCAGTGGTATCGGCCACAAAATGTAACACACTCTACACGCCGTTAGGCTGCTCAACTACGTCGTCCAACCTGAATGGTTACATATCCTATCCATAAATCAAAATCATAACTAGATATAAGTAACCATACACCCGCTTTACGCCCTTTTTATGTGGCCTATAGCATTCAGGAGAGTGGTTAAAGTTGAGTCAGAAAATAAAAACATACCCATGGAATAGAGCAAACATCACAATATCTAGTTACCGATAGAGTATAAAATCACCATCCCAGCCAGTAAAAAACAGTAAAGCAATAAGTAAAAACAGAAATTAAAAACCAGTGAGAAAAAAACAGTGAGAAAAGACACCCATCAATTATTTGACATCCAAATTAAAAAAGACACCCATCAATTATTTGACATCCAGAACGAGCCTCGTTAGATTGCGAGACATATTTACCCACACGGAAGAAGGAGGCACGGATGCCAACCCCTCGCAAAAACCAGGTCTGCCTGGATTCAACGCCCTACTACCACTGTATCTCACGTTGTGTTCGCCGCGCCTTTCTCTGTGGCAATGATGAATTTTCTGGTCAAAGTTACGAGCACCGTAAACAATGGGTGGTCGATAAGCTCGCTGAATTAGCCGGTGTTTTTTCTATCGATGTCTGTGCGTACGCGGTCATGAGCAATCATTACCATTTGGTCCTGCACATTAATCAACCCCAGGCTC
>Ga0256830_1000816_pt1 | contig 23134 bp, 15 predicted proteins | sample 128326metaG_FD_190537 | JGI IMG/M metagenome (GOLD analysis project Ga0256830, IMG submission 190537) | Hydrothermal vent microbial communities from Lau Basin, Pacific Ocean - 128-326 | ecosystem: Environmental > Aquatic > Marine > Hydrothermal vents | place: Pacific Ocean: Lau Basin | collected... | reverse complement strand
TCCACCTTAAGCAGGTCCCTGGCCTTGTAAACTATCCCCATGCCACCCACACCGAGTACACTTTCCAGCACGAAACGGTCTTTCAGTATGCCGTGCTCACCCACTTCGGTTACATTGATTTTTTCTGGCTCGGCCCCCAGGCTGCCGGGAATTTCACTGGACTGACGCGGCGGGGCAACCCGGGTCTTGTCAGCTGGTGGGCTTGCGTTGGGATTAAAGCGGGTAACATCCGCCGCGGCGTTGGGCCTGGGCTGTTGGGAAGGTGGAACACGGGTTTTATCGGCCTGGGCTTTGGCCCGGGCAGCGGCCAATTGCCTTGCGCGCTGGGCGGCTCTGGCAGCAATACGCGTTTTATCGTTATCCGCCGCGGATGGAGCAGCATCGGCTGATTGCTTAGGGGGTGCAACCCGGGTGGCATCTTCTGCTGGCCGGACCCTGGCAGCCGGTTTTTTTATTCGGGTTTTATCCCCGTCATTATCACTCATAGTGTCTTTTTCTATTCCTGCAGATTAACCTGGGTCGAGTAGGATGCATCCGGTTCGCCCTTGACCACGATCACCGACACATTATCATTGGCACCATTATCCAGTGCTTTTTGAATCAGCTCGTCCACCGCGTCCCGGGCGGATAATGTGGCAAGGGTTTCTGCCATCTGTTCGTGGGAAACCATATTATACAGGCCGTCACTGCAGAGCAGAAATATATCACCCAGTTGTACACTGAATACATTGATATCGATGCATATATCCGTACTCGCGCCTATGGCTCGGGTAATAACATTGGAATCCGGATGATTTTCGGCTTCTTCGGGGGTTAAAAAACCCTGTTGTACCAGTTCTTCAACCTGACTATGGTCACGGGATAACTGGAGCAGTTCCTGGTTTCTGTAACGATAAAGGCGTGAATCCCCCGCCCACAGACAAATGCCCACCGCACCCTTGATCAGCAGGCTGACCACGGTACTGCCCAGGGTACGACCATCCAGCATAATATCGGCGTACTCAAGAATACGGTGGTTGGCATCGATCAGACTGTCTTCCACCAGGTTCACCATATCATTCAGTGAGTCCCGATTACTGATACTTTCCAGGGTTTTGACAATCATATTGCTGGCGACATTGCCCGCTTCGTAGCCACCCATGCCATCGGCCACCGCCCATAGCTGCAATTCTGGAGAAGACAGAATCGAATCTTCATTGACTTCCCTGACCATGCCCACGTTGGTATCTTGCGCTGAATTCCAGCGAATGGGGCGTCTGATCGTTGTATCACTCATAAATCAGTATTCCTGATAAATAACATCTTAGGCCTTATAACGGCTGAATATTGTACGGTATTTTCCAGTCCCGTTGTTGCCATTGCCCATCCAGCATGGAACCCAGTCCACCAATCGGGGGCAAGCCCTGGCAGCTGAACATCATGGGCGCGATCAGTTCGGAACCCGCGGTTTGCCACAGGCTAAAACTGGAAAGTCCACTGGAGAGCGCCGCGTTCAATATATAGGGTAGCGCATGATTCACTGCCGGTGTTGCACCTTCCCCATAATCCAGGGGAAACAGCATGGGGCCCATTTCGCCAAGGTTGAAACTGGGCTGATAAAGTTCCTGTGGGCTGATATCGATATCGCTTACAGCCTGGATAAGTTCATCCGCGTCAATGCTGCCATCCAGAGCCATCAGGCATTGGTCCTCGATGGCATCGAACCACTCAGTTTGTTGCATCATGAAATGAACCGGGCAGGTATTCGCAGTAAAAGGTTTGACGATGCTGATGGGGAAATAGCGCCCCACCCTGTCCACACTGGGCATCATCAGGCCCGCCCACACATTATTGTCAATCACGCCGGGTGACAGGATGAAGCGCCAGATGGGGCTGGTCAGATAGATATTTAACCAGTCCTCACCAATCTGCTCCTGGGAACCGGATATAAAATGTTGTAGCCACTCATCCCAGGGATTGATAAAACCGGAATGCAGGTTACGAAAAATAAAATCTCCATAGGCGGGTAATTTTCCGTACAAACCTGTTTGTAATTCAGTGTTCATCTATAGTGACCCGGGTAATTTGAATGAGCCCAGCAGGTTCTGGCTGAACGGATTATTCACACTTCTGGCTTTTATAAGATATTGAATACTGTGATTGACTTTAGAAATTCTGTTGCTTGATCGACTGCGATCATCCACCAGTTCGGTCACCGTATAGGTAACCAGATACACATTGGACTTTCGTGTCTTCTTCAGGCGAGAACGGTCCTGTAATTTAAACCAGGCCCAGGGACCGTCGAAGGTTTTCTCATGGCGGTTTTCATTCAGATCTTCAAATACGATACGCACCCGTTTGTTTTCATCTTCTCCGGACCAGTTCAAATCTTTCCAGAATTTCGGCCCATGGTTATAGCTAATGCGCTGGTCACCGACTTCCAGTATAAAGCGGGCATCGATTTTATCCATACGGTAGGGTTTTAACTGAAAAGAAATACCTGGAATCTCAGGATTCTTCCTGAAGAATACACGTTTAATTGTTTGCGCCCGTTTGATCTGCTTCAGCGTGGACTTATTCAATCCCAGGGAATAATTATCCACCACACGATTGCTCCAGCCCTTGCGTGTGTTGATAAAGGGTTTGACAAATTCAAGATAGAAAGTGTCCATAGTTCCCTTGGGTTTAAAGAACTCACTGAAATCGAACAGCGCCAGCTCATCACTGGATGAACGTTTCAACGGATAACGCCCCGCCAGTGCCTGTGTATAGACACTGTAGACCTGATCTTTCCATTCGCTGTTGACATACTGTTTGGCAGAAGACAGTATGATCTTCCAGCTTTCATCGGAAAGGTCCGCGAGCCAGCGTTTAACCGGATCCGGGGTTTTCTTGGAATAACTGCGCAGTGAGGTAATGGCATTACCCGCGCCACTGGTATAGCGTGCCTTGGCGATATCAAAGGATTTTTTGGCTGGGTCAGGTGCTACGGAAATTTCACCAATAAAATCCTGTAATCCCTGAATCTTGAGCATCACCGATGTGATGGGCGCGGGCTTTTTAGACGACTCACGCATCAGGACATTCAGATCACGGAATTGCTGATCAACGCGAGTACCCTTGAACTTGTTTGCCAGAAAGCCGGTGACCGATCCCGCCTTGCCTTCACCATGGTCGTCATTCAGATTTTGCATCAACTGGGAAGACAGCTGAGTATTATCCGCGGTCACCTGCAATATGGACAGCAGTGGTGAATACACCGGATCGGTAAAGCTGGTGAGCACCTCACCGGCCTGCTTGATACTCTTGAACGGCGCGATCTCAAGGGCGGCAAACACTCGCTTCCAGTGAGCGATATAATCCGCCATATACAGATCCTTGACCTTGTCACTGATTTCATCCAGATCAGCCTGAATAAAGTCTACCCGGGCATTCTGGTCATCCGACAGCACCCATTTTTCATTGACGATATCGGCAATAACCGGTGAATCCGTTGACAGGTCGATATTTTCATAACCCTCTTTGGTAAACATATAGGGTATTTGCAGTGCCTTTTCCACCGAGGGTGTGATTTTAAAGGTTTCCCGCACCGATTCACCAAACATACCGAGCAGATCGACCTTTTGATTAAATTCGGGTTTGGTTCGAATGCGACTGTATATGCGTTGATAAACCGGCACCCTTAACAGGGTATTGCGAGTTTGCTGAACGATGCGACGGTTGAGCTGATAAGGTTCCATCTCCAGCGCCAGCAGGTTTTTCAGGTGCAGTTCCAGTTCCTTGCGTCGCGTGGCCTCACCCTGCATCTGCTGTTCCCAGGCCGTTGTAAACCAGTCGCTAATAAGCTGTTTATCCATATGGTCCGTTTTATAGAACATCAGATAGGTGCGAAAGGTATTGTATAAATCGCCACCCTTGTGGCCTTTCTGTAGCTGCTTTTCGAGGAAATAGATAATTCTGGGTAAAAACAGTTCTTTCAACTGGGCGTGATAAGCCGCGTCCGCGGCTTCATCCACATTGCCATCATATAAGCCCAGACCGGTTAGCCATGGATGTTCTTCCTGGTCGTAGACGATGCTGGCCTTTGCCAGGGCATTCAGGCTGGGCAGAACCACCCGTAAATCCTTGTTCCACTGACTGAGGCGCTTGTTTTCCGCGTTGAATTCGGCGATATAGGATTCAACTTCCGACATAAACATCTTGTGCCGGGTAACGCTACCGGCCCATACCACCAGCAGGCCAATAGTGGCCAGTGCAATGGCCGCGTAAGCAGCACGTTGTGACCATTTGATAAAGGTTTCATATTTACGATTGGAACCCACCAGTTCAGATTCAGGGAAAATGACTTCACGAAACAGGTTGCCCAGGAAAAAGCTTTTGCCCTGCCCCTGTTGTAATTGCACATTTTCCCTGCCAAAACCAAAATTCGACGACACCGATGTCATCAGGCGGTCAATGGGCGTGCCATCCTGGGTGCCACTGGTAAAATAAATGCCCCGCAGATAGGGCTGAAACTGAAAACGATTTTTAATAAAGGTTTGTTTGACAAAACTGTCGATGACCGACTTCAGGTTTTCTATCTGCTGAGGGAAGCCCTGTATTGCCGCGCGTCGTTTTACATCCCGCTCGGAATGAATCCGTGATAGCTCTCTGGCATAGAGTCTTTCAAGAAGCTTCTGGTATTCCACTTCAAGAAAATCGAAATCCGGGCTTTGTGAGGGTTTGGGTGCATTGGGTAAGGTGGTTCCCCAGACCTGTTCACGCTCTTCCTTGCTCAGGTCTTCAAAATATTCACTAAAACCCGATACCAGATCGGTTTTGGTAAACATGAGATAAATTGGAAAACGAATTTCCAGTTTCTGCATCAATTCATCGATACGGGTGCGAATGATCTTGGCGTGTTGAATTCGCTCTTCTTCGGTCTGCAACAGCAGGTCATGAATACTGATGGCGATAATCGCACCATTGATGGGTCGGCGTCGGCGATTTTTTTTCAATAGTTTGAGAAAGCCTTCCCAGGCATTACTGTCCACCACCTTATGACTATCCTGGGTGGTATAACGACCGGCCGTATCGATCAGCACGGCATCATTGGTAAACCACCAGTCACAGTTACGGGTGCCGCCTATTCCCTGCAATGCCCCCTTGCCAAACTGTTCGGCTAGAGGGAAATCAAGACTTGAATTCACCAGTGCGGTGGTTTTACCCGAACCCGGCGGACCAATAATGATGTACCAGGGCAGTTCATAGAGAGCTTTCTTACTGCCCTTGCCCCTGAACTTGAGTTTTTTCAAGGTCGCAAGGGCCTCGCTGAAACGCTGATTCATCTGATGCAGCTCTTCAGCCGACTGGTCAGAGGCGGCATCCGTCACCAGGGCTTCCTGATTGGTTTCCAGATCTTCAACCAGCTCATCATTATGTTTTTTATTCATCAGCTGGATGCGTAAATTATTCAGCCCCCATAACACCAGTAGAATAATAATAGCGATCAGGCGCGCGGTAACACTGGCCAGTGGTGCGGCATTATCTTCACCAAATTTAATCAGAGGCCCGACAAACCAGATAATAATGGATAGTGCCAGTAGGCCGATCAGTGAAATGACAATTCGGTTTTTGAAAAACTCAATAACTTTTTTCATAAATTAATTTAACTATTATTATTTTAAGGGGAGTATACAAATCCTGGTCTTACTCTTGAGATGATGGTTTGCGGGGAATGGTGCGCATATCCGCAATCTTTTCCAGCTGCTCCACAACCGGTGCAGAGGAATCATATAGCCAGACCCTGAAGCCCGAATAACTGAGTAACAGTACGGCACCCACAATGCTGGCGACAACCCACATGGGTAGATACTGGGTGAGTGAATTTCTGCTTTTACCCAGGCCCCGCCAGCTGGGTGACAGTGAGCGTTCATATTCACCCACCTGGCGACGGATAATGGTAAATAGATCATCCCGAATCTGTTCGATCATATCCCGACCCCGGTGAATAACCCGGTATTTGCCTTCAAAACCCAGGCTCAGCAATATATACATCAATTGCAGAATATACAGGTTTTCAGCGGGTTGCTGTTTCATGCGATCGAGGATTAGAAAAAACTTTTCACCCCCTGAAGTTTCATTATGAAATACACTCAGCAGGGTTCGCTGTGGCCAGGCGCTTTCCGATCCCCAGGGGGTATTCAACACGGCTTCATCCAGGGCCACACAAAGCGCGTATCGTGCCGAGAGTACGATTTCAGGTTTGATGGCGGCCTGCTTGGCCTTATTTTCAAACGCCTTGATTTCACTCACCAGACGCTGGTGCAGCCCTCCCACATCCGGATGAGACATGGAGGTGCGGGTTTTTTCAAATACCGCAATCAGGGTGGAGGCCGCATTGACCAGCGGGTTAAGACCATTCTGGGTACTGAAATAGGCATTGCTGGCTGCCGTGGGTGCAGCCTGAGGCGCAGGCTGTGCGGCGGCAGGTGCCTGATATTGAGGCGTTGCGGGCTGTTGCGGGGCCGCGGGAGCCGGCTGTTGCGGCGGTGGTTGTTGCGCGCCGCCCCTGCCACCGGGCATGGGACGAATAACGGTACGATCACCATCCACGGATGGCTGTCTGAATACTGTCTTGTCAGAATCATCTGATGACATGTCTGGCTCCCAATATGCTCTCTGTTCAGCTATTCAAAACTCTGAATGGCTATTGACGAATTGCCCAGAATTCAAGTTCAAGGCCGGGAAAATCACCCCCCACATGCAGGGCAAAACCACCGGAATGCTTGAGTTCATTCCAGAAGTCACTCTGCGGTTCCAGCTGAAAATAGGTAAAGCCGGAATGATATGGAATCTGGCGTGGAGCAACCGGCAGAGGTTTGATGGCAATACCCGGCATGGCCGCATTGACCAGCTGACGTATGCGCTCAACCGGGCCGATTTTAACCTGCGCCGGGAAGTGGGCTCGAATCGCGTCTTCCGGCACATCCGCCCTGACCGACAGAACAAACATGGCACTACCGATCAATGAACGGTCGGCAATTTCTGCCACCCGAATACCGTATTTCTTCTCAACCAGCTTGAGTGAGATTGCGGTTTGCTCGTAAACCATACTGAGGCAACCCCTGAGGGCTCCCATAACCGGCAGGAAGCTGCTCTGCAGGTCGTCGTGCAAATAGGGCGGAAAGGCCGGGCTACGTTTGTTTTTGCTGACGAAGGTTGAAAGCTCACCCACCATCTGTACCGTCTCTGCATACAGATCCACCGGATGCAGGCCATTCATATTCAATAGATGGTTGGCCATGGGTTCGAGGCGATTGATCAGCTGCAGCATCATATAGTCGGCGATTTCCGCGGTGCCTCCCCGGCTGGTATCCGCCAGACGGCCGGCAATGGCTTCACCTCGGTGGTGGAGCAAACCAATGAGTTCGGTCAGGAAACCGGCCAGTTTAGGAGATTTCTTGCAATCCAGACAGGTGGCGATGTAGTTATCATCCAGCAATACATTTTTATCTTCCCGGGACTCGGCAATACGAATCAGGCCGATACAGGCATATCCACTCAGGTCATCTGTCTGTAGCATCAGACGAAAACGCAATTTACCCACATTTATGCTGATATTATCGCCGGATTCCGTGGAGACATCCCGAGCCTGTTGCTCATAGCTGAAGTAACGGGCCAGCCCCTGGGTGTTTTCATCGGCAATCACATCAACCGCACCGGGCCGTTTGACCGGCACACATAGATACACGATACTGTTATGGGTATTTTCAGGAACCTCGAATACCGGTGGTGGCTCATCCACATCGGGGAAACTGAAAGGGGTGCCATCGGGAAAAACACCACGCCCCTTGATGACGGATATTTTACCCAGCGTCAGTAGCTGCTGATCAATTTCAAATTCATGCATTCCCCAGCCATAGGCACCGTATGCGGAACACTTTCCATCCACCAGTCGTTCGATATACCGTTCCTGTTGCTGAAAGTGCTGCGGGCTCAGGAACATACCTTCCGACCAGACAACTTTGCTATCTAATGACATATATTATTCGCCAGTATTGTATTTATATGACTGCTGATCGCTGAAACAGCAGCTGAGATTGAACTATTTATCGTTTTTAAAAAAGCTTATCCAGTTTTTCCGATGATGACTTCACCTTGCCGGCATTTTTCTTTGCTGCTTTGGCCTTGTCATCATATTCATCATCTTCTGGATCTTCCGGTATCTCTTCTTCAAAAATCAGCTCATTGCCCGAGACCCGGATAATCACGGAATTTATGAATACATTATTCGCCACCACCGGAATGATCAGTTTGTATCTGGAATCCTTGAATTCGAGAAATTCCGCGTAGAGCCCGACATAATGGGTTTTCTTGTCCAGCACAAACTGTTCCACCCGGCTTTCGCCGGGCTTGAAGCGGCGAAGTTTATGGACGGCAATCATATCCGCACCCAGAACTTCCTTGTCCCGCTCATAAATTTCGATGAAATCAGCTTTTTTCATCATTTTTTTGGATTTAAGCTCATACATGCGAATAAACAGGGGGGACGCCTTGCCCAGCTCATCCGGATTGATATCAGCATCGACCCTGAATTCGATTTTAAGATCCGTATCCAGACCAAAATAGCCGCCCACGGCACTGTCCATTGACTGACAGGCAGTCAGGGTAGCGAGTATGAAAGCAAAAAATGCCAGTTTAATAATCTGATATATATTCATGCAAAATCCTGTTATTTTTTCTTCTTGGCCTTTGTTTTTTTCTGCTTTTTGGCGATAGCCAGTTTCTGCAACTGATCTTCATAGGCATTGACGAACTCATCACCAAACAGATACTGGAACGAGCTGTCAATATCACCGGCAAGCTCATTATAATACTCAACGAACAGATCCCAGTTACGTGCCTTCTGGCTGCCGGGTAACAGGCCGGGCTTGCGCTGTTTTTCAAAACGGGCTTCCAGTAAAACCGGGTCGAAGCGTTCGATTACACCTTTGAAGGCCGCCCGAATACCGGCCAGTATGGCAATCTGATGTTCGGCAACGCCTTCGAAGCCCTCACGTACGGCTTCCACCGGCTTTTTATAGGAGTCCCCCTGTTTGATAAACATATTTTCCAGGGCGTCATCCACATTGGCGGAAAACTTCAATGGATTGTTTTCCACCGGCTGAATGGTGGTCACATTCATACGGAATTCATTCTTGATGGAGCTGCGAGAGCCCAGTACCTGCATCAGCCCCCGCACCATTTCCCTGACCACCTCGCCCGCCAGATGATTGATACGGGTGATTTCCTCATCCACAAGCTGATGTTTCTGCAGGCCCATGGCATCCACCAGGCTGGTATCCACCGTTACTTCATTGTTGACACGGCGTTGCTGAATATTGACTCGACGCTTGAGAATTTCCAGTTCGGCCTGAATTTTGGCATTGGCCTTTTCCAGGGCCTTTTGTTGAGCCGGTGAAATTTCACCCTCGGTGGCGTCAAACTGCCCGGTATTCACGAATCGCTGCGAATTCTCTTCCGGCTGCTGGTCATAAACCGGCGGTATCGGCGTCGATGGTGCAGCGGGTGCTGGACGCGCCCGCGCAGGCTCGGGAACCACCGGGGGCTCGGTCAATGGGGTCGATGGCGCTGGTGGCACCGGTGCGGCGGGTGCCGGTGGGGGTGTTTGGGGTGCCGCAGGTGTGGCGGATGCTGGCGGTGTGGAGATCAGGTCATCGTCCCAGTCATCGGGTATGCCACCACCGGCAAAACCGTTCTGTTCTGGCACGGCATCGGGCCAGGATACCTGCTGATTCAGCGGGTCGGCCTGGTCGGAAAAACTGGGGCCGGAAAAAGGATCACTGGCAGGTGGTGTTTGAAACGGGTCAGGGCTCGCACCAAACCCCGGTGCCGGGCTCTCAATGCCGCCAAACGGTGGCGAAGACGGTGCCAGGGGGTCAGCAAAACTACCCCCACCCTGCGCTTTATCCAGCGCGGCCAGGGGATCGGTTTCTTCCGGAGTCGAGCTAAACAGGGAGTCGGAGCTGGATACGTGGCCACTGGCGAAGGGACTGGATGCGAACTCCGAGCCACCCCCCGAAAGGCCAGAAAATGGGTCATCCCCGGGCATCGGCGGGGTTCCGCCAAAGGGGCCGGCGGCGGGTTGTTCTTCCGCGGCGGGTGCCCCTTGCTGGGCCGGGCTCCACAGGCTGACAGAAAACTCATAATCCCCAAGGATAAAGGTGTCGCCATCGTTCAGAGGGAGTTTCGTGCCCTTGCCCATCGGATTGGGCGAGCCATTATAGAATGTGCCATTGGTACTCAGGTCGGTGATATAAAACTGGCCATTTTCATGGCTGAACTGACAATGGCGGGATGATAGATAACGCTCGGGGTCTTCCAGAACCCAGGTATTGTCCTTGCCTCTCCCCAGTGTGCCGCCCTGAACATCGAAGGTTTTGCTCGATTCAGTGAGAGCCACGGATTCTGGCGCTTTAACTATGGTAACTAACAATGACATTAAGGTATCGTCCTGACAATCATTCTATAAATCAAATCTATCTCATCTATTACAACATGACTGGCCAGTATTTCAATGTTTGATAGACAATTTTTATCTGCATACATCCTGCTGGTGCCAATGTTGCCGGGTCCTCTGTCCGATCACAGAATGACCACACTATTCAGGATTCATTGTAGCCGGTGAATACCTGAACACCAGAGAAGCCCACGAATATTACCTATAGATGACAGATGTTCCAAGTGCATAGCGCCAAATCTTAATAATTTATTTAAATAATGCCCATAAATGACAACTTAGCTTTACATAAGCAATTCAATATCTTATAACTATAAGGCTTGAATATGTCGGCAATCGCACACTATTTAAGACTTCGCTAATATATTTCGATGAAAATGTGCTAAGGAATAACAATAAATGGCCTCTGAAGAGATTATACAGCTGGAAAGCCTGTTAGAGCCAATATCAGAAGATAACCCGGTTGGGGATGATATTCGGGAAGACTCCTCTCCAGCATCCGCCTATTACTCAATCAAGGATGCACGAAATGCAGCCCGGGCGGCGGAACGCAATAATATGTTCGACGGCGACAGCAGTGAAGCCGATGAGCAGTGGCGCAAGATACTCGAGCTGGCCCCCGATATACTGCAGAACAAGGCCAAAGATCTGGAAGTGGCCAGCTGGTACACCGAGGCCCTGATCCGTCGCTATGGTTTTCAGGGGCTACGGGATGGCTTTAAGCTGATTCACGGGCTGATCGACAAATACTGGGATAATCTCTACCCCTTACCCGATGAAGACGGCATTGAAACCCGGGTTGCATCCCTGACCGGTCTCAATGGTGAAGGTGCGGAGGGGGTACTTATCGCCCCTATTCGCAATGTAGAAATCACCCAGGGCCATGAACCCGGCCCCTTCAGCCTGTGGAAATATCAGCAGGCACTGGAAGTGGAAAAAATTCTGGATGAGGAAGCCAAGGCTGAAAAAGCATCTAAATTAGGATTCAGTAATGAAGATGTCGAGCGGGCGGTGGCGGAATCCAGTGAAAGCTTCTTCGTCGATATCCGGGACGATGTGAGCGAAGCCATTGAGGTGTATCGCGAAACCGGCCGTATGCTGGACGAATACTGCGGTATCAATGATGCGCCACCCACCAGCAATATCATCAATATCCTCGAGGATTGTCTGGGGGCCATTAACCATATCGGCAAATACAAGATGCCTTCTGATGCGGCCGATGAAGAGGCAGGCGCAGAGGAAGCCGGCGCTGAATCGGCCAGCCCCGAGGCAAATGCCCCGGTTCAGGCGGCGGGCCCGGTCAAGAATCGGGATGATGCGTTCAAGAAACTGACCGAAATAGCCAGCTTTTTCCGCAAAACAGAACCCCATTCACCAATTTCATATATACTGGAACGAGCCGTTAAATGGGGTGATATGTCACTGGAGGATCTGATGAGAGAACTGATACCGGACTCATCAGCCAGGGAGTTCTATGGTTCCCTGACAGGTATCAAAACGGATGACGATTAACAGATCGTATCGATTAATATAGAATTGACTGAATAACTACTATACCCAAGAGGACCAAGCTATGTCTGAAAGCATTCATGACAAACTAAAAAGAGTAAGGAAGCCCCGTGTTCACATTACCTATGATGTAGAAACCAATGGAGCCGTACAGGAAAAAGAGATTCCATTTGTAATGGGTGTGATGGGTGATTATTCAGGTGATAATACTGAAAACAAGAAACCCCTGAAAGATCGCAAATTCTCTCAGATTGATCGTGACAACTTCAATGAAGTCATGAACAATGTGGCCCCCACTGTCAGCATGAAGGTGGAAAACACCCTGGAAGGCGATGGCAGTGAAATGTCGGTTGACCTGGATTTCAAGACCATGGAAGATTTTGAGCCACAGAATATCGTGGAAAAAGTGGATCCACTGAAAAAACTGATGGAAACACGTAATAAATTACGTGATCTGCTAACCAAGGCAGACCGATCTGAAGAACTGGAAACTTTACTTGAAGAAGTGTTGAGTAGTACAGATGCACTGGCCGCTCTACAGGGTGAGCTGGGCACTGATGAAGAAGAAAAGAAAGGTGACGAATAATGAGCGATACAGAACAGCAGTCGCAGGCACAGGAAGCTGAAGCACAGGAACAGGTCAGTTTTCTTGAGCAGGCTATTAGCGCAACCAAGCAAACCTCCCGTGATGAGACCGAAGAGCTTCTGAAAACCCTCACCCGGGAAGCGATGGATGGAACGGTAAAATGGGATAAAAACCTGACTGTAACCATCAATAATGCAATTGCTGCAATCGACAAAGTCATGTCCAAGCAGTTGTCCGCTATTATGCACCATGAAAAATTCCAGAAACTGGAAGGCTCATGGCGTGGTCTGAATCACCTGGTGATGAATTCCGAAACCAGCACCGACCTGAAAATTCGTATGCTGAATATCAGCAAGAAAGAGCTTTCTAAGGACCTGGAAAAAGCGGTTGAATTCGACCAGAGTCAGATTTTCAAGAAAATATATGAAAGTGAATTTGGCACCGCCGGTGGTGAGCCCTACGCCGCCCTGATTGGCGACTATGAATTCTCTGCCCACCCGGATGATCTGGATATGCTGAGCAGCATGTCCAATGTGGCCGCCGCCGGTTTCTGCCCATTCATTTCCGCGGCCGATCCCAAAATGTTTGGTTTCGACAGCTTCACCGAACTTTCCAAACCCCGGGATCTGGAAAAAATATTCGACTCCGCTGAATACATCAAATGGCGCAGCTTCCGTGACAGTGAAGACTCTCGCTTTGTAACCCTGACCATGCCACGGGTTCTGGCTCGCCTGCCCTATGGCCAGGATACCAAGCCGGTTGAAGCCTTCAACTTCGAGGAAGCGGCTCTGGATTCAGACGGTCGTCAGCTGGAAAGCGAACACGATGAATACACCTGGATGAATGCCGCCTATGCCATGGGTACCACCCTGACCAAATCCTATGCGGAATATGGCTGGTGTACCAGTATTCGTGGTGCCGAAGGTGGTGGCAAGGTTGAAGGTCTGCCCAGCCACACATTCGTCAGTGATGATGGCGACACCGATCAGAAATGCCCAACTGAAATCGGCATTACCGATCGCCGTGAAGCCGAACTTAGCAAACTGGGCTTCCTGCCATTATGTCATTACAAGAATACAGACTACGCGGTATTCTTTGGCGCGCAGACCACCCAGAAGCCGAAGAAATTCGATGACCCTGCGGCCACTGCCAATGCAGAAATCTCAGCTCGCCTGCCCTACATCATGGCCACATCTCGCATAGCCCATTTCCTCAAGGTTATGGCGCGTGACAAAATTGGTTCCTTTATGGAAGCCAGTGACGCCGAGGAATGGCTGAATCGCTGGATTTCAAATTATGTCAATGCCAGCCCGGGTGCAAGCGCGGAAATGAAAGCCCGCTTCCCACTGGCTGAGGCCAATATCGAGGTTAAGGAAGTGCCTGGCCAGCCCGGTGTGTACAGTGCCGTTGCCTGGATGCGCCCATGGCTGCAAATGGAAGAATTGAGTGCTTCCATGCGCATGGTCGCCAGCATTCCTAAAGCAGGTTAATTGCTGCAAGTCCCGGTTAAGCAGAAACCGTATTATTTTTAATGCGGTTTCTGCTTTAATGCCCCAAAGATTTTGCACCGAATCACATATCAAGCCGAAGGATCTGTAAATGTATTTTGATATGCCAGTCTTTATCCGTTGTGTTTCAAGCGACGTTAATTTTTAATACAAAGTTAGCGGTCACCCCAGGTCACTATGAACACGCAACAGCCGGTAAATGAAATCAAGCTTGAAAGCCTCTACAACAGAGCGGCTTATATCACCAGTATCCAGCAGTTTCTCAATGAAATCGATTACCTCAGAGCACTGACTTACTGGTTGACAGAATTTACCCCTGTTCACAAGTTACGCAGCCCTGAAGATATCATCGATGCGATCCACCGCTCGATTGCGGATATCGATCATATGATCAATGATCAGGTGAATGCCATTATCCACCATCCCAGATTCCAGAAACTGGAAGCCTCCTGGCGTGGCCTCTGGTATCTAGCGGTACAGGCAGATGGCACAAAGAACATAAAAATAAAGGTTCTGGATATCAGCTGGCGTGAACTGGCCCGCGATATGTCACGGGCGCTGGAATTCGATCAGAGCCAGCTGTTTCAGAAAGTCTATAGCGAAGAATACGGTACCCCCGGGGGTGAACCCTATGGTGTATTGATCGGGGATTATGAAATCAGTCATAAACCATCCGCGACCCATAAATATGATGATATCGCAACCCTGGAGGGTATTGCCCAGGTCGCGGCGGCCTCATTTTCACCTTTTATCGCGGCAGCGGCCCCGGAGTTATTTGGCCTGGATGACTTCTCAACCCTGGCCAATCCCATTAACCTGCACAGTATATTTGCCCAGAAGGAATATATTAAATGGCGAGCCTTCCGCGATAAATCCGATTCTCAGTTTGTCGGCCTGACCCTGCCACATATCCTTATGCGGCTGCCCTACCGTAAAACCGCGGGCAGCTATAAAGGAATATTTTTTTATGAGCAATGCGGTAGCGAAGGTCGTGAAAATTATTGCTGGGGCAATGCCGCCTATGCCTTTGCCGCCGTGCTGATTCGGGAATTTGCCAATGTTGGCTGGTTTGGACATATCCGTGGTGTACCCCGTAATCAGATAGGTGGCGGCCTGCTAACCACACTTCCCTGCGATTCCTTTGAAACGGATGCTGATGATATCGCGGTGAAGCCGGTTACCGATGTGATTATTAGCGATATTCGAGAGCGGGAGCTCAGTGACCTGGGTCTGGTTCCGCTTTGTCAGTGCTATGATACCCCGTTTGCATCCTTTTATGGTAATCAGTCGGTACGCAAACCCGCTCGACAGGCCAGTAAGGATGCGGAAGTCAACGCCCGACTCTCGGCCATGCTGCAACACGTTCTTTGTGGTTCACGGGTGGCGCATTATGTAAAGGTCATGATACGGGATAAGGTGGGGTCTTTTATTACCGCGGAAGAGTGTGAAGATTTTCTGCGCGAATGGTTATTTAAATATACCACCGGCCGTGAAGATCTGGAATGGGAGGAACAGGCCCGTTATCCCCTGCGTGAAGCAGCGGTCAAAGTTCGGGAGCATCCTGAAAAACCCGGCGAGTTTGTATGTGTCATTCACTTGCGCCCCCATTATCAGCTGGATCATATGGTTTCTGAGCTTGAGCTGGTAACCGAACTCGCACAGTCGGCATAACGGGATTGATATATTATGGCTCGCGTAGATAAAAAGAAAAAACTTCGACCCTCGATACTGGACAGATTGATCGATAATGCTCCCGATAACGCGGTGGAAATCGATCCGGATCAACACCAGAAATTGAAGCAGCTGAGGGACAGCGTACGACGAGATCTTGAAAATCTTCTCAACACACGATTTCGTATGGTCGAGCCCGCGGATGAGTACACGGAATTGAAAACATCCCTGCTTAACTATGGTTTACCGGATCTGGCCACCGTGAATATTTCCGACAAGGAAAAACGCAATGAATTTATCCAGCATATGGAGTCTACCCTTATCGAATTCGAACCGCGTTTTAAATCGGTCAAGGTGAATTACATGGAAAACGCGGACAGCAAGGACCGAACCCTGCGCTTTAGAATCGATGCCACACTCTATGCGGACCCTTCTCCCGAAGTCGTGGTCTTCGATTCCGTGCTAGAGCCAGTCACCCGAACAGTAAATGTAGAAGAGACCAGTCATGGCTGATGAATTACTCCCCTATTACGAAAAAGAACTGGCTTTTATACGCCAGATGGGCGCCGAATTTGCCAGTGAACACCCGAAAATAGCCGGACGCCTGAGCATCAATGCGGAAACCATAGAAGACCCCCATGTTTCCCGACTGATTGAAGGCTTCGCCTATTTGAACGCCCGTATTCAGCATAAACTGGATGACGACTTCCCCGAGCTCAGCGACGCGCTGCTGGAAGTTCTCTTTCCCCATTATCAACGGCCCATTCCCTCCATGAGCATTGTGCAGTTCGTTGCCGATGAGGAAAAACTGGAGGCCAGCTACAAACTGGAACCCAGGACACTACTTGAAACAGAACAGTTTCAGGGAGAAACCTGCCGTTTCTCGACCATTTATGAAACCCAGTTGCATCCATTCAAACTGGCTGAAGCAAATTTACTGGGCCGTCCATTCAGTACCCCCGGTTCTCAAAATCTGAAAGGCAGTGGTGGGGTTCTGAAACTATCACTCAAAACATTCAATGATGAAATCAGTTTTGCCGAAGTCAAGCCCGATCGAATTCGTTTTTACCTGAAAGGTCAGCCACAACATATCAATCCCTTATATGAGCTGCTGCTCAATAATTGTCAGGCGGTTGTCATGGCTCGTACAGAAAGCGACAGTCAGCCGATCCGACTTCCATCCACGACCATTAGCCCTGTGGGTTTTGCAGCGGATGAAGGCCTGCTACCCTATCCGGATTCTTCCTTTATGGGCTATCGATTGCTAACTGAATATTTTGCCTTCCCTGAAAAATTCATGTTTATCGATATTCAGGGCTTTGCCGACAAGATTCCCGATGATGCCAAAGACACACTGGAATTTTATATTTACCTCGGTGACTCGGATGTTGAACTGGAGCACAATATTTCTGCGGAAACCTTTCAGATGGGCTGTTCACCCGCAGTGAATCTATTCGAACACCGCACCGATCCAATCAAGCTCGATCATACCAGCACGGAATATCAGATTATTGCCGATGCCAGACGCCCCCTGGGATATGAGATTTATTCCATTCAGCAGGTGAATGCCTCCACTTCCGGTGGTGATCGGGAAACCTATCTTCCATTGTATGGCACCAACCATGAAAACCAGGATAGTGAAAATCACGCCTACTGGTTTGCCACACGTCGTGACGCCAAAATGGGCACTTACCTGCGGGACGATGGAACCGATGTTTTCCTGAGTCTGGTGGATTTGCATTTCAATCCCAATAATCCGGATGATCGAACCCTGACACTGGAAACCATCTGCAGTAATCGGGATCAACCGGCCAAATTACCCTTTTCCGCAGATCAGCCCCGTTTACAGTGTGTGGACAGCGCGCCACCCTGTGAACGAATCCGTTGTTTAACTCAACCAACGGCCACAGTACGTCCCTCGATGCGAAATAATGCGCGTTGGCGTTTTATTTCACACCTGAGCCTGAATCATCTGTCCATTACCGGCCGGGATGATGCCACCAATGCACTGAAAGAGATTCTTCGGCTCTATGATTTCAGGGAATCATCCATTAATCGCGCCCTGATCGAATCGGTGAGTCGAGTCAATACGCGCTCGATCAGCGCGCCCCTGACCATTGATGGCCATGCGACCCTGTGTCGGGGTATTGAAATTGAAATTGAGCTGGATGATTCCCAGTTAACCGGCAGCAGTAGTTATCTGTTTGCCACGGTACTCGAACACTTTTTTGCACTCTATTGTTCATTGAATTCTTTCAGCCGTGTGCTGGTAAAACTAAAAAGTAAAGAAGGTTATCTGAAAAAATGTCCACCAAGGGCTGGCGAAAAAATACTTCTATAACGCGTAAGCTGACAGAAGCTCCCCATGACTTTCAGTTTCTGCAGGCGGTGCGTCTGCTGGAACGTTCAACCCTGTATGAAAAGGAAACGCGTCAATCCGATATAGCCAGTAATCCTGTGGCTCGATTTACCCCACCCTCAAGTGAAGCACTGCGTTTTCATAGCAATCAGTCACTGGCCTTCCCGTCTTCCGATATCAGCAGCATTCAACGGGTAGAAAAAAATTCCGGTGCGGCTCAGTGGCAGATGGTGGTCAATCTGATGGGTCTGACAGGTTCCATGGCTGTGCTCCCCTACCACTATACCGAGCTGATTCTGAAACGTCAGAAGCAGAAAGATGAAACCATGGTGCATTTCTTCGATTTATTCAATCATCGCACCCTGTCCCTGTTTTTTCAGGCTTCGGTCAAATACCATCTACCCTTGCAATATGAACGACATCGCTTGCACAAATCCCTGAAGGATGAGCTGGAACCACAAACCCGCGCCTTATTATCACTGATTGGTATGGGCACCGGCGGCCTCACCGGTCGGCTGTATACGCGGGATGAATCACTCATTTATTATAGTGGTCTGTTTAGCCAGAAAGTACGCTCTTCCACAGGCCTTAAACAGATTTTGCGTTCTCACTTCAATATTCCCGTTGAAATTGACCAGTTCGTCGGTCAGTGGCAGGAATTGATCGATGATGTACGCAGTAAACTTGCGGATATCAATAACCCCCAGGGAAGGAATGTATGCCTGGGCCGTTCCGCCATGCTGGGTAAAAAGGGCTGGTTTGCTCAGGGCAAAATACACATTATACTGGGGCCATTGAATAAACAGCAGCTGGATAAGTTTTCACCGGGCACCTACGCGCTAAAGGCCCTGAATGAACTGGTTAGAATGTACGTCGGCATGGAGATCGATTATGATTTTATTATTCGTATTAAAAAAAGCGATATACCAGCAAAAATTCAGTTAAGTAAGGACAGTCCAGTGATTGTTGGCTGGAATACCTGGCTGTCAAATAAACCAGCCGAATTTTCTGACAGAAATAAAACCCTGGATATTTCCGTTTCTGCCAGTCGATTACGCTAACCCGAATTTTTCCCCAGAATTCTGCATTCTCATGAAACATTCGGGCTAAATAGAAATTTAAGACTCAACATAAGGATCAAGCAATATGATTACCATCGATTTAAAGTCACTGGTCGGCAAACTCAATGACGCCTGTCGTACGGCACTGGAAGGTGCCGCTGGAATTTGTATGGCCCGCACCCATTACAATGTTGAAATCGAGCACTGGTTGTTAAAATTACTTGAACTGCCGGACAGTGATATAACCGCACTGCTGGAAAAATTTGAAATCAATCCGGGTAAACTGGTGGCCGATCTCAATAAGGAACTGGATCGGTTCAAGTCGGGCAACACCCGCCCACCCGCATTATCACCCACTGTGGTTGACCTGGCCAAGAATGCCTGGATGCTGGCTTCGGTGGAATACGGGCATCCACAGGCAACCTCGGCCCATATACTGGCGGCTCTGATGCTGGATGACACTATGCGCCGAGCCACCGAAGTCGCTTCCGGTGAACTGAAAAAGATAACCCCTGAATCCCTGCGCGCCTTGATCCCCAGCATTATAGGCAGCACCTCCGAGTCCATGAGTGTGGCTGTGGGTGATACGTCCATATCGGAAGGCGGTGCCCCCAGCGGTCCCACCAGTACGCCATCACTGGACAAGTTCACCATCAATCTCACCGAAGATGCCAAAAATGGCAAGATCGATTCGGTGCTGGGGCGTGATGAAGAAGTGCGTCAGATCATCGATATCCTGACCCGCCGCCGACAGAACAATCCGATCCTTACCGGTGAGGCCGGCGTGGGTAAAACGGCGGTGGTCGAAGGCTTTGCGTTGCGTATTGCCTCCGGTGATGTGCCGGATATCTTGAAAGGTGTGACCGTACGCAGCCTGGATCTTGGATTATTACAGGCCGGTGCCAGCGTCAAGGGTGAGTTCGAAAACCGCCTTAAATCGGTGATTGCCGAAGTCAAGGCATCCCCGGAACCCATTATCATGTTTATCGATGAAGCCCACACCCTGATCGGTGCCGGTGGTAAGGAAGGCCAGGGTGATGCGGCCAATCTGTTGAAGCCTGCACTCGCACGGGGTGAGTTAAGAACCATCGCGGCAACAACCTGGGCCGAATACAAGAAATATTTCGAGCGTGACCCCGCCCTGACCCGCCGCTTCCAGGTGGTTAAAATCGAAGAGCCGGATGAAGACAAGGCCATCGATATGATGCGCTCCATCTCGGTGATGCTGGCCCACCACCACGGTGTTCGCATTATGGATGAGGCCATTGTTGAATCGGTCAAGCTCTCCAGCCGTTATATTACCGCGCGACAATTACCGGATAAATCCGTCAGCCTGCTGGATACAGCCTGTGCCCGAGTCTCCCTCAGCCAGAGTGCCACCCCCGCCGCCATCGAGGATACTCGACGGCGTATCGACCAGTGTGAAGTCAATATTACTTCACTGGAACGGGAAAATGCCACCCTGGGTAACTGCGATGAGCGCATTGCCAGACTCAACGAAGAAAAAGCCCGCTTGCAGAGTGAACTGGACGTGCAACAGGCACAATGGGAAAAGGAAAAAGAAATCGTCAATAACATTCACGAGCTGCAGGGAAAAATCGAAGATGATTTTCATGCCGGCAACCTCTCCGAAGAAGAAGCAAAGCAGGAGGACGCGCCACAGAAACTGGATGATGCCGAACGGGAAAGCATAAAGGCCGAGCTACATAAACTGATGGAAGAGCTGGCTGAGGTTCAGGGCGAAAATCCCCTGATTCAGGTGAATGTCGATGGCCAGGCCATTGCCGAAGTGGTGGCTAACTGGACCGGTATCCCCGTGGGCAAGATGGTTTCCGATGAAATCAAGACGGTCATGAACCTGAAGGATATACTGGGTGAACGGGTCATTGGCCAGAAGCATGGCCTGGAAGCCATTGCTCAGGCCATTCAAACCTCCCGCGCGGGGCTAACCGATCCCAGAAAACCCATTGGGGTATTCTTCCTTGTGGGCTCCAGTGGGGTCGGTAAAACCGAAACCGCCCTCGCTCTGGCGGACCTGCTTTATGGGGGTGAACAGAATATCACCACCATCAATATGTCTGAATTCAAGGAAGAACATAAGGTATCCATGCTGCTGGGTTCACCTCCGGGTTATGTTGGTTTTGGCGAGGGCGGTGTGCTGACCGAAGCGGTGCGTCGCAAACCCTACAGTGTGGTTCTGCTGGACGAAATGGAAAAAGCCCATCCCGGTGTTCAGGATATATTCTATAACCTGCTGGATAAGGGCACCATTAAGGACGGTGAAGGACGTGACATCGATTTCCGCAATACGGTTATCATTATGACCTCCAATGCGGGTGAAGAACATATCCGCGCCATGTGCGCCGCAGGCGAGGAATTGCCGGAACCCGATGTGCTGCTGGATAACTTCCGTCCTCAGCTGCTCAAGTATTTCAAGCCGGCTTTCCTGGGCCGAACCACCGTCATCCCCTATTACCCGCTGAGTGATGAAGACCTGCTGAAAATCTGCAAGATCAATATGAACCGCATTGAAAAACGTGTGCGGGATCATTACGGTGCCGAATTCAGCTACGATGAGGATCTGATGCTGCATATTGTTGCTCGAAGTCAGGAGGTCGACACCGGCGCCCGGAATATCGAAAATATACTGACTCGTACCATGCTCCCGGAGCTTGCCGCGGAATGCCTGGCTCGCATGTCGGATGATGAAAGTATTGAGAAAATACATGTTGGGGTTGATGACGATGGCAAATTCAGTTATGCAATAAGCTGAAATACGGAATAAGCCAGTATTTTCCTTGCACAGGGATGTGCACTGAAATATGGCCGTATTTATCGGGAAATTTAGCGAAAATAGAACTATTTTAGCCATTTTTTGACTAAAACTTTACCTGGCTACTTTAAACGGTCAGCCTTCCTGTTTATATTTTGAGTCCTTTAAAAATGAATCGTCATTTACCCCGTGGTTTTGATATTCTGCATAATCCCAGACTCAATAAGGGAACGGCTTTTACCGATGAAGAACGGGATCGACTGGGCCTGCGCGGTCTGTTACCGGATACCGTTACCACCCAGCAGATTCAGATTAGCCGGGTTCTGGACAATATTCACCGCAAATCCAGTGATATTGAACGCTATATATTTCTTTCTTCCTTGCAGAATCGCAATGAGCGTCTGTTTTATCGCTTGCTGATCGATCATATCGAAGAACTGATGCCCCTGATCTACACCCCCACCGTGGGTGAAGCTTGCCAGCAGTTTGCCCATATCTTCCGTGAACCCAGGGGCTTTTATATTACCCCGAGGGACCGAGGCCGGATTAAAAGCATACTACAAAACTGGCCGGAAAAAGATATTCGCATGATCGTGGTAACCGATGGCCAGCGTATTCTTGGATTAGGTGACCTGGGCGCCAATGGCATGGGCATTCCCATTGGTAAACTGTCGCTCTATACTGCCGGGGCTGGCATCGCCCCCGAACAATGTCTGCCTGTAATGTTCGATGTGGGCAGCAATAACCGTGAATTGATCAATGACCATCTCTATCTGGGGATTCGTCAGCCACGTATCAGCGGTGAACCCTATCTGCAGTTAATGGATGAATTCGTCACCACCGTTCAACAGGTATTCCCCAGAGCGGTGATTCAGTTTGAAGATTTTCTGACCCCCAATGCCTATCTATTACTCAATACATACCGGGAAAAAGTCTGTTGTTTCAATGATGATATACAGGGTACCGCTGCGGTGGTTCTGTCCGGCATTTACACCGCTTTGCGGCTGACCCGACAGAAATTTACCGAATGCAGGATCCTGTTTCTGGGTGCCGGTTCCGCGGCTACCGGCATGGCCGATTTGCTGGTGCCCGCACTCTGCCGGGCAGGCCTGTCTGAGGAGGAGGCACGTCAGCGTCTATGGTTCGTGGATCGTCAGGGGCTGGTGGTAGAAGAGCGGGACAACCTG
>Ga0256830_1000815_pt1 | contig 23174 bp, 25 predicted proteins | sample 128326metaG_FD_190537 | JGI IMG/M metagenome (GOLD analysis project Ga0256830, IMG submission 190537) | Hydrothermal vent microbial communities from Lau Basin, Pacific Ocean - 128-326 | ecosystem: Environmental > Aquatic > Marine > Hydrothermal vents | place: Pacific Ocean: Lau Basin | collected... | reverse complement strand
TTTGACGGTTCGTTTCCCCAACATCGCAGAGATCATCGGAGCATCACCCGTTGGCTGCGGATGTTCGCTTGGTTCCACAATCATCATCTCGTCCTCAAGGAGGTTTTCTCCATTCCTTAACGGTGCCTACCATACGGCAATATTATTTCTTGGGCTGTATTGTTCCTCATGATGATTGCATTTTTCGACCTGACTGCACAAGGCTCTAGCATCTCGGTTTCCTTATCTTGTCTTGGCGAACCCGACGTTCTTCGCCCCCGGCTTCGGCTTGGAGGCTGAGATTTCCCTTATCCGCTCCCTCGGGGTGTGGGCAAGCGGAGCCTACTTCCTCTCCGGGACGTGGGATTTAGAGACGGGCCTGCGCTGGCACCTCTCGCCTCAGTTCGCCCTCTCCCTTCAGGCTCTGTTCCTGTTCGACGTGGTGGACGGCTTCGTTCCCCAACTGGGAGCCGGTGTGCGCTGGAGCTTTCCCCTGAACGCAGCGGGATCGTGGACGTTCTTCAACGAGGTCGGGCTCTACGTGCCCCCTTGTGGAGCGCTTCGTGCAGCCCTTCTACGGTGTGGGGATCGCCCTGCGATTCTGACCGGGTTCCGGTCCTTGTGGACACGGAGGGACGGCGGCACATTTGCGCCGATCGCGTTTAACCCCTAAGCTTAAGCCATCTCACGTCGAAAGGGCTGCGACAACGGACGGGACGGAGGGAACGAATTCCATGAAGCTTCAGCCGCCCCGGGGAATGCGGGACTTCCCCCCGGAGGAGAAGCTGCTGCGGGATGAGGTCATCGCGCTCTTAAGAGACGTGTTCGAGCGCTACGGCTTTAGCCCCCTGGAGACCCCCATCGTCGAGCGCTGGGAGATCCTCGCCGCGAAGTACGCGGGCGGCGAGGAGATCTTGAAGGAGACGTTTCGCCTCAAGGACCGCGCCGGACGGGACCTGGCCCTGCGCTACGAGCTCACCACCCCGCTGGCGCGCTTCATCGGGATGCACCCCACGATCAAACGGCCGTTCAAGCGCTATCAGATCGGGCCCGTCTTCCGCAACGGCCCCATCAAGACGGGCCGGTATCGTGAGTTCTACCAGTGCGACGTCGACACCGTCGGGGTCCACTCCCCCCTGGCCGACGCGGAGTTCGTGCTGCTGGCCCTCGACGTCTTCGACCGCCTGGGCTTTAAGGTCGAGATCCGGGTGAACCACCGTAAGCTGCTCAAGGATCTGGCCGCACGCGCGGGCGTCCCCCCCGAACTCCAAGACACGGGCATCCTGACCGTGGACAAGCTCGAGAAGATCGGGCACGGGGGCGTCCGCCGGGAGCTGGTGGAGAAGGGGATCGCCCCCGAGAGCGCGGACTGCTGGCTCGAGATCCTGAGCGCCGAGGGCCCCACGGACGAGGTGCTTGCGGCAATCGAGCAGGAAGTCCCCGAAAGCGAGGGGATTCGGGAGCTGAAGGAGATGTTCGTGTACCTCCCCGAGCGCCCCGAGGTGCGCTTCGTGCCCTCCCTGGCCCGGGGGCTGGCGTACTACACGGGCGTAATTTATGAGGTCTACAGCCTCGATCCGCCCTTCGACTCCTCGGTGGCCGCGGGGGGCCGCTGGGATGACCTCATCGGGAACTTCCTCGGGGGGCGTGAGAAGTACCCCGCGGTCGGGATCTCCTTTGGGCTTGAGCCCATCACGGAGCTGCTCAAGGGGGTTCGTAAGGGACCCGCCAAAAAGACCGTGACGCGCGTCTACGTCGTGCCCATCGCCCTCCCCCAAGAAGGATTGAGAGTTGCCCAAGCCTTGCGGGACGCGGGGGTTCCCACGGATCTGGACCTGGCGGGCAAGGGGATCAGCGAGAACCTCCGCTACGCCAACGCCTACGGGATCCCCTACGTGCTCATCCTGGGCCCGGAGGAACACCGGCAGGGCAAGGTGAAGCTGCGGGACATGCAAACGGGGGAGGAAGAGCTCCTCACCCTGGACGAGGCCATCGAGCGGCTCACGTAGATCCGGTCCCACCTGCTCCCTTCTGCTTTTGTCCTGTTGGGCGATGGAGGCTACACTCCTCGTGGGAGAAGAACCCAGAGTCGAAGAGGGTGAGTGCTGTGTGGGGTCGGATCGTGACCGCCGTCGAGCGAGCGGAGGAGTGGTTGTGGAAGCGGTTTCCCTCGAGGTCGTGGGAGGAGCGGGTTCCGGATCACAAAGGGGCTCCGCTCACCCGGGAGGAGAAAGCGCTCGTTAGCACGGTCTTGGTTTATCCCTTCCTCCTCCTCGGGCTCGGCGTGGGCCTCACCCTGCTGCTGGAGCTTCCTGTCCTTTACCCCCTGAAGGGGGCGATTTCCGCCGGGATCACATGGGGGCTCATCGTCACCGGAACCGCCTATGGGGTGTGGACCCTTCTCTACCCGCATCACCGGATCGATCCCAAGATGGACGTACCCGCGGTCGTCCTGGGCTGGCTCGTAGGCACCCTCTGGATCTGGATGGGGGCCCTTCGTCTGCCCGGATACGGGGTAGGGATCGGGATTCCGCTGAGCGGGCTGCTGCTCTTGCTCTTCCTGGCCAAGCGGAGCTTGAGGAGGCGGCGCGGGCACGCGGCGGGACGAGGGGGGTCCCTCCCGTCGGGCCTCTAGCTCGGCTTAAATTTCCCCGCACCCGTCGTCATCGGGCCGGTCGGTGGCGAACTCGGCCCACACGGGAACGTGATCCGACACTTCCTTGCGGGCGATGCGATAGGGGTTCTCCGCGTTTGGGTATAGATCCTCGAAGAAGGGATACGCCCCCGCGCGGCCGGTGAACTCGTAGGCCGTATGGCGCTCCTGGAGCCAGATGTTGTCGTACGACTTGGACATCCCCCGGGTGCCGATGGAGGTCTTCGTGGTCGCCGGGATGAGGTTGACCACGGTGGGGAGCCCCCGGAGGGCGCTCCAATCGCGGCTCTTGGCGGGCGTGTTGAAGTCCCCCACCAGGATCACGTCGTCCTCGCAGGCGGACTGCCCTTGCACCTGGGCGAAGACGTCCCGCAGGGCCGCGATCTCGTCGTCGAGGGTCTCCTCCCCCGGCCCGATGGCGTGGATCGTGATGAGCGTGAAGTCGAAGTTCCCGGCCCGGAAGCTCGCGTAGAAGGGCTCGCGGATGAAGACGTCCTCGGGGTCGGGGAAGACGGCGGCCTCCCCCGCGAATGCGACGCGATCCTCGCGGTAGAGCACGGCGTAGTACTCGCGATACGTCCTGCGCCCGATGGCGTCGGAGGTCGCCTGATAAGCCCAGGGGGCGCCCGTCAGCGATTCGACGCGCTCCTCGACGGCCTTAAGGGCCGCTAAAGGGTCGCGGCTTCCCGAGGTCTTCATCACCTCCTGGAGGGCGATCACGTCGTAGCGGGTGAGAACCCATGCGAGCTTGTTTAAGTCCTTTCCGTTGTTCCAGCCTAGGTGAAGGGTGTTCCAGGAGGCCAGCCGCAAGACGCCCGCGGGAGGGGCCGCAGACGGCCCCTCGGCCGTCGGGGCAGGAGCGGGCGACGGTCTCAGGGAGGAGGACTCGTTGAACGTCGTGGGAAGCTCGTTCGCGAGGAGGACCTCGACCTCGGCGCGGGCCGCCTGCACCCATTGGGGGTTCCTCGTGACGAGGTAGTATCCCACGCCTATCAGAAGCAGAAGGACCACAGCCGCGATCCCAATAAGAGCGATGCGTCTCATGGAGGTCACCTCATCGGTGGAATGAGCCCCACGATAACGGGTGCGAGGAGGGATCGCCAGAACGTCCGTTCTCCCTGCACGGGATATAAGGGATAACTCGGGGAGAACTCGATGCGGGTCCCACGCTTTTGTAAGATAGCATCCCCGGATACGGTATAAGCACCTCACGGTCCAAGGGGAAGAGGCCACGATGGCGGATTCCGGCATTTGGCTGGAAGGCAACTGGCGGGCCGGATGGGCCTTGGACTACTACTCCGGCGAATTAGGAGCCCGACTTTCCCGACTTAAGTACCGAGATCCCCCGGACTGGCGCGAGGTCGAACCCCTGACGGATGCTGCCGCGGCTTTCCTGCAGCAACGTGTGAAGGTCTTCCGGCGCGGGCAGCTGGCGGCGCTGCTCCCGGTCCCGCCCTCCCAGTCCCGCCGCCTACAGCCCATTGAAGTGCTGGCCGATCGCTTGGGAGAGAAAACGGGGCTGCCCGTACGGTTCCGCTATCTCCTCAAGACGCGCCGGACGCCGCCCCTGCGGAGCCTCGACGACCCGCAGAGCCGTCGGGAGCAGCTTCGCGGCGCGTTCCGCGTGGCGGATCGCTCGCTGGAGGGCAAGCGCGTCCTGCTCTTCGACGACGTCTATCGCTCCGGGGAGACGTTGCACGAGGTTACGGATGTCCTGTACAACCAAGGACGGGTGAGGGCAGTCTACGTGTTGGTCCTCACCAAGACGACGTGGCGACGGTAACCCGAAGATGCGTAGGAACCGAACGCAAAGGGAAGCCCTCTACGCCCTGTACAAGGCGAAGGTTCGAGCCCCGCGGGCGGTCTACGAAGAGGCCGTGCGGGAGTACGAGACCCTGCGGACTGCCGGGGGGGACTTCTTAGATCCGGAGGACGACGCCTATCCCGAGCGGTTACGACAGCGGCTGAACGCCCCGCCGTGGCTCTTCTATCGCGGTTCCCGTCCGAAGCCCTTGCGGCTCCTTTGCCGTCCCGGGGTGGCGATCGTCGGCGCGCGCAACGCCTCCCCTTGGGGGCTGCGCTGCGCGGAGGGGATCGCGCTCGGGTTGGCCCGGCGCGGGGTCAACATCATCTCGGGATACGCCCGCGGGGTGGACCGCATGGCCCATTACGGCGCACTACAAGCCCCCCGAGGGGGGACGACCCTCGTCCTGAGCGAGGGCATACTCCATTTCGCCCCCAAGGGGGAGCTGCGCGACGTCGAAGACTGGGAGCGGCGCACGCTCATCCTCTCCCCGTTCCCTCCCACTGCTCCCTGGCGCCCCTCCCAAGCGATGAGCCGCAATCAGATCATATGTGCCCTGGCGGACCTCGTTGTCGTCGTCGAGGCCGGACCCGAGCGGGACGAAAAGGGAAAGCGGAGCGGCACGTTCCACTCGGGGAAGACCGCGCTGGAGCTGGGCGTGCCCCTCTTTGTGGTCGAGTACCGGGAAGGGCAGCGCTCCCTGTTGGACTCCTCGGAGGAGTTGCCCGAGACCCCCGAGGGCAATCGGGCCCTCCTCGCTCGGGGGGGCCGCCCCCTGCCCTTGGACCCTCACAAGTGGGAAAAGAGCCTCCGCGAGGCGGTGCGCACCCTCTATCAAGCGCTCGGCTAAAGCTGCCGTCTCGCCTCCGCCAGCACCTCGTCGAACATTGCTTGAGTCAATCTGCCCGTCTGCGTGTTCTGGCGGCTCGGGTGGTACGAGGCCACGAGCGTGTACGTCCCCAGCTCGTAGACGGCCCCGTGGGCGAAGCGGGGCTTCGGGTTGGGGATTTTCGTCCCTCGAAGCGCCAGGGCGCTCAAGGCCCCCTGAAACGCGACCCGACCCAGCGCCAGCACCACGCGAACGTTCGGGAGCAGCTCCAGCTCTCGGACGAGCCAGGGGAGGCAATTGCGGATCTCCTCCGCTGAGGGCTTGTTCTGGGGCGGGGCGCAGCGGACCACGGCCGTCAAGAAGCAATCCGTAAGCTGAAGCCCATCGTCCCGCGCGCGGCTCGTGGGCCGATTGGCGAAGCCCGCCCGGTGGAGGGCGCCCATGAGGAAGTCCGCGGCGCCGCCGGGGACGTCGCCCGTGAACATCCGCCCGGTGCGATTGGCCCCGTGGGCCGCCGGGGCCAGGCCCACAATTAAGAGCCACGCGTCCGGGTCCCCGAAGCCGGGGACGGGCCTCGCCCAGTACGTCTCGTCCCGAAAGGCCCGCTTCTTTTCAAGGCCGACGCGCTCCCGGTAGGCCACCAGGCGCGGACAGCGCCGACAGCGGACGATCTCGCGGGCGAGCGCCTCCAGGGACTTCGCGTGGCTCACGGCTCCGACTTCGACTCCGGCTCACGCCTCAGCGCCAAGGGGCGACGGACCGTCTCCGTCAGTCGAAAGCCCCTCTTGAGCAGCTCGTTTACGTAGACCTCGGGGTCCACGGCCCAGTCGGGCGTGCGCACGCCGGGGGCGACTTCTCCCCGAGCAAGCTGATGCAGCACGATCGCCGCGGAGAAGCCCGTGGTCCGCTCCATCGCCGTAAAGCCCGTCGCCTCGTCTTGGACGTCCCAGAGATCGAGCTGCACGCTTCCCTCGCGTTCGCCGTCCGAGCCCGAGCAGACGACTCGCAGCACCACGAGATCGGGCTCCCCGAAGTCGAGCGTTCGCTCCAGAGCTTGGGCGACGACCGCGCGGGCCTCCCCCTCCAAAAGCCCCAGATCCCTCAGCAGTCGAATTTTGGCGCAGTGGCCGGGGTAGCGCACCGTCTTGTACTCGTAGCTTTTCAGCTTTGATTGATACTCCCAAGGGGCCGTGGACGTCCCGCCTGAAGTGATAAACGCCTCGCAGCGCCCCACGCCGGGCAGCTCCAGCTCCTCCAGCTCCGTTAGGGCCTCCACGGTCTGAACCCGCCCGTCGCGCAGCACGTACGCGGGGCTCAGGTACTCGTTGAGCAGCCCCTCCACACTGAAGACAAGCTGGTAGTCCAAGGGCCCCCGAGGCCGCCGGGGCAGCCCGCCGCAGTAGATTTTCACACCTTCGGGCCGGAGCCCTTCACGCTCCAGCCTGCGTATCGCATAGACGGCCAGGACGTTCGCCGTCCCCGGCGCCAGGCCGCAGTCGGGCACCACCGCGATCCCGCGGGCCCGGGCCTCCGTGTCAAATTCCCTCTGCCGGAAGACGACGTCCGTGTTCCCACCCAGATCGCACAGGGGGGTCCCCGCCCGGACGGCGGCCTCGGTAATAAACGCGTTGAAGTGGTAGGGCACGGCGCTGAGCGCCGCGTCGAAACCCTCAAGCTGAGATTGAAGCTGCTCGCGGTTGCGGACGTCGAGCCCCGCGGCGGAGGCGACGGTCCGGCCCGCAAGCCTGTTCACCCGCTCCGCGGCCCGGTGGGCCCGCCCCTCGTCGGCATCGAAGAGGACGACCCCCGCGGCTTCCCCGCGGACGGCGAGGTCGAAGGCCGCCGCCTGGCCCTGGCGTCCGGCCCCCAAGACGGCGTAACGGTATCTCATGGCCCTCGATGATACCCGATCCCCGCTCCCGTGTCCCCCGCGGGGCGCACGGCCTTCGTTGTCGGGCGGGCCCGCTCCCGCGTTATAATGCGGCGATCGAGATGATCGGGCTCCTGTTGGCGCTCACGATCGCCGGATTGCGCTACGCGTTCGGGACGGTGCTCCCCGAGGACGTCTTCATCGGGAGCGCCCGGTTCCTGTTCGGGTGGTACCTGGCGACGAGTCTCGTGGGCATCAGCTTGGGAGCTTTGGCCTGGGCGGGGGACCTGGGCGTGGAGGGCGCCCGCTTGAGGCACGGGGTCGCGACGGCCTTGGGGTGGATGCTCGGCGTCCCCCGATTGCCGCTGCAGCACGTCGGGGTGTTGATCTTCCTGGTGCTGCGCCGGGCGCTCTTCGTGACCGGGGCGTATCTTTGGACCCGGGGACTCCAAGCCGTGGGAGCGACGTTCGCCCGCGACGATCAGCTCCTGCTCCTTGGGGCTGTGTTGTTGGGGGTGGGCTTGCTCTCCGGGCTTCTGGTTCCGCTGCTGCGGCGGGTCGCCCCGCCCCTGGCGCTCCGGGTGGAGTCGAAGCCCGACGCCCCCTGATCGCTTCCTAGAAAGCCCACTAGGGACCCCGAACCCCAACCCGAAGCATCCGCAGCAGCAGGGCGACGTGTGCCTGCCGCTCGACGATCTCGCAGACCGTGAGGGCCTCCTCCAAGGACGCGCCCACGGCGACGATCCCGTGGCGGGCCAGGAGCGCCGCCCTGCGCCCCTCCAAGGCTTGCACGGCGTTGCGGGCCAGCTCTTGCGTGCCCGACGGCGCATAACGGGCCACCCGCACGTCGCCCCCCGCGAAGATCTCCAGTTCCTCCGTGTGGGCCGGGAGCGGCTCCGAGAGAAAGCTCCACGCCTGGGCGTAGATCCCGTGGGCGTGCACCGCGGCCCTCGCTTCGGGGAACGCCCGATAGATCGCGGCATGAAGCCGCCACTCCGACGACGGCTTTCCGCTTAGGACCTCCCCCTCGACGGTCATCGTCGCGACGTCCGCAGGGGCCATGCACTCGTAGGGGAGGCTTGTGGGGGTGATGTGCATTACGTTCATGTCCTGGGGATCGCGGGCGCTCACGTTCCCCAAGCTGCCCACCACCAAGCCCTTCTGCAGCATCTTTTGGGCCGCCTCGACGATCCGGGCGCGCAGCCCCTCCCGCTCGGCTTCGGGGTTGGGGTTGGGATCGGGGTTAGCGTTAGCTCGATTCCGGGCCATGCCGATGGACCGCCTCCGGGTGGGCGAGGGCCTTTTCGATCGACGGGGGGAAGGGCGGGCGCAGGACGCCCACCTCCGTGATGAGCGCCGTTACCAGCTCATGGGGGGTTACGTCGAACGCGTAGTTCCTCGCCGAGGCCCCCGCGGGCGCAACCCTTTGGCCGGCGACGGAGAGCACCTCCTCGGGGTCGCGCTCCTCGATGGGGATCTCGTCCCCGTTGGGGATCTGGGAGTCGATCGTGGAGGTGGGCAGTGCCACATAAAACGGGATTCCGTGGCGCCGGGAGAGCACGGCCAGGGCGTAGGTCCCGATCTTGTTGGCCACATCCCCGTTGGCTGCCACGCGATCCGCCCCCGTGATCACGGCGTCCACGAGGCCGCGGGCCATCAGAGCCCCCGCAGCCCCGTCCACCAAAATCTCGTAGGGGATGCCCTCCTTCGCGAGTTCCCAGGCGGTAAGGCGCGCGCCCTGGAGGAGGGGCCGGGTCTCGTCCACCCATACCTTATCCAGCTTTCCCCTTTCCCAAGCGGCGCGGATGACCCCCAAGGCCGTCCCGTACCCGGCGGTGGCCAGCGCCCCCGCGTTGCAGTGGGTGAGCACGCGCGCGCCCTCGGGGAGCAGCTCGGCCCCATACGCGCCCAAGCGCCGATTCGCTTGAATATCCTCCTCGCGGATCTTGTGGGCTTCCTCCAAGAGGGCTTCCACTACTTTAGGGGGGAGGTCTTGGGCCTCCAAGTGCGAGAGGGCTCGATCGAGGACGCGGCGCTGGCGCTCCAGCGCCCAGCGGAGGTTGACGGCCGTGGGGCGGGTGCTCAAGAGAAGCTTGTACGCTTCGTCAAAGCGTCTCCTGAGCGCCTCGGTGGAAGAAGCGCTGCGAACCCCGAGCACGAGGCCGTAGGCGGCGGCGACCCCGATGGCGGGCGCGCCGCGCACCGCCAGCCTCCGGATGGCCTCCGCTACCTCCTCCACACGCGTGAGCGAGAGCACCCGCTCCTCGTGAGGAAGGAGCGTCTGGTCCAGCAGCTTCAGTTGAGAGTCTTCCCACCAGACGGGTGTGAGCATACGGTGTGAAAGCTACTCCTTGGGTCCCGAGCCTGCGAATAGCGCACGCTTCGCCTCTTCCGGAAGTTCAACGGGCACAAACAGAGCGGCAGGATATAAGTATCCATCGGGTTCGGAAAGGTCCTCGTCCACAACCCGCATCATCCCGTGGGACTCCGCCTCCGGATCGGGAAGGCGTCGGTACACCTTCCCAACGACCAAGCTGGCAGAAAAGCCCTCGTTGTTTATGCACAAGACGAACTCGCTCATGCGGAAAGCTCACCCCCCGGCGCTCCTTCGAGGATGGCGACCCCTGAGCTGGTCCCGATGCGGTCCGCCCCGGCCTCGATCATCGCCACGGCCGTTTCATAGTCGCGAATTCCCCCCGCGGCCTTGACCCCCATCCCCTCGCCCACGGCCCGCTTGAGGAGCCGAACGTCCTCGACCGTGGCCCCGCCCGGCCCGAACCCCGTCGAGGTCTTGACGAACTGCGCCCCGGCGGCCTTCGCCAAGATGCACCCGGCCACCTTCTCCTCGTCCGCAAGGAGCGCCGTCTCCAGGATGACTTTCAGGGCAATCGGCCGCGGGCTCTTGCGGATCTCGTCGCGGACCGCCTCCAGCTCCTCAAGAATCACAGAATATTCCCGCTCCTTGAGGGCGCTCACCCGGATCACGAGGTCGAGCTCGTCGGCCCCGTCGCGGATCGCCTGTTCGGCTTCCGCGGCCTTGACCGCCGGGGCGCTCGTCCCGTGCGGGAAGCCCACCACCGTGATCACCCGAACGTCGCTGTCCTTCAAGAGCGAGCGGGCCAGGGCCACGTGACAGGGGTTCACGCAGGCCCCGTAGAACCCGTAGCTTTGCGCCTCCTCGCATAGCTTCTCCACCTCGGAGCGGGTCACGCCCGGGCCGAGCTTCGTGTGCTCAATTCGGCGGGCCAGCTCCCTTCGACTCACGGTCGCCATGGGTGCGTCTCCTCCCCCCGTCCCTCGTACCCCGTACCCCTCGCGCGCAGGCGAGTTGAAGCGGGGGAAGTGTATCCGCTAGACTGGCGTCCCGACAACTGCGAGCGTGGTGGACATGAAGCTAGTCATCGAGTACTGCGAGGAGTGCCTCTTCCTCGGGCGGGCGCTGGAGGTCGCCCAGGCGGTCCTGGAGCGCTTCTCCCGGGATCTTGAGGCCGTAGAACTCCGTCCTGGGCACGAGGGCGTCTTCACCGTGGCCCTCGACGGGGATGTGCTCTTTAAGATCGGCGAGGACGGCCGGCCCCCCGCCCCCGAGGAGATCGTGCGGCGTCTGGAGCCCAAACTGCGGCGGGCGGCTTAGTGAGCGTTGCGTTCCCACAAAGGAGCCGGGGATGGGCCACAGCCCGAAGCGGGGGATGTTCTTAGGAAGGTTTCAGCCGTTCCACAACGGGCACGACGCCGTGGTGCGGGCGATCGCCCCGGAGGTGGACGAGCTGATCATCGCCGTGGGGAGCGCCCAGTACAGCCACACCCTGCGCGACCCCTTCACGGCGGGCGAGCGGATCATGATGATCACCCGGGCCCTCGAGGATCTCCCCCTGACGAAGTACGTCCTCCCCATCGAGGACATCGAGCAGAACGCTTTGTATGTGGCCCACATCTGCCGGCTCACCCCGCCCTTTGATGTCATCTTCTCCAACAACCCCCTGGTGATCCGTCTTTTCCAGGAGGCGGGCATCCCGGTGCAGCGGGTCCCCCCCGTGGACCGGGGGCACCTCTGGGGCACCAAGATCCGCGAACTAATGATCGAGGGCGAGGAGTGGCGCCGCTACGTCCCCCCCAAGGTGGCCGAGGTGATCGACGAGATCGACGGCATCGCGCGCCTTCGCCAGATCGCCGAGACGGATCAGCTGCTGAAGGAATAGAAAATCAAGAACCCAAAGATGGTGGACCTCAACCTCCCCGTGGGCGAGAACCCCAAGCTGAAGGAGCTTCTCAACAGGGTCAACGCCCACGTCCGGCTCCAGACGTACTGGCAGTGCTCCAACGTGATCGCCGTCGATCGCCTGGGGATCAACGATCACGGCCCCGTCCACATCAAGATCGTCTGCAACATGGCTCTAAAGCTTTTAAGGCTTCTCGTGGAGCAGGGGATCCCCACGAGCGTGGAGAAGGACTACGGCCTTACGGCCCACGACGCGGAGGTCGTGGTGGTGCTCGCGGGGTGCCTGCACGACATCGGGCACATCGTCCACCGCGACGACCACGAGCGCTACTCCGTGGCGCTCGCCCCGCCCCTCATCCGCGAGCTGCTGGAGGGGATGTACGCCGAGCGGGAGGAGGCGATCCTGACGTCCGAGATCCTGCACGCGATCCTCGCCCACGACACGCCCGTGCGCCCCCTCACCCTCGAGGCCGGGGTGCTCAAAGTCGCCGACGCGCTGGACATGGAGCAGGGCCGGGCGCGGATTCCCTTCGAGAAGGGCTCGCCCACGATCCACGCCGTCTCGGCGATGGCCATCGAGAAGGTGCGCGTCCGCCGCGGGGAGGAGAAGCCGATCTGCATCGAGATCACCATGGGCAACTCCGCGGGGATCTTCCAGCTCGACAACCTCTTAAAGCCCAAGCTCCTCAACTCCGGCATCAAGGACTACTTCGAGATCCGCGCCCGGATCACGGGCGAGGAGAAGAGGATCGTAACCCGCTACGAGCTGTAGCGGAGCGCCGCGGGGGACTCAGCTCAGCTCAAGGTTCCGGCCCGCCTTGCGGGTGCAGGGCGGCCAGAAGCGCTCCCAGCTGGTACGCCGTCTCCGTCGCGTTTTCCGCCCCCCGCCTCAGGGCGTCTTCCAGATCCGCGGGGCCGGGGACGATGGAGAAGACGGCCGTGATGCCCACTCGATGCAGGCTGGAAAGACCCCCCGAGCGGGAGCCGCAGAGCACCACGAGGGGCTTTCGATGGGCTTTGGCCAGCCGCGCCAGCTGTAGGATCCCCTTGCCCTCCAGCGTCTGGGGGTCGATCTGGCCCTCGCCCCCCACCACGAGGTCGCACTCCCGCACGCGCCCCTCGAGCCCCAGCTCCTCGGCGATAAATTCGCTCCCCGAGACGAGCTCGGCCCCCAGGAGCGCCAGGGCCGCGCCCAGCCCGCCCGCCGCTCCGGCTCCGGGGATCTCCCGCACGTCTATTCCCGCGTCGCGAAGGGCGACCTCGGCGAAGTGCGCGAGGTTTCGCTCCAGCGCCTCGCACTGCTCGGGCGTTGCCCCCTTCTGGGGCATGTAGAGACGGGCCCCCCGCGGGCCCAGGAGGGGGCTCCGCACGTCGCAGAGGGCCACGATCCGCGTCCTCTTCACCCGAGGATCCGCGGACGAGAGGTCGAGGGCGGCAAGCTTCGCCAACCCCGCCCCGCCCTTGGGGATCGGCCTCCCGCGGGCATCGAGGAGCCGAACCCCGAGGGCCTGCAGGAAGCCCGCGCCCCCGTCGACGGTGGCGCTCCCCCCCAGCCCCAGCCAGATCTCGCGCACGCCCTCATTGAGCGCGGCCAGCACGAGTTGGCCCACCCCGTAGGTGGAGGCTTTTAAGGGATCCCGCTCCTCGGGCGCCAGCAGAACGAGCCCCGCGGCGCGGGCCATCTCGATCACGGCCGTCCCGTCGAGGAGCCCCCACTCCGCCTCGACGGGGCGGCCCAGCGGGTCCTCCACGGCGGCCGTCCGAAGGCGCCCTCCCCGCGCGGAGAGGAGCACCTCGAGGGTGCCGTCCCCGCCGTCGGCCAGCGGGCACAGCGCGATGCGAAAGCGGGGGGAAGCCCTGCGAAACCCCCGGGCGATCGCCTCCGCGGCCTCCCGGGGGCGGAGGCTCCCCTTGAACGCCGCCGGGGCTACGAGAACTCTCATCGTACCTTTGGACTTGGACTTAGACTCAGATCCGCCTCAGACGCGGGCGGGAGCGGCCTCCCGCGCCCGCCAGTACCGCTTCCCGTACTCCAGCGCGAACGCGGCCTGGCGCTCCGTGGCCGCCTCCGCGCTCTCGAAGTCGCGGGCCTCGTGGAGGGCGAACGCCAGGGCCCGCAGCGTCCAGCAGGCGAACACGACGTCGTGGTAGATGGGCGAGAAGCGCTGTTCGATGTACCCCCGGGCCAAGCGGTCCAGGAGGGGCACCCAGCGCTCGGCCGAAAGCTCCCGGCTCCCCTCCTCGAACGCCTCCCGCTTGAACAGCGCCGTGATCCACTGGCGCTCCTCCCGGGGGAGGCCCAGCTCCTTGAGGCGCCGGTTGGGGCTTCGCAGCCCCCGCACGAACGTGAAGAACCGCTCCCGCTGCTCGTCGAGGTCGACGTAGCGCAGGGTGCGCACGTCCTCGCCGACCCGCTCGATCCCGTCGTCTACGGGCAGCACCCGGACGAGCTCGCGCCGGGGTTCGGGGACGGCCAAGTAACGCCTGTGGAACGCGATCTGCTTGCACATCTCGTCGAAGCACTCCACCAGCATCCGGCGGAGCTCCGTCAGGCTCTTCTTCTTGTGGGTCTTCTGGGCCAAGTAGACCTCCACGACGGGGAAGCCCGCGGCGACGGTGTTCACGGTGAAGAAGGTGTCGATGCCCCAGTGGTGGGGCGGGGCCGTGGGCGCGCGCTCCAGCAGGAAGCGGGCCAGCTCCGTGGTGAGCGCCAGCTCCCCCCCGAGGGGCTGCTGGATGCGGTGCCCCTCGGGGAAGTAGAGGCTCATCAGGGGTCGGGTCACGTGGCGGGTGATCTGCGCGTCGAGGGTGCTGCGGTCGAAGTAGCCGCGGGCCATCGCGGCCTTATGCTCCTCCATGCTCTTAAGCAGAAACGTGATCCAGCGGGGGGTGACGGAGGAGATGTCGCCGTCCAGAAACATGACGTGGGTAAAGCCGTTGGTGAGGGCGTGCTGGAGCCCGGTGACCATCGCGCCTCCCTTGCCCGTCTCGCGCAGCTCGCTGCGCAGGAGCCGGATCTGGGCGCAGGGGAAGCGACGGCCCAGCTCGGGAAGGGAGCGTTGCAGCTCCTCGTAGGTCCCGTCGGCCGACCAGCCGTCGACGATCAGGACGGCGTCGATCTCCCCGGAGCGCAGGGCCTGTTCGGCCACGAAGAGGGGCTGCGCTCCCTCGTCCTTTTCGGGGATTACGAGCACCGTGGACATCGCACCGGATCCCTCCTGTCAGGGGCTCTGCTCCCAAGATCCCCGATTGTACTAGGGTACACAGGGAATACAACCGGGCGGGGTCCGGCGTTCCCCCGCGGGGGTGCCTTTGTCCTCGGGGGCTAGGGCAGCAGGGCTTTCCCCGTCTCGCGGTCCATGAAGCGGAGCTTCGCGGGGTCGAAGCGCAGGCCCACCTCCCGGTTGGGCTCGACCTGAAGATCCGTGTCGACCATGACCTTGAGGGTCTGCCCCCCCACGTCGAGGGTGAGGAGGAGGTGGGAGCCCAGGGGCTCGACGACCAGCACCTGGGCGGGGAGCGCGTCCCCCTCAGGCTTGGGGAGCACCTCGATGTGCTCGGCCCGGATCCCGACGGTGACGGGCCTGCCGACGTGCTCCTTGAGGGCCCGAGAGAGCGTTTCGGGCAGCGGGATCTCGTGCCCCGCGGCCTTCAGCACCAGAAAGCCGTCCTTCTTCGGGGCGACCAGCTCCCCCGGCAGGAAGTTCATCGGCGGGTTGCCGATGAAGCCCCCGACGAAGACGTCCGCCGGGTGCTCGTAGACGGTCGTGGGGTCGTCTACTTGAACAATTTCGCCGTCCTTCATGACGGCGATGCGGTCCCCCAGGCTCAAAGCCTCGACCTGATCGTGCGTGACGTACACGGTCGTGGAGCCGATCTGCTTGTGGAGGCGCTTGAGCTCCGCGCGCACCTGGAGGCGGATCAAGGCGTCGAGGTTGCTGAGGGGCTCGTCCATCAGCAGCACCTGGGGCTCGAGCACGATGGCGCGGGCGACGGCCACGCGCTGGCGCTGGCCCCCCGAAAGCTGGGCCGGATAGCGCTTCAGCAGCTCCTCGATCCCCAGCATCTCCGCGACGTTCTGTACGCGCCTGCGGATCTCGGCGCGGGGGACGCGCTTCATCTTGAGCCCGAAGGCGATGTTGTCGAAGACGCGCATGTGGGGGAAGACGGCGTACGACTGGAAGACCATCCCGATGTCGCGCTTGCCGGGGGGGAGCTCCGTGACGTCGCGGTCCCCGATGAAGACCCGCCCGCCGTCGACCCGCTCCAACCCCGCGATGCACCGCAAGGTGGTGGTCTTTCCGCAGCCCGACGGCCCCAGCAACACTAGGAACTCCCCGTCCTCGATGGTGAGGGTGACGTCCCTTACCGCCACGACCTTTCCGAAGACCTTCCAGACGTTCTCCAAGCGGATCTCCGCCATCGCTCCTCCCCCTCTTTTTAGCGTTCCGCCGGGGCCCCGCCCCACATCTGGATGAGGTAGCGGCGGATGAGAAAGATGAAGATCAGCGCCGGGATCGTCATGAAGAAGCCCCCCGCGACCTTGAAGTACGGTTGCGAAGCCCGCAGGTTGGCGAGCACCTGGGCGGGCAGGGTGCGGTTCTGGGTGGTCAGCACCGCCGCGGCGAAGACCTCGTTCCAGGAGATCACGAACGTGAACATGGCCGCGGCGGCCAGCCCGGGCAGCGCCAGCGGCAGCGTGATCCGGACGAACGCCTCCAGGCGGCTGCACCCGAGGGTCATCGCCGCCTCCTCCAGCTCCTTCGAGACGCCCACGAAGATGCTCGTCGTGATCAACACGGAAAAGGGCAGGGCCATCGCCGCGTGGATGAACGCGACGCCCACGAGCGTGTCGTAGATCCCCAGGCGATAGTAGAGCACGATGAGCGGGACGGCCAGCAGGGCCGTCGGGAACATGCGCGTGATCAGGATCCCCAGGCGGAACGCCTCCCGCCCGCGGAAGACGAATCGCGAGAGGGCGTAGCCCGCCGGGGCGGCGATCACCAGCGTGATGGCGATCGTGAGCAGCGCCACCCAGATGCTGTTCAGGGTGCTCTCGAGCACCCCGTAGGAGTTCACGAAGAAGGCCATCGTCTCGATCGAGAAGCGGCTCGGGATCAGCGGCTTGGGCCAGCCGAAGAACTCCTCCCGCGGCGTGAACGAGAGCACGGCGATCAGGAAGATGGGTAGGAGCACCCAGCTGGCGATCGCGACCACGGCCATGTAGAGCAGCACGCGGTTGCGCGCCTCGCGGGGCGTCAGCCTGCGCGAGCCGGGGGGCACATCCGGCGGCATCGTCGGGGTCATCGCCGCTCCTCCTCCCGCACCCGCAGGAACACGAGATACAGCACCGTGAAGATCAGCGAAATCGCTAGAATAATCACGGCGTACACGGACGCAAACTGCAAATTTTGCCGGAAGAAGTACCAGGTGTAAGCCCGCTCGGCCAGCACGGGCAGGAAGTCCCCGGCCAGCGCGATGACCACGGCGAAGATCTCGAAGGCGAAGATGGTGCGGATGATGAGCGCGGCTTGCAAGCTGGGCCGCAGCAGGGGCAGGATGACGTACCAGAGCCGCTGCCAGCGGTTGGCCCCCAGCACCTCGGCCGACTCCAAGTAGTCCTTGGAGATCATCTGGAGGCCCGCTACGAGCACGACGAGCACGATGGCCGTGGCCCGCCAGTGCTCCGCCACCACCACCGCGCCGAAGAGCCAGTCGATTTGCGTATACGACAGGATGGTGACGGGTCGCTCGATAAGCCCCAGCGCGTAGAGCAGCGAATTTAAGAACCCGCGGTCGGCGAAGATCCCGTACCAGATGAGCCCGGCGGCCAAATCCGAAAGACCCAGCGGGATGGCGCAGATGTAGAGGAAGAGCTGGGAGCCGCGGAAGCGGGTGTTCACCAGGAGCGCAACGAGCAGGGCCGTCACCAGCTGGAGCGGCACGATGGTGACGGCCAACAGGAACGTCCACTTGAGCGCGGGCTTGAATTTGTAGTCCCAGCGGAGCAGGTCCGAGAAGTTCTTCAGCGTCCAGGCCCCCGTGTCCGGGTCTTGGAAGGCCACGACGATGGCCTGCGAGAGCGGGATCACGAAGAAGAGCACCAAGTAGAGCACCGAGGGGAGCAGCAGCCAATAGGGGAGCAGGGTGTCGGTGCCCAAGAGGCGCTGCCTTAGGGGCCGAGGCCGCCGGGCCTCGACCGGGGTGTCCACCGTGGCCATGGCGCGTCCCGCCCTTTGTAGCCCATTTCGCGAAAAAAGACAACCCCCGGCTCGTCCGGGGGTTGTCCTCCCTAGCCTTGCGAGAGCGCAGTGAAAGCCCCGCTTGGCGGGTTACATGTCGCCGACGCCCTCGACGGAGCAGGGCTGCTCCGGCGGGTCGGGGAGCGGGCAGGCCGCGCCCGTCTCCTGGAACAGCTCGTGGAGGAGCTGCCCCTGCTGCTGGAGCACGGTCGAGATGTCCTCGCCGTTGATGACGATGCGGATGAAGGTGTCGCGGTAGATGGCGCCGAAGTCGCCGCCCCGCGGGCCGAGGCCGCCGGGGATGAGGGCGGGGAGCGCGTCGGCCGCGCCCGCCTGGTTGGAGACGCCCTCAGCCAGCACCCGAAGCGCCCCCGGCGGGACGACCCCGGCCGCCTCCGCCACGGAGGGGAAGAAGCCGACGCCCTCGAGGATCTTCACCTGGGTCTCGGGCCGGGTGAGGTACTCGATGAGCTGGGCGGCCGCGTCGCGGTTGGGCGCGGTCTTGGGGATGCCCAGCCCGGCCAGGATGGCGATGTAGCCGCGGCCGTTCGGCCCCGCCGGGGCCGGAATGGCGATGAAGTCATCCGGCCGCTCCACGGGCGCCTGCTTGAGCCGCGCCGTGTGGTCCCACGCCACCCAGACGGTCTCCTCCAGGAGCAGGGTGTCCATGCTGTCGGCGGTGGCGACCGCCGGGTGGACCTGCGGCCAGAGTTGATCACGCAGGAACTCCCACATGGCCACGGCCTCGTCGCTCATAAACTTCTTGACCGTCGAGCCGGTGAACGACGGGTACGCGTAGCCGTGGACGAAACGGTGGAGCAGGCTCCGCGGCCCGGCGGGGATGCCCAGCTTCGGCTCCCCGGTCGCCTCCTGGAGGGCCTGGCCCCAGGCGACCAGCTGCTCGTACGTCAGCGCGTTGACGTCCGCCCCCTCGGGGAGGTAGTCCAGGGCCTTCTTGTTGGCCATCATCAGGTAGGTCGCCCGCATCCAGGGGACGAACACCTGCACGTCGTTTATGTTCCCCAGGGCGACGTCGCCCTCGGCGAAGGTGCGGCCCGTAAGCCCGGCCAGCACGTCCGAGATGTCGTCCATGAACTGGGCGATGCCGACGAAGTCGCCCTGGAGGCCGCCCACCAGGTCCGTGGAGCCCTGACCGGCCCGGGCCTCCCCCTCGAGCCGGGTGAAGAGCTCACCGTACTCGGCGCCGATGAACTCGACCTCGATGCCCGTCTCCTCGGTGAAGGGCTTGAGGATCTCGTTGCGGACGAACTCGGCCTCCTGGATGGGCACCAGCTGCGTGGAGACCCAGACGATCTTCTGTCCCTGGGCTTGGGTGTAGATGCCGACCGACCCCAGCGTGAGGATCAACCCGAAAGCGATGAACAGCAAGCTAAGCAGCTTCAATCCCTTCATGCGCGAACCTCCTTCTTCGCTTTTCGGCTTTTCGGCCCGTGGTTTTCTCCGAAAGGCCCGACTCCGGGATGGGATGGGACGCAGGGCGCAACTGCCCTGCGCGAAACAGGATTCGCGTAACCGAACGTTTCCCCGTGCGATCACCTCCCCCCTTGCGTTGCCCTCTTGCCCTGCCCCGCGCGCCGGTGGTCCTGCCGTGCCGTCGCCGTCCCGGGGCAGGCGTTTCCGCTTGAATCTAGCACCCCCGAGCCCTCCCTGTCAAGGGGTCAAGCCCGGCCGCGGCTCCTCCCCGAGGCGGGGCCGGGGGAGGCGGGGTCCTCCCCCGGCCCCAGCGCGCTCGCAATGAGATGTGCCGTCCGCAGGGGCTCCGGGAGGTTCCCGTAAAGGGCCAATCGCCGGATCACGGCACGGGCTTCTTCGGGGGAGATCCCCACCCTTTGGACGTAGACCCCCTCCGCGGGCTCCATCGGCCCCAGCCGCTCGATCACCGCCCACTTCTCCTCCCCCCGGGGGATGCGCTCCAGGAGCACCCGCCGGATCGTGGCGTAGTCGGGCTCGCGGCGGGCCACCACCAGCACGGGCAGCCCCACGCGCTCGTGGAGCGCGAAGACGTCGACCACGTTGAACCCCGCCAGCGCGATCCCCTGGAGCATCACGAGCTGGAGGTGATGGCGGTACTTGGAAGCCTCAAGGAGGGCCGCGAGGACGTCGGCCGAGTCGAAGCCGTCCTTCTCCACCTCGCCCACGAGGACCCCGTCGAAGCGCCGGTCGGCGAAGACGGCCCCCACCACCTTCACCCGACCCCGGTAGTTCAGGGGGAAGGGCGCGTCGTCGAACCCGATGACGTGGGAGAGGCTCCTCCGTCCCATCGCGCTGTGCCAAGCTCCGATCGGTCGGCGTTCGGTCGGTCGATGGATCAGCGCCGGGGCGACCCGGCCCCGGGCTTCAGGCGCTCCACGGCGACGATCCCCTCGACGATCTCGCGGAAGAGCGGCGCCGCCGTCAGCCCCCCATAGTACGCGCGGGTGCCCACCTCGTCCAAGACGACGAGGATCACGTATTGCGGGTCGGAGGCGGGGAAGAACCCCGCAAAGAGCGAGGTGTACTTCCCCTTCACATACCCGCGGCCTGGGATGGCCTTCTGGCCCGTGCCGGACTTGCCCGCCACGTCGAAGCCCTCGACGTTCGCGTAGACCCCGGTGCCGCCGTCTTGCTGTACCACGAGGCGCAGCATCTCGACGAGCTTCCGGACGTTCGCGGAAGAGGCCACGCGCCCGCGTTCCTCGGGGGAGCGCCCCCGCAGCTCCCCGCCCGGGAGCTCGATTGCTCGCACGATGGAGGGGGCCAAGAGCCGACCCCCGTTGGCGAGCGCGGCGTACTGGGCCGCCAGCTGCACGCCCGTCACCGAGACCCCCTGCCCGATGGGGATCGCCCCGATCTCGAGCGCGGACCACGCCTCCACGGGCCGCAGAACCCCGGGGACCTCCCCGGGCAGCTCCACCCCCGTCTCCTCCCCCACCCGAAGGCGCCTCAGGAAGGCGTAGAGCCGCTCCTCGCCCAAGCGCTGGGCGATCCGGATCATCCCCGTGTTGATCGACTTTTGGATCACCTCCGCGGGAGTCACAGGGCCGTAATCCCGGTGCTCCGCGTTGCGGAAGGGGTGGCCCGCGATCACCACGGGGCTGTCCCCGCTCACCCGCTCCCTCACGGAGATGACGCCCGCCTCCAGCGCGGCGAGCATCGCGAAGGGCTTGAACGTCGAGCCGGGCTCGAAGGGCTGCACCACTCCCAAGTTCTTCCGCTCCGCGGGGGTGGAGCGGGCGAACGCGTTGAGGTCATACGTCTTGTCCTGGGCGAGCGCGAGGATCTCCCCCGTCTTGGGGTCCATCACGACCGCAAAGCCCCCCTTTGCCCGGTAGCGTGCCACACCCCTTTGGATCACCCGCTCGGCGAGGAGCTGAACGCGGGCGTCGAGGCTAAGATGAAGGTCCGCGCCGGGGCGGCCCTCCTCGATGACCCTGAGCTCGAGGAGGGTCCCGTCCGCGCCGCGCACCACCTCCCGGCGCTCCTCCTTGCCCCGGAGCACGGCGTCGAGCGCCAGCTCCAGCCCCTCCAGGCCCCGATTGTCCAGCCCGGCGAACCCGATCACGTTGGAGGCGAGCGCCCCCTGGGGGTAGACGCGCTTCCACTCCGGGAGGAACAACAAGCCCCGGACGCCGAGGGCCTCGGCCTCCTCCCGGAGGCGCTCCGCCGCTTCGGGATCGAGCTTGCGGGCGAGCCACGTGAAGTACTTCGGGCGATAAACCCGCTCCCGGGCCTCCTCCCGCGAGAGGCCCAGGTGCTTCACCAACAGCCCCTCCAAAAGCTCGGGCTTCGTCATGTTGAGGTTGTCGAGCGCCACGGAGACGGCTTTCACGTCCAGGGCCAACAGCAGCCCGTTGCGGTCGTAGATGCGGCCGCGGGGGTGGGCTTGAACGAGCTCGCGGGTCTGGATGCGCTCGGCGGCCTCGGCCCACCTCGGGTGCTCCACCAGCTGGACCTGGATCGCCTTTACGGCCGCAGCCAAGAAGAGCCCCACCAAGAGGATGGCTGAGATTCCCAGGCGGACGCGGACTGGATCCATCGCCATGCTATCGCCCTTCGGCCTCAGCGCGGGCGCGCGGGCGGCAGCACCAAGAACCGGGGTTCCGGGCGGGTCATCCCCAGCCGTTCCCGCGCCACCTGCTCGATTCGCTCCAGGGAGAAGGCCCGGCCCACCTCGAAGAGGAGCCGATCCCGCTCCGCCCGCAGGGCCTCGACGCGGGTTTGCGCCTCGTGAAGCCCGTTGAGGGCGTCCAGATAGCGCCACGACTGCCCCAGCTGCAGCAGCGCCAGCGCCCCGATCCCCAGGAGCCCCAGGAGCAGCGCAAGACGCCGGGCGCTGAGAAAGCGCTCTCGGTCCTCTCGCGACGCCCCCCCTTCGCGGGGGCTCCACCGGGTACGCGTCCCGTTCGGCAGCGGGAGGGGCCGCCGTCTCCGCGGCGTCGGTGCGGGGGCGGGGGCCGGTGCAATCGCAGGCATCGCCCCCTTATCGAACCCCGGAGGACGAAAGACGCCAAGGTCAGGCGTCTCCCGGGGAGGGGGCACGCAGGCCCCGCAGGGGCCTGAATCGGGAGGCCGCGCGGGGACCCGGGATCAATCCAAATCGGAGTCGAACGCGAATTCCGGCGCCCGCTCCTTCCCGATGGAGACGCGGCCGGGGCGGAGGGCATAGGCGGTGATGGGCGCGCCCGCGCCGTCGGCGAGCAGGTCGATCTGGGTCAGCTCGACGGGGCTGCGGGAGCCGACCCGGCCCACGGCCCGCACCTCGATCTCGAGTACCGTTCCCGTAGAGAGGCTCCCGCCGGGGGCGGCGAGCAGGAAGACGGCCTCCCCCGCGGCGTTGTCCACCGAGTGGGCGAAGAGCTCAAAGCCGTTTGCGGGTCGAAGCGCCTCGATGCGGACCACCTCGGGGTCGAAGGTGAGCCTCCCGGTCGGGCCCACTTGAACGACCCGCACGCTGGGCAGGTGGAAGACCTTCAGCTGCAGGGTGCCCGTCTGGTCGGGCATCAGCGTAAGGTCCGTGAGGAGCACCGTCGGCCCGGAGATCCCGCCGCAGCCCAGGAGTCCCACCGCCGCGCCGAGCGCCATCGCCGAAAGAAAGCAGATTCGAGAACCCCGAGACCTCGGCATGATCCCTCTCACCTCCTGCTCCGGTGTCGTTTTGCGTTTATTTCCATTTAGAAACTATCGCGGAAGACTATCGCAGAAGGACGAGCTTGCGGACCTCGCTTCGGACCGCCTCGCCGCGGGCGCCGTAGACCGTGACGACGTAGAGATAGACGCCGCCGGCCAACCGCCTCCCCCGATCGTCGAGGCCGCGCCAGCGGAAGCCGTTTCCCACCCTCGCCCTGCGGAAGACCGTCCGCCCGCGCAGATCGAAGATCTCGATCGCAAGGGAACGAACTCCCCGGCCCTCGACAAAGAAGCCGTAACCCGTGGGCCTGGTCGCGGAGCCCAAGGGGCGGACGACCAGGCGCTCCACCCGAAGGGGAACGGCGGGCCCGATCCGCACCGTGCCGCCTTCCACCGCAACCGTTGCCGTCCGAAGGCCCTCGTCGAGGGCCAGATCGGGCTCCAGGCGCAG
>Ga0256830_1000814_pt1 | contig 23187 bp, 21 predicted proteins | sample 128326metaG_FD_190537 | JGI IMG/M metagenome (GOLD analysis project Ga0256830, IMG submission 190537) | Hydrothermal vent microbial communities from Lau Basin, Pacific Ocean - 128-326 | ecosystem: Environmental > Aquatic > Marine > Hydrothermal vents | place: Pacific Ocean: Lau Basin | collected... | reverse complement strand
CATTCCCCTGAAACTGTATTTCCGGGGAAGTTGGGCCAAGGTGGAGATCGGGATTGCCAAAGGGAAAAAGACCTATGATAAGAAGGCCGCTCTCAAGGCCCGGGATATAAAGCGGGAAACCGATCGCGAAATGAATCGCTATTCGAAATGAATTCCCAAGATAGCCGCAAGACAGCATTATTCAAGAATAGAATCAAGAATAGAAAAAGATAAACAGTTGGAACACAAATGACCTTTTTACCAGTACCGGAACAAATGGAATTAATCCGCCGGGGAACGGAAGAAATAATTCCCGAAGATGAACTGATGCAAAAATTGGTTTGGTCGCGTGAGACCGACACACCCTTGAAAATTAAGTTAGGTTGTGATCCCAGTCGGCCGGACCTGCATATCGGACACGCCGTTGTTTTGCGCAAATTGCGTCATTTCCAGGACTTGGGACATCAGGCCATCCTTGTGATCGGAGATTTTACCGCCCATATCGGGGATCCTTCCGGCAGAAATAAAACCCGACCTCAACTGACACTTGAGGAGGCCCGAGATAACGCTGAATCGTACGTGGAGCAAGCTAAAGTAATTCTTGACATAGATAAGCTTAAAATTGTTTATAACTCCGATTGGCTTGACGCAATGAGTTTCAGCGATGTGATTAAATTAGCCAGTAAATATACGGTGGCCAGGATGATGGAACGGGATGATTTTTCAAAACGTTTCAAATCCGAAATACCCATCTCCATTCATGAGTTTCTTTATCCGTTGGCCCAGGGAATGGATTCCGTTGAACTTAAAGCGGACGTTGAACTGGGGGGGACGGATCAGAAATTTAATCTCCTGGTGGGCCGGGATCTTCAACGGGAGTACCAACAAAAACCACAGGTGATCATTACTTTACCGTTGCTGGAGGGGACGGACGGAGTCGAGAAAATGTCCAAATCGTATGGAAATCATATCGGTTTGCACGACTCTCCGGATGAAATGTACGGGAAGACCCTTTCAATTCCCGATAATATGATTGAAAAATATTTTTTGTTGGCCCTTGATTCCGACCCGAACACCATGGCGGAAATAAAAGCTCAATTAGCCGATCCGGCGGTAAATCCGCGGGATGTTAAGCGCCGTTTGGCCCGGGAATTGGTGGCCCTGTATTATGATTCCGAAACGGCTGTTCAGGCAGAGAAAAATTTTGACAGGATTTTTATTCATAAAGGGATTCCTGATGAAATGGATGAATATTTGTTATCTCAGAAAACATTACTGGTTGAACTATTATTTAACGCCGGGTTGACCAAAAGTAAAAGTGACGCGCGCAGACTCATAAAACAAAACGCGGTAAAATTAGACGGCATCGCTTGCAGCGATATTAATTATTCCTTACGACCGGGATGTGGTGAAGTCATCATCAAAGTAGGTAAACGAAAGTTCATTAAGGTAATTGGATGAGAAAATACGTATGGTTGTTGCTGTTCACAGTAAGTCTATCCTGCCAGAGTCACACGAAAAAAGGTGTCACGAAACTCGTTGTATTTATTTCCGTTGACCAACTCCGTCCTGAGTTATTAACCCAATTCAACGATTTGTTCACGGGTGGATTCCGTTGGCTGATCGATCATTCCGTCTCGTACACAAATGTTTACCATGAACACGGATATACCGCTACCGGCCCGGGGCATTTTGTGTTGTCGTCGGGGCAATATCCGGGTCCGGTCGGGGTGATCGGGAATAATTGGTATGACCGAAAATTGAAACGTGTTGTTTACTGTGTCGAAGATACCACGGCGACGGTTATCGGGTATCCGGGAAAGGATCGTTCATATAAAAATATCAACACGACCGCCCTGGGCGATTGGGTAAAAGACCGCTATCCGTCATCCAAAGTATTTTCGGTGGCCGGAAAAGACCGGGCCTCTATTTTCCTGGGTGGTAAACATCCCAATCTGGCCCTATGGTACAACTGGCAGGGAGACTTCGTGACCACGGATTATTATGCCAAATCGAACCCGCAATGGTTAATCGATTTTAACCGGAATTTAAACGTGCTTAGTTACCGGGATTCGCTGTGGACAAGATCCCTGGCTCCCGTGGTTTATGAAAGATATGCCCGACGCGACAATTTCCCGGGTGAAATGGACACCTATTTAACGCTACCTTATTCCCCTGTTTTTCCGATCGGATTCGATTCGTCTTTGTCCGACAGCGATGTATTAAACGATATCGGCGGAACGCCCTGGCTGGATAAATTTACGATTGAGCTGGCAACCACCATTGCGGAACAGGAAAAGTTGGGAACCGACGACAATCCGGACATCTTATTTATCGGACTTTCCGCCACGGATTGGATTATCCACAATTTCGGACCTTTTTCGCAGGAAAGTATGGACCACCTGATAAAAATTGATCGATATTTGGGGCACTTCATAGACAAGTTGGATAAATCGATTGGCCTGGCTAATGTTCTTTTCGTTCTTACCGCCGATCATGGTGGAATGATGTTACCTGAATTTTTAAAAGAGAAATACCAGACTCCCGCCGGTCGAATCAAATGGAAACCCCTGAAAGCGGCTTACGAAAATACGTTGCGCGAAATTGACAAACGCTATGGTGACCACGATTTCATTGTCTTTGAAGGCCTGAGTTTTTATTATGATATTGATATTTTAAATGAGCGATCGATCGACATGAGGGTTATTAATAAAATATTGAAGAAGAATTTTGAAAATGTCGCGGGGATTGAGCGAATATTAACAAAAGAAGAGATTCTAAGTGCCACGCCCGAAGATAAAATCGTATTTCGAATGAAAAATATGATCAACCCGGTGAAAAGCCCTGACGCATGGATATTGCAAAAAGGAAACTGGGTTTATCGTTTCCCTTATGGAACCGGACATGGAACACCCTATGACTATGATGCACATGTCCCCTTACTGTTGCATATGAAGGGGATGAAAAAGGAACAAATTAACGATCGGATTGCCACGGTCGATATTGCTCCCACAATTGCGAAGATACTGGATGTGGAGCCGCCGGCATTTGTGGATGGAAAAACCATAAGGGAGTTTGTGGAAAAACGATAGTGTCCTGTCCGGTGGTTCCCGGGAAAACGAAAAATCTCAAGGTCATTGTCCATTGCATTGTTCGACTCCAGGTTTCACGCTTCCGAAGTCAGACCTTAATAAAAAAATTGATTTATGTCGTATATCGATACAGCAACCCCTTTGGGGACCACCGCTTTCAACTCCGCTTTAAACTGTTTTGATAATTGCCGGATGGCGAACATATCCGGCAACGGAATATTTTCCGATTCCATTTTCTTGCGATATTCGGGATTGGTCTCGTGAAATTCGGAAACATAGACAATATCGCCTTCGGAGAGCGGCAGGTGTTTAATTAATTCCAATGAATCCCGCAGATGTCGCTCCGCGTAGCGAAGACCTCCAATGCCTGCCAGGAAGATAATTCCCAATTGAATACCACCGCTTTTAAGGTTTTCCGATAGTTTAATAATGTTATCCGTAAGCTGGAGCTTGTTCAAAAAGCGCAGGAGTTCCTGGTTGCCGGACTCTACCCCTAAGTAAACCCGTTTCAGTCCCCGTCCGGCCAATTCGGAATAGTCTGCGGCCGATTTTTTGATCCCGGTGAACACGTCGATAAAAGAATAAATATCGTTTAATTTCGGGAAATGGTTATGAATCGCGTCCAACGCTGTAACCAGTCGTGACTGGGGAGTGACAATGGCATTTGCATCGGCCAGGAAAACCGACCGGCGAAGCAAAATCGCTTTCCCCAGGAATCCTTTGATTGCCAGTAAATGGTCCGTCAATTCCGGTACGGATTTAATCCGGAAGGGCCGGTCCTTGTAAAAATTGCAAAACAAACATTGATTATAATTGCACCCTTCGGTCAATTGTACGACAAGCGCCATATATTGGTCGGGTGGCAAGATCGATATGGGTAAATAAATCTCATTGAAAGTACGGGTTTGTTCCCGCAGGGCGACAGGAGTCATGCACGTTATTTTTGCGATAATCTCCTGGAACGGTTCTGGACACCGGTCGCGGACCCGCGATAACAGGTTTGTTCCCCGTTGCAATAAAGGAAACGCGATGTCGAAGGGTACCGGTTTCACCGATCGGAAATATTCACCGGAAATATTGACGTGTGTCTTTTTGAAAAAACGGTTGTCGAGGGTGCGACGGTAATTGGCTTGGTCGACATACATTCCGACCAATCGTCCTTCCAAATCGAAGGTCCATAAATTATTGGCGGGTTGCTCAAACAGGTTAAAAGCATTTGACTTAAGAGTCAGGATAAGCTGCGAGCCGTTAAGTTCTATGGTAAAAGTGTTTGTTGCCATTGCCGGTGTAATATGTTTAAGTGATGGATCGATGAACCACTTTCGTTTGCCCGGGAGTTAAAAATAGCGTAACACTTCGGTTGGCGTCTGGATTAATTCCTTCGCCCCGGCGCGGAGCAGTTCATCCCGGTTCCTGAAGCCCCAGAGAATCCCCACCGGATACATTCCTGCTCTTGTGGCGGTTTCCATATCGGTATCCGTGTCGCCTAAATAAAGTATTTTGTCGGGAGCGATATTCAGGGTGTCGGCAATGAGCAATGCCCCTGTGGGGTCGGGCTTTTTGGGTATTTCGGGTTTCGCGCCCAGGATTACCGGGAATTCCCAGCGCGGCAGAAAACAGTTAATCGTTTGCACGGCAAAATTATGTGGTTTATTCGTCAATATGGCCATCGGGACATTTTTTTCGCTCAGCGAAGTGAGTAAATCCTCGATGCCGTCGTATGGTATTGTTTTATTGTTCCAGCGACGGGAATATTCCTTTTTGAGTTCACTAAGGCAATCATTTATAAATTTTTCATTGCGATATTGCTCCGGAATAGTTCGTCGGACCAGAGTTTCCATGCCGTCCCCGACAAAGTACTTATATTGATCAACCGGATGTTCGGGGAAGCCCCGGGAACGAAGGATCGCGTTCATGGAATCGGCGATGTCGGTGAGCGTATTCAGCAATGTTCCGTCAAGATCGAAAATAACCGCCTTAAATGACAGGTTTTTATTCATGGTTGTTTCTCCAGTGGCTCATTATTGACATGAACCTGATTACGCGATCATAATCAACGGTATTTTCCCATAAACCGTCCTTTTTAAAGTGGAAACCGACAATCGGGACATCGAAGGTAGGAAAATGGATTTCCACGTTGGAAGATAGTATTCTCATTTGTCCGGAGAATTAATCAGGGGAAGTTTAAAAATTCCATTTCAATGCGATAGTGGGATTAATTGTAATTCCATCGGAAATAAAATGTTTGCTTATTTCGATTTCACTGCCGATAAAAAGGTGTTTTGATATGTTATACCAGATTTGCGGTTCAGCCAGATGAACGAACTGTTTGTTGCCATCGTTTTTGGACGCAGTCCAGATATCATAAAACCCGGTTAATGTAATTTTCCGATGAAATAATGATTTAAACCAGACAAATGTCAGTTGGTTCTGGATGGCATCGGATCCGTTGGGAAACCGAAATAATACATCGGCTGTCAGATTGGCGAATTTAAGGGGAATGCTGATCCCGGTTAACCAGGTCTGGGGTATGTTATTCCCGGCATACTTCATGAAAGATTCCCGGTCGGGATTGGAAAAAATCACCAGTCCGTCATTAAGTTGGACGGTAAATTTTATCTCATGCAGAAAAGGAATCGTGAGGTACCGTGCGATTTCCAGGTAGGCCAGGGAAGCATCGTTTGTCACCGGCAGATTGTAGTCGAAATCGATGAATAAAAAAGTGGCACCGTATTCATCGGGTTTAAACATTTCAAACGTGCTGGTTACATAATTTCGATTGTCCCCCATATCGTAGTGGATTTGCAAATTCTGACCAAACAAATGAGCTGTGAGCAATATGAAGAGTATGGTGTTTAATAGTTTCATCGGAAAAACCTTTACAAATTCGGGTGTGAAAATACATAGAAATACCGTTTATGGAATCTTCCGAATCGATGGGACTGTAAATTTTGTTGACGGATTTAAAACGGAGCAATCGGTAATTCCTCACCCAGCCGACGGATTGGTTCTTGGTTCTTAAGACCTTATCTTCCTACCTTTCACGTGGTTGGAAATAAAATAGCGGGAACGCTCATTGGTGGTGGATTTATTCAAAATTTAAGTTTTGGTTTACCGAGCTTGTCCTAATTTCATTCGTTATGCGAATAATTATTCATCTTGATATGGACGCTTTTTTCTGTGCGGTGGAGGTATTGAAAAATCCCGCTCTCGCGGATAAACCTTTGGTTGTCGGAGGACAACCCGAAGACCGGGGCGTAGTGGCAGCCGCTTCTTACCCGGCCCGGAAATGGGGGATTCATTCCGCCATGCCCATGATTCGGGCAAAAAAACTTTGTAAAGATTTAATTATTTTGCCTCCGCATTTCAAACTTTATAAAACCTATTCGCGCGTCATAATGGGGATTTTAGAGAATGAATCTCCACTGATTGAGAAAGTCAGCATTGATGAAGCCTATTTGGATTTAAGTCCGTATGTGGAAAGTTGGGAAGAAGGGGTATCGGTAGCAAAGAGGATACAAACCAGGATAGCCCGCGATATCGGTTTATCGTCATCGGTAGGGGTCGCGTCCAACAAAATGGTGGCGAAAATTGCATCCGATTATCAAAAACCGTCCGGGTTTACCGTTGTGAAACCCGGGGAAGAGCGATCGTTTTTATCGCCGATGCAGGTTTCGAAAATTCCCGGTATTGGCGTCAAGACCAGTGCCCGCCTGGCGAAAATGCAGATTCGGACCGTTGGTGAACTGTCCCGGGTTTCCGAGCAGGTTTTGCAGACAACCTTCGGGAAAATAGGGCTCGAGATGGCGCGCTGGGCGAAAGGAATTGACGATCGTCCCGTCGTAACCAACCGGGAACGAAAATCCTTCAGCCAGGAATGTACTTTTCCCACGGATATAAGCGATGACGAGAAATTGCTGGATACCCTTCGCGCGCAGTGTGTTTCGATTGCCGAATTTCTTGCTGCAAACAATCAAAAGGCCCGGACGTTCATGCTTAAAATCCGTTATTCCGATTTTAAGACGCACACCTACCGACGGTCTCTTTCATCAGCTACGGCAGACCTGGAAACGATTATTGAAGTCATCATGACGCTTTTCAATATGCATCGCGGAGATCGGCGACCGATAAGGTTACTGGGGGTGGGGTGTGGCAATTTCGTAAAATCCGACCGACAACTTGAATTAAAGTTAGAAAGAAAATAATACCGGTCTCACCGAATTGGACGAATTCTTTCAATATTTAATCTTGTTTCGCGTGTAACATATAGTTATTTTTATTGTAATATTCTATTGCTAAATTGATGTAAACCGTGTGTAATCATTGACTTCGTATTACTATTAATGTTCAGAGGGGTATCAATGCATTTAATGGGTTAATTATTGTGTTTATAGAGCTGTGGAAAGGAGAGAATTTGATATTGTTTATTCGCAGGTGTGTGGGTTGAAATATGGTAATGTGGTTGAAGAGACCTTTAACCCGTTTATTGGAAAGATTTCACGGGTGATCGGATCCTTAACATTTGGGTCTTATTACCCCGGGATAATGTTTAGACGAAGATTCTGGAACTATCGTTAGTATATTTATTAGAAAATTTTAATATGACAAAGAAAGAAAAAATGGATCAGGATCACTTTAGCGATGGAATATTATTGCAAATATTAATGGATAATATTCCGGATAAAATATATTTCAAAGATGAGCAGTCGCGTTTTATAAAAATAAATAAAGCCCAGGCTCAATTACTGGGTGTTACTGACCCGGAAGATGCGATCGGGAAGACCGATTTTGATTATTTTTCCAAGACGCATGCCCTTGACGCATTGAAGGATGAACAATCGATTATGGAGTCTAAAAAACCGATAATCGATAAATTTGAAAGAATTACCAACGCTGAGGGGAAAGTTCGTTGGGTGTCTTCAACCAAAGTTCCTCTTATTTGTCCTTGCGGGAAAGTACATGGTACGGTAGGAATTTCACGGGATGTAACTGATCGTAAACGCCTTGAAGACGCATTAAAACGTTCCGAAAGAAAATATCGTAAGTTGTACGAAGAATTAATGAACATCAACACGATTAAAGATATTTTATTGGATGTTATTACCCACGACCTGAAAAATTCGGTTGGCGTCATAAAGGAATTTTCGGAATTGCTGAATGAATCAGCCTCCGAGAACGAATTGGTTGATATGATTTACCAGTCCAGTAGTAATCTAATCGATGTCGTGGAAACGGTCACCTCTCTGGCAAGGATTGGTTTAGGAGAGGAAATACACAAATGGGAAATTGATTTGGTTAAAATTATTGACAATGTTGTTAAGGAGTTCAGTCCCGCGATTTGTAATTGCAAACTGAACTTTACCATGGATTTGCCGGAGAAATTAATGGTATCGGCAAATCCGATCATCGCGGAAATTGTCAGAAATTATCTTAATAACGCAATTAAATACGGATCAAGCGGTGGGAAAATTATCGTCAGGGCAACAAAAGAGAAAAAATGTATCAGCGTATATGTTATCGATTTCGGACGAACAGTACCTGAAAATATGAGGCAGGAAATATTTAAACGACATGTTCGGCTTGATAAGGAACATGCACATTCAGGCAAGGGGTTGGGATTAGCCATCGTCAAGCGTATTGCCGATGCCCATAATGCTATTGTTGGTGTAAAACCGAACAAACCGAAAGGGAACCAATTCTATTTGAGGATACCCATAAGTCAGTAATTCAATATTTTGGGTTGTAGATTATTTACTAACAATCTAACAATTCTCACTTCGACGTGAGGTCCTTATTCAAAAAACATCTTACTATTGAAATTGACTTGATACATTTTTTATTTCATGAAATACCAAGTTAAACCATTTTCTGAAAAAACCATTGTTCGATATTGTACAACCCCATTCTAAACAATACTATAGGAAGACTGTTATACGTAAGAAATGTTAATTAGAGTTAAAATGTAGCAAGAAGATATAACCAGGACTTTTTCAATTATCTCTGATAGACGCCGTATATTTTCATAAAATATTTATGATGAAGGGGAAAAGTGTTTGAAAATCCTTCATATTTGAAGATGCTGAAAATTTCTTTGCCAAGTGTTTCGAAAAATGCAGTAACCTGTATCGGTAACTCCAAATTACTTAATCTCAAGCCCACCGCCCTGTTTTGTTCGGTCAAATGTCCCGGTGACTTAATCCTTAAAACATATGATTTGGTGCTGGAGTACAGAAAGATCGGCGTTGCCGTCATCGGCGGTTTTCATTCTCCCATGGAAAAGGAGTGTTTAAATATTTTATTAAAGGGGACCCAACCGATTTTTCTTTGTCCGGCCCGCAGCATAACTTCGATGCGCATCAGGCCGGAATGGAAACAGGCGGTGGGGAGGGGAAATTTAATCATCCTGTCTCCCTTCCCTGAAGATACACTCCGTGTTACGACGAAAACGGCCCTGGAACGGAACAGGTTCGTGGGTAGGTTGGCAGAACAGATTTTTATTTCGTATGCCGCCCCTGGGGGGCGAATGGAACGTTTATGCAAGGAATGGATAGCCGCGGGGAAAACAGTATTAACCTTTGACAGTCAATACAATACCAATTTGTTTACTCTGGGAGCGGAGGTGGTTTAATCTGAAAAATTGTGATCCCTGTTGCGTAATCGGAGATTATGATGTCGGAAAATTTCGGTTGTCCGGTCAATTATTCAGTACTTTATAAACGACATCTTTTTTCCGTACGGGGTGCGAAACCTTCAGTCCGATGCTGTCCCCGGCATTGGCAATTAAGACCGGTAAGCGGTTAATCTGCATTGATTCAACGGTAGTTTCGAAATCGGTCTTGATTCCTTTGATATGAATGGTATCTCCTAATTGCAGAGTACCGTCGATAATGTTTATTGCCGCCACCGAAATAGTATCGAAATAATCGGAAACCAACCCTATCATATGTTCTTTCATTTTGGTGTCTCCACAGCACATAATTATACAACGAAATATTACAATGTGCTACGAAATGCGGTACGATTAATAAAGAAAAAACGGCGAAGAAAAAAGAATTGATCGGTTTCCGATGTTCGGAGATAAAATATACCGGACAAGCGGGATATAAAAAGGCAGCGAAGCGTACCCGCACATCGTAACGTAGTGTAGATGTGTAGCGGAGGAGGGACTCGAACCCCCGACACGCGGATTATGATTCCGCTGCTCTAACCGACTGAGCTACTCCGCCAATTATCGTGAGCCTTTGCGGTTCTGAATAAAAGTCAAATCATTCGCCGAAATTGTACCGCTAACGTTGAAAAAATGCGCCGCAAAGTTAGGGGGCGAATTGGTGAAAACCCAAATGAAATATGTCCCGGGTATGGCGCTTGATCGGTACCCCGCATCGGTTGGCAAGCATCAAATTATTTGTTGAATGGCATGGAATCCTATGTAATTTCATCAGTCTTGAAGATCATGTTAGATGGAATCATTCAGACGTAATCGAAAAAAACTTAGGAGATTAGTACGATGTACGACTCTGTTGCGTCCTTCATGGACGATATTGTAAATAAAAATCCCGGCGAAAAAGAGTTCCATCAGGCAGTATTTGAAGTGGTCGATTCGCTGTGGGAATTTTTGCAAGATCATCCGCACTATATGTATGCGAAGATCCTGGAACGTATAGTGGAACCGGAACGCGTTATCATGTTCAGGGTACCATGGCGGAACGATCGCGGTGAGATTGAAATTAATAAAGGATACCGCGTGGAATTCAACTCGGCTTTGGGTCCGTATAAGGGGGGACTTCGGTTCCACCCATCGGTCAATTTAAGTATTCTGAAATTCCTGGGCTTTGAACAAGTATTTAAAAATAGTCTTACTACGCTCCCCATGGGCGGCGGAAAGGGTGGCTCTAATTTCGATCCCAAGGGGAAATCCGATAATGAGGTAATGAATTTTTGTCAGTCGTTCATGACGGAGCTTCAACGCCATATCGGTCCGAAAACCGATGTGCCCGCAGGCGATATTGGAGTTGGGGGACGCGAAATAGGGTTTCTTTTTGGTCAATATAAACGAATCCGGAACGAATTCAGCGGCGTGTTAACCGGCAAAGGATTGAACTGGGGCGGTAGTTTAATTCGTCCCGAAGCGACCGGATACGGCGCCGTCTATTTCGCTCAGGAGATGTTGAAAACAAAGAACGAACATCTTGAAGGAAAAACGGTCCTGATCTCAGGTTCCGGGAATGTTGCTCAATATGCCACGGAAAAAGTCCTTGACCTGGGTGGCAAACCGGTGACCTTATCGGATTCTTCAGGCGCTGTTTATGATCCTGATGGCATTGATCGTGAAAAATTGGCCTTCGTCAAGGAATTGAAGAATGTTAAACGTGGGCGCATTAAGGAATATGCGAAAAAATACGGCGTGGAATATCTCGACGGAGAACGGCCTTGGAATATTGCCTGCGACGTCGCATTACCTTGTGCCACGCAAAATGAAATCAACGAGAAAGAAGCGAAAACCCTGATAAAGAACGGATGCAAATGTGTCGTGGAGGGAGCCAATATGCCATCGGATCCCGAAGCAATTAATGTATTTTTGGAAAACAAGATTCTTTTTGGGCCCGGCAAAGCGGCCAATGCCGGAGGGGTAGCCGTATCGGGACTGGAAATGAGTCAGAACAGCATGCGCATTAGTTGGAGTCGCGAAGAAGTCGACGATAAACTACACACGATTATGCGGAATATTCATGAGTCCTGTGTTACCCACGGGAAAGAAGGGAAATTCATAAATTATTTGAAAGGCGCCAATGTTGCCGGCTTTATTAAAGTTGCCGATGCGATGTTGGATCAAGGCGTGGTATAATCAATTAGTTTTAACCACGGCGGGGTTTAAATCCCGCCGTGGTTAAAAATTATTCGGTGGTTTTCCTTTAACAGGAAAAGATTCCGTCATCGTGTGCGGAATCCCGATAAGGTAGCGGCTATTATTTTGTATTGCAGGAAGCAGAAGAGGATCGGAGCGCGCAGTTCGTCGGTTCGAAGAACAGATTGTCGGAAAATTAAATTCCGGAAGATTCCTGTTCATCCATTATTTCGACTTCCGGGTCGACTGGTTTAAGTATTATTCCGTACCCTGTTTTCCCATCGATTTTCACCAATACCGGTAGTTTTAAATGAATCCAGGATGTGAATTCTTTCTTTTCGGCCACAGGTTGTTCATGGAGCCAGGATAAATCCAGGTGATCGCTCTTTACCTTGGGATTAACGGTAAAGTAACCAATCCGCATGCTGGTGACATTTTGGAAAAAATGGCTTCCGAAGGAAGGGTCGACGGGGAAATTCTGCAAACCAACTTCAATGATTACCCGGGCGCCGGATATTTGTTGCCAATTAACCGGTACGCCCAGCCAGGGATCAGCCGTGCCCCAACGACCGGGCCCAATCAAAATGTAAGGTTTGTCCGGGTGGAGAATATGGTTGAAGTACTCAATTTCCCGGGCAATTTGCGCCGATTTGGATACATTAAAAGTTTCCGGGTTTACCAGTACAATATCGGTTATGCCCTCAATGATGCCATTGCCTAAGGCAACCGAACTCCGACAAAAGATATCACCCATTTTTATCGGTGTGGTTTCCGGATCCAACTCCAGGCCGCCAATTACCATGGGTTTGATCTGCAACAGGTGAAATACCGGTTTTCGTTTATTATCATTGTATAAATTAACGGCAAATTCTATTTCCACCGGACAACCCATGGCTTTAGATCCCATATCAAGCAATTCAATTAATATGTCTGCCAGTGGAATTGTATTCCACTTTAAGATGGGTGCGAAAGTGATTACCCGGATTCCTTCGTATTGCAGGGAATCGCGGATAATATTGTCGTCGCTGCAAACAACACTGGCGGCCCAACGCAAGGCGCCGTCTTTTTCGGCCACATCCAGTCCGCAATTCTCCAGATTAGCATCCTCTCCATTTTTTAACGGATCAATCCGGGGATCGAGGTTCAACGCGTAGAAAGTTCTTTGCGAATTCGTGATAGTGGCTTTAACCGAGAAATATTGCGGTAAAATCCCCGGGTAATGGGGAGAAAATCGCAGAGCTTTCCCGCCTTCAACAACCGTTCGACCCAAACCCAGGGCTATGGTTGCAATACCCTCTTCCCGTTTCATGTAAGATACGGGATAATAGTTAATGCTTTGAGCCGTTCCGCTCAAAGTAGGATAAAACCGGTTGCCATATTTCTGCCCCGCCAATTCCATGATGATCACCGCCATTTTTTCTTCTTCATGGCGATGAGCGGAATTTTCGATCAGGGATTTGGGTTCCTGGAAATAGGTGGAGGCGAATACGCGAATAATCGCTTCGCAAAGTTGCCGATAACGAACCTCGGGATAAACGGCGGAATTCGGCAACATAAAAGTGGAATAAGCCCCCGCTAACGGTTGGTATTGGGAATCCTCCAAAAGGGTGGAGGAGCGAACGGCCAGGGGATAATTCACGGCTGATATGAAATCACGGAGCGATTTGCGTAACCCGGCGGACAATTCCCCCTGCAAAAACATTTGTTCCACTTCTTCGTTGGATTTAGCTGCTAAAGCCCTATCCCACAAGTTGTTTTCGTCCATAAAAGTGTCAAATTCATCCGTTCCGATTACGGCCGTTTGCGGAATGCGAATATCAATATCGGGGAATTTTTGTTTCAGATCGGATTGCGCAAGAATACCACCTATGAAGGCCAAACCGCGTGCCTTTCCGCCCAGCGAACCGGGGGCGATACGAACAAAATTGGTGGTTTGTGCCTGCGTGTCGAGGGAATATTCGACCATGCTCCCTTTTAACTGGACTTCGAGGGCGTCGCTGATAAGATTAATCAGATACGAACGTAGTTCATTCGCATCTGCGAAGTCTTCCACTTGTGCCGGTCGGATTACGGAGGCCAAATCAAACTCCCCGCGCGCGGCCAGCCAATTAGAAAAATGGTTACTGGAAGCGTGATAAATCAACGATTCGGCGGGGATAATTTCCAGTTTATTTTTTAAATCACTCAAATTGGAAGCCTTGGCAATCGGTCTGCCGTCGCTGAGGCGGAATACGAAATCACCAAACCCGAAATTGTCGAGGATAAATTCGCGTAAATCCTGCAAAAGGGTTAAGGATTGTTTATGCAGGAAATGCGCATGTATTTTTTTTGCTTCGGAGGCGTGTTTTTCTTCCGATGATTGCAGCATTATGGGCATGGCCGGTTCAATTTTCCGGGCGTACTGTGAGAATTTAATGCCTGCCCGAGGGTCGAGTTTGCCACCCTTCGGAAAACGAATATCCGAAATAACACCAAGAATATTGGCGTGGTATCGTTTGTAATATTTTTTAGCTTCTTCGTAAGTACTGGTTAATAATATCTTAGGTCTGCCGCGCAAGTTGAGTAAACGATGAGCGTCGTTTAAACTTTTATTAATTAATTGTTTTGTATGATACATAATCTCTTTATAAATCAGGGGAAGAATAACGGAATAATCACGGGGATTATCCTCAATAAAAATAATCGCGCGAACGTCTCCCCTGGTGATGTCGCGATTCGCATTTCGCTTGTCTTCAACGTATTTGATAATTGCCGGAAATACATTGGCGTTCCCGGACCAGATAAAAACTTTGTCAATGGCGGTTTTCGGTATATTCGGCGGTAATTGCTTGATCTCCGATTCATCGAAAGCAAGCAGGATCACCGGTTTTTTCGGGAATAGTTTTTTAATCTCCGTTCCGAAGGAGATCGGGTCCATATCCGTAATCCGCATCATGGAGATGATGATATCGAATTTTCGTTCCTGGATCAATTTCAGGGCCGCGGATCCGGTATCGGCCCGCCAGATTCGTGGCGCGGAACTAAAATTCATTCCCAGGTATTCATGCAACACCTGTTCGGTTAACCGTCCGTCCTCCTCCAAAATGAAGGCGTCATAAGGACTGGCAACCAAAAGGATTTCATAGACCCGGTATAACATCAGGTCCTGGAAGTCCAGGCGACCCGTTGTGGCTAATTGTGCTTCTTTCATTGCTGAAAAATAAAAGCCGTGTAATTAAATCCAAACAGGAGAATGATAATTGTGAAGAGCCAAGTTAACCGAAGCGAAATCCCGACGTTCGTCGGAAAGCGAAGCGAGTCAGCCAAGCGGACCAACGGAGGCCGGTAGACCAATCCACCGACCGGCCGATTAAATATGTACTTTTTGCGTGGGGATTACTGGAACCAAAATATACCGGTTGTCGGAAACGGATAGTGACCCCTAATTTCATTTCGGGAAGAAGCATTCTCCGGTTTACATATCGTTTATGGTAAAACAACGACTATCTGTTCTGCATCTCCTGTTGGATTTTCTTTATCCGACAAAATGTATGCTTTGTGATACATTTCAAAAAACGACTTTTGATACAATCTGCTCAAATTGCAAAGACGCTTTCCAATCCACGGAACTGGGTAATTGGATTGATTCGGTGGCCCACCCCACGGGGATTGACAGGGCATATTCCGGTTGGTTCTTTAATAATGAAATTCAAAAGGTTATTCATTCTTTGAAATATCAGGAACGAGCTAAATTAGGGCGTGAATTAGGGCGATTATTGGCACGAGAACTCAGGTATAATTCCATAGGTCCATTAGATATACTTATTCCGGTTCCATTGCATCCGGTTAAAAAACGCGAGCGTGGATATAACCAGGCGGAATGGATAGTAAAAGGATTGGCGGAAATATGGAATGTCCCCTATTCCTTAAATAGTTTGGTACGAAGAAAATATACGGTTTCACAAACAACGCTTAATGCTGAAGAACGGTTGCGAAATATGAAGGATGCTTTTCGGGTAAGGAAGCCTGTTGCGGGACTGAATGTAGGTGTTGTTGATGACGTATTAACAACGGGATCAACTATATCCGCTTGTGCCGTAAGCCTGAAAAAAGAGGGTGCGAATCAGGTAATAGCCATTTCTTGCAGTACCCCTATTCGATAATATTCCGGAGAACGAAGTAATGTTAAAATCACTTAACTCATTTGATTTAAAATTAAAAAAAGTCCTTATACGTGTGGACTTTAATGTGCCGCTGAAGGATGGGAAAGTTGTGGACGACTTTCGAATTCGTGCGGCCCTGCCAACCATTCAATGGTGTTTGAAAAACGGGGCATCGGTGATATTGATGTCGCATTTAGGTCGTCCGAAAGGAAAGGTAGTACCGGAATTAAGTTTAATGCCGGTCGGTGAAGTCCTGGCTGAATTGTTGGAAATGCCCGTAAAATTTTCTGATGATTGTGTTTCTGAGGATGCGATTGATGTGACCCTGGGATTGAAAACGGGAGAAATTCATTTATTGGAGAACCTGCGTTTTCATCCCGAAGAAACAAAAAACGATATGGAGTTTAGTTCCTTATTGGCGAAACATGGGCAGGTTTATATAAATGACGCCTTTGGAACTGCCCACCGGGCGCATGCCTCGAATGTGGGTGTGGCCTCCTTTTTCACCCTGAAAGGAATTGGTTTTTTGGTCGAGAAGGAATTACGTTATTTGCAAACGGTGATTCGCAAACCGAAACGACCATTGGTGTTGATTCTTGGGGGCGCAAAAATCGGATCGAAATTAGGCCTGATCAATAAATTCATTGAGGAAGCCGACACGATAATCATCGGGGGCGGGATGGTTTTTACCTTCCTGAAAGCCAGGGGCTGGCAGGTGGGAGGCTCGCTTATCGATCCGGCAATGATTGACACCGCAAAGAAGATATTGGCGCAGGCCAGGATGCATAATGTGAATCTGCTGTTCCCGACTGATGTCGTCATTGCCGATTCCATCGAGCCAACCGAAAAACCGGAGGTTGTACCGATTGATAAAATACCCTTATCAAAAATGGGCCTTGACATCGGTCCCGAATCGGTGGAAGCGTTTTCTTCGGTTATCCAGAAGGCCGGCACGGTTGTCTGGAATGGTCCAATGGGTGTTTTTGAAGTAGCCGGATTTGACGTCGGCAGCAGAGGAATCGCCGAAGCGTTAGCAGAGGCAAAAAAACTTGGAACTATAACCATCGTAGGCGGAGGTGACACAGCTTCCGCGGTGAAAAAGTTCGGATTAATGGAAAGCATGTCTCATGTTTCAACCGGCGGTGGAGCTTCCCTTGAACTGTTAAGCGGGAACTCTTTACCAGCCATATCAGTATTGGAGAAATAAGATTATGAACAAACCTATTGTCGCAGGAAATTGGAAGATGCATAAGACACCGCAGGAGGGGCATTCCTTCGTCGGTGAAGTGGCGAATTTGCTTTTGGATATGGAGGGAGTGGAAGTTATATTCTGCCCGCCTTTTCCGGCGCTTTTTAAAATGGATGTTTATTTGCAGGCCGATCACCTTTCTTTGGGAGCACAAAATTGTCATTGGGAAGCGGAAGGCGCTTTCACCGGAGAAGTGTCAACAAGGATGCTTGCCGCTTGCAATGTAGACTACGTTATTGTCGGTCATTCGGAACGGCGGCATATTTTCAACGAACCGGATGAATGGATCAATAAAAAAGTGAAGTCTGTGCTCAATGAAGGGTTGAAACCCATTTTATGCATTGGGGAAACATTGCAGGAACGCGAGAACGGTTTAACCGAATCGGTATTAACAAATCAGTTAACCAAGGGTCTTGCGGGTGTGGAATCCATTGAAGACCTGGTGGTGGCATATGAGCCGGTATGGGCCATTGGAACGGGTATTAATGCCAAACCGGAACAAGTGGCCGAGGCGCATCGGTTGATAAATACGGTTCTGGAGCAAAACACCGATAGTTCCCCTGTCAACAGGGTCCCGATTCTGTATGGTGGCTCGGTAAAACCGAATAATGCCCAAGAACTTATTCTGACCCATGGCGTTGATGGTTTTTTGATCGGTGGAGCCAGTTTAAAGGTAGAGCCGTTCACAGATATAGTAAAAACAGTTGCAAAACACTACGTGAGGAAATAAAGTGCACGGATTTTTTATAGCTATTCACACCATTATCAGTATTTTGCTGATAACGGTTATTTTGATGCAGGCCAGCCAGGGGGGTGGTTTGTCAGGAACATTCGGCAGCTCCGCCACGAGCGCTATTTTCGGTGGACGAGGCGCGGCGACTTTTTTAAGCAAGCTGACAACCTGGTTGGCGGTTGCGTTTATGGCGTTGGCGATTTTAATTAGTTTGGTAAGTACACCATCATCCGTCAACACCGAATCGTTACTGAAAAAGGAAGCCGAAAACCGGGTAATTACTCCAGGAGCGGATCTGTCATTGCCGGCAACTCAGGAAACCGAATCCGCAACTGAATAAAAATAGCCGAAGTGGTGGAACTGGTAGACACGCTATCTTGAGGGGGTAGTGGGGGAAACCCCGTGCGGGTTCGAGTCCCGCCTTCGGCACGTAACCAAAGGGAATTAGAGGTCGACATATGAAAAAAACCTGGCAAATCGTTATCCTGTTGCTGATTACCGGATTGACAATGGCTCAAACCCCGGAATCATTTCTGAAGCTTGGCCAGCAGAAGGCGGAAAGCGGCGATCTCGATGCCGCTGAGTCGCTTTTTCAGCAAGCTATAAATTTGGATCCTACTTTCGCTCCGGCCTTGTTTGGGCTGGCCAAGGTTTACCTTCGTAAAGGGGATATGAAACAAACTCAGGAATTCTTGCTGAAAGCGATTGAGGTGGAACCGGAAAATCAGGAATATCGCAAAGAATATGAACGTATGGATGAGATCAATAACCTGATGAATGACGGTAATCGGGCGATGAAAAACGGCCAGTATAAGGAGGCTTATGAATCTTATCGGGTTGTATTGGAAAAATTTCCGTTTTTCGCCGACGCGGCTTACAGCATGGGACTGGCTCTTTTCCGTCAGGGAGAATATGACAGCGCCGTGGTAGAATTTCATAAAGCGCTCGAATTAAATCCTTATCATGAAAATGCGCGGGCAGCCCTGACCAACGTAGCGAAAAAAGCATTCAACGAAGGTAATAATGCTTACCGTCGCGGGGATCTGGAAGGCGCCCTGGCGGCTTATAGAAAAGTGCTTGAAATTGATGACCGTTTCTATCAGGCTCAATACCAGATCGGAGTCATTGAGGCTAAACGAGGTGACCTGGATAAAGCCATGAGCGCATATCAAAAAGCCCTGAAAATAAACCCCAATTTTTACAAAGGGTGGTTTGCCCTTGGGTTGGCTAAAAATAAATCCGGCGATTACGAAGGCGCATTGGAGGCGTTCAAAAAATCCATCGATACCAATCCGGGATACGTGAAAGCCTATGTTAGTATGGGCGATATTTACAATGAACAAAAAGATTATGACAAAGCGGTAGAAGTTTTAAAAACCGCCATCCAGGTGAATCCTTCCTATGCTAAATCCTATATTTCCCTGGCCTATGCCTATACCGAAATGGAGAAATTTAAAGAGGCGGCTGAAAATCTTGAGAAAGCCACCGAGCTTAATCCGAAAAATTCCACCGCCTGGTTCCTGTTGGCCCAGGCGCACAATGAACTGGGCAATTGCGAAGAAGCCAAAAGGGCGGCCTATGAGGCAACCGACCGGAAAAAGAATTTTGGCGGCGGTTGGTATGAATTGGGTGTCGCGGAATGGTGCAATGGAAAAGGTAATAAAACTGCTGCCCTGAATGCCCTGGAACGCGCCCGCAACGATCGTACCTGGCGTAAAAACGCCGAGTATATGATGGACAAAATCAAAAATCCCCACAAATATAGTGACTAAAAATCGTTAATATTGGGCAAGATATTTTCCTGCCCATTTCATTTAATGATTAAAACAGTCATATTCGACCTCGACAACACCCTCCTGGATTTTGTTAAGATGAAGCAATTTGCCGTCCGTGCGGCAATTTCGGCTATGGTGGAAGCCGGCCTGGACCTTGACGAAGAGGAGGCCTACCGGCAAATATTCAAAATGTATGAGGAGGGAGGTTGGGAAAATCAAAAAATTTTCAACGATTTTCTGAATCAAACAATCGGAGGTGTTAATTATAAATACTTGGCGGCGGCGATTGTTGCTTATCGGCATGCGCGTGAAGCCAACTTGCAGGTTTATCCCAATGTAAAAAGAACCCTGGTTGAATTGTTGAAAATGGGAATTAAAATTGCCGTGGTATCGGATGCCCCCAGCCAGGAAGCCTGGATGCGGATTTATTTATTAAATCTGCATCATATTTTTGATCTGGTCTTAACTTTCGATGACACCGGCGTAAGGAAACCGTCACCGGTACCTTTCCGAATGGCACTGGATACTCTGGGGATCCAACCGGATGAAGCGTTAATGATCGGAGATTGGCCGGAAAGGGACATGGTCGGCGCAAAAAAATTGGGAATTAAAACTATTTTTGCCCGTTACGGGGACACTTTCGGGACCGTCGATTCAGGCGCGGACTGGGACGTGGACAATGCCTACCAAATCGTTGGTATTGTTAAAGAGCTGAATCGTGGATGAAATATTCATCGGCACGGATATCGTCTCTGTTCCCCGTATCGAAGAGATATTGATATCCGATCAGGGCGGACGTTTTAAAGAAAGAGTATTCTCGTCCCGGGAAATTTCCTATTGCGACCAAAAAACGAACCCGGCCATTCATTATGCCGGTCGGTTTGCAGCCAAAGAAGCCATTAAAAAATCCCTGTTAAGTTCCCGTCTGACCACCAATATCCCCATGCGGGCGATGGAAATTCTTCCCGATGACCAGGGAGCGCCGGTTGTACACTTACACCTTGACAACCGGGAGGAAGTCTGTTGCAGAGTATCGATTTCGCACATTGATCAAACCGCCATCGCTTTTGCCATCCTCCAAAAAACGCCATGAGAATATTAACCCGCGCTCAATCTGTCGCCCTGGACCGTATCGCCATCGATGAAATCGGCGTTCCGGGCGTTACCTTAATGGGCAATGCCGGAATGGAAGTGGCAAAAAAAGCAATAGAAATGCTGAGTGGAATTCACGATCCACGGGTGGCAATTGTTTGCGGGAAAGGAAATAACGGCGGTGATGGTTTTGTCACTGCCCTGGAATTACACAAAAAGGGTATTACCAGTATTGTGTATTCTCTGCCCGGAGATGAGGATATTAAAGGCGACGCGCGACACTATTTTCTCCGTTGCCGGGAAGAAAAATTACCCATTGTTCATGGTCATACACTGCCCCTCGAGAATTCGTTTGATTTAATCGTGGATGGATTATTGGGAACCGGTTTTCACGGCGAACTGAGAGACCCGTTAAATCAATGGACCGATTGGATAAACCAGGCGGGGGCGCCGGTTCTTGCCGTCGACGTTCCTTCCGGCGTCGACGCGAATTCAGGTCTGGTTGCCGAATCCGCCGTGATAGCGACGGTTACGGTTACAATGGGACATGTAAAAGTCGGAATGCTGCTGGAGCCGGGAAGACAATATTGTGGGGAAATATTCCCCGTGGACATCGGGTTCCCCGACATTCTCGATCGATTGCCCGGTATGCGGTGGGAAACCGTCAGTCCCGATCTTCCGACGAAGCTCCTGGTTCCTCCGCCCAGCGATACTTATAAACATCGACAGGGCAAAGTATTGATCGTTGCCGGATCAACCGGAATGACGGGGGCCGCCACCATGTGTACCCTCGGAGCCCTTCGGAGCGGAGCCGGATTAACGGTAACGTGCGCACCGGCATCGTTAAATCCGATTTACGAAGTGAATCTGATGGAAGGGATGACCCTGGTTTGTGAAGACCGGGGTAAAGGGTATTTTCAAAAAGACAATTTTCACACTATCCGGCCGTTTTTTGACTGGTGCGATGTGTTGCTAATAGGACCGGGATTGGGTCCCGCACCGGAAACGGCCGAATTGGTCGCGGAACTGGTATTGAATAGTGAAAAACCGGTGGTCATTGATGCCGACGGTTTGCGGATATTCCGGAACGATACGGATTTATTTACACGACTAATGGCGCCGTTTGTCATTACCCCCCATTACGGTGAGCTGGGGGCGATAATTAAAACGGACCATTCGACAATCAAAGCGGAGTTTCCGGAAATAATCGAGAGATTCATGACCGGTTACCCGGGGGTTTTAGTCGCAAAAAATGCACCAACATGTGTAGCTTACCAGGGAAAAGTAATCGTAAATACAAGCGGCAACCAGGGATTGGCAACCGCCGGTACCGGCGATGTATTGGCCGGTATCATGGCGGGCTTTATCGCCCAGGGAATCACGGTTTTTGACGCCGCGCAACTGGCGGTGTTTATTCATGGGAAGGCAGGTGATCTGGTGGCAAACAAGAAAGGGTTTCGCGGATTGTTAGCTTCAGATGTCATACGCGCAATTCCGAAGGTTATCGTAGGTTATGAATTCCAATAAATACAGAATATTACTGGTCGGATACATGGTTGTAATTCTCCTCGTCTCCAGTATCCCGGGACATTCCTTGCCGAACCTGAAAGTTTTATCCTGGGATAAGTTGCTGCATTTTCTCGAGTATTCCGTACTCGGGTTTTTACTTATGAAAAATGTAAATCCGTTCAAATTCCGTCTGGTAATCGTTGTTATTCTGGCGGGGTTTGTTTTTGCCGGTATCGATGAGTTCTGGCAATCGTTCATTCCCGGACGGACCTCCAGCATATATGATGCGATCGCCGATGGTATGGGAATCATCACCGGGAGTGTAATTTCCGTTTTTCGGACATTGAAAAAGTAGGGTCGTGGTTAAGCGTCTTGCCATTAAAAATTTTGCGATTATCGACGAGCTGGAAATCGAATTCCGTCCCGGCCTGACCGTAATTACCGGAGAAACGGGGTCCGGAAAATCAATCCTGATTCAGGCGCTGAGTGTGGCTCTGGGAGCCCGGGGGACGAAAACCATGGTCCGCAGCGGTTGCGAACGAGCCGTGGTGGAAGCGGAAGTAGATCAAAAGACGTACCGGCGTATTATCGCGCGGAGCGGCCGGATCAAATCCTATATTGATGACGAACCCCTCCCGGAACCTGTGTTTCGTCAGACGGTTACGAAATTGGTCGATTTCCATGGTCAGCATGAACAGCAATTAATTATGGATGTGAGTAACCATGTCTATTATCTGGATAGTTATTGTAATTTAACGGCCGATGTCGATG
>Ga0256830_1000813_pt1 | contig 23196 bp, 16 predicted proteins | sample 128326metaG_FD_190537 | JGI IMG/M metagenome (GOLD analysis project Ga0256830, IMG submission 190537) | Hydrothermal vent microbial communities from Lau Basin, Pacific Ocean - 128-326 | ecosystem: Environmental > Aquatic > Marine > Hydrothermal vents | place: Pacific Ocean: Lau Basin | collected... | reverse complement strand
GCCGCCGAACGGGTATGGTGGGGTTCGCTGCGCTCACCACCACCCTACGCTTCGTTCACCCTACACCAACCCCTCCATCAACTCCTCGAAGCCGCCGATGGCGATGAAATCGTCCACTTGTTTCGGCGGTGCCTGGCTGTCGGGGCTGGTGACCGCGCGCAGATGGCGGATGCCGAAGTCGCGCGCGGCCTTCAATACCGGCAGGCTGTCGTCCACGAACAGGGTGCGGGCGGGATCGAAGGGATCTTCCCCGGCCAGCCGCGGCCAGAAGCGCGGGTCCTCTTTCGGGCAGCGGAAGGCGTGGGCGCAGATCAGGTGGTCGAAGTGGCGCTCCAGGCCGGTGGCGGCCATTTTCAGCTCAAGCACCTTCTGGTGGGCATTGGTCAGCAGTGCCACCCGCTTTTCGGCCTGTTTCAGCACCTGCAGGAATTCGGTTACGTGGGGGTGGATGCGAATGAGGTGCTCGAGTTCACGCTTGAGCGCGCTGATGTCCAGCCCCAGTTCGCGGCTCCAGTAGTCGACGCAGTACCAGTCCATGGTGCCTTCCTTGGCGCGGAATCTCGGGAACAGAACCTGTTTCGCCTCGTCCAGCGACAGGCCGTGCTTCTCGGCGAAGCGCAGCGGCACGTGTTCCAGCCAGAAGTGGTTGTCGAAGTGCAGGTCCAGCAACGTGCCGTCCATGTCGAGGAACACGGTGTCGATGTCGTGCCAGGGCAGCGGTGTATGCATGGGGCAAGTTCACCGTAAATCGGTGGGGAGTGCAAATGGTGTTGCGGTGGTGTTCGCTCCGCAGCCGCCGTATCGGGTTTCCCCCGTAGGGTGGCGGTGAGCGAAGCGAACCCCACCGTTCCCCCGCCAGCTATCCCACCTCATGAAAATCACGTATTATCCGGCCTTTGCTACCACCCGGATGGATGTACACCATGTCTCAGGATATCTTCGACCCCTGCCGTTTCCTTGCACCGGTGCGCGAACTGGCGCGGCAGGCGGGGGAAAGGATTCTCGAAATCTACAACACCGACTTCGCCGTCGAGGCCAAGGATGACAAGTCGCCGCTGACGGCGGCCGACATGGCATCGCACGATACCATCGTGGCGGGCCTGAAGGCGCTGACACCCGATATCCCCCTGCTGTCTGAGGAAGACGCCGGCATCCCCTTCGAGGAACGCGCTTCCTGGCGGCGCTACTGGCTCATCGACCCGCTGGACGGCACCAAGGAGTTTATCAAGCGCAACGGTGAATTCACGGTCAACATCGCGCTGATCGAGGACGGCGCGCCGGTGCTGGGCGTGGTGCATGTGCCGGTCAGCGGCGTGACCTACGCGGCCTGCAAGGGACAGGGCGCGATCAAGCACGTGCCGGGCGAGGGCGAGCGGCCGATTCAGGTGAGGAAGCTCGGTGCCGGGCCGGTGGCGGTGGTCGGCAGCCGTTCACACCGGGGCGATTCGCTGAACGCCTTTCTGGACAAGTTGGGTGACCATGAAATCGTCAGCATGGGCAGTTCGCTGAAAATCTGCCTGGTGGCCGAAGGCGCGGCCGATATCTACCCGCGTCTGGGGCCTACCTCGGAGTGGGATACGGCGGCGGCGCACTGCGTGGTGGAGGAGGCCGGCGGGCATCTTACCGATCTGTCGCTGCAGCGGCTGAAGTACAACAGCAAGGAGTCGTTGCTCAACCCGCACTTCCTGGTGTTCGGGGACGACAGCCGGGATTGGTCGCAGTATCTGGATTGAGGGGGTTGGTGGGGTTCGCTTCGTTTAGCAGCTGCCGTATCGGGTTTCACACGTAGGGTGGGGTGAGCGCAGCGAACCCCACCATAACCGTTCGGCGGTTACCTCTTAACAGAACCACTGAATCCTGGTGCGTCCCTGTCAAACGAAGCACGACGTTTGATAAGCCCTCACCCTATGGATAACCGAACCGTCGCTCGGTGGGGTTCGCTGCGCTCACCCCACCCTACGTGTTATTGATGTTGACGCCCAGGCCATCAGCCATGTCGCCAGCAGAGCCCCTGTCGTGTCCGCCGCCCAGTCCCACACGTCCGCGCTGCGCCCCGGCACGAAGGACTGGTGGAACTCGTCGCTGATGCCATAGAGGCTGGCGATCAGGGTGGCGGTTGCCACCTGGCGCAGGTTGTAACCGCGCGCAGCGCGCCGGGCCGCGCCCAGCAGCAGGCAGCCCAGGATGCCGTAGACGCTGGCGTGGAAGACCTTGTCCTGGCCGGGGAACAGCTGGGGCGCGTCGATGCCGGGTTGGGCAGACAGCCAGAACAGCACGGCCATCCAGCCTATGGCAAGGCCCAGACTGAGGTGGCGCATCGGTCAGGCGACCGACTGGGGACTTTCAGGCACCAGTGAATACAGCTTGCTGCACAGCTTGCGGCCGTATTCCAGGCGGTTGGGGCGCGACAGGCTGGCTTCGGTGGCCAGGCTGTCGTTGAACAGGACCGGCTTTTCCCAGGTTTCCAGCAGGGCGCACAGCTTATCGTCCAGACGGCCGAGGTCGTCATCCAGTTCCACCAGCAGCACGTCGATATCCTGTGGGTTCAGGGTGCTGATGTCGCCATACTGCAGCGGCAGCGTGTTCACCACGTCGATCCCGAAACGGGCCAGCAGGCGTGCCAGGTAGGTGCGGATCAGCTCTGACTGCGAGGCGATGGCGATACGCAGGCTCTTGTCTCTCAGCGGTATGGGCTGGATGTGGCTGGTCGGCGATTCCCGCGGCGGTTCGGCCTGTGGAACGGCCTCGCGCTGGGTCCTGAACAGCCCGCCTTGTTGCCTGTCACGGCCGACTTCCCTGATCAGGGCCGCGTCGATGCTGTCGCGTTGTTCGGCGTAGCCGTATACCAGTGCCGTATCGCACAGCAGGTTGATGAGTCGTGGCACGCCGCCGGTGAATTCATGAACGAGGTCGCGCGCCTGGTCGGTAAACAGACCGGGGCGGCCGCCCGCCACCGTGCAGCGGTGGCTGATGTATTCGGCGGTTTCTTCGCGCGTCAGCGGTTCCAGGTGGTAGTCCACGGCGATACGCTGGGCGAACTGCACCAGGTCGGGGCGGCGCAGGGTGTCGCGCAGTTCGCGCTGGCCGACCAGGATGACCTGCAGGACCTGGTGCTTGTCGGCGTTGATGTTGGACAGCATGCGCAGTTCTTCCAGCGTCTCCGCCGACATGTTCTGGGCTTCGTCCACGATCAGCACGGTGCGACGGCCCTTGGCGTATTCCCCGATCACGAAATCGACGAAGGCCTGGTACATCTCCACCTTGCTCCTGCCCTGGTGCGGCAGGTCGAAGGCCAGCGAGATCCACTGCAGCAGGTCGCCGAAGGTGGGGTGGGTGTTGGCGATCAGGCCGACGCGGACCGACTCGTCCATCTGGTCGAGCAGGCGGCGGATCAGGGTGGTCTTGCCGGTGCCGATGTCGCCGCTGATGACCGAAAAGCCGGCCTGGTTCATGAGGCCGTATTCGAGCAGTGTCAGCGCCATGCGGTGCTTGCCGCTGAGATACAGGAAGCCCGCATCGGGCAGCAGCGAGAAGGGTTTTTCCCGGAATCCGTAGAAACTCTCGTACATGGCGCCGGACCGCTTAGCTGGTCGAGCCAGCCTTGTTCAGTACAGTACCCAGAACGTTGGTGCTGGACAAGAGTTCGACGGCACGTTCGACGTCCTGGCGCCGGGTACCGCCTTCCTCGACCACCAGCAGGGCGGCGTCGACGTAGGGCGAAAAGGCCAGCGCGTCGGCCGCCTTGAGCACCGGGGGCAGGTCGAAAACGACGATCCGGCCCGGATAACGGGACTTGGTTTCTTCCACCAGGCGCGACATCTTCGGCGAATTGAGCATTTCCGCCGAGTTCTGCAGAGCCCGCCCGCCCGGCAGGATGGTGAGATGAGACAGCGCCTTGGGGTGGATGAGCAGCTCGCTGAGCGGCACGTCGTCGAGCAGGTAGTCGCTCAGGCCGGGGCCGGCCGCCAGCCCCAGGTGCTCGTGCAGGCTGGGGTGACGCAGGTCGGCGTCGATCAGCAGCACGGTGTGTTCCACCTCCATCGCCATGCTGGCGGCCAGGTTCAGCGCCGTCAGGGTCTTGCCTTCGCCGCTGCCGGGGCTGGTGACGGCCAGCACGTTCCAGTCGTTCTCCTTCAGCCGCTGCAGCACCTGGGTGCGCAGGATCTTGTAGGCGTTGCTGAAAGCGCTGTCGGGGAAGGCGGTGAGGATGCGCTGGCGGCGCTGCACCGGGTACGGCACCTCGATGGTGCGGGTCTGGGTATAACTGACCTCGGCCGCCGTCGGCTGCGGTTGTTCTGTTGCCGGCGCCGGTTGCGGCTGTCCTTCGCGTTCGGCGCGCGCGCGTTCGAGTGCTTGTTTGATGCGTTCCATGGGTCTTGTCCGGTCAGGTGTTGATCACCACGTCCGCCTTGCGCAGTGCCTTGTACCAGAGCACGTCGAGCGGCTTCCAGAAGAAATGCGCCAGCGCCAGCGCCAGCACGATGATCCCCACCGCGGCGGCGGTGCGCACCACGATCCTGCGCTTGCGGCCGGCGGCCTCGGCGTCGCTCTCCAGGTAGGGAATCTCGGCCAGCGGCGGCGCGCCGACCGCGGCGATCAGCGACTTGCCGCCGCGCACGGCGTCGTCCATGCTCTCGGCAACCGCCGCATAGCCGATGCCGGCGCCCAGCGCCAGCACCAGGCTCAGGAAAATGATGGCCGGGCGGTTGGGGCTGACCGGCTCCTCCGGCAGGATGGCGGGCTCGATCAGCTCGAAGCGCTCGCCCTTGCGTTCCTTCTCCAGCTGCTGAGAGACCTGGGCTTCCATCTGCTTGGCGCGGATTTCCTGGTACTTGGCGGTGGCGTTTTGCAGATCGCGGTTCAGAGCCTGGTATTCCCGCTCCACCTGCGGCATCCGGGTCAGGCGCTCTTCGTACTCGGCCAGCCTGGCGCGCAATTGTTCTTTCTTGGCCTGCAGCGAGCGGATTTCCGAATCCGTTGCGTCGATCTGGCTCTTGAGCGTGATGTAGGCCGGGTTGTCGGGGTTGTCTTCGGCGGCCGTGGCCAGTTCGCTCTTGGCGCTGCCCGCCGGCGCATTCTCGAGGCTGTCGATCTGGCGTTGCAGCTTGACGACATCGGGGTGTTCGGCGGAATAACGCTTTTTCAGCGTGGCCAGTTCGGTTTTCAGCGCCTCGATCCGTTTCATGCGCTCGGCGGCATTGTCGACGTCACCGACTTCGCCCTCCAACGCCTCAATCTCGCGTTTGGTGCGGATGACGTCCGGATGGCTTTCGGCATACCTGGCCAGGAGGCTAAGGTACTCGGTGCGCAGCGCCTGCAGCCGCGTCTTGGGGTCGAGTGAAGCGTCGGCGCCAAAGGGCTTGAGTTGGGCCAGTTGGCCACCGAGATAAATCTTCCTTTCTTCCAGGGAGCGGATCTGGGCATCTATATCCGCCAGTTCGTTTTCTGTCCGGTTCATCATCCGCTGGTTGAGTTCACGCAGCTCGGGCAGCTCGTCGATATGCTGCTCTTTAAATGCCGCCAGTTTCTCTTCCAGCTCGCTGATTTCCTGGTTCAGGCGTTGGGATTCATTAGTCAGGAACTTGTAGGTTTCGGTGGCCTTTTCAGAGCGTTCCTTGAGATTTTCCCTCAGGTACAGGGATGTCAGCTCGTTGGCCACTTTCTGCACCTGGGCCGGATCTTCGCCGCTGAAGCTGAGCTGGAAGGCGATGGTGGCCGCCGTGGGCCGGCCGGAGCGCGGATCGATGACCTCGGCGTCGATCATCTGCAATTCAATGTTGTCGCGCATCTCCTCGATGATCTCTTCGGTCGTGAGGCGTTTGCGCTTGTCTTTGTACAGCCCATATTTATCAATGATTTCCAGCAGGTTGGCGCGCGCCATCACCATCTGGCTGATAGCCTGGATACGCTGTGAGGCATAGCTGGTGACGGTGGAGCGGACCAGTTCGGGCGGTATATCCTGTTCCTTGATCAGGATGGTCGCCGAGGAGCGGTAGGTCGGCGGCCACAGGAGCGCTGCCAGCAGGCCCATCAGGAAAACCACCGTGGCTATGCCGGAAATCGTGAAGCGACGCCTTTTGAATGCGTCTATATAGTCTTTTATATCAAGTGTTTGTTCTTCCATTGTCTTCCCTTCCGCGCTACGGGGTGCTGCGCTTCAGCGCGCGTGACCCGTTTCCCCCGACGAGCCACTAGCGGGAAACGGTCATTCTAGGCCACCTGTAGGTAAGCGTCAAATAGGTGGCGTTTTGTGCCGTGTCTTTCGACGAGTTGTCATAGATTTGTTTCCTGTATCGGTAACTTGCGGAAATTCTCCAGAATTCCTCGAACTCCCAGTCGAACCCGGGTGTGATCTCGTAGTAGTCGCGATCCTGGGCGCTGTTGACCGGACTGTCGTCCGGGGTCCGGGAGCGTGCTATCGTGAAGCCCAGGTTGACGGAAAAGGTGGGGGACAGGTTGTAGCTGTTGTTAGTATCAAAGCGCGTGATTTCCGTGAGGTAGCCTGATGCGGCATTGGTGACGTTGCGTGATGCCGAGATATTGCTGCGTCCCCGTTCAAAACGCTTCGTCAGGCTGGCCCTGAAGACCATGCCGGTGCTGCTGTTCTCGGATTGCCCCGGAACGGTGATGAAACCCTGAAATAGGCTTCCCGAATAAATCGGTATCGGGGAATTGTCGAACTCGCTTTTCGTTTGTCGCGCGCCGGCGGACAGGCTGGTGCTCAGGGTGTCGCTGAGTTCATAGGTCGCTCCGCCCTGCAGGAAACTGAAGGTGCTGTCCACGTTGCCTTCGTTTTGTGAGCGTGTTTGCCCGGCGGTGAGCGTCAGGGTCATGCGTTCGGTCGGCATGTGGACCAGGGATAGCTGACCGTTGTTGGAGGTGAAGTCGACATAGCCGGTGTTGCCCGTATCGGAGTAGCTTACGTCCGTGTAGGTGTAACTCAGGGTCAGGCGCGTGCGTACGTTGAAGATCCAGCTCCAGTAGGGGTTGGCGCTGTACTGCAGGCGGTCCAGCCGGTTGAACACGAGGCCGGTCTGTTCCAGTTCGCTGTCGAGAGTTGTGTCCTTGATCAGACCCAGGTCGAGACCGATCTGCGATTGCTCCATCCCGTAGAAGGAGGAGACGCTGAGGCGCACGTTGTCGTCGTCGAGGTTGCTCTGATCGGTGAAGCGGCGAAAATCGAACCGCAGGTCGCCGTTCAGGCCGGAACGCGGGGTTTCGACGCCGAAGCGTGCTGACGGGCTGAAAATGACGACGGGCGACGAAACTTCCTTTTCCGCGCGCATGGTGACGTTGTCGTTATAGCCGGCCTGCAACCGCAGGGTGGGGTCGATCTCCCACTTGGCCGCCGGCGCCGAAGCGCTACCTGCAGCCAGTGCGGCAAGGCACAACAGGCGTATCAGTCCTCGATTCCTCATGGTGGTGTCCCACCGTCCCTTTTACTTGGTCGTGCCCGTTCAACGGCAGTTTCGAGAAAGGCTTTAGAGTCCAGTTGCTTACAGGCCGGGGAACGAGGCCGGGCCTGTCGGTGAGGGTGTTATGGCACCACTACCACATCACCGGGTTTCAGGACGATGTTCTGGTCCAGGTTTTCGCCTTTCTCGACGTCGCCATACCTGAAAGGTATGGCTTCGAGCCTGCCATTTTCGCGCCGCAGGATCTTGATCTTGTTGAGCGCGGCATAGGTCGAGGTGCCGCCCGCCATGCTCAGCGCCTGCATCACGTCGACGTAGCGGACCATGGGGAACTCGCCCGGCCGGTTGACCTTGCCGATGACATAGACGCGGTTGCCGGTAAGCTGTCCGATGGACACCGTGACCACCGGGTCCGGAATATATTTGTTCAGCCGCTCGGTGATGAGCGCGCGTACTTCATCCACGCTGCGGCCGGCGGCCTCCGCTTCGCCCACCAGCGGGAAGCTGATAAAGCCGTCCGGTCTCACGATCACCTCCTGGACCAGGTCTTCTTCCTTCCAGACGGAAATTTGCAGTATGTCACCCGGCTGGATCTGGTAGGTGCCGGTAACGGTCCCCGGCTCGTCGGCGAGCGCCGTTGTGGCGGCCAACAGACAGGCGCCCGCAAGCACCGGTTTCAGGATGCGGAACAGAAAAACAGGAGCAGCGTACATGGGTCCGGAGCCTTGTATATTAAGCTGTAATCTACAAAGCCGGTGAGTATGGGTGGTTCCTGGTTCGGGGTCAAGGGTGGAGGCCGGGCTTCTGTTTGTTGGCCGCCGCATCAGAGCGGCAAAAAAAGCCGTCCTTGGGGGGGGACGGCTTTGTGTTCGACGCCCGTGGCCCCGGCGCCCTCCCGGGCGGGGAGGGCGCCGGGGCGCGGACAGGAGGCGCCTAGTGCGAGCCCAGCCGCTTGCGGAACCAGCCCAGCAGGCCGATCAGGCCGGCCACCAGCCACCAGTCGCCGCGCCTGGCCGGATCGACCGGCGTTCCGGCAATGGTGCAGCCGCTGGTGTCGCTGGTGCGGGTATCCACGAACGGCGTGCCGCCACCGGCCGACCCGCCCACGCCGAAACCGCCGGGATCGCTGATGGTGCCGGCGGCCGGATCCAGGTCGTTGGGTCCGTTGTCGGAGATGGTGAGCTGGATGCACTGGTGGCCGACGGTCACCGGGCCATAAGCGGCGTCGCCCGGGGCCGGACAGCTCGTGCCGCCGGCGGGCAGGGCGGCCGACTGGATGCTGTCGCCGGTGCTGGTGTCGAAATCGCGCCAGCTGCCGTTGTCGAGAATGCGCCACACCGAGTTGTCGCGCACCCCGCCGGACAGCGGCAGGACGATGGATACCGGGTTGGTGGTCAGGTTGTCGATGGTGTAGTCGAAGCAGCCGCCGGCGCACTGGAGTTCGACGTCTTCATCGGGATCGACGTCGCCGGCCGCCAGCCGGGTGACCGAGGCCAGATTGCCGCCGCTGACCGCCGGTGTGCCGTCGATAAAGCGTACCGTGCCTTCCAGGTGCAGGCCGTAAGGCACGTTGTTGAAGCCCGACTCGGGCTGGCCGGGAACGTCCTCCACGTGGGCCGCGTAGTCCAGCACGAAGCTGGAACCGTCGGCGCAGGGCGCGGGCGTGCACTTGATGGTCGCGAAGCCGAGATCCTGCGGCCATTGTGAGCTGCCGCCCAGGTTGATGATCGGGATGTAGTTCCAGGTCACCACATATTTGTTGCGGAACTCCAGGGTGCCGTCCGGGTTGCCCGTGATGCCGCCGTTGCGGGTGAGGTCGAAGCCGGTGTTGCCGAAGAACACCCAGGGCGCGGTGAAGCCCGGATTCTCGGCGCCGGTGGGGAAGCCGGTGTGCGAGCCCGAGGCCGGCTGTTCACGGCCGATGATCAGGCCGCCGTCGGGGCCGGGTTCGATTACCGTGTAGAGCAGGTTTCCTACCTCGACTTCCATCGTGAAATAGGAGCCGCTGACCGGCAGGCTGCCGGGACTGCCGCCATCGTCACCTGGTTCGAAGGCCAGCACCGGGATGATGTTGGCGGGGATGTTCGTGGGCCAGTCTGAGGTCGTCTGGGTGACGGTGATAGTGACGGTGGCCGTGTTGGATGTCAGGGCGCCCGTGGCATCGATGTCGCTGACCTGGTAGGTGCAGGTCTCAACCACGCCGGTGGCGCTGCCGGGCTGGGTGTAGCGGATGGTGCCGTCGCTTTGCGGCGTGCAGGTGCCGGTCGATGCGTCCTGCACGATGGTCACACTGCCGGGGTCGATGCCGCCCGGCTGGCCGGCGCTGTTGTTGGCATCGGTGTCGTTGGACAGCACGTCGATGCTCAGGTAGCCCACGCTGTCCAGCACTGCCGAGCTGATCTCGGCCGAGTCGTCGTTGGCGACAGGCGCCGAGTTATCGGCGACGGTTATCGTGACGGTGGCGGTGTTGGATGTCCCGCTGGCATTGGCAACGGTGTACTGGAAGCTGTCCTGGCCGGTGAATCCGTTTGCCGGTGTGTAGGTGATGGTCCCGTCGCCGTTATCGGCTGCTGCGCCGTTGCCAGGCCCTGTCGTCACCGTGACCTGGGCGGGGTCGGGATTTTGTGTGTCGTTGCCCAGGATATCGATAGTGACGGCATTGTTGGCGATGGTGGCGGCGGAATCATCATTGGCGATGGGTTGACCGTACGGGTCGAGGATGGTGCCGGTGATGTTGACGCCGTAGTTCACGCCGCCGAAGCCGGACGGATCGGCCTGCGGCACCACCGCATTATAGGTCAGCGTGAAGGTGCTGCCGAAGGGACAGTCCGCCGTGCCACAGGTCAGTGTTGCCACTCCCGTGCCGTTGTCATAGGTACCGGCGATGTCGACACCGCTTGTTGTTACACAGACACCATCGGTGGTGGTGCCGCAGTCCTGCAGGCCGCCACCCATGTTGATTTCGGGGATGCCGTTCCAGGTCACGCGCCAGCCGCTGAAATCCAGGGTCTTGGTGATGCCGCCGTCACCATTGACGTCCTCGTTGACCACGGTGATGGCGGTGGTCGTGAAATGCTGTCCGGAATTGCTGAAGAACTCCCATTCCTTGTCCAGCTTGCCCTTGGTGGTATGTGGCGGGCCGCCGTGAGTGGCGTGATTGCCACGCGGTTGGGTCACGCCGGTGAGAATGCCGCCGTCCTTGCCCGAGGAAATATTGGTCAGGGTCAGAACGCCCTGGGTAACTTCCATGCTGAAAGTGCCGGTGAAGTCAAGGATGGCCTCCGTGGGCATGGCAGCCAGCGAGCCGGTGGACGCGCCGGCCAGGATGCTGGCCATCGCAGTGGATAAAGCGGTACGTTTCATGTCGAACTCCTCACGAAATACTTATATGTTTCGTTATGTGTCCGGCGCCGGCCCTGTCATCGGCCCGTTTCCTGCCGCCGTGCCGTTGCGGCACCGCGGCGGTGGCGCCTCTGCTTTGGTTATATGCTTCCAGTGATCAGAGCCGGTACCCCAGGCTCACGCCCACCGAATCCTGGTACATCTTGATCTTGCCGATGCCGCCGATGTAGGTCGGGCCTTCCTGCTCGTATTCGAAGGCGTGGACGTAGGAAAAGCTCCACTCCAGCTTGGGGCTGGCCTTGTAGGTGGCGCCCAGCGTCAGGTGGTGCTGGGTGGTGGCCGGCGCCACGATGCTGAACAGCACTTCGCCGTTGGTCTCGTCGATGGGACTCTTGCCGTAGTTCCAGCCGGCGCGGAATGTCCACTGGGGATTGTATTCATAGACGGCACCGACCTTGTACACCGTCTGGTCGCTCCAACCGAAGCCCAGCCCCGCGTCCCGGCCCAAGGCGTTCTTGTCGCGGCTTTCCGGGAAGGGCGAGCCGCCGGTGGTGACGCTGGGGTTGCCGATGGAGTTGACGTTCGAATACAGGGTCCGTGTAACGTCCGCGCCGATCAGCAGCTTGGGCGTCACCTGGAAGCTGACGCCCACACCGAAGTTTTCCGGCGTATCGATGCTGCCTTCTTCGGCGAACAGGTCCTTGTACTTGTCGAACTTGGTCATGTAGATGCGCGACGTATAGGCGGCGCCCAGCGACAGGCGCTTGTCGAAGAAGCGGCCCATCCAGCCCAGCCGCACGCCGGCGCCGTAAGACCAGTCGTTGCCGTTGTTCGTCAGGTAGTCGGTGGTCAGGCCGGTGCTGGTGAAGTTGGAGAAATAACCCAGGCCGAAGGCGCGGAAGGTCTGGATGCTCATCACCAGCGAGGCGCCGACGCGGTTGTTCTTGTTGACCCGGTAGGCGATGGTCGGGTTCATCTGCATGACCATCAGGTTGACGCCCAGCGTCTCGTTGACGCTGGTGCCGCTGACGTTGTTGAACAGGTTCAGGTTGTAGCGGCTGCCGCCGCCGCCGGCCGGGATGGCCGAAAAGCCGATGGTCATCTTGCGGTTGAACTTGTAGCTGCCGGCCATGGCGGGCATGACGAAGCGGTTGGCACTGCTTTTGACCGACAGCTCCTGGCTGCCCTGGCCGAGCTGGGATTCCGCCGAGGGAACGAAGAAGTCCATGCCCACGTCCACCCGGTCCTTGAGGAAACCGATGGTGGCCGGGTTGACGGCTCCCGCAATGGCGTCCTGCGGGGTCGCGATCGCAACGCCCCCCATGCTGCGGGATTTGGTGCCGTAACCGATGAGAAACATGCCGTTTGTGGCGTAACTGACTGAGGGCAGGGCAATTCCAAATGTCAAGACACCTGCCAGCAGCGACTTGGCCGCGTGCTTCATAGAGACTCTCCTCCTTAATAACTTAGTGTTGTCTTTGGCTATCGTTTATGCGGTTACCGGCGTCGACAGCCGCCGCGGAAATCGTAAATCGTCAGGAAGCTTGAATTTTGAACCTCGGTTTTTTTGGCCTATGGCCAAGCGCTCCGCCGCTCCCAACAGTCTCCAGGATGCGTCAAATGGTGCTGATCGGGTTCATGAAAGTCAAGTGTCAAAGGGCCGTGAATAGGCGGCCGTCCGACCGCTCACGGGCGTTGCCGTGTCCAGCCCCGGCCATGTTGTTCCTCCGGCTTCCGCCGGATTCGGCGCAGCGGACAGGTGTCGGATTTTTTAATTATTGGCAAAGCGGAGCCGCATGTGGGATCCGCAAGCGTAGTGGCATGAAACTATTGCAAATATCAAGAAACCCGCCCGATCGCCGGCCCTGGAGGAGATGACGGAATTATTTACACTCTAACTGCCGGCGGGGCGCCGCCAGGTGCCTGTTTACCTCATATCTTGTTGATGTACAAGAGAATATATATTCTGGCACAAGGCTTGCTATCACTAGGGCGTGTGTATACAGCTGCGCGTCACTGATTGCGTGCATTGAGTTTGAGTACACCGGAGTTAATCAATCCTTCTGGAGGAGTTATTTCATGAACTTCAAGAAAACTGCATTGAGCACATCCCTCGCACTGGCGATGGGTGGCGCCAGCCTGAGCGCCAACGCAGCGCTGACCACCAGCGCTTATCTCGATTTCACCGGTACCTTCACCATGGAGACGGCGTTCGGCCTGATTCCGACCAACATCTCCTCGGGCAAGGACGGCGGCATCCACATCGGTGCGGCCCAGCCGCTGGGCGGTCACGCCACCCATGGCGGTGCGCCGCACACCAACAAGGGCAAGCTGGACAAGGAATGGGAGTTCTTCAGCAACTCTGGCCAGCACTTCACCGTGACGCCGATCACCGTGGTCAATGACGACGTCAATGGCGACGGCGGCTACACCAAGACCCTGGACTTCAGCGGCTGGCGCGTGTCCTGGAACGCCATCCCGGAGATCAACATGGGCGGTGGCCTGCAGGACTGCGGCACCTCGACTGACGGCATCTGCGTCACCAATGACGGCGTCGACATCGGCGGTACCTACGACAACGGCACCAGCCTGGCGACCCTCACCTGCTCGAACGCCAGCTGCTCCAACAGCAGCACGTTCACGCTGACCTACGCGGCGGTGGTGCCGCAGGCCGATCCGTCCGGCTTCGGCGGCGTGAACTATGCCGTCAACATCCAAGGCCACGTCAACGCCGTGCCGGTGCCGGCGGCGGCCTGGCTGTTCGGTTCCGGCCTGGTGGGCCTGGTGGGCGTCGCCCGCCGCAAGAAGGCCCGGGGCTGACCGGGGCTTTGGCCTAGTGTGACGCAAAACGGCGGGGCGGTTTCTGCTGCTCCGCCGTTTTGTTTTCTCCAAGCCCTTGGCGCGAGGCCGAGGGCTTGGAGAAAACAGGCCGGTGAGAGTCGGGTGAATGTCGGACATCCGCCGGCATTTCGGACACGGGGCGGCGGGAGTTGCCGGCCGCAGCGCCTGACGGAGTCCGACATGCACGGCACGCCTGAGAATTAAAAAACCGTACAAGCGCCGGTAAAGAGCGGGAAGGTTTATAACAAGCTTACACCGACATCAGGAGGAGGTTCATGAACACGAAGCGCAGGAACACCCTGTGGCTTGCCACGGTGCTGGCCGCGGGCGCTCACAATGCACTGGCCGCCAACAGCGGTCCTGCCGTCTGGCTGCAGGAATTCTATTCCGGCGGCACCAAGCTGGGCGAGACCCGGTTCTACGACTGGGGTTATGTGGGGCCGGGCGGCCGCCACGCCAACGAGTTCTCGTCCATCGGCGGATTCAACGGCGCCTCCCAGATCCAGCACGTCGTCACGCTGACGCCGGACCGGCTGACGCCGGACGCGCCCAAGGATGTCTACGAGGACCTGGCGCCCTCGTATGACAGCAACGGTGACCCGATCCCCCCGCTCTACCCGGACGCCAACATGGACGGACAGGTCAATTTCTATCGATGGGGCTACACCACCCGCGCCGGCTCGACATTCAGCAATATGCAGATCGATTCCGACGGCGACTACTTCATCGCGCGGGAGGACATGAGGTTCCGCAAGTACATCGATTTCAGCTACCAGAACGAGGGCAGCACGTCGACCGCCGACGGCACCTATGCGACCAATATCTCGTTCAAACCCTATGCCCTGTCGGACGCCGTCGGCTGGTGCGGCTCGGTCATGGCCAGCAACCCGTCCGCCGCCGAGGCCATGGCGGGCCAGGTGACCTTCGATTTCGGCTTCAAGGTCACGCTGCCCTGGGGGTCGGGCGGCATGCAGATCGTGCCCGATTTCGTGATGCGCAGCTACGGAACGATGGTGGTGGATTTCGCCGAGACGGTGCCCGGCACCAACGACCGCACCTTCGTCGCCGACGCCGTGGTCAACAACACCAACCCGAACGATACCCCGGTCACCGGCCCCGGCCTGATCGAGGTGCCGGTGCTGAACATGGACGGCACCCCGGCGCTGGACGAGTTCGGCAACCCGCGCACCGAGTGGGTGCCGCAGAAGGAAGTCGGGGGTGGCGCCGGCGCCGACCCCGACTGGTACAACAAGGTATCCTTCATGGGTGGCGGCGTGGTGCCGGCCGGTGTCTGGATCCGGCTGGTCGATCCGAACGGCTATGTCAATGACGCCAATATCGCCGAGGTGTACAGCTCGACCGACCCCGACGCCAACCCCGATCCGGGCAACCCGGCCGTGATCTACCATCAGAACAGCTTCGCCAACTATCCCTTCCTGATGCGGGCCGACGGCATCCGCGTGGTCGAGGCCCTGGACTACAGCCTGTACGGTGATCTCAGCAACGTGCCGGGCGCCATCGATACCGACGGCGACGGCATTCCCGATACCATCACCAATCCGGATTACGACTGGAAGACGGACACCTACAGCACGCTGGTGGTGGCCGATCTGAGCGCCGTGCCGGTGCCGGGCGCCGTGTGGCTGTTCGGCTCCGGCCTGCTGGGCCTGTTGGGCCTGGCCCGCCGCAAGTCAGCCGGCGCGTGAGCCTCTGAGAGATATCAAAACATAATCACCTGAGGGTCGGCGACAGGGCGGGAAAAATTGTTTTTCCCGCCCTGTCTTTTTGGGGAGGAACCAGCCATGCCGAAGGAAACCGTGATCAGAATCGCCCTGCTTGTCCTGTGGCTGCTGCCCGGCGTCGCCGCGGCCGGTGGCAAGGTGTTCGCCGCCGCCGAGGGAACGGACAACGTAGTGGTGCTGGACGCCGCGACCAACACCGTGCTCACCACCATCGGCACGGGCGCGAGCAGCATGCCTCACAACCCGATTCGCAGCCCCGACAGAAAATACGTGTATGTGACCCTCAAGGGCACGGGCGAGGTGGCCAAGATCGATGTCAACACCTACGCGGTCACCAGGTTCAGCACCGGCAGCGGTACGCCGAACCCCGTCCACCTCGACGTGAGCGGTGACGGCAACTGGCTTTACGTGGTCAACCAGCTCGACGATACGGTGGTGAAGATGAGTACCGCCGATGGCAGCATCGTCGCCAGCTACACCTTTACGCCGACCATCAACTTCAAGCCGCACGATGTCAATATCGGGCCGGACGGCAAGCTTTGGGTGACGGATGAGTATGCCAATACCGTTACCGTGCTGGAGGGTGATCTCAGCGGCGTGTTCACGCCTTCCACCGGCAGCGGCACCATCGCGGTGGGCAGCCGGCCCATCCAGGTGGCCTTCAGCGTGGACGGGGCGACGGCCTATGTCACCAATTTCAACGACAATACCGTTTCCGTCATCGATGTCGCCAATTACGGGCCCGGCAGCCCCGCCAGCTTCGACATGGGTGGTGGCGGCGCCATGGGCCCCATGGGCGTGGTGGCCGATCCGGACGGCAGCCGCCTGTGGCTGACCGGCACCCAGGGCAACACAGTGCATGCGCACAGCCTGCTCCCGGGCGACAACTACAGCTACATCGAGGTCAACGGCCTGATCGCGGCCCACGGGCTGGACATCGACGATGCGGGCGATTACCTGTACACCACGGTCAAGGCCAGCGCCACGTCTGCCGGACGGGATGCCATCGCGATCATCGATACCAACACCCTGGCGGTGACCACGGTATCGACCACCGGCCTGGCCGGCCTGGCGGATGCCGAGGATCTGCACGGCGTGGTCTATGTGTCGGCCGTGCCCCTGCCGGCGGCCGCGTGGCTGTTCCTGTCGGGCCTGGCCGGCCTGTTGTGGGCCGGCGGTACCCGGAAGAAGCCGGCTGCGTGAAGCCGTAAGTCGATGCCGGGTCCGGGCTCCGCCATGACGTCGCGGCTTTTCGCCGGCCTGCGCAAGGCAAAGCAGGGGGGCATGTCGCTGCGATGCCGGTTGATGATACTGTTGTGCCTGCCGGGCCTCCTTCATCAGGGCTTGCTCCAGGCCGCGCCGGCCGGCCGCCCCGCCGTCGCCGCCCATACCGACCGGCTCCGGCATCTGGTGGATCGCCTGCAGGCGGATACGGCGCTGCGGCAGCGGCCCGTGACCCTCATCCTGGAGACCGATCGCCTGACTGACGGCGTGCTGTCGCTGCTCAGCGCGCACGGCGGCAAGCTGCGTTACAGCAGGGGACGGCGGCACGAAACCCGGCTGCCGGCTGACCGCCTGTCGCGCTTGTTGCCGCTCCTCCCGCCCGGCGTCTTCGCCCGCCTGCCTTACCCACACCGGGCACTCGCGGTCACCAGCCAGGGAGTGGGCATGACCGGCGCGGCCGACATGCAGACGCTGGGCAATGACGGTGCGGGAGTCAAAGTGGGTGTCATCGATTTGGGTTTTGCCGGCTACGCCGACTCCCAGGCTTCCGGGGACCTGCCGGCCGGCCTGAGCATAACCGATTACACGGGCAGCGGCACCGGCGGCACCGACCATGGCACCAACGTGGCCGAGATCGTCCACGATATGGCGCCGGGGGCGGAACTCTACCTGGCGAAAGTGGGCACCAGCCTGCAACTGGAACAGGCCGTGAACGACATGGTTGCCGCCGGCGTGCAGGTGATCAATCATTCGGTTGCCTGGTTCGGCGCGGCGTTCTATGACGGTACCGGTCCACTCTGCGATATCGCGGACAATGCAGAAGCGGCCGGCGTCCAGTGGGTAAACGCGGCGGGCAATTACCGCAACGGGCATTATCTCGGCACCTTTGGCGATGCCGACGGTGACCTGCGTCATGAATTTGCGGCCGGACAGAACTACAACACGGTCGATCTCAACGCCGGCAGCAGCCTGTCCCTGATTTTGAACTGGGACGCTTATCCCGTGACAGACGTGGACTACAATCTGGAACTCTATGACGGGGACCCCGATGCCGGTGGAACACTGGTCGCCAGCTCAGCCAGCTTGCAGACCGGGACTTCCTTCAGTTATCCCTACGAGGTCATCGACTACACCGCGGCTGTCGCCGGTACGTACTACATTGTTGTCAGAAAGAAAAACAGTGCTGCCGCCAACCTGCCGCTGACCCTCTTTTCCACGGGCCCCGCCCTGGGCGTGAAGACGCGCGCCAGCAGCATCGTGCAGCCGGCGGATTGTTATTCCGTCATCGCGGCGGCGGCCACCGATCTGACGGATGGACCCGAGTGGTTCAGTTCAGAAGGGCCGACCGTGGACGGACGGGACAAGCCGGAGGTCAGCGCTCCCAACCGCGTGCAGACTTCCAAGACCGGCAGTTTTGCCGGCACATCCGCCGCGGCGCCGCACGTGGCGGGCGCCGCAGCCCTGTTGCTGGCGCAGAATCCCGCCATTCCGACCACCCAGTTGCGTGATCTCCTCAAGACAAGTGTCACCGATGTGTCGCTGGCGGGATACGACTACCGCACCGGCTTCGGGCGCACCAGCCTGGACGCCGACCTGGACGGTTACAACCACGACGACGACAATTGCCCCACCGTGTATAACCCGGGCCAGGAGGATGGCGACGGCAATGGTGTCGGCAATGTCTGCGAACCGCCGGTTATCGATGGCGTGGGGGTTGCCAGCGACCCGAATGCGAACAGCGAGTTCATCTACGTGTTTGGACGCCGTTTCGCCGGTGACAACAGGGTAACGGTCAACGGTTCCCCCGCCACAGCCTTCCAGCTTGTCGGCAAGAAGCAGCTTATCGTGCTGTGGCCCAAGGATCCGCAGAACCCGCTCAGCTCCGTCAACACCACGGTGACGGTGTCGAACGACTTCGGCACGGCAACCAGCCCACCCGTATCCGCCACCGGCCTGTCCATCAGTGGTGTCTGGCCGGCGAAGGGCGGCGTATCGTCGTTCGTGTACCTGTTCGGCAGCGGGTTTCTGGGCAACATCAGCATCGACATTGGCGGTGTGCCGGTCACGGCCTATCATGTCTATGACGATAACGTGCTGGCCTTCCTGGTTCCCTTGGATGCCACCACCGGGATCATCAGTGTCGCGAGCGGCACGGAGAGTGCTGCCTGGGGCGTTCCCTTCGTGGTCAAGTGACGCTTGTTGGCGGAGCCCCGGCCGGGTTATGCTACCGGTCGCTTGATGAATTCTGTGATGATCGAGAAAAATAATACAGGGAGCCCGAGGGCATTCCCGGCAGTGGGGTGCGCCGGGTTGCGCGGCCCCGGGTAACCCGCCGGGAAGCCCATTCACCACCTTTCCCGCGATCCGCCAGGGCGACCGGTTGGCGCCTGTCCCGCTCCATACGAAGAAAGGGTGTTTTGGAAGCAAGCTGATGAAAAGCAAGGTATTATCTCCGCTCGGGCTGGCTGTCAGCCTGCTGTTCTTCGTGTCCGGGGCGACCGGACTCGTCTATGAAGTGGTGTGGACCCGCTTCTTCACCATCGCTTACGGCAACACCACCCTGGGCGTCAGCGCGGTATTGACGGCATTCATGGCCGGCCTCGGCTTCGGCAGCTACGCCGTGGGGCGCGTGGTGGACCGCAGGAGGGACTACCTGCTCATCTACGCCCTGCTGGAGATCGGTATCGCGGCCGCCGCCTTCGTCATGCCCATCCTGTTGCACTCGGTGCAGGGCATCTATGCCGGCATCTACCACCGCTTCCCGGACTCGCTGTGGCTGCTGCAGGTGGCGCGGACCCTGATTTCTTTCGCCATCCTGCTGGTCCCCACCTTCCTCATGGGCGCCACCCTGCCGGTGCTGACCCGGTTCTTCGTCAGTCACCAGCATCAGGTGGGGACGCGGGTGGCGGTGCTGTACGGGGCCAATACCCTGGGCGCGACTGCCGGTGCATTCATAACCGGGTTCTTTCTCATCAAGCTGTTCGGTCTGCTGGACACGGTCTATATCGCCGCGGCAGGAAACCTGCTGCTGGCCGTGGCCTTCCTGCTGCTGCGGCGGTTGGTTGGCGCGCCGGCCGCGGACTCCGCCGGGCCGGCGTCCGCCCCGCCGTCCGCTTCGGGGCCGCCGCCGCAGCCGGCATTCAGCCCGTCGCGCACCCGCGTGCGGGTGCTGCTGACCTGCTTCGCCCTGGCCGGTTACACCTCGCTGGCCTACGAGGTGTTGTGGTTCCGCCTGCTGGTGTTCGAGCTGCAGACCACCATCTATGCCTTCACCGCCATGTTGACCACCTTCCTTGCCGGGATCGCCCTGGGCAGCTCGGTGATCGCCGTGGTGCTCAGGCGGCGCCAGGATCCGGTGCGCAACTGGTATTACTTCGGCTATGTGGAAGCGGCCATCGGCCTGTTCGGCCTGTTGTCCATCTTCCTGTTCGGCCTGCTGGAGACGGTGGGGTCGGTGGCGGTCACCAGCTTCTGGCAGAACGTCGGTGTCCAGTTCCTGCTGGCCGCCATCATCATGTTGCCCCCCACCTTTCTGATGGGCGCCGCATTCCCGATCGTGTGCCGGATACTGGCGCAAGACCTGCGCACCGTGGGCGGGTCGGTCGGCAGGGCCTACGCCGCCAACACGGTGGGTGCGATTTTCGGATCCTTCGTCACCGGCTTCTTCCTGGTCCAGTCCATCGGCACCCAGAACAGCATCGTGTTGACCTCGGTGGTCAACCTGGTGGTTGCCTCCGTTCTGCTGCTCTACGCGCCACAGCCTGCGGCGGCCGGCGGCCGGCGCGGGGTGGCCGCCCCGCTGACGGTGTTCGGCCTGTGGCTGGCGGGCGGCGTTGCGGTGTTCGCCATTCCGGCCGATTACCTGTTCCAGTACTACAACGTCGGCGAGAAGCGCCACGACAGCAATGTCCGCATTCTGCATGCCGAGGAAGGGCTGGAGACCATCACCACGGTTCACCTGTATCCCGATGGCACGCGGGTGATCTCGACGGGTTCCATCAACGTGGCCGGCACCAGCTTCACGCTGCGCACCACGCAGATGATGCAGGGCCACATTCCCATGCTGCTGAAACCGGACGCGCGCCGCGTGTTGCAGATCGGCTTCGGCAGCGGCGAGACCGCCCACATCATCACCACCTATGACAACGTGGAGCGCCTGGACCTGGTCGATATCAGCCAGTCGGTCCTCGACACATCGGCCCGTTTTTTCCGCGACATCAACAAGGATGTGGTGAAGCACGAGAAGTTTCACGCCACCATCATGGACGGCGCCAACTACATGCGCCTGACCCGGAACAAGTACGACGTCATCATGAACGACTCGATCTGGCCGTTCTACGCCGGCAACTCCGGGCTGTACACGCGCGACTACTTCGAGGCCGGGCGCAAGCGGCTCAACAAGGGCGGCATCATGACCAGTTGGCTGCCCATCGAGATCGATCCGAGGGATTTCGAAATCCTTATCAATACCTTCCATTCCGTGTTTCCGCACGTGTCGGTGTGGATCGCGCTGACCCACTATAACAAGCATGCGCTGCTGGTGGGTTCCGAGGAGCCGTTGCAGATCGATGTAAAGCGCTTCCTGGAGCGGTTTGACCGGTATGCACGGGAAGATCTCAAGCTGGTCAGGCTGAACAACCCGGTCAACCTGCTCGACACCTTCCGCATGGACGAGAAGGATTTCGGTGCCGCCGTGCGCAAGGATGCCATCCATACCGAGAACCACCCGGTGCTGGAGTTCTCCCCCTCGCGCGGCAGGATGGCGGGCAACGAATACCGCGTGTACCAGTTCATCCATGAGCACATGGGTAACGTTCAGTCTTATTTGACGAACCTGCCCGCTGTCGCAGAGGGAAAAAGGCCTTTCAGCGAGAAACTGGCCATGGCCAGGGAAGCGTCGGCACTGGTCATGAGTGCGCTGATCAAGCGCGAGAGTTTCCGGGAAGGCTATGAGATGGACCTGCGGCAGGCGCTTTCGGTGTGGCCGCGGCACCCCGGGGCGCGCAAGCTGCTCGCCGCAATCGATCGTCCCGCCGAGGTGACGCCGGAGATGCTGGCCGGCCGGACCTTCGAGGACCTGAGCATGTTCGGGCGCCATTACCTGAAGAGCGGTCTCTACAAGAACGCTTCCGTGGTCCTGGACCGGATGGCGGAGATGCGCCCCGACAGCGCGGTCGTCCAGGAATTGCGCGGCCGGGTTCTGTTGAGGGTCGGGCGGTACCAGGAGGGTCTCGACTCCCTGGAGAAAGCATACCGGGCGGACCCCGCGCTCCGCGACCCGGCGCTGCTCGCGCAGGCGCACAACCAGTACGGCGCGGCGCTGGCCCGGGCCGGCAGGTACGACGAGGCAGAGGCGCAGTTCGCCCGGGCGCTTGCGCTGGATCCGGATTCCATCGAGGTGCTTGGCAACTACGGGACCCTGCTGGAAAAAATGGGGCGGGACGAAGAGGCGATCGATCAGTACCGCAAGGTGATCGGCCTCTCGCCAGCCAGTTCCGAGTACTACGACAGGTTGGGCGTCGTTCTGGGGCGCAACGGCCGGCTGGCGGATTCGGTCCGCGCGCTGGAGAAGGCGGTCGAGCTGCAGCCGGACAACTGGCAGGCGCGGGAGCACCTGGCGTATGCCTACTTCTATGGCGAGGCATACGGCCGCGCCTGGGACGAGGTCAACCGCCTGAAGGGGGCCGGCAGGCAGGTCAACCCGAAGTTCCTGGCGGCGTTGTCGGAAAAAATGGCGCAACCCGCGGTTGAGCGTTGAGGTATTGGGGGACGAAGCATGATCCTGTCCCACAAATACAAGTTCATCTTCATCAAGACGGTGAAAACCGCCGGCACCAGCATCGAGATCTTTCTGTCGCGGCACTGCGGGGAGGACGATGTGGTGACGCCCATCATACCGCCGGTCGAGGGTCATGTGCCCCGCAACCACGAGGGCTTCTATAACCACATGCCCGCCCATGAAGTCCGGCAGAAGGTGCCGGAGGCTGTCTGGAACGGCTATTACAAGTTCTGCGTGGAGCGCAACCCCTGGGACAAGGTGATCTCGCAGTACTGCATGCTCAATCACCGAAGCGGCGGTCGGCTTTCCTTCGCGCAATTCATGAACGGCCCTGATCTGCCCTTCAATTTCCAGCGTTACATGGATCCCTCGGGCGATCGTCTGATCGTCGACCGCGTGTTGAAATACGAGAGCCTGATGGATGAACTGGGTGAGGTGTTCGGGCGTCTGGGTATTCCGTTCGATGGATCATTGCACGTCAATGCAAAATCGGAATATCGGACAGACAAGAGGCCATACCGGGAGGTGTTCAGCGAGGAACAGGGCCGATACATCGCAACGCTGTTCGAGAAAGAGATTGGATTGCACGGCTACCGTTTTGAGGGGTAGGAAACGGCGCGGCGCGCCAATGAGCCGGTCACGGCAAGCCATGGCGGCGCGCGCCGATTGATTATGGGCGCCTTGCGTTTTCTGCACATACCGAAGACGGGCGGTTCCACGCTGACGTCGATTTTGCTGCGCCAGTATCGCGGTGCGGCAGTGTTCTCATTCGAAGGGGGACGGGCTTCGTACATGAGACGGTATGCGGCCCTGTCTGCCGGGGAAAGACGGAACCTTGCGCTGTTCGTGGGTC
>Ga0256830_1000812_pt1 | contig 23214 bp, 18 predicted proteins | sample 128326metaG_FD_190537 | JGI IMG/M metagenome (GOLD analysis project Ga0256830, IMG submission 190537) | Hydrothermal vent microbial communities from Lau Basin, Pacific Ocean - 128-326 | ecosystem: Environmental > Aquatic > Marine > Hydrothermal vents | place: Pacific Ocean: Lau Basin | collected... | reverse complement strand
GCGGTTCCGCAGATGCCCTCGCGAGCCAATCGATCGAAGGTCGGGGTGTGCGCAGTCTGTAGCGGAGTTCGGCCGCCGAGCGCTCGATGCGGGTGGTCGGCGAGTCCATCGATGAAAACGAGTAGCGTCGGAACTTCCGCCGGCTCGGGGTCATCCGTCAGGAAGGTGGCGAGCGGGATCTTTTGCCTCAGATCATCGGCGATGGAGCGGACTGCTTCGAGCACGGGGGTGTCGTCGCTGCCCGTATCGAGAACGGTGCAGTGGTGCTTTTCCGCCGAGTGCAGCAGGAAATCGTGCGTCGCCCGGATCGCGGAGAAGTTTTCGAGGTAGCGGTCCGCGCGGCGGCCACCAATGCGCTCCCGCATGACGAAGCGCTTGCGATGAGTCTCGAAATCGGGAGTGCCGAGGATCAGCGGAACCTGGTAGACGGCGCCCTCGAGGTCTTTGAAGGGCACCAAGGGGGGGATCAGATGCACGCCCTCGACCAAGATGCTCATGTTTTCCGCGATGGCCCGCTCCACGACTGCACGGACGCCGACGATGACGCGTGATGCTTGCGCGCGGAAGGCTTCGAGGATTCTTTCGTGGTCGTGGGTCTCGTCATCTCCAAGGCCCTCGTCGACGAAGTCATAGTCGCCGGGCTCGGGATGAGGGGCGTAGCTCGAGCCATGGATCGCCGGCATCATCTGGGGAGAGAAGAACATGCGCATGACTTGGCGAATCGTGTCCGTCGCATTGATTCGATAGATCCTCAGCAGCGGTGCGAGTTCGAGCGAAAGGGTGGACTTTCCCGTTCCCGCGGCGCCACCGACATAGATGACCAGGGGCCGGGGTAGGCGGTTGATATTGCGTACGAGTTGGTAGCGGACGGCGGTTTCGTGCCCCTCGAGTGACTCGAGGAGGCTGGTCGTTCGGTGGACGATCTCCTCGCGGGCGATTTCGCGCACGCTTTCCTTGGTGAGTTGGTTGTCGAGTTCGGCGACCAATTTGTAAGCGCGGTCGAAGTCCACACCCGCGGCATAGATGCTGCGCGCAAGAATGCCTCGGGAAAAGGGGAGCCGCTCGCCCTGGTAGGCGACCACTCTGTGCCGAGCATAGGCGCTGCCATCGCGCCCCTCGGAAGAGATCTCGGTACCATGCTTTCGCGCGGCTTCTTCCCGAATCAGGCGGCCGAGTTCTTCGGTGGTGATCTCTTCCCGGTCCGAAATCTTGTTCCTGATCTCTCGCGCAAGAGCATAGGCGTCATCGAAGCGCATCCCACGTTGCATCAGGTCGTGGGTGACGATCCCACGAAGAAAACGGTTTCTGTAGCCGAGCGGGCAGACGACGACCGGTGCTCGCCCCGTGCCGCCGGGCGGGTCGTGACGTTCGGAACGCTGCCCCGAGTTGTTTTTCTTGGTCACTGCCGCATCACATCCACGTCTCGCGTTCGTCGATCAGGCGCTGTTGAGCGTCGACGGTTTCCGTGTCGTCTTCGCACGTCTTGCGCACGTAGCTTCCGTCGCTCAGAAGGATCCTCGCATGAACGTTGTCTCGCAAGTAGAGGTGGAGAATTCTATCGCGAACGGCGGCGAGAATCTCGGGTTCTTCGATGGGGAAGAGACATTCGACGCGCCGAACGAGGTTGCGCGGCATCAGGTCGGCGCTGCCCATCAGCAATTCCTCGTCGCCCCCGTTGTAGAAATAGAAGGCCCGCGAGTGTTCGAGAAAACGGCCGACGATCGAAGTGACGGTGATATTCTCGCTGATGCCCTCGATGCCCGGGCGCAGACAGCATATGCCCCGAACGATCAAGTCAATCGTGACTCCGGCTTGCGATGCGCGGTAGAGCGCGCGGATGCACTCCCCGTCGACCAACGAGTTCATCTTGAAGATGATTCGTCCGTCTCGAGAAATCTCATGCTTTGCGATCTCCCGTTCGATGCGTTCGATGATGCCCTCTCGCATGCCGTGTGGGGCGACGAGAATGCGCTCGTAGGAGGCCTTGCGAGAGTAGCCGGTCAGGGCATTGAAGAGATCCGAGACATCCGAAGCGATTTCGGGATTCTTGGTGAAATATCCGAAATCCGTGTAGAGGCGGGCGGTCTCGGGGTTGTAGTTGCCGCTGCCGAGGTGAATGAAGCGAGAGATGCCCTTCTTCTTGCGCCTGACCACCATCGTCATCTTCGTATGGGTCTTGAGCCCGAAGACTCCGTAGACCACATGAACGCCGGCTTCCTCTAGCGATCGCGCCCAGACGATGTTATTGGCTTCATCGAATCGCGCCTTGAGTTCGACCAGCACAGCCACTTGCTTGCCGTTTTCCCGCGCAGCCATCAGGGCTTCGACGATGGGGGAGTTCTGGCCCACGCGATAGAGGGTTTGTTTGATGGCCAGCACGTCCGGGTCGGTTGCGGCCTGCTGAAGGAAGTCGACGACCGGTCCGAAGCTGTGAAACGGGTGATGAAGCAAGTGGTTCTTCGAGTCCAGCGCGTTGAATATGCTCTCGTCGGTGTTGAATGCGGGGGGAACAAACGGGACGAAAGGAGGGTCCTTGAGTTCCGGGCGATCGACTTTGGTCAATTCCATCAGCCCGGAGATACCTAGCGGTCCTTCGACCGAGTAGACCTGATAGGGCGCTAGGCCGAGATTGCGCTTGAGAATATCGCGAATGCTCTTCGGTGTAGAGGCCGAGATCTCTAGACGGATGGCCGAGCCGAAGTAGCGTCGGTCGACGACTTCTTTCATTTCCGACAAGAGATCGGAGGCCTCGTCTTCCTCGATCTCGAAATCTGCGTCGCGCGTCACGCGAAAAGGATAGGATTCCTTGATGGTAAGGCCCGGGAAGAGGAGGTCGAGATTGGAGGCCACGACCTCTTCGAGCAGAACGAAGGTCGGGTTCTTGTCTGCGAGTCCTAGCTTTTGGTATGAGTGCTTCGCATCGGAAGCCTTTTCTTCGCGAACGCGGACGAGTCGCGAGAACATATGCGGTACCTTGACGCGGGCGAAACGCTGTCCATGAACGGGGTCTTCGACGATGACCGCAAGATTGAGACTGAGGTTCGAAACATGCGGGAAAGGGTGGCTAGGATCGAAGGCCAACGGCGTCAAAGCCGGAAAAATCTCTTTCTTGAAGAACTTGCGAAGGGTTTTCTTCTGTTTCGCACCGAGTTCATCGAACGAGAGGACGTTGACGCCGTGATCCCGTAGCTTCGGCCGAAGGTCCTCGCTCCAGCAGGACGAGACGGTTTCGAGCATCGGCAGCAATCGTTCGCGAATGCCGGCGAGTTGCGCCGATGGGCTCATCCCATCGGGCGGGCTTTCCAAAACGCCGCGTTCGAGTTGGTGACGGAGCCCGGAAACACGAATCATGAAGAATTCGTCGAGATTGCTGCCGAAGATCGAGAGGAATTTCACGCGCTCGAGCAGAGGATGCTTGATATCGAGAGCCTCCTCCAAGACGCGTCGATTGAAGTCCAGCCAACTCAGCTCGCGGTTGATATAGAGGGATCGATGGTGAAGATCCCGCGGGAAGGGGGCGATCTTTGGTTTTTCGGGTGCAGCGGAGCTTTGAACCCGGTCATTGTCTGGATCGTGCGCCTTTTCGCTCATGCCCGTCTCTCAGAAGGAGGATGAAGAGTACCGAGGCAAAGGTATCTCCAAATTTCCCGCGGAACCAGCAGCCGCCCTTCCGAAGTCGAGGCTGTTTTTCGTTTTCTTTCGAGGGCTCCGGGAAGCGAGCCTAGCGAAGCACTTTTCGGAGACGGAGGGCTAGGCGCTTGGCCGCGGCGGGCGAAGGCGTGGCGACGAAGATCGTATCGTCGCCTGCGAGCGTGCCGACGACATCGCTCCAGGCGAGCCCGTCGAGCGCGAGAGCGACGCCGTTGGCCTCACCCGGAGGGGTGAGCAGGACGACCGTGGCGTGCGCGCTTCTGACTTCGAGAAGGTGCTCGCGAATGCGGTTTTCGCGGGGATCTCCCGCTCGCTGAGGGCCGCTTTTCGGACGCGCGTAGGCTCCGTCGATCTTGACAAGGCCGAGCGATGCGATGTCTCGAGAGACCGAAGCTTGACTGGCATCCACACCGCGCTCGATGAGGGCCGCGACGAGTTGTTCTTGGGTGGTGATCGTTCGAGTTTTGATGATCGAGAGCAGAATGCGGCGCCGCTGGGAGGTGTTGTGACTCACGTCGAACCCTCCGCAAGCCGTTTTATTGCCGCGTCGAAGGTTGCGCGCAGGGTTTCGAGCCGGGCGTAGCGTTTGTCGATGTCTCGCTGAAGAACGGCTAGCCCCGGGGCACCGGCTCCCCCCTCGTGAGTGCGTGTCGCAAGGATCTCTTCAGCGGAAAAGTCGAAGCGCGCTCGGCCGTCTCGAATCTCCTCGGATACCTCGGTATAGGCGGCGCGAAAGGGCGTGCCTGCGCGAACTCGGCGAAAAACCTCATCGGTGGCCAAGAGTTCGTCACATACCTTTTCCTCGCACGTCGCTTCTCGAAACTCGAGTTGAGGTATGGCGAGGTGCATCATCTCGAGCATCTCGTAGGTCGTGTCGAGACCCTTCATCAGCGGTTCCTTGATCAGTTGGAGATCGCGGTGGTATCCGCTCGGCAGGCCACCGGAAACTCCCATGGCTTGCATCACGAGCCCGTCCATCACTCCGGCGCGTCCGCGTGTCAGCTCGAAGATATCCGGATTGCGCTTATGCGGCATGATGCTCGAACCCGTCGCGAGTTCTGCGGGAAGATCGATCAAGGCGAATTCTTCCGAAGAGAACAAGATGACATCCCACGAGAGTTTGCCGAGATCGTGCGCAATGGTCCAAAGAGATTGCAGCACGACGGTCTCGATCTTTCCGCGCGAAGACTGAACCGACGTCACGGCGTGCTGGATTCCGGAAAAGCCCAGCTCTTCGGCCACCTTGCTTCGTGGTAGTGCGAGCGGAGCGCCGTATCCGGCGGCCGATCCCAGCGGTGAGCGATCGACTAGCGCGAGCGCCGCGTCGAGAGTCTGCAGATCGTCGAGCAGCCCCTCGGCAAAGCCTGCGGCCCAAAGTGCAACGCTCGAGGGCATCGCACGCCGCTGATGAGTGAATCCCGGCAAGAGAGTCTTCTCATAGCGCTCGCCGAGGCGCAGCAATTCACCGGCGAGACCCAAGGTGCGGTCTTCAACCGCGAAGAGGCGATCCTTGACGTACAAACGAAGATCGACCACGACTTGATCATTGCGGGATCGGCCGGTGTGGACCTTTCGTCCCAGATCGCCGACTTCGGAAATCAGACGCTTTTCGACCGCGGAATGCACGTCCTCATCGCCGGGACCGACGATGAAGTCTCCGCGGGCGGCAGCGGTCAGAGCTCGACGCAGAGCGTCTTGAAGCCGAAGGCTTTCGTCCTCGTCGAGAATCTCGATCGATTCCAGTCCTCTGACGTGCGCAATGGATCCCAAGATATCCCAGCTCAGCAGGCGCCCGTCGAGCGCGCGGTCGTCCCCGGCGGTGTAGCGGTCGATCCTCTGGTCGAGCGGCTGTTTTCCGCCCCATAGCGTTCCCGATACACCAGCTTTGGGCTTTTTCATGCGAGGTACTCCATGGCCGTCGAGGTCAGCAGGGCCGCGGCACGTTCGACTTCGGCGATGGCGATCGTTTCGTCGGGCCTATGGCTTTGACGAGAATCTCCCGGTCCGAACTTGATCGCGTCGAGGTCTCGGAGCCAGACCCAGTCCGACGCCGTGGGCGATGCGAAAACGATACTATCGGATGCGACGCGCATCAGCGACGCCAGCAACTTCGAGTCGCGGGGGGTTTCCGCCGGCTGGTATCGGTCGGAGAGGATTTCGACGCTTGCTTGAGAAAAATGAGAGCGAAGAGTCGAGGCGATCTCTTCATGGGTGTAGGCGGGAGTCGTGCGGATGTCGAGAATCATTTCGCAGGTCGGCGGGGTCATGTTGCGGGCGACTCCGGCTTCGATGCGCGTCGGCGTTACGGAGGTGCGTCCGAGGCTGGGATGTTCTCTTGGGAAGAGGTGAGCCCGGAGGCCGTCGATTTCCCGCGCGGCGACGCGGATGGCATTGGTGTCGGCAGCGCCGCCTTCGGTCCAGCCGGCGTGAAGCTGTCGGCCACGCCATGTGATGCGTACGACCATCAGGCCGCGCTGAGCGGTGCACGGTTGGAGGGAGGTGGGCTCGCCGATGACGGCGGCATCGGGGGGGTGAGGCAGCCGTGCGCGCGCCGCGGGCATGGTCGTATCGCGCGTTTCTTCGCAGTAGGTGGCGAGCACGATCAAGCGGCCGGCTTGGGGTCCGCCGAGGTGTTTTACCCTCGCTGCAGCCGTGCTCATCGCAGCGATGGACGACTTGGCATCGACGGCTCCGCGTGCGGTCAGCTTGCCCTCGATCGGCTTCGTCGCGAAAGGATCTCGTGTCCACCCTTCGCCGACGGGCACGGTGTCGAGATGCGAGGCGAAAAGCAGAGTGGGGCCGTCTGTCGAGCCTTCGACCACGACGTGGACGCCGGTCTCGTCTTTGGTGCATCGAAGTCCGTGCTCGCGGTACCACCTAGCGAGCAAGTCGGCCGCCGCATCCTCGTCTCCCGAGAGGCTCGGCGTTCGCACGAGGTCGAGCAGGAGAGGGATGGGGTCGATGGTCGGTGCGCCCTTCAAGAGAGTTCCTCTTGCCGATAGCTGTCGGCTTCCTTGCGTCCGACGATCATCGTCCCGGCTCCCGCCCCGGTGAAGAGTTCGATCAGTAGCGAGTCTTCCGTGCGTCCGTCGATGATATGCGTTCGTCTCACCCCGTTGCGGACGGCCCGCAGGCAGGCTTCGACCTTCGGGCGCATGCCGGAACCGACGGCGCCCGATTCGAGCAGTTTGATCAAATCGTCGGGCTCGGCAAAAGTGACGAGAGACTGCTCGTCCTTGGAGTCGCGAAGCAGTCCGGGACTGTTCGTCAGGAAGATCAGCTTCGTCGCATCGAGAGCGGTTGCCAGAGCTTCGGCCATCGTATCGGCATTCACGTTGAGCGCGGCTCCACGCTCGTCGGCAGCGAGCGAGGCGATGACGGGGACCTGTCGTGCGTTCATCAGCAGATCGAGCACGTCGATCTTCACATCCTCGATGTCGCCCACCTCGCCGAAGTCCACCATACGAAGATTTCCATCATCGTCGCGGACCTCGACCGGCGGTCGCTTCGTCGCCGTGACGAGAAAACCATCGATACCGGAAAGTCCAAGCGCGCAGACGCGCCGTGCTCGAAGCGCGGAGAGCAGGTCGACGTTCAACTTGCCGGCATAGACCATCTTTGCGACCTCGAGCACCTCGGGACTGGTGACGCGACGGCCGGCCACCAACTCGCTTTTTAGATCGAGACGCCGGCTCAAGCGAGTCGCCTGCGGGCCGCCGCCGTGGACGAGAACGATCTTGATCGAGAGCGAGTCGAGCAGGGCGATCTGCTCGGCGAGTCCATCCATGATTTCCGGTCGGTCGAGAATCTCGCCCCCGACCTTGATCACGAAGGTTTGACCGCGATAGGCTTGCGTGTAGTCGAGCGCGCCCTTGAGCGCTTGAATCATCTCCGACATCGTTTCACTTCCCTTCGAGCATCGAAACGAGCAGCGCGCGCTGGGCGTGCAGCCTGTTTTCGGCTTGATCGATCACGACGGAGTGTGGGCCGTCAAGAACGGCATCGCCGGCCACGACGTTGCGACGAACGGGAAGGCAGTGCATGAAAATTCCCTTGCCGTCGCGTGTTTCTTGCATCAACGGCAAGTCGACACACCAATGGCGATGTTTGTTGCGCAGCGAGGATTCAGCCGGCTCGTCGCCGAAATGCTGCAACGACCCCCAACTCTTGGCGTAGATCACATCGGCGCCTTCTGCCGCGCGGTGCAAGTCATGCATCACGCGGACCCGGCCTCCACGCACGCTGCCGAGCGATCGGATCGTCTCCATGTCTTCGTCGTCGAGTTCGAAACCAGGAGGGTGAGCGATCCGAACCTCCATGCCCAGGCGCGCGGCGGCCAAAGCGGCGCTCGTTGGAACCGCTACGGGCAGGGCCTTGGGATGCCAAGCCCAGGCCAGCGTAAAAACCCTTTTTTCGCCGATCTCCAAGCGCTCGCGCAAGGTGAGCGCATCGGCGAGTTCCTGGCAGGGGTGTCGCCGGGCACCTTCGAGATTGATCACCGGAACTTCTGAGTATTCGGCGAAGGAGCGAAGGATCTCGTCACGCCGGGCTTCTTTCCACGTGTTCGCGCTAGGAAAGGCTCGAACTCCGAGTGCGTCGACATAGCGACCGAGCACGGCGGCCGCTTCCGCGACATGTTCTGCGCGGTCTGCATCCATCACCACTCCCCGGCGAGTTTCGAAGGACCAGACGCCCTTCCCCGGCTCAAGCAGAATCGAGTGACCGCCGTGGCGCAGCATGGCGACTTCCATGGAGGCGCGGGTGCGCAGTGAGGGGTTGAAAAAGACGAGGCCGAGCACGCGATCGGCTAGCGCCCGTGCTGCGACCTCTTCACCGCGTTTGAGCCGGAGTGCGCGATCGAGCAAAGCATCGATCTCCGTCAAAGGGTAATTTTCAACGGCGAGGAAGTTTCCGTTCATTCCGAGAGGCTCCATGTCGGCTGTTCGGACGCGGCCGAGCGCAAGACATCGACGAAGTCGCGCGCGACCGCGATCGGCAGATTCAAGGGCGGCAAGAGCCGCAGCGTGTGAGGATCGAGGCAAGTGCCGGTGAGATAGTTTCGCCGAAACAGCTCTTCTTGCAGCAAGGCCGCGCGACCTGTGATCTCGATGCCGAGCAGCGCCCCGCGGCCATGCACTTGCTTTACGAAGGGAAGCGAGGCCACGCCCTCGCGAATGCACCGCTCGATCTGCTCGACGTTTGCGAAGAGTTCTTTGTCGAGCAACGAGACGGTGGCGTAAGCGGCGGCGCAGGGGATGGGACCACCGCCGAAGGTCGAACCGAGATCTCCCGGCGAGAGAGCATCGGCGATCTCGTCATTCATCAATACGGCCGCAATCGGCAGTCCCGAGCCGAGCCCCTTGGCCAGCGTCAGTAGATCCGGTACGACGCCGACGGCCTCGGCGCAGGTGAAAGCGCCACAGCGACCGCATCCGGACTGCACCTCGTCGAAGATCAAGAGTGCGCCGTGGCGGCTGCAGAGCCGTCGCACTTCTTCTAGAAACGGTTGCGAAAGCGCGCGCGCGCCGGCGAGTCCCTGCACCGGCTCGAGAATGACCGCCGCGACTTCGTCATCGACGTAACGAGGCAAGGAATCGACGTCGTCGAAGGGGCAGATGCGGGTCAGCTCGAGCATTTCGCTGCCCGCTCCACCGCATTCGGCCAGCTCGCGATAGCGCGGGATCCCGGAAGCCGCGAGCGCGGCGAGGGACCGACCGTGAAACCCGCCTTCGAGGCAGACGATTCGCCGCCGTCCCGTCAGTCGGCGGGCGAGCGCAAGCGCCTGTTCATTGGCTTCCGTACCGGAGTTGACGAGGAAGACCCTGCGGCAGCCGGGGGCGGCCGATTGGGTCAGTTTGCCGATGAAGCGATCTCTTGCTGCGATCGGCAAGGCATTCGAATAGAAGAGCAGCTTCCGGCTTTCTTCTTGGATTGCGGCGACGACCGTTTCCGGATTGTGACCGAGCAAGGCGACCGCATGGCCGCCATAGAGGTCGATGAACTCGCGTCCATCTTCGTCACGGAGAAGGTGACGGTTTCCCGAGACGGGAAAAAAGGGCAGGCGGGAATAAACCGGCGCCTCCGCGGCGTGCCGCATGTTTCGGTTCATGGATGGATTCCCGGAAAGCGCAGCCCTGCCGTCGGATCGCAGCGAAGCGCCAAGTTCATCGCTTGGATCGCTTGGCCCGCGGCGCCCTTGATCATGTTGTCGATGGCCACGGTCACGATCATCTCGCGACCGTCGCCGCGCGTGACGGCGTGAATATGCGCGTAGTTCGTGCCGCAGACATGAGCCACGTGGGGTGCATCGGCAGTGACTTTGACGAAAGGAGTTGCGGCATAGGCTTCGCGATAGAAAGCGAGGGGAGAGGGGAAAGGTCGGCCTCCGACGAGGTGCACCGTCGCCGATATGCCGCGGACCATCGGTGCGGAATGCGTGAGCAAGCGCGAGGAGATCGCAGTGGATCCCGTCCAGCACCGAAGTCTGTCTTGGATCTCAGCCTCGTGGCGATGGGCGGCGAGCGCGTAGGCGTGAAAGTCCTGCGCGCGAGTGGGGTGGTGGGTATTGCTCTTCGGCGTCGCTCCCGAGCCGGAAGAACCGGTCGCGGCGAAGCAGACCGAGGTCTCCGGGAGCAAGCCCGCGGAGGCGAGCGGCCAAAGCGCGAGCAAGTGAGCCGTCGCGAAACAGCCGGGTGAGGCCAACGCTCGACAGCCGGCGAGGTTCTCGCGCTCGACGTCGGCCAAGGCGTATCGAAAATGCGGGATCAGATCCGGTGCGAGATGCCGGCCGTAGTGCGTGTCGTAGAGTGCCGCGTCCTGAACGCGAAAATCCGCGGAAAGATCGACGATCAGTCGAGGGTCTTGCTCCAGCAAGCGGCTCATCAGGTTCTGCGATTCACCGTGCGGCAGGGCCAGAAAGATCACGTCCGCCGAAGCCGTTGCTTGCTCGATATCCGGTGTTTCAAAGAGGCGATCTGCCAGATGCAACATCGTCGGATGAGCGGCGGACCAAGGCTGATCCGCATGGCTCTCGGAAAAGGCGCGCAGAGAAGCGACATGAGGGTGGGAAACCAGCAGCCGGAGAACTTCACCGCCGACGTATCCCGCCGCCCCAAGCACCGAGACGGAGAGATTCGGGCCGACGTCGCCGGGTGCGTCTGACTTTCCTGCTTGCGAAGCCGTCTCATGCATCGTCACGAAGCACCTCTTCGATTCTCGCCGCAAGACGTTCGGGGAAACGCCGGGCGTTGATGGCGGGAAGATCGAGGTGGCTTTCGATGAACGAGCAGCCCACCTCGTTGTCGGTCACCGGTCCGGTGATCAGCGTAGGGCGCAGCGCGAAACGTTGCTCGAGAAGATGGACCGCGCCCCAAGCTCCGACTTGGTCGGGCGCGCAAACGACCAGTGCTTCGGCCAGATCCATCACTTCAGGATTCGCCAGAAGGGTTGCTACGCCGTATTCGCCGAGAATTCCGTCGCCGAGTTCAGCGACGATCACATCCGGCTTGACCTTTTCGCCGAGAAAATTGATCACTCCGCGAGCGGCGGGTAGTACGTCCGAATCATGCGTGGATACGATGCCGGCGTCGGTGAAGGTGCGAGCGTCGATCGCTCCGGCGTCGATCATGGAGAGGGCGTCTCGGCGAAGCGAAACGCCGGTGAGTTTCATTCCAGCGACGCGCCGGCCGGCCCGTCTCAGGCCGCGCACGATCTCGCTTGCGGCCACGGTCTTGCCCGAATTCATCGACGTGCCGGCGACGAAGACGATGGGAATGTGCGAGTGGATCGTTTTGGCGGGCGAAACCGCACCGGAACGCACATGGGCAGGTGCACCGATGCGATCCCCGACGCGAGGAAAGGAGAGCACCGCGCCGAGCACTTCCGCATCGAAAGGCGGTCCGATTTCGGGATTGGCGGAGGTGCATCGCCCGAGAACACCGCCGAGATTGAGCAGGTGAATCGTGTCGCCGGGAGCGATCGTCTCGGGAATGGTTCCGGCGTATCCACGAAGTGCCCGCCGCGTTCCCAAGGTTCCGGCGATGACGTCTCCGCGATGCAAGCGGATCAATCGCCCCGAGCAGTTCTCGAGATGGTGGTAGGTCGTCTTGTCGTTGAGCAAGCGGACCGCGAGCACATAGCCTTCGCGCGCGACGATCTCCGGACCGATGACGACGTCGTGCTCGAGTCGCGCATTGAAGGTGGAGGAGGCGATGCGGTCGAGGCGGATCTTGCGGGTCGCATTCATCAGCGGCCGCCGCGTCCACCCGCGAGTAGAGCGGGAACGGCGGAAAGCTTCGCAAATGCGCGAGCCTCTCGCCCATCCCACAAAGCATGGGTCTCGCCGTAGCGAGCGGCTTCGGTGTCCATCAGGCTTCGATCGCTCGAGACTCCGGTTACGAGAAATCGGCCGCGTTCGAGCCGTATGCGCGTCTTGCCCTGCACATGTTCTTGCGAGGAGAGGATCATCGCTTCGATATCGCCCATCAGCGGATCGAAGGATTGCCCCGCGTGCAATCGATCGCCGAAGACGCGTGCGAGGTGGTCTTTCCAAAAAGACTGCGAGTGGGTGAGCGTGATCTTTTCCAACTCGCGGTGCGCGTGAATCAGAACGAGCGCGGGGCCCGCCTCGAATCCGATGCGTCCTTTGATACCGAGCACCGTTTCGCCGACGTGAATGCCGCGGCCGATGCCTCGCGGCCGGGTCAGGCCGGCGATCTCTTCGACCAGTGCGGGCCCCGAGAGGGAGCGGCGGCCGAGAGAAACCGGCAATCCCTCGCGCCAGCCGATCTCGATGTCCAGGGGATCGTCTTCATCGGGTGCGTCGCCTGAATCGATTCCTTCGTTCCACGCATCCTCAGGAGGAGCCTGCCAGGAATCGTGGGTCCACTCGCCGCCGAGCGTCGTGCCCCAAAGCCCGGCGTTGATCGAATAGCGAGACGATCCCTCGGGAACGGGCAGGGCGCGCTCCTTCAGATAGGCGATGGCGGCTTCACGGCTAAGGCCCTGATCTCGAATCGGAGTCAAGATCCGGCCACCGGGAAGCAGGGTGCGCAAGGCGACATCGAAGCGCACTTGGTCGTTTCCGGCTCCGGTCGAGCCGTGGGCCACGGCCCAAGCGCCCATTTCTCTCGCGATGCGCGCGATTTCCACGGCCTGCTGCGTGCGTTCGGCGGCGACCGAAAGGGGATAGACCTCTCCGCGTAGGATGTTTCCGCGGATCAGGGTGGCAATGAAGGCGTCGTAGACTTCCTGCCGCGCATCGACTTCCCGGTGTTGCCACGCGCCGACGGCATGGGCTTGCGCGGCGATGCCTTCGCGCGCCCGCGCATCCGCGCCGCCGGTATCGACGAATACGGTCAGCACCCGCGCCTGGTGGGCTTCCGCCAGATAGGGCACGCAATACGACGTATCCAGTCCGCCCGAAAAAGCCAGTACGATCGTCTTCTCTCCGCTCATGACGGCTCCATCCGCTAGAGGAGCGAATACTAAAGAATATTGAATAAATATGCAAATGCGATCTTGCGGCGAAGGGCGACGCTCTGCCTCTGACGCTCCACCCTCGTCGGGCTAGGCGGTGGAGTGCACGACGCTTGCCTTCGGCCATGGCTGCGTGGCTCGGAGAAAGGCGCTCACGCCAAGCCGCCAAGTCGGACCGAGTGACGGAAGGCGGGGCGACTCGGGCAAGGAAGCGCGCTAGGGCGTCTTGGGCACATTTTTTCGATACGATCTTCTGATGCGGCATGGCGCCCCAAAAATGCGTCATCTGCCAGAGCGAACAAGGTCGGTCGAAAATGCCATTCGAAGTCGTTCGGAAGATCGGGGATCTCCCGAATGTCGGTTCTTGGGGTGCGCGCAGCCTTCCCGACTTTCGAGAGAAAATGCGCGGGAGAGGGGACATGCCGAAGACTTGGCTGTATTAATTGGAAGTGATGAAACGCCGACGCTTCATGACGGCATGTGGCCGGACTTTCTCTGCTGCGATGCTCGCATCTTGGCTTCCTTCCGGGGCGGAATGGGCCGTGGCTGCGGAACTCGAGGCGGATGAGCGCCCGGTAATGGACGTACTGCTTCCGTTGCTCTCCTTCGAAGAGCCGAAGGCGGCCGTGACCACGACGGCGGGACATCTCGTGCGCTTCCAAACGCCGGAGCGTGCGTTGACTCTCCTCTTCCATGCCATCCCACGGCGAATCCAAGTCGATGCACGCCTCGAAAAGACGACTTGGCGCTATGTCAACCAGCCGCCCGCCGGGACCGTCTCCGAAAAGACCATCGGCGAATCGGATGTGTTGCTCGGTTCTTATGCGAACTCCGTTTCCCCCACCATCCATCAACGCGCAGCGATCATCGACGATGCCGACGCGCAGCAGCGGCGCTGGTTCGAAGCCCATGAATTGCACTTTCGGCGCATCGTGATTGCGCTGAGGCGGAAACTCGTCAAAGGCTGGACGATCGATTCGCGCGATATCGTGCATCGCGTGGGTCTTCTGCGCGGAGAGTACGAGGAAGAATCGCATTTGGAAGTCATTCCCGGCGAGTCCTATCGGATTCGGATCGCCGGCGGCAGCGAGATGACGCAAGGCGACGTGATGGATCTGCGCTACGACCTTGCCGGCGATCGCTACACGTTGAACATGCGTTTCACGCCCCGGCTGACCGGAAAAACGAATCTTGCCGCGCACAGCGAGGTGCTGGTGTTGGCTGGAGACGGCACGGGACAGGCCGCACGCTACCGATTGCAGAGCTGGAAGGATGGATCGTTGGGCGTGACCTATTCGCCCAAGAGTGGTGGGCGGCATCCGCTCTTTGCGCGCGTGCAGGAAGATGCGCGTCGTCTTCTCTCGTTCTTTCCCCGCAAGTTCTGATTCCTGACGCGCTAGAGGAACTGGTGCCGGAGTTTGTAGAGCGCGAGGCCGGTGAAGAAGGCCAGCGTGATCCACAGGGTCATCCGTCCGAGCCATCCGGTCGCCAGCGATGCGCCCGGTGGGAGACATCGCCGGTTCAGATAAATCAAAGTGGCGGCCAGGATCGGCATGAAGAGCGCGCCGGCAACGGCGTAGGTCAATATGACGGCCTGTGGGTTTTCGAAGCGGAGCAGAATCATCGGGGGGACGGCCAACCAGCAAAGAAAGAGGCGATAGGCGGTCGAGCGCGTGGAGATCTCGAGATCAGTCGATCGGCCGGCTCGCTTTCGTCTCAGTGCCACGAAATCGCAGAAGAGATAGGGCACCCCTTGCCAGACTCCCAGCAGGGAGGTGAAGACCGCGCCCCAGAATCCCAGCAGAAAGATTCGTTCTCCGCTCGGCCCGACCATCTCGCCGAGCAGACGAGCGAGTTCGAGCACTCCGCTTCGACCCGTCAGAGCATGGCCGGTTTCGCGCGTGCTCTCTGCGGCGAGCGCGATGATCACGACACCGAGGATTCCCGTCAGGAGATAGGCGGCGGCGAGATCCAATCGTACCGCTTTGAGATAGGCGGCTCCCTTCCAACCTTTTTCTCGAATCCAATAGCCGTAGGAAAGCATCGTGACGCTGCCGCCGACACCCCCGAGAACACCCAAGAGGAGAAAAAGATCGGCTCGGGGAACGGAAGCCGTGACGATCGCCAGACGCGCCGTTTCCCAAGGTGGTGTGATCCAGGCTGAAGCGCCGACGAGCGAGAGCACCATCAAGGCGATCATTCCCTTGACCGTTTTTTCGAAGACGGAGTATCCGCCGGCGAGCACCAAGGCCGCGCCGAGCAGGGAGTGGAGGACGCCCCAGGAGGTGATCGAAAGCGAGGGGAAGAGCGCATGCGCGGCGAGCCCGCAGGCAGAGATGAGTGCGCCGCCGACGATGAACGACCATAAGAAGAGATAGATCGAGAAAGCGGCGCCGAAAACGCGGCCGAGATGCTCGACCCAGCCTTCGAGCAGTGTCGTCCCCGTAGCGAGTTGCCAGCGTGCGAGGCCTTCGTTGAGAACGAACTTGAGCAGAGCACCGAGCAGGGCCGCCCACGCGATCGCCAAGCCGAGCCGAGACCCGGCCGCCGCGGCCGTGACCAAATCTCCCGCGCCGACGCCGGTGGCCGCGAGCAAGAGGCCGGGACCGATCGCGCGCCAGATGGAAGGCGGTGCCGAGGGCTTCATCCGTGTATTCTGCCACGGTCTCGACGCTTGGAGCCTCAGCGCTTTTCTGCGGCGCAGGCTTCAAGGAGCGGGCGCTTTAGGGAGAGCGATGATCGGATCTCGTTTTGCCGTTGGGTGGGTGGTCGGGTTGCTCGCCCTCGCTGCCGCCTGCGACGGCCGGGCTCCACGGGAGCCGGGGGAAGACTGTCCGCGAGGTACGCTAGATCAGTCCTACTGCGACCGCGATGGTGATCTGCTCGCGGATCCCCCGACAGAAGGGGTGAATCCTTCCGTGCTGATCTTTGCTTATACCCCGGTCGAAGATCCTGCGCAGTATCGTGAGGCTTGGCAGGGTTTTCTCGAGCATCTCGAGCGCGAGACGGGAAAGCCGGTGCGTTTCTACCCGGTGCAGTCGAACGCCGCGCAAATCGAAGCGATGCGCGCGGGACGGCTTCACGTCGCGGGATTCAGCACCGGAAGCGTTCCTTTGGCGGTCAATGCCGCGGGATTTCGCCCCTTTGCCATGATGGCACACCGCGATGGCCGCTTCGGCTATCGATCGGTGATCATCACGCTCCAAAGCGGGAACATAGATGAGGTCGAGGACCTCCGGGGTCGCAAGGTGGCATTCTCGTCACCGACCTCCAACTCCGGCTTCAAGGCTCCGTCGGCGATCCTCAAAACACATTACGGCATCGATGTGGAGCGTGATCTCGATGCGGTTTTCTCCGGAAAGCACGACAACTCGATACTCGGGGTGCTTCACGGCGACTACGATGCGGCGGCGGTGGCCGACGAGATTCTCCATCGCATGGTCGCCAAGGGCATCGTCGATGTTGCACGGCTGCGGACGGTCTACCGATCGGAAGTCTTTCCGTCGACGGCGTACGGAGTAGCGCACGATCTCGACGAAGATTTGCGCGAAAGCATCCGCAAAGCTTTTTTCTCTTTCGACTGGCGCGGGAGTGCGCTCGAGCAGGCATTTTCGGGCAACGCGGGGGATTCCTTTCGGCAGGTCGACTACAAAGAGCAGTGGAAGGTGATTCGCGAGATCGATCTCGCGCATGGAGTGCGATATGTCCCCGGATCCGAGTAGTGGATCCGTTCCGGAAGCGGTCGATATGTTGGCCGTCACCGGTCTCGTCAAGCACTATGCCTCCGGCGAGACCGCGTTGCGAGGGGTCGATCTTCGCCTGCGGATGCGGGAGGTCGTGGCTCTGATCGGTCCGTCCGGGGCGGGAAAGAGCACGCTGATTCGCTGTGTCAATCGCCTCGTGGATCCGAGTGAGGGGAGCATCCTCTTCGAGCATGTCGATCTTGCAGCCGCTCGAGGAAGAGCATTGCGCCGAAAACGTCGCCGGATCGGCATGATCTTTCAGGAACATGCACTCGTCGAACGTTTGACGGTCATGCAGAACCTTCTTTGCGGACGCCTAGGCTACGTACCACTGTGGCGATCGTTGCTCTCTCGCTTCGTTGAAGAAGATATCGCCCGTGCGCGCGCATTGCTCGATCGTCTCGATTTGCGCGGACACGAGAACAAACGCGTCGACAAGCTTTCCGGAGGACAACGGCAACGTGTCGGTATCGCGCGGGCATTGATGCAAGAACCCCGGCTCTTGCTCGTCGATGAGCCGACGGCGAGTCTCGATCCCAAGACATCGAGCGACGTGATGCGCATGATCACCGAATTGGTGGAAGAACGGGGCCTCGCCGCCATCATCAACATTCACGATGTTCCGCTCGCTCGCCGTTTCGCCTCACGCGTGGTGGGTTTGCGGGAAGGAAGTATCGTTTTTGATGGTCTGCCTTCAGAGCTATCACCGGAAGATCTGCTACGGATCTACGGTGAAGACCCGTCGGGCCTCGGTGAGACGACCGGGGAAGAGTGACGAGATGGGCGACGGCAGCGTAGGAAGAAGAAGCCGCCGATGGTTGCTCGTCGTGGCTGCCGCCGCCTATTTGGTCGTCGTGTACTCTACCTTCGAGATCGATCATCAACGGCTGCTCGAAGGAGCGGACCGAGGCCGCCTTTTCGTCATGGGTTTCTTCCCTCCGGACTTTCACACTCGCTCTTCGGATATCTTCGCCGGCTTGCTCGAAAGTCTCGCCATGACGGTGGTTGCGACGGTGCTCGGCGTCATGCTTTCCGTTCCCGTAGCACTCGGCGCGTCCGCCAATCTCTCTCCCAAGCCGATCTATCTTTGTTGTCGGGGAATCATCATCCTCTCGCGCTCTTTTCACGAAGTTCTGATCGCCATTCTCTTCGTCGTCGTCGTGGGTTTCGGACCGCTCGCGGGCGTGCTTACCTTGTCGATCGCCACGGTCGGCTTCTTTGCCAAGATGCTTGCCGAAGCGGTGGAAGAAGTCGATGAGACGACGCTAGATGCCATTCGCGCGACGGGAGCGCCCCCGTTTTCACTCTTGTCCTGGGGCGTCGCTCCGCAGGTGCTCCCACGCTTCGTCGGTTTGAGCATCTACCGTTTGGATATCAACTTCAGAGAGTCGGCCATCGTCGGCATCGTCGGAGCGGGGGGAATCGGCGCGACGCTCAACACCGCCTTCGGACGCTACGAATACGATACGGCGGCAGCCATCTTGCTGTTGATCATGGGCATCGTCTTGGTGGGAGAACTCGGTTCGGGAATCGTGCGCAGGAGGCTGGTTTGACCCCGCAGAACGACGATTTCACCGGCGATCGTCGGCGTGCCTTGGCGAAATGGGCGGCTTGGGTCGTTTCGCTCGTTCTGCTCTTTGCAAGCGTGCGTTTGATCTCCGGACGAACCGTCTGGGCCTTTGCAGCCGACGGCCCTCGGCAAGCGCTCGATCTCGCGCGCCGGGGATTGCCGCCGGAGTGGTCGTGGTTCGGGTCCTTGCTCGAGCCCCTTTGGGAAACGATCAACATGGCGACGCTCGGGACGCTGGTTGCCATGGCCATGGCCCTGCCCATCGCTTTTCTCGCTGCGCGGAATACGGCGCCTTGGCTGCCGCTGCGATGGGCTTGCTTGGGAGTGATCGTAGCGTCTCGCTCGATCAATTCATTGGTTTGGGCACTGCTCTTGGTGGCGATCGTCGGGCCGGGGGTGCTCGCCGGCGCGGCGGCCATTGCGCTGCGCTCGATCGGCTTCATCGCCAAACTCGTCTACGAAGCGGTGGAAGAGATTTCGCCCGAACCGGTCGAGGCTCTGCGAGCCACCGGAGCTGGGCGCTTGCAGGTCTTCTCGTGGAGCATCGTGCCCCAAGTTTTTCCGACCATCGTCGGCGTCTCCGTTTTTCGTTGGGACATCAACATTCGAGAAGCCGCGGTGCTCGGTCTCGTCGGAGCCGGCGGAATCGGCTTGCCGCTCGAGGCATCGATCGCTTCGCTCGAGTGGTCCCGCGTATCGTTGATTCTCTTGGTGATTCTCGGGCTCGTCGTCATATCCGAACTCATCTCGAAGCGCCTGCGCACAGTGGAGTGATCCGACGCGTAGGGGGTTGATGGATGGGAAAACGCCGGAGAGGATCTGAGACACGAACGTCGAGCGAGAGTGATCGACTCCAAGCCGCGGGCGCGGGGCGACGAGCGCGGAACAGCGGGTCGATCTTCGTCACGAGGACCTCTCCTTTGCGGCCATGGCGGCTTAGCGCGCCGATATGCTTTCCCGGGACACGTACATGTGACGGGAGCAAGGCGGCGCGCGCCAAGTCGCCAAGGCCGCAAGGAAGAGCTGGTGACGCAGAGTTCATCTGTGATGTGGAGAGTGGGGGGGCGTTTTGGTGCGGCGTGCCTCGATCCGGAACGGGGATCGAAGAACGGGGTTTCGTCTCGATGCTGGGGTGGGTTCTGATATTGTGGCTGCGAGTCCCGGGCAACCGTACCGTTCGATGTGGCTTTTGCGATCGATCCTGATGGATGCCGGCGGTCTGGTGATATCTGGAGGAGGCGATCATGACAAGAAGAGTGCCGGTTTGGGGATGGACGGTACGAACGATGCTTGTGGTTTCGAGCCTTGTGGCGGCCGGTGCGGCTTTGTCTCTGTCGGAAGAGCAAGGCGAAGAGTGCAGCAGATTGCGAACCGCCTTCGCCGTGCCGGCTCATGCGCCGGACCTTTGGGTGAAGATCGTGCGATCCGCGCTGCTCGAGGATGGAGGTGAACCGGAGGTCGTCTTTCTCGGCAATCTGCACGACGATTGGCGGAAGAATGAGGTGCGTGTCTTGACCTTCGATGAAGAGAACCGGCCGGGAGACCGGCTTCTCTTTACCATTCCTGTCGGCGGACCGCGGCCGTGGTTGAGGGATCTCTTTGCTGGAGACTTCGATGAAGACGGCGATGTCGACATTCTCGTCGCCTGGGGTAGTTCACGAAGCGGTGAGCCTCGAGGCTACTACGAGTTGTTTCTACGCACGCCTTCCGGCGAGTATTCCGCCGCGGAGCCCTTTCCGACGCGTTAGGCTGCCCGCTGGGTCCTCGCGGGCGACGTCAACGGAGACGGGCGCGTGGAACTCGTTCTCGGAACCTCCGCCGGAACCGAAATCCACGGCTACCGCGCCGCCGGCTGGCAGCAGGAGGGCCTCAGCGCGTTTCAGGCAAGATCGGCCCCCGCAATCGGTGACTTCAACGGCGATGGCGCGGAGGACCTAGCGTCGGTGAATTTCGACCAGCCGGAGCAGATCGTCTTTGCCTGGGGCGCGGCAAAGTCGCCCTTCGACTCCTTCGAGTCCGTTTCCGTCCCGGGACTGACGCGCCCCTCCCAGTCTCTGGCCTTGCAGCTCGACGGAGTCGGCCGCGAGGAAGTTCTGATTCGAGGCCGGGACGCTTCGAGCCGAACTCGCCTGACGGCGATCTCCGTCGTCGCCGGAAACCAGGTCGTGAAACTCTGGAGCCAATCGCTGACTCGCTCCCTTCCTTTGGAGTGGCGAACCCTCGATCTCGACGGCGATGCTCGCGATGACCTGGTTTTCGGGCCGCAAATCAATCCATTCCAGCGCCCCGGGTTTCTGGTGTACAAGAACACCGGCGCCGGTCCTTTCGTCCCCGGGCAGGTGGGAACGATGCCTCCGGGCCTCATCGCCGCCAGGGATCTCGATGCCGATGGTCTGCGCGACGGGATCCTGATCGAGGATTCGACGTTCCTCTGGTATCGCGGGAAGGGAGGAGGCGATTTCGACGAGGGTATTCGCTATGCGGAAGTGGACGACAACGAATTGCCGCACTTCGCCGATTTCGATGAGGACGGCACGCTCGATGCCGCAACGCCTCGCAAGACGTCCAAGACCGCAGTTCAAATCCGATTCGGAAACGGAGACGGCACATTTCGTGAGGGTGAACGCCTAGAGGTAGGGGGCCACATTTACGATTTCCTTCTGCGCGACATCGACGCCGACGGCCACACCGATCTGCTGCTGACCAGTGAAGACGTGCAGGTCGCGTTCGGTCGCGGAGATGGAAGCTTCGAAGCCTGGCGTCACTACGAGGGCCTGGAGGAAGAGGCACGGATGGCGTTCGGAGATCTCGACGGAGATGGTCGGGAAGACCTCGTGCTTCAGGGAGAGGTGCTGCGCCATCCTTCCACAGGCGCTCGCACGTACCGGATCCAGCCGATTCTCATACGAGATCGCAGCTGGACGCTCGAGGATTCCCTCGTCGTGCCGGGTCCCGACGACTTGAACGATCGGGTGCCTAGATTGGTGCTCGGAGACATCGCAGGTGGCTCGGGAGACGAAGTCGTCCATCTCCGCTGGGAATCCGGCTCCCTTCCCGTCGTCGTCTGGCGGGGCTTCCTTCAAGAAGAGAGAAGTCTTGGACCGGAGACGCAAATCTCCCACTGGAGCGGCGATCAGCAGGTGCTCGAACTGGCCGTCGCAGACCTCGATGAGGACGGCCGGGAGGATCTTCTCGTTCGTGGAGGTGGAGACACCCCGAACCTTCTGCGCACCTACAAGGGCAATGGTCAAGGAAGCTTTCAGCTCATCCGGAGGCAACCGAGTCTCGGCAGCACTTATGCTCGCGCTCAGATGACCGAGGTCGACGGCGACGACCGGCTGGATCTCGGAACCGGAATCCATCACACCTTGCAATGGGCGAGGGGCGACGGTGCCGGCGGATTCGAGAAAAACGACCTCATCTGGTATGGACCGAGTGTCGATGGACTCTTCGCCGATCTGGACAACGACGGCCGACCGGATGGAATCGGAAAGCCCTTGAATCCTAGCGCGCAGCCATCGTGGCTCGTCTTCAACCGAAACCTGGGGACCCGTGCTCTCGCCGACCGGGAGGCGCCCACCCTCGACCTTCGCCTGTTGCCGGTCGTCGACGACGATCGGGTTCCGGCCCTCTTCGACAACGGCTGGCGAGTGCAAGCCATCAGTTCCGATGACTGCGACGCGCGTCCTCGGACCGAAGTGCGCCGTCTTGACCTGCCGCGAATCGTATCCGGGGCACCGGTGTTCTTTCGCAATGGAGAAATCGAGGAGATTCACGTTTGGAAGGACCGCGGCGGCTCCGCCGTGGAGGTGATGCTGGTGGGTCCGGAGGAGAGTTCTTTGCGTGATCTCTGGGCGCGAGTGCTCGAAGCCGGTGGTTTTGCTCTCGAATCCAACCAGATCGTGACCATGCAGCTCTTCGAAGACTACGGTCCCGGTCCCGCAGCCTTGGGCGATGAGGCATACATTCCTCATTCTCGTCGACTCGTCCGGCGTTACGTGCTCAAGGGCGAGCGTGTCGTCGTTGCGGCGGTGAGCGAGCCGGATGGTGATCTCGTCGTTCGGGTCACCGTATCCGACCGATCCGGTCGCGAGACCTCCGCGAGTGCGAACCTGCTCGAAGAAAAGCGGCGTTACTGCGCCGATGCATCGGCCGCCGACATAGTCTGCCGGGAATGAATTCGCTGCCGGCCGGCGATTTCATCAAGCGAAGCACAACCGTCGCATCCCTCGGCGAGATCTCCACCGCCGCGAAAGCACCGTCCGGCAGAAAACGAGCAAAAGACTCATCGTCGTCGCTGCAGGAGGTGTCGGCAAGGCGACGATGGCCTCGGCGCCGGCGATGCACTCGGCGACGATCGAAACTCCTAGTCACGCGATCACCTTGGATCCGTCGTTGCGCTCGCCGACACGCTCTCATGGGAGTTTCGGATCGCATGTGGTCGACCGAATGCTCGTCCCGGCTCAGGCTTCGATGTCGGTTTCGGGAGTCCATGTGCCGGGCGGGAGGGGTCTTTCCACCGCTCCTTCGAATGCGAAGTCGTCTAGGTTTCGGCGCACGAAGTCGAGCATCTTGAGATCGAGATCGGTTGATTCGGCGAGTTTGTAGAAGCGCCGATCGAGGTCGTCGAAGCAGGGCCGCTGCGACTCGAGTGCGTTGCGGCGTGCTTGCGTATCGAGCGGAGGCTCACCGTCGAAGCGCCGAGCGGATTCGCGCAGAATGGAGGCATGCTGCTCGAGGTCGAGGGCGGCAAGACCGTCGAGAGCATCCTTC